>OMEA01000536.1_pt1 | contig 19432 bp, 8 predicted proteins | sample 1645321 | NCBI WGS metagenome assembly OMEA01 (sample SAMEA103958151, study PRJEB25191) | human gut metagenome
CTCCCCGCGCAGAATGCTGCGTGCCCTGCGGTGCATAATGCCACCTTCTTTCCTGAAATAAAATTACGATGCGTCGCTTGTTTCCGTCCGTTCTGGGAGCGCGGTTTCCACCGCGTCCGTCTCATCCGGGGCAGCGGCGGTCTCTGGGGTCGCCATGGGCAGTGCCGCACGGGCCCGCATCAGGACCGGGGGCACGCTTGCGGGGGCGCTTTCCGCCGCCGTGCTTTCTGCTGTCTCGGCGGGCGCGACGCTCTCCGCGGAGTCCATGCTCTGGGCATCCTCCGCCGCATCGGCGGTGTTCGTCTCGTTGACGGGGACCTTGACCATGCCGGATTCGACGGTCTTACCCTTCTTATCCGAGTGCGCCAGCGTCTGCAGCGTCACACTTGCGGTGAACTTTTGCAGCTCGAGCGAGTCGTCCTGCACCTTTTCCTGCAGCTCGGGCAGGGTGATGCGGTAAACAGGCTCGGCGCCGTCCTCCTGCACCAGCTCCAGCATGGGAACCGTCTGTGCCTTGTAGTACAGCGTACCGCCTTCTATTTCCACCGTGCCGGTGACGTCATAGGGTTGCGATTCCCAGACTGTCACGTTGCCGTTCTCGTCGGTCACAGGTTCAACGCTCAGGTCGTACCAGATGCGGGTCTCTTTGGTCTCCGCGTCCACAACGGTGGTCTGCTTCGCAATCTCTGTCGTTTTGTCGTTATAGGTCTTGGTAACGGTTTTGATTTCCCCGCGCTTATGCGTGACTGTGCCGTCTTCGTCCGTCTCGTCCCTGTCGTAGGTCGTCACCTTAATGCTGTAAGGCTGTTTCTTCGTACTATCCAGCGGCGTGACGGTAAAGGTATAGCTGTCGGTCAGGTTGCGCACCGTGCCGTCGGCCTGGGTGTACTTGTTCACCGCGGTCCACTCCACCGTAAAGCGGCGCAGCTCCAGCGGAGTCGTACCGCGCTCGACGGCAAACTCGGGGTCGTTGTACAGGTTGACCTCCTGCGTGTAAACGGCATTACCAAGTGCGCGTTCCGGTTCGTCCACGGGGGCGTCCAGCGTGATGGCCGGCAGCTGTGCCTTTGCGGCATCCTGCAGGAAGTAGAACCAGTTCGACGCTGTCGTGCCGTCGGTGGGCATAACGCGCACCGCGGGCAGCAGGTATTGTTTTGCATGGTCGGGCGTCAGCGTAAAGCCGTTGCCGTCGGGCACAAAGGTATAGCTGGCGGTTTTGTCGTTGACGCTGGCGCTCCCGCCCACCGTGCGGCTGTCCTTCGGGATGACCAGCTCGGCGTCGCCGTTGGCCAGCATCTCGTCCAGTGCTTTGGTCAGTTCCTGCTGGGCCTCATACTTGGCCTGTCCGGTGCCTTCGTCCTGCCAAGCCTCGGCCAGTTTGGCAATTTTTGTATAGTTGGCCACATCGCTGAAGATATAGCCGGTAAAGTAGACATTGCCCTGTGCGGCTGCACCCAGCGTCATGTTGAGCTTGAGGTCGTTCAGGAACGTCTCCTGATTCGGGCTGTCGGGCGCAAAGCTGCTGGCCGTAACCTTGGGCGCATCGGCGCGGCTGACGATGGTCTCGGACTGGCTCAATGCGCCGTCCGGGCCGTCAAAGCAATTGCTATCAGCCTTGCGGCGGGCAATGACGCGGAAGCGCAATGCCTTGCCCTGATACTGCTCCAGATCCAGCGTCAGGCTGCCGACGTTGCCCGTGGTGGGCAGCGTCAGCACAGTATTGCCGCCGTCATCGACGACGCACAGGTAATAGTAGCCAATGCGCGCGTCGTCGGATGGCGACCAGCTGACCGTGTAGAGCAGGGCATCCGCATTGTCGGTCTCGCCGTTGACGCGGGTGATGGAGCTCGGCGCGCTGATGCCGGGCAGGCGCTGCTTAACGCTGTAATCCGCCACAGCGGACGCGCCGATTTCCTTGGTGCCGGCTGCCGCCACGCGGGTGACCTCGAGCCGGACCTTGTCATAGCGCCAGCTGTCGCTGCCGTTGGCCAGCATGGTATCCACGTTGACAGGCAGGGTAAAGCTGTTGCCATTTTGTGTCGGCGTCAGGGTGACGCCGTCCTTCAGCGCAATTTGCTCCTGACCGGTCACCTTGCCGTCCGCGTTCGTCAGTAAGCCGTAGAGCTTGATGCTGTAGGTCGGCGTTTTCGCGTCCATGTCCTCTTGCGTCCAGTTGAACGTATAGGTCAGCTGATTGTTGTTATCCACTACGCCGTCCTCAATGGTTTCCGCCAGCGTCGGGGCTTTCAGAACATTCAGGTTCAGCTGCTTGAAGATGATCTGCGGGGTCGTCTGCGTGGCCTGTATAGCCCATTCCCGGTCATCGATGCCATCGGTGCGGTTCACGTCGGAGAAGCAGAGGGGCGTCAGATGGGCATAGGTATAGCTGTGCTCGCCCGTGCGGACGATCTCATAGCCGTTCTTCCACCAGATTTCTTTGCTGGTGTCGTTTGCATGGCTGGCGATGGCTGCGGACACTTCGTCTGGCGTGGCATCCCAGCGTGTGGTCACATCGCCCTTACCGCTGGTGATGGGCACCGCAATGACAAGGAAGTCCGTGTAGTTGGACATAGCATCCGACGGCAGACTGTTCAGGTTGAAGGTGACGGGTGTCTCGGTGACGATGCCCTCCCGCGCGGCCAGCGTGATGTACTGACCGTACAGGGACTGCCCGTTGACCGTGTCATCGCCCAGATATTTTGCCAGCAGCATAACGCGGTAGGTCGGGTTGCCGTGGGTCGGGTCTGCCGACGTGGGCGTGAAGCCGAAAGTCACCGTTGCGGCAAAGTTTTCCGCCGATTGACCGGAGTATGTCACGTACTCTTTCGCATTTTCTGCTTTGGACAGCATTCCCACGGGCAGACCGTCTTCATTCTTCTTGTTGGAATCGTAGTTTACATCTCGCCGCTGGGACGGGACGTAGGTTTCGACTTTGTACTCCGCCGAGCGTAAATAGCTGGTGCTGCCCGCTGCCGGAGTTGCCAGCGCTGTAAAGGTCTTGGTCACCCCAATATTCAACGCTATGCGGATATACTTCTTCCCTTCCTGGCGGCTGAACGTATAAGGGTTCTTCACATCGTTTCTTGTTACGGTTACTGTCCAGTCTTCATTCTTGGGGTAGTCCTCATAGTTTTTCAACACAAGAATTTGCTCATATTTAAATTCTTCGTTGCCATCGGCCTTCTTGCATTCGTTCCAGTTGAATTCCGAGCGCTTTACAAGGCGGACTTCCAGTTCCGGTGTCGGCAGGGCGTGCATAAAGGTCTGCACGCCGCTGGTGTTGGGGTTATCAGGCTGCTTCGGGTCGTCGTTGGTATTGTAGGGCGTTACACGCACGACGAAGTTACCCGTCCACGCTTTATCAGCCACAAAGGTATAGCTGCGCTGGTAGACGTCCGCTTTCAGATAGGGAACTGCACCCGCTGCGACAGTACCCTCAGCGTTGCAGGGCAGAATTTCAACACGGTAGTAAGCGGCGGGGCTGGCTTCCTTGTCCTTCGGCTCGTCCCACGTCACTTTATAACGGCCATAGACGTTGTTGTCCGCGTCCTGCACCTGGCTGGCCTTGACGTCGATTTTTTCTGGCTTGGCTGGCTTGGTGCTGTCCAGCACGTACTTATAGTAGTTCTGGATGACCTCGTCGGTGATGTCGGTAATATCAACGTCTGAGTCGTTCGTACTGTTCGCGGCTTCGCCGAATTGCAGCATCACGTCCGCTCTCTTTTGGCCGGGATTTTCATTATAGCCCGCGCCGGTGTCATCGAAAATGTAGGCTTTGTTACCGTCTTTCTTGATATAGGCAGAGTTTTTTGCGGCATTCCAATCCGTAGAAGTAATGCCTCGCATCCACCACAGACTGTACGCTGCGCCGTTCCCATCCTTTGCCAAAGTGGGCAGGAACGCAATATAAGGATCTGCCTTACTATCGACGTTATAGCCTATGTACAGACGATGTGCTTTTACTTTTTCCGAGGACGGGTTCCACGCTGTTTCGTTGTAGGCCGGGTCATGGTTAGGACTAATCCAGTTACGTGTTTTTTTGGCTGGTTTTGTCGTGGTCAGTTTACGCTCATTCTTTTTAAAGAAGCTATTGACTTCACCGTCGGAATCGTCGGAATTTTCAATATAGTCAATATAATAGTTGCCGTGGCCGGTGACATTCTCGCCTGGATACAGCACATAGGCAATCGGGTACCAACCTGTACCAACCCCAACCGTCGCAAAGCAGTTTGTGACATTGGTTGCTTCTTTCGACCCAGAGCCATTACCGCGGCTGCCGACAATTCCGATTTTTCTGTTATAACTTCCTTCACACGTAAAGTTTGTATTAAGGTTTCGGCAGCGGTCAATATTTACCGTAACGTTGTCAATTGTTCCATTTTTCCACGGGCCGATCCATGCCAGAATGCCGACTGCCTGCGATTCTGCCTTGATTGCACCGCTATTGACGCAGTCGATGATGTTCAGTGTCATAATATCGGTGGGCTTCTTCATCTCGATTTTACCGATAATACCCGCACAGTCATTTGCGCCTGCGGCGTTTGAATCATACCAAATCTGACCGTAGTTACGGCAGGAAAGCACATTTGTAGTACCGCCGGAAATAGGCTGGTCAATAATGCCGACAACACCGCCGACTGCACCGTAACCGCCTAATTGCTGGTCATGGTCGTTCGTGTTTGTTGTCATTTTGCCAAAATTGAAGCATTTCTGCACGGTTCCGCCGTAGTCCAGCCAATAGGCGATCACGCCGCCCACATTGGCCGAGCGGCTGTTGAACACACTGCCGCAGTTGACTACCTTGCTGACAGACCACCGGTCATCGCTGCGGTTCTGCTGCTGGCCAATGACACCGCCCACATGGACAACCACACGGCTGCCGCCCTTGTAAATGTTTTCATTGTCTGTATCGTCTTTATTTTGATTCCAGTACCCTCCCCCCGTTTTAAACACGCGCGTAAACCGGCGCACAGCGGCACAGTTTACCACAGTGTCCAGCACGCTTTTGTCTGTGACGTTGGATTCGTTCTGGCCGACAATACCGCCGACGGTGGATGCCGTTGTCGCATTGTCAGAATAGACAAACCACTGGCCGGTGGCGGAAGTGTCGATTGTACCGCGGAGAGAGTTAAAGCCTGCCAGACCGCCCAGATAACCGGCGGCACGGACGGTCTCGCTGTTGTTGCTGCCGCGCAGGGCGACAAGCAGATCATTGGCGGCAAGGCCGCTTTGGCTATAGACATTCCTATAGCCGCAGCCTTCTTTGGACACAGTGTCAACACCCATGAGATTTGCGTAGGTCGTGCCTGTGGTCAGCTCTGCCGCCATGCTGTTGATGCCGGTATTGGCATCTGCCGCACCCAGCCAATTTTTAACCTGTGCAACAAGGGCGAGTTTTGTTGTGTCGTCGCTGACCAGCGCTTTTTTGCTGCCGCTGCCCGTGATAGTGCCGTTGTTGGAGCCCGCGACGCCGCCCACAAAGCCGTAACGCGCCGTAATGATGCTGCCCGCGCCGTTGCTGCGCACGGTGGCGACATAGCTGTTGACGATTTCGTCATTGTTGCGGCCCGCAATGCCGCCCACATGGCTGGCACTGGCGAGCTTTTCGTCTGCGGTCTGGGTCGTGGTGATGTTGCTGATACCGCTGACCTGCAGTTTGATGTATTTGACCTCACAGCCGGTGATCGTGCTGTTGTTCAGACCAGCAATGCCGCCCACCGTGCTGCCGGTGCTGCGTGCACCGACGGAGACAAGGCCGTCCGTGTCCGCGTTGCCGCCCATCGTGCCGGAATAGGTACACTGATCCAGGGTACCGTCGTTTTGGCCTGCGACGCCGCCCAAATTTGTATATTTATCAAGATTTTGTGTAAGGTCCAGCAGAACGTTGGTGCTGCTGACCGTGCCATGCTCCGTGGTGCGGCCCACCGCGCCGCCCAGCGTGACGGTGTTGGTGCCCGCGCGCAGACTGTCGTCCAGCGCCAGCGCGCCGTTTTCGACCTGACAGCCGGTGATGGTGCCCTCGTTCATGCCCGCAAGGCCGCCGATGGTGACCGCCGGGGTGCTGAACCGCACGTTGGCGTTTGCCGCCAGCCTGACGTTGCGGATGGTCGCGTCCTTGCCGTTGTACGCCGCAATGGCACCGATGCTCTCCGATGTGCCGGTGATCGTGCAGTTGCTTACGCTGCTGTTGCTTTCCAGCCCGCTGCCTTGGCCGATGATGCCGAAGTTCGTGGCCGTGACGCCGCCCGCCGTGCCGTTGGCCGCGGTGACGGCGGCCTTGACCTGCACATTCTCAATCAGCGCGTCTTTATTATTATTGCCCGCGATGCCGCCCGCCTCGCCGTTGGTGGCGTAAACCTGATTCTTGGCATGGACGCAGGCGCTGATTTTGCCGCCCGCGGCGTTCTCGCCCGCAATACCGCCCGCATATTTTGTGCTGGCGCGCACCGAGGCACGGTTCTCCACGCGGGTGATTTCGGCACGGTTCGTACCGGCCACGCCGCCCGCGTAGTTGGCGGCAGTGACGCTGCCCAGGACCGCGCCGTTGGCGTTGTCAGCGCTGTAAATGCTGCCCTTATCCGTATTGATACCGGCCACGCCGCCCGCATAGTCGGTTGCGGTGACACTGCTTTGCAGCTGGCCGGACAGCGAAATGCTGCCGACGTTGGCACCGGCCACGCCGCCCGCGTATTGGTTGGCCTCCACCGTGCCAGTGCTGTTGTTCTCTGTGCAGATGATGAGGCCCTTGCTTGCCGCAGCGTTGCCGCCCAGGTTGACGCCCGCAATGCCGCCGACATAGCTGTCGCCGCGCACAGCGCAGTCTTTAACCAGGTAGGCAGACTGAATAAGACCGCCGTTGACGCCCGCAACGCCGCCCAGATAGGTATAGCCGGTTTCACGGTTGCCGAGGGACGCCGCCATGCTGCCGCCGGTGATCGTGCCCTCGTTCCAGCCCGCAAAGCCGCCCGCGGCGCACTTGTGAGCCACTGTGCCGTAGTTTGTGCAGTTTTCCAGCGTTGTGTTGGGCGTGGCATAGCCGATGATACCGCCCGCCAGTGCGCCGCGCGCGTTGTCGAAATTATAGCGGCCATCAGCCAGTTCGCTCAACAAAACGCCGCCTTTAAACGCGCCGTTGTTGGACGGGTTCAGGCCGCCGACGGACAGGGCGTTCTGCGTTGCGCCGTTGGCTGCATTTCGAATCGTCAGCTTCGTTTTAGCGTCGTTTGCGCCGACGATGCCGCCGACGTAGATGTCGGCCTGCAGGTTGAGCATGTTCTGGAAGTTGGCAAGGGTGACCTCGCCGACCGCCGTATTCGCGTCGGTGCTGTCGGTCAGCACGCCGGTGTTCTGGTCAATCTTCGGCAGCAGCGCCGCCAGCGTGACCTTTGCGGGCTTGTCCGCCAGCAGACGGTTGTAGCCGATGATGCCGCCCGCGACAGCGTCGGCCTCGACGCGGCCCGAGGCCACATCGGTTGTAAACGCGCCGTCGTCCGCCACGGTGAAGCTGCCCACCGGCAGGTTGGCGCCGATGACGCCGCCGACAAGCTGCTGACCCGCCACGCGGCTGACCTTCACAGTGGCGGAGGGCAGCGTGGAGGCGCAGTTCAGGCCGATCATGCCGCCGACAGCCTTGCCCGCCGCCACGATCTGGCCGCTGATGGTCAGGTCCTGGCCGGAGGTGTTGGAGATCGTCGCATTTTCATCGTTATAACCGGCCACGCCGCCCACGTAGTTGTTGCCGTACAGGATGGCACCCAGCGTCGGGGTGCCGCTCTCATCCAACGTCACAACGCCTTTTTTCCCGTTGCAGCCCGCGATGCCGCCGACGTAGTCGGCGTAGCCGCCCGCGGAGCTGCCCGCGGATCTGCTCAGCTCTTTTAACAGGTTGATGCGGCGGGTGTCGGTGGCGTTGTCGCCGGACATACGGTTGGCGCAGTTCTGCACGGTGGCTGTGGCTTTCGGGTCTTGACTGCCGCCCCAGTCGGCATCATTGACGCCGACGATGCCGCCGACGTAGGCCGCGTTCTTTCCAAAGGCCGCGACCAGACCCGTATTGGTCATGCCGCTGATTATGCTGTTGCTGCCGTTGACCGACACGATGCCGCCGACGTAGCGGTTGCCAAAGACGTCACTGCTGTTCGTATCGTTCTGTTGTACGCCGCTGCCGGTAAAGCCACCGGCCAGACCGCCCACAAACCGGCTGCCGAGCACGTAGCCCTTGCCGGTCTTGCAGCCGTTCAGCACAATTTCCTTGCCGTAGCCGACAAGACCGCCGACGAAATCACCCTTGAGGGGGCTGGCGTCGGTCAATGTGCCGTTTTCGTCGAAGCCCGCCTTGACCTGCTCCTTGAGCTGGGTCTCGGTCAGGTCGCTGCGGGTCACGCTTTCGCAGCCTTTCAGGGTCACGCCCCTGCCGTAGCCCGCAATGCCGCCGAAGAACTGCCCCAGCACCAGGCTGCGCTCATCGCCCTCGGTATCGCCCTTATAGTTGGCGCCCGCGCTGACCGTGCCGTTGTTCCTCAGGCCCGTCAGGCTCTGGGACACGCTGGTGTCCGTCGTAAACAGGTTGCCGACGATGCCGCCCGTAAAGCCGTTGCCGGTCACAAAGCCGTTGTTGACGATGTTCGTATCACCGTTCGTTTTCATCTGGGTAGCGTCCACCGTGCCGAACACGCCGCCCACGCCGACGCTGCGCCAGAGGGAGTTCTTGTCATTCGGCTCGGCTGCCGCAGCAGCGTAGCGGGCCTTCTCGGCCTGCTGGTCTGCCGCTGTGGTCTTTGTAACGGATTGCGTGCCCTTGTCCACAAGCAGACCCGCCACCGTCACGTCCGACGCGACGGTCAGGTCCTGCATGACGGACTCGGCTTTGGGTATGGCAACGCCGACGAGACCGCCAATGCCGCGCGGCTCGTCTGTATAATAGGTATAGCTTTTGCCGCCAGCGTTTTGCGTCTGCTCTATGCGCTGCGTTGCGGTGGTTTTGTTGTCAAACGCCAGCGCCGCGGCCACCAGCGCACTGGTCGAGGAGTTCGTGCCGCGGGTCAGGGCGCAGTTTTCCAGCGTGCCGGTGTTGACGCCGCAGAGTGCGCCGACAGCACGCACATCGCGCCAGTTCTCGTCGTCCTTCGCCAGCGCCGTGACGAATTTGGTCGCGGTCAGCTTGAGCTGGTTTTCGTTCGGCAGCGTATCGGCGGCGAGGGTCTCGGTCTTGACGTTGACCTGAATGTCCGGGTCGCGCAGTGTGATGTAAGAAATTTTGCCCTTGTTCTCGCCGATAAGGCCGACATAGTGGTCGGCCAGCACGTCCTGCTTTGCCCTGACGGTTTTTGCAACGGACTTGCTGCTCAATTGCAGATTGAGGATGGGCACACGGGTCGTCTTGGTTGCAAGGACCGTTGTTTTGCTCGTAAGTTCGATTTTTTCACCCAGCTCCGGGATCGTCGGCCAGGCGACAGGGTCATTGAGGGACGGCACCTTGGCCACAGGAGGCCATGCGCCCGCGGCGCAGTAGACCGTGACGCCGCCGCCCGTCCAGTTCAGGCCGGTGCTGTTGCTGGCCTGAGGGGTCAGCGTGTAGGTGCCCTTGTCGGTGATGTCCCAGTCGGCAGACCAGCGCAGGTTGTACAGATGGCGGAAATATTTCAGGTCGGCCTCTTTCGCCGTGCCGCCCTTGGCCAGCAGGGTGTTTTCCTCGTTCGTCGTTTCCTCTTTGCTGGCTGTGTAGGTGTCGCTGTAGTTCTCCCGCGGCTCGGCGCGCATGGCAATGTAGATGTCCTTCGGGTCGTTCAGCAGGCGGGTGATGCTGTACAGGCTCGTGGCGGCAACGTCAGCGTCGTTCTCACACGCACGCAGCAGCGCCGCGTCCGCCATTGCGTCCAGCGTCAGCACAAAGCTGCCCTTGTTGTAGCTTAGCGGGAAGTAGAGTTTCTTCTTCTCGGTGCCGGTCTGCTGGCCCGCGGCGTCGTATTGGTAGATAACAACAGGCATCTCTGTGATGACCTGCTTGTTATCATCCGCCGCACCCGCGGTGTCGCGCTTGATCGTGATGGTAAACAGCGGCTTCCGATTGACGCCGGTGTCCCCGGCGGCGTAGGCCGTGGCCGTGTAGGAGGTGTCCAGATCGCCGAGGCTGGAGTTGCCGCTCCAGCTCAGGGTCAGCGTCTCACCGTTCGTCAGACGGGGATTCTTGACCTTCAGCTTCGTCTGCACCAGCTGCACAACGTTGACGCGGTCCTCGGCAGAGTAGTAGCCGACAAGGCTGTCATTGCGGCGGTGGCCATAGCTGCGGTCATAAATATTCGTAGCACCGTCCTGATTGAAGCGGAGTTTATCGGATTTGGTATCGTAAAAGACCGAGTAGACCTGCCCGCTCTGCACGTCGATCTCGACGCAGATCGAGGCATTCAGCAGCGAGGCGTCGTAGATGTAATCGCCCAGCAGCTCCTTGACCAGCGCGTTATGGTTGCCCGCGGCAGCGCCCGTGCGGTCATAGTAGAGCGCGGCCACGTTCTGGTTCAGTTCGGTCTTGGTGCGGCTCACAAGGGTATTGCCGCCCGCGTCGGTCACGGTGACGTCGTTCTGGAAGTGGTCGCCCGTGTCGCCCTCCTCCATGACCTGCCGGCGGAACGCATCCAGCTCCCCCGCCGTCTCCATCCGGGTCAGGGAGATCTGCGCCGTCTGGAACAGCGTGCGGGCGTTGGCCTCGTTCTTTTCAAACCGGGCCAGCCGCGTGTAGGCGATCAGCCCGCCGCCGACCAGCGCAGCCAGAATGGCCGTGATAGCCAGAACGACCATCAGCTCCACCAGCGTAAAGCCTTTCTTATTGTTTTTTATATTTTTATTGTACTGCACCATAGATGCTCCCGTCGTTTCTCCGGTGAAAGGTTACAATTAGACACAATATCACATTATATACGTTGTCATTATACTCGGAATGTGACGTTTTCGCAAGAAACTCCGCGAGATTTCAGCAAATTTATACCAAATATAGTAGGTCAGCGGCAAGTTGTGCACGATTTCGCCATAATTTCCGTTATCTTTGAACAAAAAACAGAGTTTTTTTTCGCGAAATTTCTTGCAAATACAGGCCCAGCACGGTATACTAAATAGCGTGTTATTATATGGTAGAGGATGTGTAACAATGCTGGCAGCACGACTGGGCGCATGGCTGCGCCATACCGGGGAACGCTGGGCCAAAGCTGCGTTTGCGGAAAAGCTCGCCGTACTGCTGGCGCTGGGCGCTGTCCTGTATACTATTGTGACCGGCGCGGCGGAGCTGCGCTATCAGGCCCGTGCGCGGGAGGCCCTGGCTCAGGTCAAGGCTGCGCGGCTGGCGGCCAGTGCCGTGTCTGCCCAGTGCTACTCCGCCGGGCATACGTTCGCCGACCAGACAAGCGCGGACGGCTTTGCGGACGGCATCGCCGAGGAAATCCGCACGCTGGGCTCACTGCCCGGCACAGTGACGCTTTTGCAGATCGACCCGAACGGCTACACCGTGCAGCGGCTCCTGTATCAGGAGAACGGCATGTACGCCATCTATGATGCCGACGGCGGTTACCGCGTTTTCCGCGCGGAGGACCGGCTGCAATACGGTGCGGGGGTGGGCCATGCTGCTGCTTGAGCTTCTGTTGGGACTCATTCGTTTTCTGCTGGGCGCGGCGCTGTTCAGCTTTATGAACGTCGTCGCGTGGCGGCTGCCGCGGGGCATGGACCCGCTGAAGGGCCGCAGCGTATGCCCGCAGTGCGGCCACACGTTGGGTGCGCCGGACTTAGTGCCTGTGTTCAGCTGGTTATTCTTGCGCGGGCGGTGCCGCCACTGCGGTGCGCACATTCCGGTGTGGTACCTGCTGGTGGAGCTTCTTGGCGGCGTGCTGGCGCTGGGCTGCACTTGGCGGTACGGCGCTGCCTACGCCCTGCCGGGCGGGCTGTTCGGCATGAGCTGGGCCGCGCTGCTGGCGCTGGCGGTCTGCGGGATCTTGCTGAGCGTTTCGCTCATTGATGCCGAGACGCAGACCATCCCGGACCGGCTGAATCTGACGCTGGCGGTCTGCGGCGCGGTGAGCGTACTGCTCTCCCCTGCCGACTGGCTGCCGCACATCATCGGTGCGTTCTGCGTCAGTGTGCCGATGTTTCTGCTCTGCCTTGTCATCGACGGCGCGTTCGGCGGCGGCGACATCAAGCTGATGGCAGCCGCCGGGCTGTTCCTGGGCTGGCAGAATACGCTGCTGGCGATGTTTTTCGGCATTGTTTTTGGCGGTATGTACGGCATATACCTGCTGGCCACCAAAAAGGCAGGGAAGAAGGACCACTTCGCCTTCGGCCCGTTTCTGTGTGCGGGCATCGTGATCGCGATGCTGTTTGGCGGGCCCGTTTTGGAATGGTACTGCGCGTTTTTGTGACTGTGCTCTCCTGCCAATGCAAAATCGGCATCCGTCGCGGGGTTCTCTCCCTCCGGCGCTTCGCGCCACCGCTCCCCTTCTGGCGCCACGCGCCACCTCCCCCGTCCCGGGGGAGTCTGTCTCGCAGAGGGAGGCAAGGCGCCTTGGCCCCCTCTGCGAGGGGGCTCCGCCCGCAGGCGGTGGGGGAGTGAACCTTGCCGCTGCCTGTCGTTTACGATTTAATATTTTTCGGAGGAATCTCCCTCATGCCACGTTTTCGTTATACTGCCACCAATGAGAAGGGCAAGACCGTCCGCGGACTGCTTGAGGCCCCCAGCGAGGAGGCGCTCTACGCCAAGCTGCGCAATGACGGCCTGTACATGACCGACGCGCAGGAGGCCCAGAAGGCCCACGCGACGTTCCGCCCGCTGAAAACCGCCGTGCTGGCGGATTTCTGCCGCAACCTGGGCACCCTGCTGACCGCCGGTGTGCCGCTGGTGCGTGCGTTCCGCATCATGGCGGACGAGCGCACCATCGACGCCCGCCAGAAGGCCCTGTACGAGGCCATCCTGAGCGAGCTGCGCAAGGGCGTGCCGCTGTCCGATGCGATGGAGTCCTGCGCACCCGCGTTCCCCACCCTGCTGCTGGCCATGATCCGCAGCGCCGAGGGCACCGGCAGTATCGACCACGCCTGCGCCCGCATGGCGACCTACTATGAGCGTGAGCACAAGATGAACCAGCAGGTCGGCAACAGCATGATGTACCCCATTATCCTGTCCGTGCTGATCGTCGGCGTTATTGCGATTTTGATGACCTTTGTTCTGCCGCAGTTCAAACCGATGTTTGACCAGATGGAGACCCTGCCGTTCCTGACCCAGCTGCTGTTTGACGTCAGCGACTTTGTCGGTGCCAACTGGCCGGTGCTGCTCGTCGTGGCGGCGCTCATCGTCTTTGGCGGCAAGCTCCTGCTGGCACAGCCGAAGGTCCGCCGCCAGTGGGACCGCTTCATCCTGCACGCGCCGGTGGTCGGCGTGTTGAACCGCAAGATCTGCACGGCGCGCTTTGCCAGCACGCTGTCCAACCTGTACGGCAGCGGCGTGCCCATCATCACGACCCTGGCCGCGGCACGCGACGCCATCGGCAACCGCTGGATTGAGAGCCAGTTCGGTGACGCGCTGGACAGCATCCGCGCAGGCCACAGCCTGTCGGAGGCGATTGCGGGCATCGACGGTTTTGAAGTGAAGCTCTCCTCCTCCGTCGCTGTCGGCGAGGAGACCGGCAAGCTGGACAGCCTGCTGGCGACCATCAGCGAGACACTCGACTATGAGGCCGAGATGGCGACCAAGCGCCTTGTCACGCTGCTGGAGCCCGTTATGATCGTTGTTATGGGTCTCGTGGTCGGCGGCGTCGTAGCCGCGGTCATCGTGCCCATCTACCAGTCCTACGGCACCATCGGCGCGTCGAGCGGCGCGATTTAAAGGAACCACCGTCAACCCTGAAAAGGGATTTTCCCGGCAGCTTCTCTCCCTCCGGCCCTTCGGGCCACCTCCCTCGCAGAGGGAGGCAAGTTCCCTGGCCCCCTCTGCGAGGGGGCTCCCGCCGCAGCGGGTGGGGGAGAGAGCCTCATCACTGCAGCTCCTTTTTCTGTTTATATTTTATCCATTCGGAGGCCCACCATGGCACTTCTTACCTCTTTATATCTGTGCAGCCGCACGGTGTATGCCGCCGTCGGCACGCCCACGGGCAGCGGGGCGCGCGTTGTCGCCGCCACCCAGACCGAGCTGCCCGAGGGCTGCCTGATCAACGGCGTCATCACAAACGAGGCGGACCTGACCGCCGCGCTCAAAGAGTTTTTCACCGCCAACAAGCTGCCGATGAACCGCGTGGCGCTGATTGCAGGCGGCAGCCAGTTCATGCACCGCATCCTGACGCTGCCCGCCATGAGCGAGAAAAAGCGGATGGCTGTGCTCTCCCATGAGCTTGCCAGCGGCGGCGCCGAGGTCAAGGCTCCGCTGGACGACTACATGCTGCTCTCCCGCGATGCCAAGACCCGCGTGGATACCGTGCTGGCCACCCGCGTGGAGCAGAGCGTCATTGCCGGGTACGACGCGCTGGCCAAGGCCGTTGGCTTCAAGCTGTACAGCATCGACTTAGGGCTGGCCGCGCCGATCAAGGCCGTGCGCACGATCCCCGATTTACAGCAGAAAACCTTCGTGCTGCTACAATTTGACGATGACACGATCTCTGCCTGCCTGTTTGTGCAGGGGCAGTACACCTACTCGACCCGCAGCCGCCTGTTCAACCCGCGCGGCTCGGCGGAGTCCGGCACCGAGATCGCGCAGAAGCTCTCGGGCCTGATCCAGTTCCACATGGCCAGCAAGAGCGAGCACCGCATTGAGACGGTCTGCTTTGCCGGCTCCACGGCGGACGACCTTGCGGTCTGCCGCCCGGGCTGTGAGGCGCTGGGCCTGCAGGTGGCCCGCTTCCCGGATTCACACACCGTCAGGCTGCCGTCCGGCACCGCGCTGGCCGATGTGCTTTACGCGGCGGGCAACCTGATCGCACGCTGATTTTTACCTGCAAATACTTGCCCCGGGGGCTTATCATTATGGCTATGAAACAGAACAACTTTTATCTGCGCTGGCAGAAGGCCGCCGGTGCGGCCAAGTCGGAGTCCCGCAGCCAGGGCCTGCGGACACTGGTGCCCGGCCTTGCTGTCGTGGCTGTCTCCATGCTGGGCTGGGGTGTGCTGACGCTGCACACCTCAATGCTGAAAAGCCAGCGGGAGGACATCCTGAACTGGTGCAGCGACAATACCGAGCCATACCGCGCCGCAACGCAGGATTCCGAGTCTGCGGCGCAGTTCCGCTCGCTGACCGACTATTCCGACGGGATGACCGCGCTGCTGAACAGCTACCCCGACGTGACCAGCAGTCTGCTGCACCGGGTCGAGGCTGCCGGCGGGTCCGGCATCACGATCCAGTTCACCGACTACAACGCATCGACGGGCGAGCTGCTCTTTAACGCGAACTCCTCCCAGGTCATCGACATTCCGGCCTACATCCGTTCCCTGCAGAACTGCGGGGTGTTTTCCACCGTCAGCTACACCGGCTACAAGGCCGATGACGACGGCTATTCCATCGATCTGCGCTGTGTGCTGGCAGCGCCGCAGCAGTAAAGGAGGGCGCTATGGAAATTGCACCAATGACAAAGCGCGATAAAATTCTGCTGTACGTCGTTCTGATGCTGGCGTTCGTTGTGCTTTTTGTCCGGTTCCTGCTGATTCCGGGCATTGAGAACCACCAGCAGGCCGACGCCGATCTGCGCGAGGCGCAGGACGCCCAGACCTCCATGCAGGATGCGATCATGCTGGCCGGCACCTACGCCGCCGAGAAAAACAGCAACTGGGGCGAACTGCAGACCGCCAACGCCAGCTACTACAGCCTGCTGAGCAGTGACGAGCTGGACACACTGGTGACAAGCCTGGAGCTGAACCACAATTTACAGCCCGACTCGCTGACCATCGGCGAGCCCGTGACCCAGAGCCTTACCTATTATACCGCCAGTGAGAACGCCGGACAGAGCGCTGCCCCCAGCGCAGCCGCGTCCGTCTTTGCCGGTGACGACGACAGTGACGACGACAGCATCACCGCTGACACCGCCGACACGACGGCCCAGGGCAACGCCATTTTGCAGCAGATCTTAGCCTCCGACCTCATCCTGGACTATGACCAGCCGGGCTATTACCGCAGCGTGGCGATCAGCTTTTGCTGCACGGGCGAGGACAGTGATTTTCTTTCGATGCTGGACGACATGGCCGCGAACTACCCGTCCGTACAGCTTGTATCCTTCTCCATCGATACCCGCAGCTTCGCCGACACCGACGGCAGCGCCGTGACGGCCACGGCGTTCAATGTATCCCTGAACGTGATCCTCTGTGACAAAGGAGGCGTACAGCCGTGAAAAACATCCGCCTCGGCGACGTTCTGATCGAGTTCGGCTATATCACGCCCGACCAGCTGAACACCGCCCTTGCCTACCAGAAAGAGCACCGCGACCTGCGCGTCGGCCAGGCTTTGCAGGAGCTTGGCTACGTCAATGAGCGGCAGGTCCTGGAGGCACTGGCCCAGCGCCTCCAGCTTAAAATGATCGACATCGAGCACACCAACGTCGATGTGACCGCCGTTGAGAAGGTCCCGCAGGAGCTTGCGCAGAAGTACGATATGCTGCCGATTGCGCAGAGTCCGCGCGCGCTGACGATTGCCGCCAACGACCCGCTGAACTACTACGCCCTTGAGGACATCCGCCAGCTGACCGGCCTCGAACCGGAGATCGTGCTGGCCGAGCTGGAGCCGCTGCGCCGCGCCATCCGCTACTATTACGCCGAGGTCAGCGCCCGCAAGGCGGCCCGCACCGCCAACGACAGCGACATGGCCGCCGCCCAGACCGAGGATCTGGCCATCGACATGACTGCCGAGGGCGGCGACCTCGACGCGCCCATCATCCGTCTGCTGAACAGCCTCGTGCAGCGTGCCGTCACGACGACGGCGTCGGATATTCACATCGAGCCGTTCGAGGGCGAGACGAAGGTCCGTATGCGCATCGACGGCGTCATTATTGACTATGTGACGCTGCAGCGTGCTTTGCACCAGCCGCTGATCGCGCGTATCAAAATCATGTCGAACCTTGACATTGCCGAGCACCGCATCCCGCAGGACGGCCACTTCCGCGCACGCCTTGAGACCGGCCCCGACGTCAACGTCCGTGTTTCGATCCTGCCGACGGTCTTTGGCGAGAAGGCCGTTCTGCGTATTCTGTCCAGCAACACTTACATCAAAAATGCCAGCCATTTCGGCATGAACGACGAGACCTACAAGCGCTTTCTGCCGCTGCTGAACCGCCCGAACGGCATCGTCTACCTGACCGGACCGACAGGCTCCGGCAAAACGACGACGCTGTACATGGTCCTGCAGACGATTGCCGAGCGGCAGGTCAACATCTCGACGATTGAGGACCCCGTGGAGCGCAACCTGGCCCGCATCAACCAGACGCAGGTCAACAACATTGCCGGCCTGACGTTTGAGAGCGGTCTGCGCGCCCTGCTGCGCCAGGACCCCGACGTCATCATGGTCGGCGAGACGCGCGACGCCGAGACAGCGTCCATCTCGGTGCGTGCGGCCATCACGGGCCACATGGTTTTCTCAACGCTGCACACAAACGACGCACTGTCGTCCATTGTCCGTTTGGAGGATATGGGTGTCGAGCGGTACATGATCGCAAACTCCGTCGCGGGCCTCGTGGCTCAGCGTCTGATGCGCCGCGTCTGCCCGCACTGCGCCAAGCAGATGCCGGTCACGGCGGAGGAGCGCACCTATTTAGGGCCTGACATCCCGTTTGTGCGCCGCGGCACGGGCTGTACCCAGTGCAACGGCACGGGCTACCGCGGGCGTATCGCCATCCACGAGCTGGTCATCATCAACCGTGAGCTGCGCGAACTGATTTCTGCCGGGGCAACGCAGGCGCAGCTGACCGAGGCCGCCCGCCGCAGCCAGGGCATGACGAGCCTGCGCGAGGCCGCCCTGCAGCTCGTCCGCGAGGGCGAAACCACCCCCGAGGAGCTGCTGAAGATCACGTTCTATGAGGAGTGACGGGAGGAGTAACTGCCATGCAGATACATGAACTCACCGCGCTGGCGCGGAACAGCAAGGCCAGCGATATTCATATCTCCGAGGGGCTGCCGCTGATGTTCCGCATCGACGGGCATCTGGCGGAGGCACCGGTCCAGCTTTCGGCGGCAGAGACGCGCTCGCTGATTTTGAGCCTGATGGACGAGGCCCACCGCGAGGCCATCACATCGGAGCGCATCGACGCAGACTTTGCGCTTGTCGCGCCCGACGGTACCCGCAGCCGTGTGAACGTCTTTTACCAGCAGGGCAGGGCCGCGGCCACACTGCGCCTGCTGAACGACTCCATCCCGACCTTGGAAGAGCTGGCCATGCCGCCCGTTCTGACAAAGCTGGCCGACGAGCCGCGCGGCCTGATCCTGGTCACCGGCCCCACGGGCAGCGGCAAATCCACCACGCTGGCCGCCATGATCGACCACATCAATAAGACGCGCAGCGACCACATCATCACGATTGAGGACCCCATCGAGTACGTCTATCAGGGCCGCTGCTCGCTGATCCACCAGCGCGAGGTCGGCGCCGATGTGCGCAGCTTTGCTTCGGCGCTGCGCAGCGCCCTGCGTGAGGACCCCGACGTCATCCTCGTCGGCGAGATGCGCGACTATGAGACGATTTCCGCTGCCGTCACGGCTGCCGAGACCGGACATCTTGTCATGAGCACGCTACACACCATCGGCGCGGCGCAGACGATCGACCGCATCATCGACGTCTGCCCTGCCGGTGCGCAGAACCAGATCCGCGGCCAGCTGGCCTCCGTGCTGCGCGGCGTCATCACCCAGCAGCTGCTGCCGCTGGCCGTCGGCAAGGGCCGCTGCGCCGCCACGGAGATTCTGGTGGGCACCGACGCCGTCGCAAACCTGATCCGCGAGGGCAAGTGCTACCAGATCCCGAGCATCCTGCAATCCGGCGCGGCCCTTGGTATGCACAGCCTGAACGCCGACCTGGCCCGCCTTGTCAGCACAGGCCGCATCACCCGCGAGGCCGCCGAGCGCTGCGCCACGAACAAGAGCGACCTGAAAAATTACCTGTAAGCAAAATAAAAAAGGGGTATCTGCCGTTCATGCGACAGATACCCTTGTTTTTTACCGACTCGCAGGTTCACGTTGTCAGCCTTCCCCCTTGGGGGAAGGTGCCCGAGGCCCCGCCCGAGGGCGGATGAGGGGCAGCCCTGCGGTGATTCCCCGTTCGCGCTCTGCTTTTCGCAAGCTCATCCCTCATCCGGCCCTGCGGGGCCACCTTCCCCCACTTGGGGGAAGGCAAAGCTGCCGCCCATTCACGGGCAAAGCCCCTCCGGCTCGCGCTGCCGCCCCTTTTACGGTTTGCTTTGTAGGGAGGGGTCTTGACCCCTCCGCGGCGGCCAGAGGGCTGGCC
>OMEA01000542.1_pt1 | contig 19352 bp, 13 predicted proteins | sample 1645321 | NCBI WGS metagenome assembly OMEA01 (sample SAMEA103958151, study PRJEB25191) | human gut metagenome
ATCTGCAGAAGAGGAACGTGTATTGGTCAGATGTTTCTTTTTGCATGGGTTGACATCCATATCCTGATCACGGGTATTTTCACCGATGATCATGCCTTCATAGACTTCGACGCCCGGTTCCAGGAAAAGCTCGCCACGGTCGAGGACAGAGTTCAGACCGTATGCGGTGGTGGTGCCGGATTCGAAAGCCACGAGGGAGCCTCTGGTTCTGCCCGGGATATCACCCTTGTATGGCGCATAGCCCTGGAAGACATGGTAGAGGATACCTGTGCCGCGGGTGGTGGTCAGGAGTTCATTACGGAAGCCGATGAGGCCGCGGGCCGGGATGGAGAATTCCATCTTCATATAGCCTGCGAGTTCTTCCATGGAGATCATTTCTGCTTTTCTCGGTCCAAGACCTTCCATGACAGCGCCCATGAATTCCTGCGGTACTTCGATGGTCAGACGTTCGAGCGGTTCGCACTTCTGTCCGTTGATCTCCTTGAAAATGACCTGCGGCTTGGAGACTTCAAGTTCGAAGCCTTCACGGCGCATGGTCTCGATCAGGATGGACAGGTGCATTTCGCCGCGGCCCATGACGCGGAAGGAATCGTTCGTGGCGGAATCTTCGACCTTCAGGGCGACGTCCTTCAGCAGCTCGCGCATCAGGCGGTCACGGATCTGGCGGGAGGTGACGTACTTGCCCTCCTTGCCGGCAAACGGGGAATCGTTGACCGAGAAGGTCATTTCCACCGTGGGATCGTTGATCTTGACAAAGGGCAGGGGCTGCACCTTGCTGGGGTCGCAGATCGTGTTGCCGATGGAAATATCGGGCAGACCTGCAAATGCGACGATGTCGCCGGCCTGGGCGCTCTCGATCGGCTCACGGCCATTGGCCTTGAAGTCGAACAGCTTGGTGATGCGGCCGCTCATGTGTACGTCGGGGTTGTGCCAGTCGCAGACCTGGATCGGGCTGCCGACCTTGATGACGCCGTTCTGCACGCGGCCAACGCCCATGCGGCCCACGAAGTCGTTGTAGTCAACGCTGGAGACCAGCATCTGCAGCGGCTCGTCGGGCTCGCCCTCCGGCGGCTGCACATATTTCAGGATAGTGTCAAACAGGGGCTTCAGGTCCGTGCCGGAGGCAGGATCGGTCCAGTCGTAGCTGGCCGTGCCGTTGCGCCCGGAGCAGAACACCATCGGGCTGTCCAGCTGCTCGTCGGTAGCGCCCAGGTCCATCAGCAGCTCGAGGATCTCGTCGATGACCTCGGCAATGCGGGCATCGGGACGGTCAATCTTGTTGACGGCGATGACCAGAGACAGGTTCTGCTGCAGAGCCTTCTGCAGAACAAAACGGGTCTGGGGCATGCAGCCCTCGGCTGCATCGACCAGCAGCAGAACGCCGTTGACCATCTTCAGCACGCGCTCGACCTCGCCGCCGAAGTCGGCGTGGCCCGGGGTATCGACGATATTGATCTTGACACCCTTGTAGGTGCAGGAGCAGTTCTTGGCCAGAATCGTGATGCCGCGCTCACGCTCGATGTCGCCGGAGTCCATGACGCGCTCGGCCACCTGCTGGTTGGCACGGAAAGCACCGGACTGCTTCAGCATCTGGTCGACCAGGGTGGTTTTGCCGTGGTCGACGTGCGCGATGATCGCGACGTTGCGGAGATTTTCCTGAATCATATACGTTCCCTCTCAAATTGAAAATGCCGATATACTGATATTTGCAGGGGCAAAGCCCCAATATCCACATACTATTTTATAATACGCTATAATGTGGTATTTGTCAAGAATCGCAAAACGCAAAAATGTGTGCTATAATATGGATTATTATAGTGATATTTTACACTAATTAAACCATACGGCTTTACATTCTCCTTGGCCCCCTCTGGGAGGGGGCTCCCGCCGCAGCGGGTGGGGGAGAGAGCCTGGCCAGGTGAGAAGGCTTCGGGCAATGGCAAGGTTCTCTCCCTCCGCCCCTTCGGGGCACCTCCCTCCCAGAGGGAGGCAAGGACGCGAAGATGAGGGAAACAAAGTATACGAGGGAGAACCACTATGGCAAACAACACGGTACGCCACATCAACATCATCGGCCACCAGAACCCGGACACGGACTCGATCTGCTCCGCACTGGCGTATGCCTGGCTGAAAAACCGCGGCAGCCTGACCGGCCTGTATGAGGCCCGCCGCGCCGGACATGTGAACCGGGAAACGCGGTTCGTTCTGCAGCACTTCGGCGTGGAGGCGCCGCGGCTTTGCACCGACGTCAGCCCGCAGATCAAGGACATCGACATCCGCAAGCAGGCGGGCATCGACGGCGAGATGAGCCTGCGCGCGGCCTGGAACCTGATGCGCGACGTTGAGATAGACACGCTCTGCATCGTGGACGGCGACAACGAGCTGCAGGGGCTTATCACCATCAAGGACATTGCCGACGCGAACATGGATCTGTTCGACACGGCAGTGCTGGCCGCGGCCAACACCCGCTGCACGAACCTGCTGGAAACGCTGGAGGCTGAGCTGGTGGTCGGCAGCACCGACGCCCACATTGACAGCGGCAATATCTGCATCGGCACCAGCCCGGAAATCATGGAGGAGCTCGTCAAGCCCGGCGACCTTGTGCTGGTCTCCAACCGGTACGAGACCCAGATGTGCGCCATCGACTGCGGCGCGCAGGCCATCGTTGTCTGCTGCGGCTCCGCGGTGCCGCGCACCATCGTGGCACGTGCGCAGGAAAAGGGCTGTGCCGTGCTGGCAACCCCCTACGATACCTACGCCGCCGCGCGGCTCATCTCCACCGCCGCGCCGGTGCGCCACTTTATGCGCACGAAGGAATTGCTGAAATTCAGCGTAAATACGCCGATTGAGGACGCCAAAAAGGTTATGGCCAGCGTGCGTCACCGCTATTTCCCGATTCTGGATGAGAACGGCAAGTACTGCGGCGTCGTCAGCCGCCGTAACCTGTTGAACCTGCACCGCAAGCAGGTCATTCTCGTTGACCACAATGAGCGCACCCAGGCCGTGGACGGTCTGGAGCAGGCGGACATTCTGGAGATCATCGACCATCACCGCATCGGCAGTCTGGAGACCACCGGCCCGGTCTATTTCCGCAATGTTCCGGTGGGCTGCACGGCCACGATTTTGTACCAGATGTACGGCGAGCAGGGCCTGACACCCAGCCGCGAGATCGCGGGTCTGCTGCTGTCGGCCATTCTGTCCGATACGCTGGTGTTCCGCTCTCCGACGTCCACCCCGCAGGACGAAGCCGCCGCCAAGGCGCTGGCCGCGCTGGCGGGCGAGGACATCCAGTCCTACGCCGAGCAGATGTTTGAGGCAGGTGCCGACCTGACGGGCCGCACGGCGGAGGATGTGTTCAGCTCGGACTTCAAGGCGTTCAGCCGCGGCGACGTCAAGTTCGGCGTCGGCCAGTCCACCTACATGACCGACAAGTCCCGCGCCGCCGCCGAGGCGCTTGTGCAGCCGTTCCTGCCCGAGGCGAGCCGCCGCGAGGGTCTGCCGCTGATCTTCTACATGTTCACCGACATGAAGACCCAGAGCACCGACCTGATGTTCTACGGCCACAACGCCGAGGAGATCATCCGCGATGCGTTCCACGTCGAGCCGGAGGGGAACATAGCCAAACTGCCCGGTGTCGTCAGCCGCAAGAAGCAGCTCATCCCGCCGCTGCTGGCAGCTTTGCAGGCGCGGCAGTAAGATTAACGGCAGTCTCCCGGGAGGTCCTACTTTCTTTTGTGACCAAAAGAAAGTAGCAAAGAAAAGTCTCGCTGTTGCGACGCAGCGAAACTGGGGAGCGAGCAATGTTTGCCCCTGCGGGGCAAACAACCGCACGAGCGTGTTTGCGAAGCAAACTGGCGGCGCTCGTTGTGCGCCGCCAAGCGTTGACCCCTCCGCCGCTTTACGCCAAATCCCGTCAATGTTCCGCCCGCAGGGAAAAATTCATCCCCCGCCGTCCACCTCCCGCCGCCGCAATCCTACCCACAAAACAGCCAGCCCCTTCCGAATCCCACTTCGGAGGGGGCTGGCTTACTGACCTATATACCTTATTATAATAGGGAGATGTTTACTCCACGTCCTGCAGCGCGGCGTAGTCCTGTTCGCCGGTGCGGACCTTCACGACCTTTGCTACATTGTAGACAAAGATCTTGCCGTCGCCGATGTGGCCGGTGTATAGGGCCTTCGTGGCCGTGTCGATGATCTTATCCACGGGAATCTTGCTCACGACGACCTCGACCTTGACCTTCGGCAGGAGCGTGGCGTCAACCTCGGCGCCGCGGTACTTCTCGCCGCTGCCCTTCTGCAGGCCGCAGCCCATGACCTGGGTCACCGTCATGCCGGTAACGCCAATGTCGTTCAGCGCCTTCTTCAGGGTCTCAAACTTGGCCAGCTGCACGATGATGGAAACCTTGTGCATGCCGGAATCCAGCTCGGCGGGCAGCGGGGCGTCCTTGACGACCTTGACCGCGGCGGCGACCTTCTCGGGAATGGCCTTGGTGATGTCGTCCTCGCCCAGATCGGTGTTCTCGTTCACGTCCAGCTCGGCGTAGGTCGGATCATTGATGGCGAAGCCTGCATAGGCGCTGGTCAGGCCGTGCTCGTGGTAATCCAGGCCGTCGATCTCCTCCTTCTCGGAGACGCGCAGGCCGATGGTCTTTTTGATGACCGTGAAGATGATGAACATCGTGGCCAGCACCCAGGCCGCCACGCTGACAATGCCCAGCAGCTGGATGCCCAGCTTGGCAAAGCCGCCGCCGTAGAACAGGCCGCCCTCGGTGGCAAACAGGCCGACGGCGATGGTGCCCCACGCACCGTTCATGCAGTGCACCGAGACAGCGCCGACGGGGTCATCAATCTTGGCAACGTTGTCGAAGAACTCAACCGAGAAGATGCAGAGCACACCGGCGACGATGCCGATGATGGCCGCGCCGAACGGGTCAACGACGTCGCAGCCCGCGGTGATGGCGACCAGACCGGCCAGCGCACCGTTGAAGGTCAGGGAGACATCGGGCTTGCCGTAGCGCACCCAGGAGACGATCAGCGCCGCAACGGTGGCCAGCGCGGCGGCCAGGTTGGTGTTGAAGCAGATCAGACCTGCGGAAACCATCGTGTCATCGCCGGTCATGCTGACGGTGGAGCCGCCGTTGAAGCCGAACCAGCAGAACCACAGGATGAAAACGCCCAGAGCCATCGCGGTCAGGTTGTGGCCGGGGATAGCGCGGGCCTTACCGGCCTTGTTGTACTTGCCGATGCGGGGGCCGAGCATCCAGGCGCCCAGGCAGGCCGTGACGCCGCCGACGAAGTGAACTGCGGTGGAGCCCGCAAAATCATGGAAGCCGAGCTGTGCCAGCCAGCCGCCGCCCCAGATCCAGTGGCCGGAGATGGGGTAGACGATCAGGCTGATGGCGGCGGAGTAGCAGCAGTAGGCGCTGAACTTCGTGCGCTCGGCCATCGAGCCGGAGACGATGGTCGCGGCAGTGGCGCAGAACACAGTCTGGAACACCGCGTAGACCCAGACCGGCAGCGTGCCGAAGTCATAGCTGCCGCGGATGAACGGATCAAACCCGCCGATGAGCGCACCGGAACCGGCAAACATGATGCCGAAGCCGACGAGCCAGTAGCACGGCGTACCGATACAAAAATCCATCATATTCTTCATCAGAATATTGCCGGTATTTTTTGCACGGGTCAGACCAGCCTCGCACAAGGCAAAGCCCGCTTGCATGAAGAACACCAGAAACGCTGCAACCAGTGTCCATGTAACGTCTGCGGAATTGTACATAGAACAGAACCCCTCTCTTACTTTGTAAAACAGAAAGGCGCCGGACAGAATCACACTGTCCGGCGCCTTTGCCGTTCTTTCGTTGCGCTTATGCTATCACAGAGTTGCGGCCTAGTCAAGAGGGCGGGGACATATTTTATTCACATTTGTAGAAAATGCTGTACAACCAGCCGAAAATACCGCTGAAAATTGTGCGCCCTGTAGGGACCGGGCATGCCCGGCCCGCAGCTTACCGCAATATCCCTTTTACGGTTCAATTCATCCCTCCCGGGCACCCTCCCGCCACCGCAAACGGCCACGGCGGCCAGAGGGCTGGCCGCCCTACACCCCCACATCAAACCCGTGCGTAGGGCGGGGTGCCCTCACCCCGCCGAAACTTACCGCCATATCCCGTTTCCCCATCGCCGCCCTGTAGGGGCCGGGCATGCCCGGCCCGCAGCTTACCGCCATATCCTTTTTACGATTCAATCCGTAGGGGAGGGATTCATCCCTCCCGGGCACCCTCCCGCCGCCGCAAACGGCCAGGGCGGCCAGAGGGCTGGCCGCCCTACAATCCCACTTAAAATCCGTGCGTAGGGCGGGGTGCCCTCACCCCGCCGAAACCTGCCGCCCCCTACATGCACCGTCTGTACATTTCCCCAAATTTATTCATTTTTTTGTAAAAAAATCTACCCAAAAAATTTTCTTTGTGCTATAATATCATCAAATAGCCCTTTATCGGGGGCTGCTACCATTCAAAGGAGGATCATCCATGCCCAACCTAGCTCTTCTTGCCCTTGAAGCCAGTGACGGTACCGTTGTGCTGACCAGCATCACACTGGTTTTCGCGATGCTGGTGGCCCTGTGCCTCATCATCACGCTGGAAGGCAAGATCTTCGACAACATCAACAATAAGAAGAACGGCAAGCCTGCCGCGCCGAAGGCCCCCGCTGCCAAGCCCGCCGCCCCTGCGGCCAAGGCTGACAACGGCTCCATTCCCGGCGAGATCATCGCCGCGATCTCCGCTGCCGTGGCCACGGTCTGCGGCGGCAATGCCGTCATTCGCGGCATCAAGCGCGTTTCCAAGCCTGCCGCCGGTTCCCGCCGCGGTGCCTGGGGCGACGCCGGTGTGCGTGAGCACACGACGCCCTTTATGTAAGGAGGTACGGAAATGGGTGCTATTTTTACCAATATTGCAGAGATTTTTGCCAAGTCCGGCTGGGCACAGATCTTCTTCACCGAGGGCGGCTGGAAGTACGCCGTCATGCTGGCTGTGGCCTGCGTGCTGCTGTATCTGGCCATCGTCAAGCAGTTTGAGCCTCTGCTGCTGCTGCCCATCGGCTTCGGTATGCTGATGACCAACCTGCCCCTCGACGGCATCTTCCACATGGACATCTTCATCAACTCCACCAACCACATCGACTGGGCGCTGCTCGGCTCGTCCGGCGGCATGGTCGACTATATCTACTTAGGCGTCAAGCTCGGCATCTACCCGCCGCTGATTTTCCTCGGCATCGGCACGATGACCGACTTTGAGCCGCTGATCGCCCGCCCGTCCAGCCTGCTGCTGGGCGCTGCCGCCCAGCTGGGCATCTTCTTCACCTTCGTCGGCGCTAAGATCCTGGGCTTTACGAACCAGGAGGCCGGTGCTATCGGCATCATCGGCGGCGCGGACGGCCCCACCGCTATCTACGTCACCACCAAGCTGGCCCCGCACCTGCTGGGCTCCATCGCGGTTGCCGCGTACTGCTACATGGCGCTGGTGCCGGTTATCCAGCCGCCCATCATGAAGGTTCTGACCACTGAAAAAGAGCGTCAGATCGTCATGACGGCCCCCCGCCGCGTCTCCAAGACCGAGAAGATCCTGTTCCCCATCATCGTCACCATCATCGTTGCCCTGACCCTGCCTGACGCCGCCATTCTGGTCGGCTGCCTGATGATGGGCAACCTGATGAAGGAGTCCGGCGTTGTTGAGCGTATCACCAAGACCGCCGGCAATGAGCTGATGAACATCATCACGATCTTCCTCGGCTTCTCCGTCGGCTGCACCACCAACGCCGCCACCTTCCTGAACATCCAGACCGTTGAGATCATCGTTCTGGGCATCATCGCCTTCGGTGTCGGCACCGCCGGCGGTGTTCTCCTGGGCAAGGTCATGTGCGTTGTCACCCACGGCAAGATCAACCCGCTCATCGGCTCCGCCGGTGTTTCCGCCGTTCCCATGGCCGCCCGTGTTTCTCAGAAGGTCGGCCAGGAGTACAACCCCCGCAACTACCTGCTCATGCACGCCATGGGCCCCAACGTTGCCGGTGTTATCGGCTCCGCCGTTGCCGCTGGTATCCTGATCAATATGTTCGGCTGATAAGAATAGGACAAAGCGCCCCCGTGCGGCAATAGCCGCGCGGGGGCGCTTTCTCTTTGGCTTCTCCCTCGGGGCTTCGCCCGCGCAACAAGCCGCCCCTTACAGGGGAGGTGGCCGAGCGTCAGCGATGGCCGGAGGGGCTTTGCCGCGTTCAATCCACCTCAAACCTCTCCCCGTCGATCTCGACCCATGCCACGGCCTCGGGGTCGAGGATGTCGTAGCTGTCAACACGCAAGGTCATCTGTCCGGAATTTTTGTTCTCACGGCCATAGGAACCCTTGTAAAATTCCCCGTCCCAGCCGTAGGTCAACTCGGTGCCGTCGGCGCGGAACAGCTTCACGCGGGACTGCACATCGTACCGCGAGGTCCCGCCCAGCGGCAGACTGCCGTGATTCATGCCGATGACGCTGACCGCCAGCGGTTCAATACGAACCTCTTGAATGTCAAACGTTGCGTCGGGATATTGCTCGGCTTCTTCGTCGGTCATATCATAATGGAACCAGTGTCCACCCTTCAGCGCGATGGTTTTCTTCACATCCACTGTCAGTGTTGGGGGCGCATCCGGCAGCGTGATTTTTACGCTTGCCTTGGCGCTATAGTTTGTCAGGTCGCCGATATACAGTGTTCGATTGTTGCCTTTCTCGTACAAAAGCGGGATGTCCACAAAGCAGGATAGCGTGTCGTTCTCGCTTGCTTCATAACGGCCATCCCACGGGCCGACGGCATAGCCGCTGATCGGCCCGACATCGACGTTGCTTGCGCCGTAGTCCCACTTCCGCTCGCTGGCGCCTTTGGGCTTGTACAGCGTAAAATTCGCGGTGTCCCACACCAAATCATCGGGCTCCATCCCTTGGGCGTTGTCTACATCATACAACACGCGCAGTGTGTACTGCCCGCGCAGCAGCGCCTTTACACTGACCGTGTGGCCGTTGATTTCGGCGGTCAGCGGTTCGTCCAGCACCTCGCCGTATTTCTGCACCAGTGCGTTCGTCTCGTTGGCGGCGCTCATGGGGTGGAAAAGCCCCAGCACCACCGCGCCCGCGGCCACTAAGCAGAGTGCTGCCGCCGCGGTTGCCAGCCGCCAGCCGCGCAAAACATGCGCCCTTGGGCGGCGGGCCAGCACTTTTGCCCGCAGTGCTGCGGTTTCCTCCGCCGTCAGGGCGTCTGCCAGCGGCGGGTGGTCGTTCATCCAGCGTTCCAGTTCGGTCATAGGTCAGCCCTCCTTCAATAGCTTTTGCAGTGCCAGCCGTGCGCGGTGCAGCCGGGTGCGCACCGTGGCGGCAGGCATGTTGAAATGTACGCCCAGCTGGGCCGCAGTCTCGCCATACACGTATCTGCGCAGAAAAAGCTCCCCGTCGGGCGGCGGCAGCGCCATGATCTGCGCCATCAGCTCGCGGGTTTCCAGCTCGCTTTCCAGCGCAACGGCCAGCTCGGCATCGTCGCGGTCATCCAGCGGCAACGTCTCGCCCCGGCGCAGCAGCGCACGGTAGCGGTCAATGGCGCACTGCCGCGCCGTCCGCACCACCAGCCGCCGCCGATGGGTCTCGTCTGCGGGCAGGTGTGCCCCGCGCCAGAGCTTGTAAAATGTGTCGGCCTCGGCCTCCTCGGCGTCCTGCGGATGGCCGGGCAGAATGGCCCGGCAGACGGACCGCACTGCGCCGCCGTAGTCCCGCAGCAGGGTGTCCAACTCGTGCTCTGTCATGGGCGTCGCCCCCTTTCATAAAGATTATACGACAAAAACGGGTGGGATGTTTCAACTTTTTTGGCTTCCCCCGAGGGGGAAGGCTTCCGCACCGCCCCTTTACCGCCCGCCCGATTTGTGCTATAATACGCTTGATAATGGGGAAGTATTGGAAAAGAGGTGCATACATGCTGAAAGTAACCCTGCTGGGCACGGGCGGCACGCAGCCGCTGCCGGACCGCGCACTGGCCGCCGCCGCGGTCACGGTGGGCGGGCGCAGCGTGTTGCTGGACTGCGGCGAGGGCACCCAGACCGCCGCCCGCCGGGCCGGGGTCAACCTGATGAAGCTGGACGCCATCTGCCTGACCCACTACCACGGCGACCACATTCTGGGCCTGCCCGGTCTTTTGCAGACCTTGGGCAGCCTGAACCGCACCGAGCCGCTGACGATCTACGGCCCCAAGGGCATCGAGCCTGTAGCGCAGGCCGTCACGGCACTGGCCGGGCCGCAGGCGTACCCGGTGCGCTGGCAGGTCGCAGACGAACCATTCCACATAGACACGCTGAAAATCACCCCGTTTCCGCTGACCCACCGCGTACCCTGCTGCGGCTATCTGCTTGCGCTGCCCCGTGCCGGGCGGTTCGACCCCGCAAGGGCGCGGGCTGCGGGCATCCCGATGCCCTACTGGAAAACGCTGCAAAGGGGCGAGCCCGTCGGCGGCTGCACGCCGGAGCAGGTGCTGGGTGCGCCGCGCCGCGGGCTGAAGGTGGTCTACGCCACCGACACCCGCCCCTGTGCCGCGCTGGAGGCTGCCGCCCGGGACGCCGACCTGCTCTGCATGGACGCGACCTACGCCGACGACGCCGACCTGCCCAAGGCGGAGCTGTACGGCCACGCCACCTGCCGGGAGACCGGCGCACTGGCCGCCGCGGCCAACGTGCGCCGCCTCTGGCTGACCCACTACAGCGCCGCCGTGACCGACCCCGCGCCGGGGCTGGCCGCCGCGCGCACCGCGTACCCCGCCGCCGTGGCCGGGTACGACGGCCTGACCGAAGAACTGGAATTTGACAGAGAGCCATGACCGAGAAACGAAAAAATCTGCTGTTTATCGCTATAATTCTGGCGCTGGCCGCGGTGCTGTGGCTGGCCGCCCACCACGGCGGCACGGGCCGCACGGCGGTGCTGCGCTATGGCGACCCGCAGGTCGAGCAGCGCATTGATCTGCGTAAAAACGCCGAATATGACATTGACACCGGCCTGTACACGATCCACCTGCGGGTGGAAAACGGCGGCATCGCCTTTGTAGACAGCCCCTGCCCCGACCATCTGTGCGAGGGCTTCGGCACCCTGAAAAACGAGGGCGACTGGGCCGCATGCATGCCGGCGAAGGCAAGTTTGACGATAGAATAAGAAAAAATAAAAGATAATAGATAAAAGATAAAAACAAAATCCGTAGGGGCGGATTCCATATCCGCCCGTCAACAGGCAGACGACCAGCGGGCGCATAGAGAATGCGCCCCTACGGCGGCAGAGAATTTTGAGCGACGCGAATCATCAATTTTATTATCTATTCTCTAAAAAAAGGAGCAGCCATGAATCCAACCTTCAAGCAAGTAACCAAGACCCGCTATGTCCAGCTGGTTTCCGAGCTGGCGCGGGAGATTTTCGTCCAGCATTACACCAAGCTGACGCCCAAGGTCGCCGCTGCACTGGCCGATAAGTACCAGAGCGACATCCTGACCGACGACGAGATCCACAGCGGCGTCATCAACTACTTCTTAATTTACCTCGGCACCGAGCCGGTGGGCTATTTCGCGCTCGACCTCGGCCCCGCGGGTGCCATGTGCCTGAGCCGCCTTTTCTTAAAGGAAAAGGCCCGCGGGCAGGGTATTGGACGCAGCATCGTGGCCTATGCGCAGAAGCTGGCCGAGGGCGATGGCCGCAGCCGCCTGTATATGCGGGTGTGGACACGCGACCTGAAGGCCGAGGGCTTTGCCAAAAAGTGCCGCTTCCGCAAGGCCGAGACAGCCCCCGTGGAGGTCCTGCCCGGCACCACGCTGGACATCACGACCTGGGAGAAGCTGTGGCGGTAAACGCAAAATCTGGAGATACACCATGAAATTTCTGCACCTTGCAGACCTGCACCTGGGCAAACGGGTCAACGGGTTTGATATGCTGGAGGATCAGCGGTTCATTCTTGAACAAATTCTGACCCTCTGTGAAAAACACGGCGCCGAGGCCGTCGTCATCGCAGGCGACATCTACGACACGCCGGTGCCGCCCGCCGCGGCCTGCACGCTGCTGGACTGGTTCCTGACCCAGCTGGCCGCCCGCCGCATCCCGGTGCTGGCCGTCTCCGGCAACCACGACAGCGCCGAGCGGCTCGACTTTGCCAGCAGTCTGCTGGCCGAACAAAATGTACACATTGCCGGGCGTTTCACCGGCTGCCCCAAGCAGGTCGTACTCAATGACCGCCACGGCCCCATCGAGTTCACGCTGCTGCCCTTTGTGCGGGCGGCCACGGTGCGCCACTACCTGCCCGACGCCGACATCACCGACTACGACTCTGCCGTCGGCGCGGCGCTGGCCGTCTGTGAGCCCGCCGCCCCGCGCCGGGTGCTCGTCGCCCACCAGATGGTGGTCTCCGGCGTCTGCCCGCCGCAGCTCTCCGGCAGCGAGACCGCGCCTCTGACCGTCGGCACGGTGGATTCCATCGATGCAGCCCGGTTTGCGGGCTTCTGCTATGCAGCGCTCGGCCATATCCACCGCGCCCAGCGCGTCGGCATCGACGCCGTGCGCTACGCGGGTGCGCCGCTCTGCTACCATCTGGACGAGTGCGGGATGCAGAAATCCGTCACCCTCGTGCGGGTCGGCAAGCGCGGCGTGGAAAAGATCGAGCAGCTGCCGCTGACGCCCCGCCGCGCCATGCGCCACCTGACCGGCCCGCTGGCCCGGCTGACTGCCCGGCCAACCGACACCGAGGACTACATCTGGGCGACCCTGACCGACCCGACGCCGCTGCCCGACGCCATGGCGCAGCTGCGCGCCGCCTATCCCAACGCCATGCGGCTCGACTACCTGCCCCAAGGTGAGGTCGCGCACCCGCTGGACATGACCCAGGCTGTGCGCGGCAAGCCTTTTGTCGAGCTGTTCCAGGACTTTTTCACCAAGATGAACGGACGCCCCCTGACAGTGGAGGAGACCGTGGCTGTGAAAAGATTGCGCGAGGAGGCGTCAAAAAGCGAATGAAACCCCAAAAGCTGATCCTGACCGCCTTCGGCCCCTACGCGGGCCGCACCGAGCTGGACTTCTCGGCGTTCGGCGGCAGCGGACTGTTTCTGATCGGCGGCGACACCGGCGCGGGCAAGACCGCCCTGTTTGACGCCATCACGTTTGCGCTCTACGGCGAGACCTCCGGTGAGAACAGAAAAACAACGATGCTGCGCAGTGATTTTGCTGCCCCCGACGCCGAGACGAGCGTCGAGCTGGCCTTTACCCACCGCGGGCGCAGCTACACCGTGCGCCGCTGGCCCGACCAGCAGCGCGCTGCCAAGCGCGGCACCGGCATGGTCAAGGTGCCCGCCAAGGCCGAGCTGATCCGTGAGCCGGACGAGCCGGTCAGCGGTGCGTCAGCCGTGACCGACGCCGTGGTCAAGCTGCTGGGCATCGACGCCAAACAGTTTGCCCAGGTGTCGATGCTGGCGCAGAACGACTTTACCCGGCTGCTCAACGCGCCGTCCGCGGACCGCGCGGCCATCCTGCGCCGCATTTTTGACACCGCCGACCACCAGCGCCTGGGTCAGGCCGCCGTCGAGCACGCCCGTAAGGCCGACGAGGAATGTAAGCGTCTGGACGATGTACTTTTGATGCACGTCGGCACGCTGATCGGTGACGGTGCCGACGAGGAGACCGCCGCCGACCTGGCCGAAATGCAGGCCGAGCGCGACCCGTTTGCCGCAGGGGCTGCCGCCGAGCTGGGCAGGCTGCTGCTGGAGGCCGACGACGCCAACGAAAAACGACAGACCAACGTCATGAACGAGCTGGACGAGAAGATCGCCCGCGGTGACGCCGGCCTGAAAATTGCCGAGGAACGCGCCGCCCGCCGCCGCCAGCTGGCCGGGCTGGTGGCCGAGGAGCAGCGCGCCGCCGATGTGGAGCACCAGACCGACCTTATTATGACCGATCTGGAAAAGCGCACGGCGAACGTGAAGGAAAATATTGCCAAAAACGAGGCGGACCGCGCCGCGCTGAGCCAGGCCGAGGCCGACCTGCTCAAGACCGACCACCGCATTGAGCTGGCCGAGGGGCTTTCCGCCGACTGCAGGCAGCTCTTGCAAAATCTGGCGGATGCCGACAAGGCCGACGAGGACGCCGCCGCGCGTCAGGCAGAGTATGTGGCCGCACAGGCTGCACTGGACAGCGCCGAGGAAGAATACAGCACGATGCAGCGCCAATTAAACGCCAACCGCGCGGGCCTGCTGGCCAAGGACCTGCAAAAGGGCAAGCCCTGCCCGGTCTGCGGCTCCACCAAGCACCCGAAGATCGCCGCGCTGCCCAAGGACCACATCACCGAAAAGCAGCTGGAGGAGCGCGAGAAGGCGCTGACGGCCCAGCGCCGCAGCACTGCCGCCGCCCACGCGCATGAGCTGCGGGCGGCTTTGCAGCGGGACGCGGATGGATTTTTCGCGCGCCGCGGGGACCGCTACACCGGCAAGCCCGCCGCCGAGCTGACGCCCGACGAGCTGAAAATTGCGCTGACCGCCCAGCAGACCAGCCTGACCGAGGGTCTGCGCGGCCTGCAGGCCGACCACCTGAAGCTGAAGCAAAAGACGGACCGCGCCCGCAGCCTGGCCAAGCAGGCCGACCTTTTGAACGGCCAGCTGGCAGACTTGGAAAAGCAGCGCTTTGCGGCCACCCGCCGCGCCGCCAACGCCAAAGCCGGGCACGCTGCCGCCAGCGCCCGCGTGCAGCAGATGCGCGAGACGATGCCCAAGCGCGACAACCCCGACGCACTGACCCAGCTGCAGGACGCGCTGGCCCGCCTGCGCCGGGACCGCGCTGCCGCCATGGCCGCCCGGGACGCTGCCGTGCACCGTTTGCACACGAACCGCGCCGCCATCGACGCGCTGCAAAAGACGATGCGGGAGAGCGCCGCCGCCCGCGAGAAGCGTGCCATGTGGGACAATCTGTCCAAAACGATCAATGGCAATTTGACCGGAAAAATCAAACTTCCGTTTGAACAGTACGTACAGGCGTTCTATTTTGACGGCGTGGTCGAGGCCGCAAACCTGCGCTTCACCCGCATGACTGACGGCCAGTACCGATTGCTGCGCCGCAAGAGCGAGGCCGTCGGCGGCAAGACCGCGCTGGACCTCGACGTGTTCGACGCCTACACCGGCAAGACCCGCCCCGTGGGCAGCCTGTCCGGCGGCGAGAGCTTCATGGCCGCGCTGAGCCTGGCACTGGGCATCAGCGACACGATCCAGCAGAACGCGGGCGGCGTCGTCATTGAGACGCTGTTCATCGACGAGGGCTTCGGCTCGCTGGACTCCGACAGCCTGGAAAAGGCCGTGGACACGCTGGCCGGGCTGGCCGGGGGCGATAAGCTCATCGGCGTCATCTCCCACGTCGAGGCGCTGCAGGACCGCCTGACGAGACAGATCCACGTGACCAAAACGCGGGCGGGCAGTAAGGCGGAAATTGAGATTTCTTAAAGGCTCCCCTTTGAGGGGAGCTCCGCCCGCAGGCGGTGAGGGGTGGCCGGGTGTAGACCTGTAAAGTGTGTGTCTCCCGCCCACCCCTCCGCCCCGCGGGCACCTCCCCTCAGAGGGGAGGCTTTTTAGCTTGCACTTATTTATAAAAAGTATAAAAATATGACAAAATCAACGCTGCAACAACAATTGGAAACCCTATCCGCGGCGCGTTACCCGCTGCACATGCCCGGGCATAAGCGGCGGGTGCCGCCCGCACCGGGGCTGGGCTGCTATGCCTGGGACCTGACCGAGATCGACGGCGCGGACGACCTGCACGACGCGGACGGCATTCTGGCCGACGCCATGGCCCGCACGGCGGCGCTGTACGGCGCGCGGCGGTGCTGGTACCTCGTCGGCGGGTCCACCGTCGGCCTGCTGGCGGGCATCCGCGCACTGGCACCGTTCGGCAGCACGGTCATTGCGGCGCGCAACTGCCACAAGGCCGTCTACCACGCGATGGAACTGGGGCAGCTGACGGCCCGCTGGCTCACGCCGTCCGTGGACCCGCAGTTTGCCATCTACGGCAGTGTGCGCCCCGCCGATGTGGCCGCCGCGCTGGACGCTGCGCCCGACGCCCGCTGCGTGATCCTGACCAGCCCGACTTATGAGGGTGTTTTGAGCGATATACGTACTATCGCGGAAATCTGCCATGCCCGCGGCGTGCCGCTGCTGGTGGACGAGGCCCACGGTGCGCACTACCTGCCCTTTGCCGCCCGGTACGGCTGGCGCGGCGGGGCCGTAGCCGCAGGGGCCGATCTGGTCGTGCAGAGCGCCCACAAGACGCTGCCCAGCCTGACCCAGACCGCGTTTTTGCAGCTGAACGGCGATCTGGCCGACCCTGCCGAGGTCGAGCGCCAACTGGACGTGTTCGAGACGAGCTCACCGAGCTACCCGCTCATGGTCAGTCTGGACGGCTGCACCCGCTGGCTGGCCGACGAGGGAGAGGCCGCCTTTGCCGCGTGGCGCGCCCGGCTGGATGCCTTTGACGCGGCGGTGCGGGATCTGAAAAATACAAAAATACTGTGCTGCGGCGCGGACGCACTGACGGCGCATCCTGACTTTTTTGCGCATGACAGCGGCAAAATTTTGCTGCAAATCGGCGCGGCGGGGGCGGCGTACCTGCGGGCCGACGGCTTTGAGCCCGAGATGGTCTGCGGCCCGAACGTGCTGGCCATGACCAGCCCCTGCGACGACGACGACGCGCTGGAACGGCTGGCCGATGTACTGCACACCTGGGACAAAACGGCGGCCCCGCCCGCGGCCCCGCGGCATATTCTGCCCGCCCCCGGCGCGGCCCGCTGCACGATTGCCGAGGCGCTGCTGCGCCCCGCGCGGGCCGTAAGGATGCGGGATGCGGTGGGGGAGACCGCCGCGGAGTATCTCTGGGCCTATCCCCCCGGCGTGCCGCTGGTGGCACCGGGCGAGGAAGTGACGGCAGAGCTGGTGACGGCCTGCCGTGCATTGGAGCAGGCCGGAACCGCGCTGAAGCATACGGGCGGCAGCGGGGCGGAGGAGATTGCGGTTTTGTTGTAAAGGGAGGCAGCGGCAAAGCCCGTCGGAACCCTTCCGGCCTGCGCTGCGCACGGCCACCTCCCCTGATGGGGAGGCTTTATTCGGGCATGCGCCCGCGAAAGGATCCCCATCAGGGGAGCTGGCCGCGAAGCTGGCCTGAGGGGTTCCGACGGGCCTCGCGCTGTCTGCTGTTTTCCCTCCGCCCCTATTGACAAACCCCGGATTTCCGTGTACAATAATAATAATTCTAAAATGTATAAAGGGGTGACTGTTTTATGAAGCACATCCAGACTCTCGAGACCCGCGACATGGCTAAGAGCCTGCTGAACGGTGGCTGCGGCGAGTGCCAGACTTCCTGCCAGAGCGCCTGCAAGACCAGCTGCGGCATTGCCAACCAGCCTTGCGAGAAGACCGACAAGTAATTTTTGCTGGCTTTGATGCCGGGATGCCGTGTGGCAGCCCGGCATTTTCTATGATACAAAGGGTGCGGCGGGCGCATATAGAATGCGCCCCTGCAAGGGGAATGCCGTAGGGGCGGATTCCATATCCGCCCGTGGCTGTCCGCCGCATTGCACCATAACAAAACGGAGAAAACCATGATCCATCAATACAAATTAAGCGGTTACAACATTGTGCTGGATGTCTACAGCGGCAGCGTGCATGCGGTGGATGACGTCGCCTATGACGCCATCGCTCTGATCGACCAAGGCAGCAGCCGGGAGCAGGCTGCTGCAGCCCTCGCCAAAAAGTACGCGGACCGCGCCGATGTGACCGCCGCCGACATCAGCGACGTGCTCGACGACATCGACGAGCTGACCGCCGCGGGCCAGCTGTTTGCGCCCGACGCCTACGCCGACCACGCCTTTGACTTCAAAAACCGCTCCAACGTTGTCAAGGCGCTCTGCCTGCACGTCGCCCACACCTGCAACCTGAATTGCAGCTACTGCTTCGCCGCGCAGGGCAAGTTCCACGGCGAGGCCGGTCTCATGAGCTTCGAGACCGGCAAGCGCGCGCTGGATTTCCTCATCGAAAACTCCGGCACCCGCCGCAACCTCGAGGTCGATTTCTTCGGCGGCGAACCGCTGATGAACTTTGAGGTCTGCAAGCAGCTGGTTGCCTATGCACGCAGCATCGAGAAAAAGTACAACAAAAACTTCCGCTTCACGATGACGACCAACGGCATCGGCATCACGGACGAGGTCATCGACTGGTGCAATAAAGAATGCCACAACGTTGTTTTGTCGCTGGATGGCCGCAAGGAGGTCAATGACCGCTTCCGCGTCGACCTCGCGGGCAACGGCAGCTATGACCGCATCGTGCCCAAGTTCCAGAAGCTCGTCAAGGCGCGCGGCGGCCAGGGCTACTATATGCGCGGCACGTTTACGCATCACAACGTTGATTTTACGAAGGACCTGTTCCACATGGCCGACGACCTCGGCTTTACCGAGCTGTCCATGGAGCCGGTTGTCGCCCCGCCGGACTCCCCCGAGGCCCTGACCGAGGAGGACCTGCCCAAGCTGTTCGACCAGTATGAGCTGCTGGCCAACGACATGCTGCGCCGCCAGAAGGCCGGCAAGCCGATCACGTTCTATCATTATATTTTGGACCTCAAGCACGGCCCCTGCATCTACAAGCGCATTTCGGGCTGCGGCTCCGGCACCGAGTACATGGCCGTGACCCCCTGGGGCGACCTGTACCCCTGCCACCAGTTTGTCGGCGACCCGGCGTACAAGCTGGGCAACGTCTGGGACGGCGTGACCAACACCGCCCTGCGCGACGAGTTCAAGCTGTGCAACGTCTATGCCCGCCCCGACTGCAAGGACTGCTGGGCACGCCTGTACTGCGCGGGCGGCTGCGCGGCCAACGCCCTGCACGCTACCGGCGACATCCACGGCACTTATGAGTACGGCTGCAAGGTGTTCCGCAAGCGGATGGAGTGCGCCCTGATGATGCAGGTCGCCCAGCGCCTTGACCCCGAGCTGGCGAAGAACGCCGTCCGGTTTGAGAGTGACTGCGACGGCTGCGGCGAGGGCAACGACGGCGCGTGCGAGAAGTAAATAGCCATTGAGTATGCCGCTCTGTAGGGGCCGGGCATGTCCGGCCCCTACCGCGTCACAATGGCAAACGGCAGCTGCGGAGGGGTCAAGACCCCTCCCTACAGATCGGGGTCCACGGGTGCTTTGTAGGGAACGGTCTTGACCGTTCCGGGGGCGTGTGCCGTTATTGCATGGTAAAACATTGTTGAGGCGTAGGGGCCGGGCATGCCCGGCCCGCAGCTTACCGGC
>OMEA01000563.1_pt1 | contig 19003 bp, 15 predicted proteins | sample 1645321 | NCBI WGS metagenome assembly OMEA01 (sample SAMEA103958151, study PRJEB25191) | human gut metagenome
CCCTTTTTTTTTTTGCTCCGTTTGTTGCGTTTTGTCATCGTATACCGAACGCCGCCCGATCAGATTGCGTTCGCCGCCCGATCAGATTGCGTTCGCCGTCCGATCAGATTGCGTTCGCCGCCCGATCGGATTGCGTCCGCCGTCCGATCAGATTGCGTCCGCCAGTAGGAGGGTGTAGTTTTGATACTCTCTATTTTTTTTATATTGCTGTCCGGTAAACAATTAGTCGTCTTTATATTGCTTCGTTATTCAGTGTTTTATTTCAATATTTACTAAGGGGCTTGCCTATATACTATGCGGGCTGAAAGCCCAACAATCACATAGAATGCTTTATTTTTCCGTGGTTTTGTCCCGTTTTTGTCCCTCGCTGATTTTGTATCACGAGACAAGAATTTGAAAGTGGTTGATTTACAGCGATTAAAGCCGTATCTTGAAGAATTGGTAACGGCAACCACCAGAGGGTCCGTGGATTATTGACGCCAACTGTTCAGGCAAGTTCGGTCTCTCAGAAAACTGCCAGGACGACGACGCAGGCGCACTTGTGTTCAACCCGTCAACAGGCAGCACATTGGCTTGCATCCAGGGTCCGAAGGTAGACATCTCTAAGGCTGGCAACCCGCAATTCGTATTCTGGTACTACGCATATCCTGGCACCGACGGCAAGATAACCGTAAAGGTTAATCGCAACGGTCAGGAGATGAAGGAAGTAGGAACCGTCGATTACAACAAGCTCAGCGGTTCAATGGGCTGGCGTTCTGTATCGTTCGACCTCGCTGGCGTTAGCAACGCAGGCGTAGAGAACGGCTACATCCGTCCTTACTTCTACGCATAAGGACTTTCTACAAGTCTCTTCATCGACAATATCAAGATTTACGACGCTGTCGACAACAACCTCTCTGCTGAGCTCGATGCTCCTGCACACGTGCAGAACGGCAAGGTGACTGTAGTGAACGTAAAGGTTACTAACCTCGGCACAGCAAAGGCAAGCGCTAACGGCGAGTCTGACGTGTCTAACACAGCTTACGTAGGCGACCCTGCTGCAGGCATCGGTCTCGTAACAGTTGAAGGCGCAAAGGCAGACAACCGCGTATACACCGTAGGCGGACAGTATGTAGGCAAGAGCCTCCAGAACCTCAACAAGGGTCTCTACATCCAGAACGGCAAGAAGGTTGTAGTGAAGTAATTTGCAAAAAATAGTTAAGATATAGATTAAATGCGGGTGCAAATGGTCTGACTTTCAATAAAAAGTCGTACCTTTGCACCCGCATTTTGCACAAATAACAATTTAATTTTTAAAGTTCTATGTATTTAGATCAGGCAAAAAAACAAGAGATCTTTGGACAGTACGGAAAGTCTAACACTGATACTGGTTCAGCTGAGAGCCAGATAGCATTGTTCTCATACCGTATTTCCCATTTGACGGAACATCTTAAGAAGAACCGTAAAGATTATACTACCGCACGTTCATTGACACAGCTGGTAGGAAAGCGCCGCGCATTGCTCAACTATCTGTACGACCGCGACATCAATCGCTACCGTGCAATCATCAAGGCCCTCGGCCTCCGTAAGTAATCCGCACAAAGGAAACAAGGTCCCGCGTACTCAAAGAGAACGCGGGATTTTTTTTGTATTTATACTACTTGTCTGAAAAAAAAGTAGTAACTTTGCAGAAGTTTTTTAAGGTATATAAAATGCAAGATATTAGAAACATTGCGATTATCGCCCATGTCGACCATGGAAAGACCACGCTTGTCGACAAGATGATGTTGGCGGGCAAGCTGTTCCGTGACGGCCAGGATAACAGTGGCCAGGTATTGGACTCCAACGACCTGGAACGCGAACGAGGAATCACTATCCTTTCCAAGAACGTTTCAATCAACTGGAAAGGCACAAAAATCAATATTATTGACACCCCGGGTCACTCCGATTTCGGTGGTGAGGTAGAGCGCGTGCTCAATATGGCAGACGGTTGTATTCTGCTTGTTGACGCATTCGAGGGACCGATGCCGCAGACACGCTTCGTGCTGCAGAAGGCGCTTCAGATCGGTCTGAAGCCGATCGTTGTTGTGAACAAGGTTGACAAGCCCAACTGCCGCCCTGAGGAAGTGTACGAAATGGTGTTCGACCTCATGTTCTCACTCAACGCTACTGAAGACCAGCTCGACTTCCCCGTTGTTTACGGTTCGGCAAAGAACGGCTGGATGGCTGAGGACTACAACGCCCCGACAGACAATATCGACTATCTGCTCGACAAGATCGTAGAAGTGATACCCGCACCGAAGGTGCTTGAGGGTACGCCGCAGATGCTCATCACATCGCTCGACTACTCAAGCTACACCGGTCGTATCGCCGTAGGACGTGTTCACCGCGGCACGCTCAAGGAGGGCATGAACATAACCATCTCTCATCGCGACGGCACTCAGGAGAAGACACGCATCAAGGAAATACACGTGTTCGAGGGAATGGGACAGAAGAAGGTAGACGAGGTTCACTCTGGCGACATCTGCGCCATCGTAGGTCTGGAGCGCTTCGAAATCGGCGACACCATCTGCGACTTCGAGAACCCCGAGCCGCTGCCTCCTATCGCTATCGACGAGCCTACCATGAGTATGCTCTTCACCATCAACGACTCGCCGTTCTTCGGTAAGGAAGGCAAGTTCGTTACATCACGCCACATCAACGACCGTCTGCAGAAGGAGCTTGAGAAGAACCTTGCGCTGCGCGTTCGTCCGTTCGAGGACACCACGGATAAGTGGATCGTAAGCGGACGCGGTGTGCTCCACCTCTCTGTGCTCATCGAGACAATGCGTCGCGAGGGCTACGAGCTTCAGGTTGGTCAGCCGCAGGTAATCTACAAGGAGATCGACGGTGTGAAGTGCGAGCCTATCGAGGAACTTACTATCAACGTGCCCGAGGAGTTCTCGAGCAAGATGATTGATATGGTGACACGCCGCAAGGGCGAGATGACATCTATGCAGACCCTCGGCGATCGCGTCGACATCGAGTTCGACATACCGTCGCGCGGCATCATCGGTCTGCGCACCAACGTGCTCACAGCGAGCCAGGGCGAGGCTATCATGGCCCACCGCTTCAAGGAGTACCAGCCGTACAAGGGCGAGATTACACGCCGTATGAACGGTTCGATGATTGCGCTCGAGACTGGCACAGCCTATGCTTACTCTATCGACAAGCTGCAGGATCGCGGCAAGTTCTTCATCGATCCGGGTGAGGAAGTGTACGCAGGTCAGGTGGTAGGCGAGCACGTTCACGACAACGACCTCGTCATCAACGTTACGAAGGCAAAGCAGCTCACCAACGTTCGTGCCAGCGGTTCTGACGAGAAGGCGCGCGTGATACCGAAGGTGGTGATGAGTCTTGAGGAGTGCCTCGAGTACATCAAGGGCGACGAGCTCGTGGAGGTTACTCCGAAGAGCATGCGTATGCGCAAGATTATCCTCGACCATCTCAGCCGCAAGCGCAGCAACAAAGACTAATTTCTTGTATCGAAATATATACAACGACGGGTGTTCCAAGACTGTGAAGTCATGGGACACCTTTTTTCGTATCAAATGCTTGCTTTTATGGAATTAATTTGTTACATTTGCAGCATGGGAATAGAAAAGATACGAAAAGTCATATATAGTTTATGATAAGACTTAATGAAGAGAAGTTGGCACGACTTCACACCGCAGATGAAATATTGGAAAAGGAATACGGCGCACCCGGCACCCCTTCGCGCGATGCTTTCGAGGCGCGCGCCAAGGCATGGTATTACGCCGAGTTGCTGAAAGAAGAGCGCAAGCGCCAGAAGCTTACGCAGCAGCAGCTTGCCGACAAGATTGGCAAGAAGCGCGAGTATATATCTACCATAGAGCGTGGCAACAGCGACATGCAGATGTCTACGTTCCTGCAGATAGCCTCTGCGTTAGGACTGCGTTTCTCGCTCGTGGTGGGCTGACGGCAAATTAATGTGCGGGAGACTGACGACAAATTAATGTGCGGTTGGGCTGACAACAAGTTGGTTAAACCACGCGCCCGAACACAATAATAACGGCTGTTCGGCGTTTATTATTCAGAAAAAGAAAACGTAAACGAACAAGAACAGATGAAGAAAAGAACAATAATATTGGGACTCGCCGCAGGCGTGCTGCCAGCGATGGCGCAACCGAAGGTCGGCACCGTATCCGTACTGCCCCGTGTGGGCGTGGCGCTCGCCAATCTGCCCGGCGACAAAATGTATATAGCCGGTGGAGTCGGCGACAACATGACTTACTCGGCACGCTACAAGGCTGGCCTGATGGCAGGTGTCGACATCGACTGGCAGTTCATGCCCAACCTCTCTGCCACTATCGGTGCGCAGTATGTGCAGCAAGGCGCCAAATACGGCAACGACGGCTACAAGGTGCAGGTTACGGAAGGCGTGTACAAAGGCACGGGCTACAGCGACTGGAGCACGCAGCTCCATTACATCAACGTGCCTTTGATGCTCAACGCCTACCTCGGCACGGGCTTTGCCGTTAAAGCCGGTGTGCAGATAGGCTTTTCGCTCTCGGGCAAGATGAAGTACACCGAGCAGCAGTACACGATGACGAAAGACGACGTGAAGTACGAGAAGCCCGAACACGTGAAGCACAACCTGAACTCAACGCTCACAAAAGTGACATTCGCTATTCCCGTCGGAGTGAGCTACGAGTTCTCTAACGTCATCCTCGACGCGCGCTATAACATCGGACTCACACAGTTCCAGGACATTGACGGTTTCGAGTCGTCGAAGAACCGTGTGTTCACGTTCAGTGTAGCCTATCGTTTGGAACTATAAAAACCTGCTACGTCGCCAAAACCAGAACATCAACCGAACAACAATGGAAAAGAAGATAATAGTCTGCTGCGCCATCATCGTAGCAGGAACATACATACTCTCGCGCTCGTGGTCGATGACCATCGGCGTGGCTCTGCTGCTCTACGCCCTCGACGCCTACCTCACGGCTTGGGTGAAGAAGAAGGACGAGCAGTATTACGGAAAAAAGAAAAAGGAAGAAGATGGAGAAACTCATTAAACTATATACAGAATGGAGTGGGGCGGAACCCGTCAGCACCGAGCAGCTCGCCGGTGCCGGTAGCAATCGCCAGTACTACCGCTTCACCTCAGAGGACGGCTCCACCGTCATCGGCGTCGTAGGCACCAGTCGCGACGAGAACCACGCCTTCGTTTATCTCGCCGAGCACTTCGAGCAGCGCCAGTTGCCCGTGCCGCACATACTCGCACAGAGCGCCGACGGACTGCGCTATCTGCAGACCGACCTCGGCTCAACCTCGCTCTTCGACGCCATACGCGGCGGACGCGAGGCTGGCGGCAGATACAACCAGCACGAGAAGCAGCTGCTGAAAGCTACCATACGCCAGTTGCCGAACATACAGATACGCGGAGCGCGCGGACTCGACTGGCAGAACTGCTATCCGCAGCCCGAGTTCGATGAGGACAGCGTGCTCTTCGACCTCAACTACTTCAAGTATTGCTTCCTGAAGCCTTCGGGTCTCGACTTCCACGAACTGAAGCTCGAGGCTAACTTTCGTCTCTTCGCCAAGGACCTCACCGCCGAGAACATCGACTCGTTCCTCTACCGCGACTTCCAGGCGCGCAACGTGATGCTCGACGCCGAGGGCAATCCGCATTTCATCGACTTCCAGGGCGGCAGACGCGGTCCGTTCTACTACGACCTCGCCTCGTTTCTATGGCAGGCGTCGGCACGCTACAGCGACAAGCTGCGCCGCGAACTCGTAGCCGAATACTACGACGCGCTGAAGCAGTACACCGAGGTGCCGTCGCTGCGCCACTTCGTACACCGTCTGAGCCTCTTCGTGCTCTTCCGCACGTTGCAGGTGCTCGGCGCATACGGTTTCCGCGGCTACTTCGAGCGCAAGAAGCACTTCCTCGACTCCATTCCGCCGGCTATGGACAACCTCCGCGCGCTGCTGAAGCTGGGCGAGCAGGTGTTCCCCTATCCGTACATGATGGATATGCTGCGCCGACTCACCGAGATGCCGCGCTATGCTCATATCGAGGAGCCGGCTGTGTCGCGCGCCGACGGCTACAAGACCACCGACAAGAACGTCTACGAGGCTCATCCGCAGGACGGACCAGCCACGTTCTCCAAGTACGACGGCAAGGGACCGCTGCGCGTGCGCGTCTTCAGCTTCTCCTACCGCAAGGGCATACCAGCCGACGAGTCGGGCAACGGCGGCGGATACGTGTTCGACTGTCGCTCTACTCACAACCCTGGACGTTATGAGCCGTACAAGAAACTCACCGGACTCGACGAGCCCGTGATACGATTCCTTGAGGACGACGGCGAGATACTCACCTTCCTCGACAGCGTATACAAGCTCGCCGACGCACACGTGCAGCGATACATCGACCGCGGCTTCACCGACCTGATGTTCTCCTTCGGTTGCACCGGCGGGCAGCATCGCAGCGTCTACTCGGCGCAGCATCTCGCAGAACATCTGCACGAGAAGTTCGGAATAGAAGTGCACGTCTGCCACAGAGAGCAAGGCATAGAGCAGACACTTCTGTAGAATTTATAGCGCATTCGTTTTGCTGTTTGGCGGATTTTGAGTAATTTTGTAGGCAACATATTTATAACGACATCTATGATGCAAGCAATGATTTTCGCGGCAGGAATGGGCACTCGCCTTAAACCGCTCACCGACACTATGCCAAAGGCGTTGGTGAGGGTAGGTGGTGAGCCGCTCATAAAGCATGTAATACAAAATCTCTCTGAGGCTGGCGTTGACCGCATTGTTGTCAACGTGCACCACTTTGCGCAGCAGATAATCGACTATCTTACAGAAAACGACAACTTCGGGCTCGATATACGCATCTCCGACGAATCAGCCGGACTGCTCGAGACGGGCGGCGGCATAAAGCATGCCGCGCAGCTCTTCGCCCCCGACGCCCCGATACTCATACATAACGTGGACATCCTGAGCAACGTAGACCTGCGACGCTTCTATCAGCGCGCCGGCGGACTGCTCAAGGCTGACGCTTCAACTCCGACTTCAGCTGACGCTCCCGACGCGTTGCTCCTCGTGAGTGAGCGCAAGACGCAGCGCTATCTGCTCTTCGACGACACGATGCGCCTCGTCGGTTGGACCAATATCACCACGGGCGAAGTGAAGAGTCCGTACCCCGACCTCGACCATAAGGCTTGTCGTATGTACGCTTTCGCCGGCATACACGCCCTCTCGCCCCGTATGCTGCCTTTGATGCAGCAGTTCCCCGACCGCTTCAGCATCATCGACTTCTACCTGCAGACATGCGCCACCCACCGCATCGAAGGCTTCGCCAAAGACAACCTCCTGCTGATGGACATCGGCAAGCTCGACACGTTGGCACACGCAGAGGAGTTCCTGGTAAAAGTAAAAAAGTAAAAGGGTAAAAAAGCCCGTCCAATCCTTGGCTTAGGAAGGCCTAAAGAGGCTTAGTTCGGCTTAAACGCCGCCTACCATCGGCCTAAACGCCGCCTAAAGAAGAAAAAAGAAACATCGAATACAAACAATAAAACCAACCAAAGTAATGCAACAGAAGATAATAATTCTTGATTTTGGTTCGCAGACCACGCAGCTCATTGGCCGCCGTGTGCGCGAGCTTGATACCTTCTGCGAGATTATGCCCTACAACAAGTTCCCGAAGGACGACCCTTCTGTCATCGGCGTCATCCTCAGCGGAAGCCCCTTCTCGGTTCACGACAAGGAGGCGTTCAAGGTAGACCTTAGCCAGTTCGTAGGACGCATCCCGGTGCTTGGCATCTGCTACGGCGCACAGTATATCTCTTACGCCGGCGGCGGAAAGGTGGAGGCAGCCGACTCTCGCGAGTACGGACGTGCCAACCTCGAGCACTTCGACGCCGAGAACCCCTTGTTCAAAGGCTTCGTGCAGAACTCGCAGGTATGGATGAGCCACGGCGACACCATCACCGCTATCCCAGAAGACTTTAAGTGCATCGCTTCTACAGCCAACGTGAAGTATGCAGCTTACGCTTCTATAAAGCAACCGGTATGGGCAGTGCAGTTCCACCCAGAGGTGTTCCACTCGCTGCAGGGCACACAGCTCCTGAAGAACTTTGTGGTAGACATCTGCGGAAGCCGTCAGGACTGGAGCGCAGACTCGTTCGTAGAGACAACCGTAGCTGAGCTCAAGGCGCAGCTCGGCGACGACAAGGTGATCCTCGGACTCTCGGGCGGTGTCGACTCAAGCGTAGCAGCCGTACTCCTCAACAAGGCTATCGGCAGCAACCTCACATGTATCTTTGTCGACCACGGCATGCTCCGCAAGAACGAGTTCCGCGACGTAATGGAAGACTACAAGTGTCTCGGTCTTAACGTTATCGGCGTAGACGCAAGCGAGAAGTTCTTCTCAGACCTCGCAGGCGTTACCGACCCCGAGCAGAAGCGCAAGATTATCGGTCGCGACTTCGTTGAGGTGTTCAACGCTGAGGCTAAGAAACAGACCGGCGCAAAGTGGCTCGCTCAGGGCACAATCTACCCCGACCGCATCGAGTCGCTCAACATCACAGGCAAGGTAATCAAGAGCCACCACAACGTAGGCGGTCTGCCTAAGGAGATGAACCTCAAGCTCTGCGAGCCGCTCAAGTGGCTCTTTAAGGACGAGGTTCGCCGCGTAGGTCGCTCAATGGGCATGCCCGAGCACCTCATCACACGCCATCCGTTCCCAGGACCGGGCTTGGCTGTGCGCATCCTTGGCGACATCACTCCCGAGAAGGTACGCATCCTCCAGGATGCCGACGACATCTATATCCGCGGTCTGCGCGAGTACAAGACAAAACTCTCTGGCGAGGACGCACGCCGCGTACTTGCTGCCGGCGTTCCTGCCGACATGCACGACGGCGAGATTGAGGTTTCGCTCTACGACCAGATTTGGCAGGCAGGCACAGTGCTCCTCTCTACCGTACGCTCAGTAGGTGTAATGGGCGACGAGCGCACATACGAGCACCCCGTTGCTCTCCGTGCCGTTACCTCTACCGACGCTATGACAGCCGACTGGGCTCACCTGCCTTACGACTTCATGGCTAAGGTGTCTAACGAGATCATCAACAAGGTGCGCGGTGTCAACCGCGTATGCTACGACATCTCGTCTAAGCCGCCATCAACAATCGAGTGGGAATAAAAAAGAGAGTCTTTTGCACGATGGCCGTCTGTATGATAAGCATCGGTAAGCACAGTGCATAACAGACATATACCCATATAGTTAGACCACCATCCGAATTCCTTTTAAGAGGTGCGGATGGTGTTCTTCTCTGTATGTAATAATCTGTGGATTGGAGTGGATTGTCCCCTAAAATCGTCCCCTCTTTTCCCCTCTAAAGTCACGACAAATAGAATCTCTTGTTGACGCAGAAGAACAAAACCTTATAAAACTACAGCAGACTCCAATAGAATTCTTCAAAGAATATGTCGAACGTAAAAGAATTGACACACATACTGGAAGATATATTGGTGAAAGAACCAAGATACATCAGCGAACGGTTATACATCGTTTGGAATTATTTCTTGTTGATACTCGCCTCCCTAACGATTTCTCAACCTTTACTTCAAAGAAGTTTGACGCTCAATTTACGGAATGGTGTTATTTTTCTTGATGTTATAATAAAAACATAATACCTTTGCATAAAAAATATGATTAGAAATATTTATACAACATTATTAGATTTGATTCGACAAAATAATACAGAATTACTGTCAATCATTTCTCGTAGATTAAAATCAAGCGATGATGACTTGCAGCTTACAAAGTTACTGGAAGTTGAACAAACAAGTGCAGAGGAAGCAATGGGGAAAATCCATTATGTTCTTGATATCATATCAGGCAATGGGGATTTCTTTGGAAAATATATTGCAATAGAAAAGATACTACAACAAGGAGGAGTTGCAAAACTGATGTATCTATTATATAAGAAAGGCAAGGAAAACGATGACGAGTGGATAGTGAACGAATTTCTTTCTCCAATAGAGAAAATCCAATCATTGTTCCGTGGGATGCCTCTATTTAAAGTTGAAGTTGTTGATGCACGACCGAATAAGGAAAAGAAAGTTGGCACTCGGATGAATAATATGGGCAGATATGACGTATTTCTTCAAAATGCATCGACTAACGAGCGCATACTGATTGATTTTCCAACCAAAGAGTCGAAGATAATCTATCTGTGGATGCTTTTGCATACAAGACAAGAACTCAAACGCAGTGAGATAATCAAGAGCATGGAAGAATTATTTCGCATATGCGAGTTATGCTATTATGGAACATACTTTGAGTTGAGAGAAAAGATAAATGGAAAAGAGATGAAAAATGGCAGGGATGGTTTCGACCAGTTTTGGCTTCAGCATAAGCCAAAAGCCAATGCTAGTGTTCAGTATGCCCTCGGCAAGCAAGACAATGCGGAATGGTACACTATTGAGTATGACAAGAAGAAAGAGGTCAGTTCTATTAGTTTGCCTGATAATTTTATTTCATTACCAGAAAGTTTAACGTTTTAAAATATTGATTATATGTCATTTTCAAATAAAATCAAAAAGAAAACGCAAGCAGGCCTTGTTAAATGTGCGGACGAAGTGTTTGACAATGTGTACCCAACAAGAATATCAAATATTTCGTACAAAAGTGTTATAGAAAGACAGAAGGCCCTCAAAGAATTTAAAGATAGGGATATATTAAACACCAACTTAGAAAGCGCATATAAAGAAATTAAAAAAATTATAAAAGGATGCATTCTGTCTGATTATATAGATACTATTTATAATAATCTCTCAAAAAAGATAATAAAAGATTTTGATAAGTCTAAATGTATATATCAGTTGCTAAATAGCGTGAATATCTATTTGGTATCATCGAAAATGTGTGGAGGCAAAACCTTTGATAAAAGAGAAATACCTTTTGATACTGTAAAATCGATTGTATTATCAAAGAAAGAACTCCATGACAATATTGCCAATAAAAAATTTAAGAAAGCTAATAAAAGAGGGGAGCTGAATAATGCTGTTCGTCTGGGTTGTTACATACGAGACACGAAACGTTATTTTGCCGGTGAAGGATTTATTCAGGCCAAAGCAAGTTCAATACATTCTTTTGAAGATGTAAGTGAGCATTGTAGTATTTTCCTTTGGGTTGACCATATATATGATATCTCAAAAAAAAATGATAACCCTTCTTTTGAAGCATTATTTACATTCGTTCTTTTACACGAACTAATGCATCTTATGATGGACGTATTCGATGAGACAGAATTTGGAATCTATGGTGCAGGCAACCTTAAGAATTTGGGACAGTTGTACGGATATTTCCGTGAAGAGTCATTAGCCAACGCTTTAGCGCTTTATCTTTGCGATGCAACAGGAAATGATGCTCTGGTTTATTCAATATTGGATTATTTCGTAGAAGGTCAGACAACTCCGTATCAAACAGGTTTGCTATATATAGAAAAGGTTTTATTAAAAAAGGCCGTTATAAACTGGATGAAGTGCAAAAAAGGTAAATATCTCACAAAAGAACTCGCAAAAGAATGGTTGTTGGAAGTGACAACGGAATCTCCAAGACAGTCCGAATTAATACGAATAGAGGATGCAATCGCGACATTAGTCCCATAGATAAGTCCAGCAACATTAGCAGAAATCCCATTATCCCATAATGGGATTTTTCTATATACGTATATCATTACCTTGCCTTTGAGAAGACTGTCGTATCTTTGCAGCACAAAAAATATTCATCAAAAACAAGGTATTATGAAAAGAACATTTATCATTTTGAGCCTCATTTCCATGGCTCTTTCTTCAAAAGCACAGGCAACATATGTAGATGGTATCCGTTACAATGTCATAGATACGGTCTCTAAGACATGCGAAGTGTTGTATGAGACATTTGAGGAAAACAACGGGGTCAGAAACATCTATTCTTCTTCGTATAGAGGGAATATCGTTATTCCTGAAAAGGTTGAGATGTATGATGGCACTTATACAGTTGTGGCTATCAGTGAACAAGCATTTCGTAATAGCGAGGTTACTCATGTGAAGTTGCCGAATACCATTAAAACGATAGGGCTGGGAGCGTTTTATGGAGCAGCAAGACTCTGTGAAATAACGATTCCTGCAAGCGTGACAGAGATTGGTCCGAGTGCATTTGAGGGATGTAGATACTTGGATACAGTTGTTATGGGTGAAAATGTCAACAAGATTGGCAGTTGCGCCTTCTTTGGATGTGTCTGTCTTAAAACCGTCAAACTTTCAAATAAGATCAAAACTTTGGAAGAAAGAACATTCACCAACTGTAATAGTCTTGAATCTGTAAATATACCTACTTCTCTTAACAAGATTGGCGATGTCGCGTTTGGCGGTTGCGAGAAGTTGACAAACCTAACAATGCCAGCAACTCTGAAAACCATTGGAGAGAATGCTTTTTACAAGTGCAAAAACCTTGAAATCAAAGGTATTCCCGCGACAGCTAAAGTTGCGCCTACAGCATTTGACTTGTGCAAACACAAATACAATATCGTTCAGAAAAAGTATAGTGCGAAGTATGGTGCTGCTCTAGTAGCAAAGGTAGTTGGTCTCTTCAAGAATAACGCTCAATTCATGGATTGTCCTATTGGAACTCCATTAGTCCTACTACAGGAATTAGGTAGAGTGATGCAGGGAGAAGACAACATATTCCTCACGCAAAGACCATATAACGAATATGTTATAGGAAACAATAAATTCAAGCACTACAATTTTAATGGTGTGCGTATGATATTCAAGAACGGAAGGTTAACTGACAAGAGTGATTGGCGAAATATCTAATTCAATAATATTTGATAGCGGCAGTAGTTTTACACTACTGCCACTACAATAATAAATGTATTGGCAAAATGAAACATACAGATAATTTAGAATCAGTTAATAATGATGATTACCTTTCTCTAACAACTTTGTTGGAAGGTGCAAAGAATGGATCTTCTTCTTGCATGGTAAGATTGGCATACAAAAACCAGAAGCATCGAATATACTTTGATGGAATGAGTATTCTTAACGAAGAAGACGAATTTTATTGGTTGCATAGAGCTGCCGAATTGGGGTATGCTCCTTCATACATCCCACTGGGACTGAGATATCAATGTGGTTCCGGAACAGAACAAAGTAAAGATAAAGCAGAGTTTTGGTATAATAAGGCCAAGGAGGCTGGAATAGAGACGTCTATGGATTATTTGATGGACATTTGGCAACAAAAGTGGAGTGAGAAAAACAATGAAGCTAAGGTGCAAGATTGATGTTTATCTTGTCAAGGACTTGATAGACAAAGACGGCAACATGGTTCCCGCCACTGACATCATTGAGTCAATGCTTTTGGAAGAGTTTGAATCTATTGAGGTGTCAGAAGAACAGTATGAATACATGCAGGAGTTCTGTTCCGATGGCGAGTTACATTCATTGGACGAGATGCGAGAAGATATTGTTGTTCTATATGAGCAATTGAGTGCGCCAAGGCTTGCGTACATAGAAAAAATGTACAAGAACTACAATATGACCTCACGTCTATTGGAACGCCAACAGCGAATAAAAGCGTCTGTGGTGCCTATTCTATCTGACAAGTTCCTGTTGATGTACAATAATGACTATATGTATGCAGTAGAAAATGATATTGTCTACAAACACTATCACGATGGTCGTAAGAGCGTTGTTCTCTGTTTTAATAAAAACATAGAATCATTCACGTCAGACGCTGACTACGTTGAAGATTGCGCATTCAGCAGATGTCGATACTTGAAGTCGATTCACCTACCCAACATTAAGGAAATAGGGAAGGATGCATTCATAGGATGTCTTAGTTTACATAATGTTCTATTTTCAGATTGTCTTGCAGTTATAGGCAGTGGCGCATTTATGAGCTGCCATTTCCTTGACTATTTAGAACTGCCACCTTCTCTTGCTGAAATTGGTGATATGGCATTCTGTGAGTGTGTAAATCTTACACATATTATCAATGATTATGATGGAAATCTTGTTGCCGAAATGCAACTTCATCCCAATGTCATCAGAATTGGAGAAGATGCTTTCTTAGACACACCACTTGAGCATCTTTCTTACAATCCTTCTAAAGATTCTTGCGAAGAGTAATCAGTAACCAAATCAATCTTAGTTTATGTGGCTTCTTTATTTCATTCTAATGCCAATCTACATTGGTTATTTAATGATTAAGTTGTTTGTTGTCCTTATAGAAGTAATTTTCACAGCTATTGGTTGGCTTATTGGTCATGACTGTAGTGATTAAAATGATGAAAGACAAGGGTAATTAATCCTATTAGGTTTGAGCCTTCTCATATTATAGTAACTTCCCTCTGTCTCACGTTAACCTAAAAGGATAGAATGAGACAGAAAATGAGTGTTTCAAGATAGGGTATAAAGCATTAGTGTCCCGTTAAAATCGGGACACTAATGAACGTGTAATAACTATTCGCTAACAATTTGCTTGCAAATGTACGGCTTTATGCAAACTTATATAAAAAAGCGAATTATACGCCAGTTTTTATAAAAAAGTTGAAACCACAGCCATACATAGCCTTCAGACTATTCATGCTCTACGCATTTTTTTCAGTAACTTTAGAGCGGAGTTTCCTCCAATGAGTTAATAAACGGGCTCTTAATCCCAATGTTTTACCTAAATCCCAAGTCTATGAGAGAATGTAGGTACGGCTTTGAATCCTAAAAAGGAGTATAACGCTGTCTTTGGTTGGGAGAATCCTGCCGACATGAACGACTACGGCTTTATCAAGCATACGCTCTACTTCGTTGGAAGCAATGTGCCAGAGAACGAAACCAGAGAGGCTTCGAAGGACACGCTTCACGTAATGCTTCTCGACGATGTTGTAGAGGCGTATGTCGTTACGACCTACAAGTACGGCAAGGCGTTCTCCGACACCATCACCGTGAAGATGACAGACATAGAAAACGGCAACTATACAGCCATGCAGTGCATTGGCGTGGACGGTGTGGTGAAGGCTGTCTTTGCTGGCAACACGGTTCAGCTCAGCGACGCTGCAAACGTATCTGTCTACAATGTTTCGGGCGAACGTATATATCTACGCAAACGCACAAGAAGCGTATCGCTCGCTCAGCTCCCGACTGCAGCTTATATAATATGTATAGAGCGCGACGGCAAGCAGAGCGTCTACAAGTATCACGTTAATTGAGGATAAAACAATATCTTAGGCAAAATATTCAAACTACAGAACATAGCCTAAATTATTAATAAATAAAATTCTTAAAAACCGTAATATCAATAGATGAAGACAAAAATGTTACTTGCGTCGCTACTCTTAAGTGACGCAGCTTTCGCACAGACATCACCCCTCGTGATGGTCACCCCAAGCGACTACAACATCATGGCTGCTTCGCCAAACGGCAAGTGGGCGTGTGGTATGTACTTCGACAGCGGCAACGAGGCTTACGGATTCCGCTGGAATCTGGAGAGCGGAGAGATTGATTTGCTCAATCCGTCGTCGCCTTCGCAGGCTTACAGCGTGTCTAACAACGGCGTTGTTGTAGGCTTGTACACCGACAACGGCTACAAGAAGAACGGTGCTTCTACGCAGCTCGCTGGCTATTGGCAGAACAACCGCTGGAACCGTCTCGAAATGCCTTCTGACGCTGTGAGCAGTAGCGGCGCTTCTGGCATATCGCCCGACGGACACTACATCACGGGCAACGTGTATGTAGGCGGAAAGTATTTGGGATACGTATGGAAGGACGGCAAGATTTATCGCCAACTGAAGGAGAACAATGGTATCGCGATACCTTATGCAATATCGCCAGACGGAGAGTATACTACGGGTTGGGTTATGAACAAGAACCGCCAGGCATGTTTCTGGGGACCTGATGACAATTTTACCACACTCTCTGACCAGCAGTCGCCGTTCTGTGTAGGCAAGAAGTTCTCGTCCGACGGCAAGAAGTTGCTTTACTTCGGCGGCTGGCAGACCGAAGAAGAGGCAGGCGGAGCTGGTAAGGTGCGCGGAGCATGGGTACTCTACGATATGGAAACCGGCAAGAAGAGCGCTATTCTTCCGGCTGGCGACAACGACGACCTCGACTTCTTCGACATCAGCGGTAACTTCAACCCCGACAACGCCAACCTCGAGACATTCGGTCTGTCGTTCGACGGCGAGAGCTACGAGACAGCCATCGTTTTCGACGCAGTTACGCTCAGCGCATACAAGGGACAGAAGCTCACATCCGTAGGTTTTTACCCGATGGAGGCTCAGGGCGGCTGGACTATCAACCTCTACACACGCAGCACAGACGGTAAGTTGCAGAAGTTCTACACACAGCCCGTTACGCAGAAGCTGAACTACGGCGAGCGCAACGTCGTTAAGCTCGACACTCCGCAGAATCTGCCTTCAGGCGAACTGCTCGTGTCGGTTGAGGTGAAGGTTACAGAGGCTTCGCAGCGCATCACAGCGCTCGACTTCGGTCGTGCCGTGAAGGGCTCTTCCGACCTGCTCCGCCTTACAACCGAGCCCGACTTCTACTCGATGGGCAACCTTATGGAGGAGAGCAACTATCTCTACGCCGCTTCGTGGGCTATCGACGCTATCGTGGCGCCGGAAGGTGCCGACCTTGCAAAGGACAACGTGACGGGCTATAATATATATGTAGACGGCAATAAGGTAGGTTCGTCTGCTACAAAGAACTTCACCGTACCTTCTCTCGACAAGGGCGACCATGCACTGGGCGTGAGAGCCGTGTATGCCAACGGATCGGAGTCGAAGCCGGCCGTAGCTCAGCTTGCGGTTGTTCCTGACGACAGCCAGCTTCAGGCTGTGAAGGGCGTGGCAGTAGCGCCGGTAAGCGCTTCGGCTGTGAAGGCTGATTGGGCAGCACCGGTTGACCGCGACGTAGTTCAGGTGCAGTATTGCACGGGTTCTGCATCAACGCAGGGCGTGACAGCTCCCGCTGACAACAACTATAACATCATGGTAGGTGCGCTCTATCCGTCGAAGACATTCCGCGGTCGCACCGGATACGCCATCAAGAAGGCACGCTTCTATCCGCTCACAGACGCTACATACACAGTGGATGTCTACAAGAACGACGAGCTGATAAGCGAGACCGAGGTGGACGACTACACCGTAGGTAAGTGGAACGAGGTGGAACTCACGATGCCTATCATCATCGAGAACGGATCTACATACCGTCTTGCCATCGACTGCTATGATGTTACGCCGAAGGAACCGGCTATCGCCGTTGACAGCAGCGATCCGCTGGAAGGCTACTCTGACATCAACTCGCTCGACGGCAAGTCGTGGAGCTCAATATCTTCTACCGGCGTGATGGCCAACTGGATGATCGGTCTTGTGCTGGAGAACCCGAAACCAGGTACGTTGCCTATCGAAGGCTACGACGTGTTCATCGACAACGCTAAGAAGAACGCGGCGAAGCTCACGGAAAGAACATACACACGACTTCGGTACCGACGACAAGCAGCAGCACACTATCCGCGTTGACGTATACTACACAGTGAAGTCGACAAGCGTGAAGGGCGGCGTAACCAACTTCCTCATCGCCGTTGCAGGTATCGACGAGAACACCATAGGACTCATCGAGATGCGCCAGGGCGAGAACGAGCTCACCGTAACTGACGAGGGCGTGACGTCGGTAGAACTTGTGTCGGCAGCAGGCGCTGTTGTAGCAAAGGCAGAAGGCAACATCGTATCGCTCAACGGCTTGACCGCAGGCGTATGTGTAGTGAAGGCCGTAGTAGCCGGCGAAACCGTCACACGCAAGATAATGATAACGAAGTAAAAGTTTTAGCAGGTTAAGCACAAATTTGCTACACTTAAGCCAAGAATATTACGTTTTGTTCCATAATCGGTAAAATGAGGGTTGCGTGTTGCAAAAAATATGGGTAAATTTGCAACGTGAACAGAAACGTAAACCAGATTTGACCAACACAAAACGCATCATATAAAAGCAAAAAGCGCTGACGAAGATTGTTTCGCCAGCGCTTTTTTTAATTAGTAATTCGTAATTATTAATTATTAATTGTTAGGGTGTAATTTTAAATCACGAATCACGAATTAATAATTAATAATTACGAATTAATAATTAATAATTACGAATTAATAATTAATAATTAAAAATTAATAATTAATCAATTCTTCTTCAGCAAGTCGCGAATCTCTGTGAGCAGCAACTCCTCCTTTGTAGGCTTCGGCTCCTCAGGCGCAGGTGCAGGCTTGGTCTCCTCCTCCTTCTTCTTGAGGTTAGCCAGCTTGTTGATGCCCTTCACGAGGAGGAACACGCAGAAAGCGATGATAGTGAAGTCGATGATAGTCTGAATGAACGCACCATAGTTGATGGTAGCCGGCTTCATTGTCTCCATGCCGAGGTCTACGGCAGGCAACTCGAACTTCAGGTCGCTGAAGTTGACGCCACCGATGAGCCATCCGATAGGCGGCATGATGATATCGTTGACGATAGAACTTACGATTTTCCCGAACGCGCCGCCGATGATCACACCGACAGCCATGTCTACAGCGTTGCCCTTTACGGCGAACGCCTTGAACTCATTTAGCATTTTTCCCATAGTTTCTGTTTGTTAATTGTTTAATTCCTAATGTCCGATTGTATGTTTCTTGTTTCTAACTATCTTATTTTGCAAAGTGTATATAGCAAACTGCGCTTATTATATATAATGTATATAGCCCAGTGAAATTATATAGCGATTTTTTAAATATTTTAATACCTCTATTGGCTGCAAAATTAGAAAATAATTATTAACTTTGCGCTCGATAAAGAAAAAAAATGCTCAAAAGTATTGCTTTTTGAATGTTTCAGCTCATTGGCAAGTACTGTGGAGCTTGAAAGTAAGATTTATTTTCAACCATTAATTAAAATATTAAAAAAATGACAAAAGTTGCTATTAACGGCTTCGGCCGTATCGGTCGTCTGGCTTTCC
>OMEA01000567.1_pt1 | contig 18936 bp, 16 predicted proteins | sample 1645321 | NCBI WGS metagenome assembly OMEA01 (sample SAMEA103958151, study PRJEB25191) | human gut metagenome
CGACGACATAGCATTCTCTGCAAAAGAGGGTATGAAGCTGAAAAACGTGTCGCAGATTCCGGAACTGCTTGTCGACAATACCGACCGCAACCGTACGTCGCCATTCGCATTTACAGGCAACCGTTTTGAATTCCGCGCACTGGGCTCTTCTGCCAACTGCGCTTCGGCGATGATTGCTCTCAATGCTGCTGTGGCTGACCAGCTGACAAAATTCAAGGAGGCTGTCGACGCACGCATCGCTGCCGGCGAAATCAAGGAGCGCGCCATCCTTGAGGAGGCAAAGAAACTGTTCCGCGAGAACAAGGCAATACATTTCGACGGCAACGGCTACAGCGACGAGTGGAAAGAGGAGGCAGCGCGCCGCGGTCTTGACTGCGAGGCAAGCGTGCCGCGCATCTTCGACGCTTATCTGAAGCCGGAAAGTGTGGAGATGTTCAAGAAAACTGGTGTGTTTACCGATGTTGAACTCGAGGCACGTAACGAGGTGAAGTGGGAGATGTATACAAAGAAACTTCAGATTGAGGCTCGTGTGCTCGGCGATTTGGCAATCAACCATATAATTCCTGTGGCAACACGCTATCAGTCGCTGTTGCTCGACAATGTGATGAAAATCAAGTCGATATTCGACGGCGACGATTCAGGATTGGCTGAGCAGGAGAAGGAAACCATCAGGAAGATTGCAAAACACATGTATGTAATCAAAGACGAGGTGACAAAGATGGTGAATGCGCGCAAGGATGCCAACAAGGTGGAGAACGAGCGCGAGAAGGCTATCCTCTACCATGACACGGTGAAGCCGTGTATGGATGTGGTGCGCTACCATATCGACAAGCTCGAACTGATGGTTGACAACGAGATGTGGCCTTTGCCAAAATATAGAGAACTTTTGTTTATTCGCTAAAAGTCTGAATGGAACAAATTAAGCATGAATGTGGTGTGGCAATGGTAAGGCTTCTGAAGCCTCTTCGCCACTACTACGAAAAATATGGTGCATACACTTACGGGCTCAACAAGCTCTATCTGTTGATGGAGAAGCAGCACAACCGCGGACAGGAAGGTGCCGGAATGGCATGCGTGAAGTTCGATGGAATGCCCGGAACGGAATACATGTTCCGCGAGCGCGCCGAAGGCAAGGACGCCATCACCGAGATATTCGGACGCGTACAGAAAGAGTACGCCCGACTCTCGCCCGAACTGCTCGCCGACGCCGAGTTCGCAAAGAACCATCTGCCCTTCGCCGGACAACTCTACATGGGACACCTGCGCTACTCCACGACCGGAAAAAAAGGACTCGCATACGTCCATCCTTTCCTGCGCCGCAACAACTGGCAGGCTAAGAACCTCTGCATCTGCGGCAACTTCAATATGACTAATATCGACGAGATATTCCAGCAGATGCTCACGCAGGGCATGTTCCCGCGCATCTACAGCGACGGATATACTCTGCTCGAACTGATGGGCCACCGCCTCGACCGCGAAGCCGAACGCAACTTCGTTGACGCCAAGAAGCTCGGACTCGAAGGCATGGACATCACCAGATATATAGACAACCACATGGACATGGCGAACGTGCTGCGCACCACAATGCCCAACTTCGACGGCGGCTACGTGATGTGCGGACTCACCGGCTCGGGCGAGATGTTCTCTATGCGCGACCCGTGGGGCATACGTCCGGCGTTCTACTATCAGAACGACGAGTTCGTAGCCGTGGCGTCCGAGCGCCCCGTGCTGCAGACTACGTTCGACCTCGAATGTGAAGAAATAAAGGAGCTGCAGCCCGGCAACGCGCTGCTCGTGAGCCGTAGCGGAGAGGTGCGCATGGAGCGCATACTCGAACAGCGCGGCGACTCGGCTTGCTCGTTCGAGCGCATATACTTCAGCCGTGGTTCAGACCGCGACATCTACCGCGAGCGCAAACAGCTCGGCGAACTGCTCGTGCCGCAGGTGCTCGAAGCCGTTGGCGGCGACATCAGCCACACCGTGTTCTCGTTCATACCGAACACAGCCGAAGTGGCTTACTACGGACTGCTCTCGGGCTTCAAGAAGTGTCTCAACCGACAGAAGGTGCAGCAGATACAGCAGCTCGACCACGAGCCGACAGACGCAGAGCTGCACGCCATTCTCGACACGTACGTGCGCTCCGAAAAGGTGGCGATAAAGGACATAAAGCTGCGCACCTTCATCACCGAAGGCAACTCGCGCAACGACCTCGCCTCGCACGTCTACGACATAACATACGGATGTATTGAGCCGGGCGTGGACAACCTCGTGGTTATCGACGACTCAATCGTGCGCGGTACGACACTCAAGGAGAGCATCCTGCGCATCCTCGACCGCCTCCACCCGAAGAAGATTGTCGTCGTGTCGTCGGCTCCGCAGATACGCTACCCCGACTACTACGGCATCGACATGCCGCGTCTGGAGGAGTTCTGCGTCTTCCGCGCCACTATCGAGCTTATCCGCGAGCGCGGCATGAACGACCTGCTGCAGCGTGTCTACGAGGCGTGCAAGCTCGAACTGCTCAAACCCAAGGACATGATGCGCAACTGTGTACGCGACATATACAAACCATTCTCTACCGAGGAGATAAACCAGAAAGTGGCTGAGATGCTCCGGCCGGAAGGTCTGAAGACACCGGTCGAACTCGTGTTCCAGTCGATAGACGGACTCCACGAGGCTATACCCAACCACCACGGCGACTGGTACTTCACAGGCAAGTACCCCACGCCCGGCGGAACAAAGCTCTGCAACCAGGCGTTCGTCAACTACATCGACCGACAGAAGTAGGACGCCGTGCCCGGCTACATACGCAGCAGCTTAGCATTAGTAGCATTGTGGAAACTAAGTAGGAAACACGTTTTGTGGTTATAAGGCAGCCGGCGAACGCTGCAACAACCATGAACAAACACGCCCTGAAAGGGCAAAAGGATAATTAGAAAATTGACTTTTGCGCTTTCAGGGCGTATGTGCGCGATAAAACAAACAACGAAATATAAAAATTCGAGAAGATATAAGTATGAGAAATGTAACTTTAGTATTGGAAGACGGAACCAAGTTCCACGGAAAGTCGTTCGGTTATGAAGCACCGGTGGCTGGCGAGGTAGTTTTCAACACTGCTATGATGGGCTACCCAGAGTCGCTCACCGACCCGTCGTACGCTGGACAGCTTATGACACTGACCTATCCGTTGGTTGGCAACTATGGTGTACCGCCGTTCACAGTAGAAGAGAACGGTCTGCCTACATTCATGGAGAGTGACAAAATCTACGCTTCGGCTATCATCGTGGCTGATTACAGCGAGCAGTACTGCCACTGGAATGCCGTAGAGAGTCTTGCAGAGTGGCTCAAACGTGAGCACGTGCCCGGCATCACCGGCATCGACACACGCGAGCTTACTAAGGTGCTGCGCGAGCACGGCGTAATGATGGGTAAGATTCTCTTCGACGACGAGCCGGAGAATATACCTACAGCCGAGTATGCTGGAGTTAATTTCGTTGACAAGGTGAGCTGCAAGGAGATCATCCGCTACAACGAGGGCGCCGAGAAGAAGGTGGTGCTCGTCGACTGCGGCGTGAAGGCTAACATCATCCGCTGTCTCATCAACCGCGGCTGCGAGGTTATACGCGTGCCTTGGAACTACGACTATACCGACATGGAGTTCGACGGTCTCTTCCTCGCTAACGGTCCTGGCGACCCAGACATGTGCGAGGATGCCGTGAAGATCATCCAGAAGCAGATGAGCCTCTCTGACAAGCCTATCTGCGGCATCTGCATGGGCAACCAGCTCCTCGCTAAGGCAGCAGGCGCTCATATATACAAACTCAAGTACGGTCACCGCTCACACAACCAGCCGGTGCGCATGGTTGGCACAGAGAAGTGCTTCGTAACATCGCAGAACCACGGCTACGCCGTAGACGCAAAGACGCTCGACGCCGATTGGGAGGAGCTCTTCGTAAACATGAACGACGGATCGAACGAGGGCATTCGCCACAAGTCGAAGCCTTGGTTCTCAAGCCAGTTCCACCCGGAGGCTTGCTCTGGTCCGGTAGACACAGAGTTTATGTTCGACAAGTTCGTAGAGGCTATGAACTAACTGAAGAGTTGTAGAACGAAAAGTGAAATAATCAGAATGTTTAAGTTTCGTGTTTTAGGGCTGTAGCCCGATAAAACATCAAACATTAATCATTAAACATCAGAATAAATGAAAGACGAAAATATAAAGAAAGTGTTATTGCTCGGTTCGGGTGCCTTGAAGATTGGCGAAGCGGGCGAGTTCGACTACTCTGGTTCGCAGGCGCTTAAGGCTCTGCGCGAAGAGGGCATAGAGACAGTGCTCATCAACCCGAACATCGCAACAGTGCAGACATCTGAAGGCGTTGCCGACCAGATATATTTCCTTCCCGTTCAGCCTTACTTCGTAGAGGAAGTGATAAAGAAGGAGCGTCCTGACGGCATCCTCCTCTCGTTCGGCGGACAGACAGCGCTCAACTGCGGCGTTGAACTCTACCGCAACGGCATCCTCGACAAGTACAACGTGAAGGTGCTCGGTACACCGGTGCAGGCTATCATCGACACCGAGGACCGCGAGCTCTTCGTTGAGAAGCTCGACGAGATAGGCGTTAAGACTATCAAGAGCGAGGCTTGCGAGAACATGGAGCAGGCACGCAAGGCGGCTGCCGAACTCGGCTACCCGGTCATCATCCGTGCTGCTTACGCTCTCGGCGGACTCGGTTCTGGTTTTGCAGACAACGAGGAAGAACTCGTGAAAATCTCTGAGAAGGCATTCTCGTTCTCTCCGCAGGTGCTCGTCGAGAAGAGTCTCAAGGGCTGGAAGGAGATAGAGTACGAGGTAGTTCGCGACCGTTACGACAACTGTATCACAGTCTGCAACATGGAGAACTTCGACCCGCTCGGCATCCACACCGGCGAGTCGATCGTTATCGCTCCGTCGCAGACACTCACCAACTCTGAATATCACAAGCTGCGCGCTCTCGCTATCAAGATTATCCGCCACATCGGCATCGTCGGCGAGTGTAACGTGCAGTACGCTTTCGACCCACAGTCGGAAGACTACCGCGTAATCGAGGTGAACGCTCGTCTGAGCCGTTCTTCTGCTCTCGCTTCTAAGGCTACGGGCTATCCGCTCGCCTTTGTTGCGGCTAAGCTCGGCATGGGCTACGGCTTGTTCGAGTTGAAGAACTCTGTGACAAAGACCACATCTGCATTCTTTGAGCCTGCACTCGACTATGTTGTCTGCAAGATTCCGCGTTGGGACCTCTCTAAGTTCCGCGGCGTAGACAAGGAGCTCGGCTCTTCAATGAAGTCGGTAGGCGAGGTTATGGCTATCGGTCGCAACTTCGAGGAGGCTATACAGAAGGGTCTGCGCATGATCGGTCAGGGTATGCACGGCTTCGTTGAGAACAGGGAACTTGAGATTGACGATATCGACGCAGCTCTGCGCGAACCGACCGACAAGCGCGTGTTTGTCATCTCTAAGGCTATGCACAAGGGCTACACCGTCGACCAGATTCACGAACTTACAAAGATCGACAAGTGGTTCCTTGAGAAGCTCCAGCACATCATCGACATCGATGAGGCTATGAAGAAGTGCAATATCAACACTCTCGACAAGGAACTCCTGCGCACGGCTAAGGTATACGGCTTCACCGACTTCCAGATTGCACGCGCCGTAGGTCTTGAGGACGAGCTCAAGTCGATGCGCAAGGCGTCGCTCGTCGTGCGCAACCGTCGTAAGAACTACGGCATCCTGCCGGTTGTTAAGCAGATTGACACCCTGGCTGCCGAGTATCCTGCACAGACCAACTATCTGTACGTAACATACGCTGGCGTAAAGAGCGACATCACCTTCGAGAACGACCATCGCTCTATCATCGTACTCGGTTCGGGTGCTTACCGCATCGGTTCTTCTGTAGAGTTCGACTGGTGTGGCGTTCAGGCTCTGAACACTATCCGCAAGGAGGGCTACCGCTCGGTTATGATCAACTATAACCCCGAGACCGTGTCTACCGACTACGATATGTGCGACCGTCTCTACTTCGACGAGCTCACCTTTGAGCGTGTTATGGATATCATCGACCTCGAGCAGCCTAACGGCGTGATCGTATCTACCGGCGGTCAGATTCCTAACAACCTCGCTGTGCTCCTCGACGAACAGCACGTGCCTATTCTCGGTACAAAGGCTCAGGACATCGACAACGCTGAGGACCGTGCGAAGTTCTCGCAGATGCTCACCAACAACGGCATCAACCAGCCTGAGTGGAGCGCTCTCACAAGCATGGATGACATCGACCGCTTCATCGAGCGTGTGGGCTTCCCGGTACTCGTTCGTCCGTCGTACGTGCTTTCTGGCGCTGCCATGAACGTATGCTCTAACGAGGACGAGCTGAAGCGATTCCTGCAGCTTGCGGCTAACGTGAGCGAAGACCACCCGGTTGTTGTGAGCAAGTTCATCGAGCATGCTAAGGAGATCGAGATGGATGCTGTGGCAAAGAACGGCGAGGTTATCGCTTACGCTATCTCTGAGCACATCGAGTTCGCCGGCGTTCACTCTGGCGACGCTACCATCCAGTTCCCGCCGCAAAAGCTCTATGTAGAGACCGTGCGCCGCTGTAAGCGTGTAGGCCGTCAGATTGCTAAGGAACTGCACATCAACGGTCCGTTCAACATCCAGTTCATGGCTCGCGACAACGATATCCTCGTTATCGAGTGTAACCTCCGCGCTTCGCGTTCGTTCCCGTTCGTGAGCAAGGTGCTCAAGATCAACCTCATCGAGCTTGCCACACGCGTTATGCTTGGCTTGCCGGTTGAGAAGCCGAGCAAGAACCTCTTCGACCTCGACTATGTTGGTATCAAGGCTTCGCAGTTCTCGTTCAACCGTCTGCAGAAGGCCGACCCGGTGCTCGGCGTAGACATGAGCTCTACCGGTGAGGTAGGCTGCTTGGGCGACGACACCAACACCGCTCTTCTCAAGAGTATGCTCTCTGTAGGCCATCGCATCCCGAAGAAGAACATCCTTCTCTCTACCGGTGGCGCTAAGCAGAAGGTGGCTATGCTCGACGCTGCTAAGATGCTCATCGACCACGGCTACAAGCTCTATGCTACGGGCGGCACAAGCAAGTTCCTCAACGAGAACGGCATCGAGAACACACACGTGCTCTGGCCGTCGGAGGAGGGCGACGAGCCTAAGGCTCTCGACTTGCTGCACAACCACACTATCGACATGGTTGTGAACATTCCGAAGAATCTCACAAGCTCTGAGCTTACCAACGGCTACAAGATTCGCCGTGCTGCCATCGACCTCAACGTGCCTCTTATCACGAACGCACGCCTCGCAAGCGCATTCATCTATGCGTTCTGCACAACTAAGCTTGAGGACATCGGCATCAAGTCTTGGAGCGAGTATTAATATAGGAGGCTACGGCATTCTTGCCGTAGCCACTTAGCCTATTAGAAGACTACCTTTAGGGGGTGCAGCGGTCTCCGCTGCACCAACCGGGCAATCCTGTGTCAGGAACTTATTGCTGGGTGGAGAGTATATAAAAACGGATTTATCTGTTTGCGCAGCTTCGCAGCTAACCACAAACAGATAAATCCGTTTTTTTGTTTCTATACAAATGCAGTATTACTTCAGTTTCTTTATAACCCTTGCCGGATTGCCCACCGCAACTGAATCCTCGGGTATATCCTTCACCACAACGCTTCCTGCGCCGATGATGCTTCGGTCGCCGATGGTTACGCCGGGGCATACCAGTCGTCTCCTTGTCGCTGAAGTCGTAGAACTCGCCGCTTCGCATTTTCTCAAATCCGTTCATATACGCCTATTTGTTTTTGTTCAGCCACTCAATACGGCGCTGGTCGGGCAGGTGCTTCACCTGGAAGTTCTCGAACTTCGCCTTGAATCCCTCGCCGTCGGGGCATGCTGTAGCCAGCCCCACCTTCACCGGTGTGTTATCCTGCATCCAGCAGTTGCGCATCATGGTGTACGTCTTGTCGTCGAACGAGTAGAAAATCTCAATAGCATCCAGTCGGCGCACAGCCTTAATCCATACGAAGTCGACCGGTTTGTCGAGTGTTATCACGCTCCAGTCGCTTGTGTGATGCGTCACCACCGTACTCAGATTATACTTGCCGTCTACGTACTCGATGCCAGCCTTCAGCCAGTTTTCCTTGTCGATGCGAATCATCAGACCAGCCTGATCGAAGCGCACCTTGTAGTCGCCCGACACCTTCACCTTCGCCTCGAACTCGCCGCCGTATGTAGCATAATAGAACGGTGCGTCGTCGACGGTGAAACCGTAGTGCGAGATGCGCCAGTAGTCGCAATGCCCCGGCACGTCCATAGTGAGCGTCTTGCCATTGATTTCGTAGTTGGTAGGTTCGTTGAACCACGTCATCTTCTCCAGACTCTGTGCGTTTGAAGCCAATGCCATAGTGCTGAGCATGGCTGTTACAAATAGTTTCTTCATATCATTCGTTGTTTTTTACAATAATCCTAACTGTTTGGCTTTATGGCAAGCCTCCGCCATGTTCGACGCCTGCATCTTGCTGATGATGTTCTGCCGGTGGCGGTCGACGGTGTTCTTGCTTATTTCGAGTCGGGTGCTTATCGCCTTGCTCTGCAGTCCCTCGCTCACCATGTTCATGATGGTTATTTCGCGTTCGCTCAGCAGCTGCTTCTCGTCGATGTCAATCTGCCGTTCCTCGCCCGTGAGCGAATTCTTCATTATTGCCAGCTTGTTGGTCTTCGTTGCGAAGTTGAAGAGGCAGATGGCGTAGCACACGCCGCGCTGACCATTGCCTTTGAAGTAGAAAATGCGGTGGCGTGTAGGTATATACTTGCCGTTGCGGTCTGCCATGCGCATAGTATTCTCCATGTGCCAGTCGAACGCCTTCTCCGAGTGCAAAGAGCACACAAACTGGCAGAACGCCAGTTCCTGCAACTGTCGTCTGCGTTGGTCGTCGGGATGTATGCGGCTCAGTATCTTCTCCTCCCATATCGACTCGATCTTCTCGTAGCTGCCTACAGGCTCGAAGCCCAGCAAGTCGCTCGTCTTACCATAATATATGTGACTCTTGTTGGTGCGCAGATTGCTCAGTACGGCGATGGAGTTCTCGCATATGGCGTATGCTTTGGCGACGGAACGCAGTTGCAGTTCCTCGTCCTCCTCCAGTCTGCCGTCCATCTGTTGGCGCAGCTTCTCATCCAGTTTGTCGTTTATCTCTATCATAGCATTCTCCTTTCGGTTGCAAATTTAGAACATGCTGCTGATAATTACAAATGACAATCAGAAAAAGTTATATCCAATGGTTATTTATCAGTACACTCGGCGGCTGCACAAAACCTTAATAGAAGCCACGCAGCAATGCGCATCAATTATTCTTGCTGATTCTCTTGTCTGCATTTCCCAAATGATGTATCTTTGCAGCGTGTAGCCCATGTGCGCTTTATAATTGGGCTTCATCTGTAATAATATAATAAGTAATAATAGTAATGAAGAAAAGCGAACTATATAAATATGTGCTCGACTACTTCCGCGGTATCCATCCCGAAGTGACTACCGAACTGGAGTTTGGCAGCGTGTTCCAGCTGCTCGTTGCCGTTGTGCTCAGCGCGCAATGCACCGACAAACGTGTCAATCAGGTGACGCCCGAACTCTTCGCCCATTATCCCGACGCACGTTCTATGGCAGAAGCCGATGAGTTTGAGGTGTACGAATACGTGAAGAGCGTGAGCTATCCCAACGCCAAGGCTCGCCACCTCGTAGAACTCGCTCGCATGATACAGAGCGAATACGGGGGCGAGGTGCCGCACGACTTCGACAGTCTGCTGCGCTTGCCGGGCGTAGGGAGAAAGACGGCTAACGTGATGCTGGCTGTGGCGTTCGGCGAGGCTGCGATGCCCGTCGACACGCATGTGTTCCGTGTGAGCCACCGCCTCGGACTCGTGCCGCGCACGGCTGACACGCCGCTGAAGGTGGAGCAGCAGCTCGTGAAGCACATTCCTGCTGACGACCTTGCGAAGGCACACCATTGGCTGCTACTGCACGGCAGATACATCTGCACAAGCCGCAAGGCGCACTGCGAGAAGTGCGAGTTCAAGGCAGTGTGTCCAAGCTCTACGTGCAAGTGATATTTTCACGACCACCGCATATAGAAACCTACTGACCGAACAATGAAATTCAACGGCAAACTACAGCTCCATACCTTCCTTCGCATCGCAATATGCCTGCTCGTCGGCATCTGCATCTGCGATGCGACGGCAGACGCTGTGCCCGTTGCGCTATGGCGGTGGCTGTTCGTAGGTCTGCTCTCGCTACTTGTTCTGCTGCACCTGAGCAAGCGCCTCGAAATGATGCAGACGCTGCTGATCTTCTGCGTTGTTATGGCGGGCGGAGCGTGGCGCATTGCGTCGTACGAGAATAGTCTGCGCTGCGCATTCACGGGCGAAGAAGAAGTGTACGAGGCGGTTGTCGTGTCGCAACCTATCAAGAAGCGACGCTCTATGAAATGCGAGCTTGCCGTTGTGAGTGGGCGACTCGCAGGACATAGGCTGAACGCTTATTTTCAGAACCCTAATTCATTGAACCGCATTGTTGTAGGCGACGGCATCAAGGCGCAGTCGGTGTTCAGCGGTTTCGATGACACATACGCACAGCGCGGCGGTTTCGACTGGCGCAGACAGCGCATGGTGCGTGGCATCGTGGCTCGCACGTTCGTCGCCTCGGACAAGTGGAAACGTGCGGAGGTGAGCCTCGAAGCTATGCCGCGAATCGACCGCCTCGCTCTCTCGCTGCAGTCGCTGCGCTACGACTTGCTCAGCCGACTGCAGGGCAGCGCCCTCTCTGAAGATTCGTACGCCACTATTGCGGCAATGACCCTCGGCGACAAAACCGGTGTCAGCGCCGAGTTGCGCGATACGTATTCGAAGGCAGGCGTGTCGCACGTGCTCGCCCTCTCCGGATTACATCTCGGCATCATCTACGCCATGATTGCACTGCTGCTCGGGCGCCGTCGCAACACGATGGGCGGACTGCTCGTAACGCTTCTCCTCGTCTGGACCTTCGCCTTGATGGTGGGTATGTCGCCGGGCATAGTGCGTTCGGCGGCGATGTTCAGCGTCTACGCCTCAATGACCTTTCTGCAGCGAGACTATCTCACGGCGAATAGCCTCGCCCTTGCCGCAAGTGTGATGCTCCTGGCGAGTCCGGCGATGCTGTGGGACGTCGGCTTTCAGATGTCGTTCTTGGCTGTGATGGGCATCGTGATATGCCATGTGCAGCTCCGCAACAACCGCTTCTACGTGCGCTATGCTCACCGCCGATTCGTCGGCAAGCTCGTCTCGCTTGTGTGCATTTCGCTCGCCGCCCAACTCTTCGTGCTGCCGCTGGTGATGTACTACTTCGGCAATGTGCCCTTCTATTTCCTTCTGGCTAACATCGTCGCTGTGCCGCTCACCACCTTTATCATATATGCCGCCATGCTCTTGTTCGTGCTCTCGCCGTTGTGTCAGTTTGCTGCGTGGATGACGGTCGTTTGGCAGTGGCTGGCGAGTGGAGTGGGGTGGGTCGTAGCGCAGATGAACACTCTGCTTAAGGTTATCGCCTCACTGCCCGGCGCAAGTGCTGACGGCGTGTATATCAGTGTTTTACAGCTCTCGCTTATGTATGTATTGATAGTGGCTCTGGTCGGCGTTTGGCGCTACGGACAACAGATGTACGACTCGATGCATGGGAAGTTTAAAAGTGAGGATGATCTTAAAAAGTTAAAGAGTAAAAGAGTAAAAAAGTAAAAAGGAGGTTGAAGTTTGCGGAAATAAAAAGTTTTGTCTATCTTTGTAGAAGATAGGCTGCACCTCGGCAATTAAAGCAAGCTTTATTGCGCTCGGTTTGCACTATCTTTGCAAAAAACAAATAGACAGGAATTTATGAAACCGGATGGTACTAATTCTTTATCTTGGTCGTATGTCTTTGTGCATCATAGCAAAGTGAGGAAGGTGGAAGTAAGGCTGAACGCCGACAACATGCCCCACTTTGTGCATAAGACCGTGCGCTATTACAAGAAGCGGGCGAAGCATGGCGTGCAGCGTCAGGAACTGCAGACCGTCAGCGGACTCGTCTTTTTGCAAGGCAATCCAAAAGAACTACAAGAATATCTAAACTGGAATTTTCCACATACCTATCTCTGCAAGAACTGCAGTACGGGCAAGGCGGCTGTGATACCCGATTCGCAGATGCGACCCTTCATGCGCATCAACGAAACGGAGCCCGATCGTATCCGTTTCCTTCTTAAGCCTTTCCATTATTATGCTCGCAACCGCATCCTCCTCCGCATCACCTCTGGCGACCTGGCAGGACTCGAAGGTTACGTCATTCGCATCGACCGCGACCGTCGTCTTATCATGGATGTCGGTGGCATGAGTGTGGCTATCGCCGGTGTGCATGCTGAGCACTTTGAAGAGGTCGATCAGGCTGGCAGCGCAGCCCTCGACGGCTCACCGTTCTACGAACGTAACCTCCATGAGCGTGAGGCACTTATCGACCGTTTCTTTCATCCCGTAAAGACCACAAAGGACGTTGCCCCACAAGCCGAGAACATCGACTATCTGCGCAATTATGTACTGACGGAGCTTTCGCAATACCGGATGCTCCCCGCCGAGGCATGGCTCATCCTCAGCTTCATCATCAAGGAGATTGGCTACTACTACGCCCCCTCCTTCGAAAAGCTCCAGCGCCATCTCGCCCCAATCATGCAGGCTGGCACACAAGTCCTTCAGGAGATGCAGCGCCTCATTGATAGCGAGCCGACGGAAGAAACACGCAACAGATACCAGACCGAACAGCAGGAACTGCTGACCACCTACGGCTATCTGTTCATGGACTCAGATATTGCGTAGTGTGTTCCGAAACCCTCTGAAAGTCAAAAAAGTGTTCACTATTGCCGTCCGATTCAAATAAAATGACTACCTTTGTGATTTAAGAAGTCTCTTTGCAAGAGACCGCATCAAATTGAATGGTTTTTATGAACGCTATATCATTTTCAACTACTAGACGATTGCAACCATCACGTATGTTTGCAGCCAACGACATAAAGTAGAAAAGAATTTATGAAACCGGATGGTACGGATTCTTCTTCTATCGCCAACGAGAACCCCACTTCTCCCAACGGCACCACGTTCCTGAGCCAGACGACAAGACTGGTTCAGAGGTAAAGAAGTATCCATAAGCGAAGGCAAATTCTGTTCATATTTAGTCTCTTTTATAGATGCATTTTGGAGAATACAGCCTCCATACATTGCTCCCTAATGACGAGAACAATAATTCAACAGTTTGCACCAATGTCTATTTGCTCGATTGTAAGAACTGCGTGGTCCACGCAGCTGATGAAACCAAGGTCGTTGTTCAGGGCTTGGATGGCTACATCATAGCCGAGAAGCACGGACAACTTTTGGTTTGCGAGCTGAAAGAAGAACAGAGAATAAAGGAATTTAGTAAATAAGTAAAAAATAGCGACAATGAACAACTTCAATGATATTAAAATAGCGGTAGCCGGAACTGGCTACGTAGGTCTGAGTATAGCTACATTGCTGGCTCAGCACCATCATGTTACAGCAGTAGATGTAATCCCCGAAAAGGTGGAGAAACTTAACAATCGTATCTCGCCGATACAGGACGATTATATAGAGAAGTATTTGGCAGAAAAGGAGCTCAACCTTACTGCTACTCTTGATGGCAAGGCGGCTTATAAGGATGCCGACTTCGTGGTGATTGCTGCACCCACCAACTACGATCCCGTAAAGAACTATTTCGATACTACACATGTAGAGGAGGTTATCGACCTGGTGCTTGATGTGAACCCCGACGCCGTGATGGTTATTAAGAGCACCATACCTGTGGGTTATACTCGCAGCCTCTATTTGAAGTATGCGCAAAAGGGAGCGAAGAAGTTCAATCTTCTGTTCTCTCCCGAGTTCCTTCGCGAGAGCAAGGCGTTGTACGATAACCTTTATCCAAGCCGCATTATCGTAGGCTATCCTAAGATTATCGAGCGTCGTGAGTTTGCAGAAGAAAACGAGGCAATAAAGGCTGTGACTGACGTAGAGAAGATGAAAGAAGCTGCCAAAACCTTTGCAGCTCTCTTGCAGGAAGGAGCCATCAAGGAGAACATTGACACCTTGTTCATGGGCATGAAGGAGGCGGAGGCTGTGAAACTCTTCGCCAATACCTATCTTGCCCTTCGCGTAAGCTATTTCAATGAGCTTGACACATACGCTGAGGTCAAAGGTCTTGATACCAAAGCTATCATAGAAGGTGTAGGTCTTGATCCACGAATTGGTACTCATTACAATAACCCAAGCTTCGGCTATGGTGGTTATTGTTTGCCAAAAGATACCAAACAGCTTTTGGCAAACTATGCCGATGTTCCTGAAAACCTCATAGAGGCCATCGTAGAGAGCAACCGCACACGCAAAGACTATATCGCCGATGCAGTATTACAGAAAGCAGGCTGGTATAGCTATTCCGAGAACAACCAGTTTGGTGCAGAGGTAAATTCATGCGTCATTGGCGTCTATCGTCTGACGATGAAGTCCAACTCCGATAACTTCCGCCAGTCTGCCATTCAGGGAATCATGAAACGCATCAAGGCAAAGGGAGCAGAGGTCATCATCTACGAGCCGACACTTGAAGACGGCAGCACTTTCTTCGGTAGCAAGGTTGTTAACGATTTGGATGCCTTCAAGACGGAAAGCCATGCAATCATCGCTAACCGCTATGACGCATGTCTGGACGATGTAAAGGATAAGGTATATACCAGAGATATATTTAGGAGGGATTAATTTAAATGTAAGTACTTTTGATAAAATAGTTCGTTAAAATTTGAGATAACGGCTAAGCGGCTTTGCGCTGCCAGCCAAAGAGTTCTTTGACAGTATGACTAATTAACTTTTGGTTCGGTATTTCCGAGAGTAGATTCTCGAAAGTTTTGCTTAACTTTGCAGATTCAAACGATTACATTATAATTGACAGAGTATTGAATCATAATTTAGGAAGAAAAATATAAAATTCTTATGTCAACTATAACAAAACAACGCAATACCAATATTGAGATTTTGCGCTTCATATTGATGTGCTTTATCTATTTGTTATAGCAATGACTGTATCATTGTTTTATGTAGTTAAGAATCTGCCGGATTTGAAAAATGCAATACTCAACAAAATACTTTCAGCCAATTTGTTCATATACTTGATAACAGAGGTTGGAGGCTTTGTTTCGTACCAAAAGGTTGCAAACGAATTTGACAGCAATCCATACATTGGGTTCTGTCATAGTATTTTTATCATTGTGTCCTGCTTGCTCGCAGGACACGTTATATTGAAAATCTCAAAATTAATTTTACGTAATGTCTGATATTTCAGCTAATGACAAAAGAATAGCAAAGAACACGTTGTATCTGTATATGAGAATGCTCATTACATTAGTAATAGGTCTCTTTACAGCTCGTGTCACGATTAATGCACTTGGTATCCACGACTACGGATTGATGAATGTAGTTGGTGGAGTAATGGGCTTTTTAGCATATTTCAGTTCCCTTTTGAGTCAAGGTACATCTCGCTTTCTTACCGTAGGCTTAGGCAAGGGCGATATGAAGCAACTACGAAATATTTTTTCTGCTTGTGGAACAATCCATATAGTATTGGCCCTTGTAACGTTGATACTTGGCGAAACTATAGGTCTTTGGTTTGTCAACTATAAATTGGTCATTGATCCCGACCGAATGTTTGCTGCCAATTACATCTATCAGTTAACGCTTTTCTCCAGTTTCCTTGGCATCACGCAGACACCATACATAGCAAGCATCACTTCTCATGAAAAGATGTCCACTTTTGCTTTTATGAGCATCTTGGATGTGGTATTCAAACTTACGATTGTGGTCATGTTGCTTTATATTGATACTGACAAGTTGATAATGTATTCTACATTCTACTTCTGTACTAATTTGTTTATGTTCTTCTTGTATCGCATATATTGCTTACGCAAGTTTGAAGAATGTAATATGCATTTACGTTGGGATCCTAAGCTATACAAAGAAATATGGAATTATGTAGGTTGGAATTCTATTGGCACCTTTGCTTTCATGGCTAACAATCAGGGTATAACAATTCTTTTAAACATGTTCTTCTCTACTGTTGTAAATGCTGCCAGAGGTATCGCAACAACTGTGAGTAGTCAGGTCAGTGGCTTTGTTATGAATTTCCAGGTTGCAGCAGGTCCGCAAATATATAAATTGTATGCAAAAGGAGAATACCAAAAAATGAACCGTTTGGTATGTAATACAGCCAAATACTCTTCATATCTGTTGATCCTAATAGGTTTGCCTGTCTTTATCAAGACTGAAATATTAATAAGACTATGGCTCGGCAACATACCTGAATATGTTATTCCTTTTATCAGAATAACTTTGATAGAGTTGTTCTTCAAGGCGATAGACTTCCCTATAGGCAATGGTATACATGCGTTTGGCAAGATGAAACTGCCGAATATAACTTCATCTATAGCCTACATTTCTGTTCTGCCACTCACTTATATCTTCCTCCGTTTGGGAGCCTCACCGGTTATTGCATATATAATAGCATGTGTTTCATATCCGTTAGCTATGGCATGCGACTTGTGGATTCTCAACAAATTCTCTGGATTTGACATTAAGTTCTATTTGTTACATGTCCCGTTAAAGAGCATACTTATCATTTTGCTTTCTGCAATATTACCGGTTTTTGTATCTAACTCATTCGAAGATGGTTGGCTAAACCTTATATTGACGTCTGCTGTTTGTGCAATTGTTTCAGCAGTTCTTGTCTTCTACATTGGCTTGGATGCAGAAATGCGTGAGAAGGTTCTTAGAAAAGTAAAAAATAAGATGGCTTTTGTATTCAACAAAAATACATAACGAATGCAACATTATAATCCGGCAATCACATATTTGAAGGCTCTTGGAATAATCCTCATGGTTATTGGACATTCTGGTACAGAGCAGCATGTTAAAGATTTTATCTATATGTTCCACATGCCGCTCTTCTTCTTCGCATCAGGCTTCTGTTTCAAAGAAAAAAACTTGTCTTCTCTAAAGTTATATGTGCAGAATAAATTAAAAAGTATATGGTGGCCATATGTGAAATGGGGACTGCTATTCCTCTTGCTTCATAATTTGTTGTTCCACTTGAACGTATATAACGACCAATATGGATTTAAGGAGAGCGTATCACATCTCTATGATTTGTCTGAATTCAGGCATATAGCATACGTTATTGTCTTTAAAATGCAAGGTGCGGAACAGCTGCTTGGTGGTTATTGGTTCCTTAATGCATTATTTTTCGGATCAATTATAGCATGGATCACAATTCGCTATATACGCAATCCGCTATCGGGGGGGGTAATTCTGCTTTGTGTATGCACCATACTAAATAAGACATGCTATCGTTTGCCATTCTTTGAATTGCAGACACAAGCGTTTTCTGCTTCATTGTTAATTGTTATTGGTTATGCTTTTGCAAAATATAAAATAAAGCCGTTTAATAATTGGCAAATCGCATTGGTGCTGATATTGACGTTGGTTGGATCTTTCTTCCGTAACAATATGGAAATGGCGTTGGTTTCATATAGCAATAAGATATTTGCTCCATATCTGTTGATAGCCACACTTGCAACCTGGTGTTTCTATTCTCTTTTTGAAAAGATGAATACAGCACAAGGAACGTGTACTATCATATTAAATTATATAGGAAAGAATACTTTGACTATTCTAACTTGGCATTTTCTGACTTTTAAGATTGTTTCATTAGTAATTATAAGTATCTATGATCTACCTATTGCTCGGCTTGCAGAATTTCCAGTCATATATGAATATGCAGAACAAGGGTGGTGGATTGCCTACTTTTGCGTAGCTATAACAACCTGTTGTGGTTTAATATATTGCAACGGTTGGATAAAAAACAACTGGTTGAAACTATAAATTTTAATTATGACAAAATATACATTTCTTCTCCCTGCCTACAAGCCAAATTTCTTGGCTGAGGCGTTGGAGAGTATAAAAGAACAGACATATACCGATTTCAAGGTTATTGTAAGTGATGACTGCTCACCGCATGATCTGAAGTCAATATTCGAAAAGACTTGCGGCGACGACCCACGCTTTGTCTTTCGCCGTAACGAGAAGAATATGGGCGGCAAGAGTCTTGTCTCTCATTGGAATCTCTTGGTTGATATGTGCGATACGGAGTATTTCATCATGGCAAGCGACGATGATGTATACGAACCTGATTTCCTTGTCGAAGCAGACAAATTACTTGTAAAGTATCCTAAAGCAAATTTGTTGCGTGCTCGTTCCCGTGTGATAGACGGAGAAGGAAATGTAAAAGCCGAAGAGAACGTCACGGACGAATGGCTCGACAACCTCCATTTCATCAATCGTATTTATCAGAAAGATTGGGTCGGAGGAATCGCAAGCTTTGTTTATCGCACAAAACATCTGAAGGACAAGGGTAATTTTGTTGACTTCCCTTTGGCATGGTTCTCTGATGATGTTACTAACTTTATAATGGCAGACGAAGGATGCTGTATGACGCAAAAAGTCACTTTCAGAGTTCGCTATTCTGATTACAACATTTCAAGCAAGTGGCGCGATCCTGACGACTGTCGTGAAAAGGTGATAGCTACATACATGAACTACAGATGGATGAAAAACTATATGAAGAATTTCGACAATTATGCAGATAGAAAATTTCTTGCTGATGTGACCAAGGGATACAAGTATAAAATATATACTAATAAGTAGATGTTGAAAATTAGTTTATATCCGAAGAATTGCTTATATTTGTGTCAACATTTAAAGAGATACCACTATCGCAATGATCAAAGTTATAG
>OMEA01000574.1_pt1 | contig 18775 bp, 12 predicted proteins | sample 1645321 | NCBI WGS metagenome assembly OMEA01 (sample SAMEA103958151, study PRJEB25191) | human gut metagenome
ATAGAATGATTACGCCACAAATAAGCGCCGTCCTGCCGATAGAAGCAAGCGCTTTGACAGGATGGGCAAAGAACCGCGCCACTCTGATAACGCTATGACCAGTCTGAAAGCCTGTATTACTGATGATACCCGGCGCACGGTCAGCAAAATCATCCGCACTGGTCGAGAACGACTCCGCATAATGCAAGGCCGTCCTGGCACCGGCAGAGCCGATTTGTACCGCAGAGCTTCCCAACTCCATCCGCAGCACGTCGCCGCCTGTGTGTAGGACCTCCTCGGCGGTGCGCGTGCCGTCCCGCACATCCTTGATACCCTTCACGGCGTAGCTGCCCAGTATGCCGACGTCCTCCGCAGCAGTCCCGAGAAACGTCTCCTGCATAATCAGTTCCGCCGCCGCGCCGTGCACGCCGACATCCTGCGCCGCATCGGTGGCAAAGTCCTCTTGATAGCTGACCAGTCCGCTTGCACTCGTGATGCCGTGCGCTGCAGCTGTGGTGCCGCGCATGGCAAGGAAGCGGTGGCCGCTTGTTTGCTGGTCACACAGCAGTTCGTAGTAGGCATTGCTGCGGCTGGCCCGGGGCGTGTTGGTACCGGTGATATATTTCCGGTTGCCTTCGGCGGGAGGTGATAAGCTTTCTGCTATATCATCTCTATCGTCTGAAATACTATTTTTCGTTTCACTTACATAATCGTCATTCGACAACAACGACTCGACTTGCTTTTCAGTATTATCCAGCAGTTCCTCGCCGTTTGATGCTTCATCTACCTGATTATGCAGGCTTTCCGATATGTCAGTATCGGTATGGAATAAAGGTTTGTCGCTATAATTTTGCGTGAATAGTTCTGACATGGCAGACTCCGTGAGGTTGTTTTTAGAGATGTGCTGGTGTAAGCATAACGCATTAAGACTTTCGATTAGGAGATGTATCCATCAGCCTGAACAGCTCGGTATCCTTCGGAAAATCGTTGTTGAAGGGCACCACCGTCTTAGACACGATCAGTAGTCCGCTGCCGACCTCTGCATTCTCGATGTACCGCTTTTCCTCGTTGGAAATGTGCAGCAACCGCGCCAGATCGTTGGCATCGTCGGGAGACTGGTTCAGCAGCTTGATATATCCGCAGTCGGACAGCATTCGGCGCGCGTCCTCGTTGTCCAGAACCGAACGCACGTGCTGGGTGATGGAGGTCAGAATCGCACCCCACTTGCGGGCGCGGCTGGACAGCTGAAAGTAAAAGTCCGTGCAGTCCTTGTTGCCCAGCAACTGCTGGAACTCGTCGGTAAACACCCATGTGCGGCGACCCAACACGCGGTTCCGAGTGATGCGGTTCCATACCTGATCCAGCACTGTCAGCATGCCGATAGACTGCATCGACTTGCCCAGCTTGACCGTATTAAAGCAGATGCAATGATTCTGCACGTTCACATTGGTCTGGTGGGCAAACAGGTCCATGGAGCCACTTACATATAACTTCAACGCCGTAAGCAGTGGCTTGACTTCCTCTCCCTGCAGCGCAAGATTTCTATAAAAGTCGTGCAGCGTTGGCATTTCCTCGCGCTTGGGATTTGCCATATAGCGCTGATAGGTCAGGCCGGCAGCCACATCGATAAAGGTGCGTTCCTGGGGCGACAATTCGGAGCTGTGCAGAATGAGCTGGCAGAAATTCTGCAAGAACTGACTTTTCAGTCGGATGGGGTCCTCATCGTCGCCGTAGTCCTCGGTAATGTCCATGGGATTGATATGGGAGGGGCTGGACGCGGAAATGTCAATCACTATGCCACCCATGGCTGTAACGAGATGCGTGTACTCCTGCTCCGGGTCGATGAGAACAATATCATCATCTGGCCAGCGAAGCATGATATTAGTGACCATCTGCATTACGGAGAAAGACTTGCCGTAGCCCGTCATACCCAGTACCATACCGGCAGGGGCGGGCAGCAGCTTGCGGTTACACAGTATCAGATTCTTACTGCGGGCGTTGATGCCCTCGTACAGTCCGCCCGGCTGGAATAGCTCCTGCGTGGTGAACGGCACATAGATGGCGGTGCTGACGGTTTCCAGTGTGCGCTCCAGCCCAAGCCACTTCTTGCCAAGCGGCAGCATACTGTTCATTGCGTTGCGCTGCTCATACAAAATGCTGTCGAAGCGGCAGGTCTGCTGCTGTACGGTGCTGCAAATGCGCCGTACACGCTCGTCCAACTGTACATTGGAATCGCCATAGGTGTGAATGAGGATGCAGACTTTGAAGATTTTTTGGTTTTTGGTTGTAATGTCATCCATCATCTGCTCTGTGTGGTGCATTTTTGATTTCAGATCATAGCTCACAGCTATGCTGGCAGGCATATTTCGCTCGCGTGCTTTGGCAATGGCATCGTATTCTTCCTTGTGCATATAAGCAAGCTTTTTCTCAATTTCCTGGACAGCTTCTGCCTGGTCCATAGCGTCAACATGCATTGTGATGACGTGGTCAAAAGGAAGCTCCGATAGCATAGAGAACAAACCGTTCTTCATTTCCGGTGCTATGCCCCGCAGATACATTGTCTTGCCGATTTTATCGCCAAACTGATAGCGGTCACGGTAAACGGCGCGCGAGTCGTCATGCTCCGGGTGCCAGTTGTAAGAGCTGGGTGAAATAAAATCCTTCGTAGTAAGGTCATCCTCAGCCAGCAGCCAGTCATAGGAAAAGCTCATTTCCACATTGGGCCGCATAATGCCTTGTAACAGGCTCAGGCGCTCAATGCCGGACAAGATGCGTGTACTGCTGCCCATACGTTTGAAGTGATCGGCAATATCTGCAGCACGGTTCTCCAGCTGCTCTTTCGCCTGCTGGTAATTTTCGGCGTGCAGGCTGAAGGTGACGTACTTTTCACGAATCAGGCCATTTTGACCGCGCAGTGCTTTTTCCGCCACGACTTGGTTCATCTCCTCGGCGTAGCGGTCACGGTCATCCCCGCGCAGGGGCAGGAAGGTGTCACTGCGAAACTGCTCCTCGTCCATGCTGCGGGTGACAAGGTTGATTTCCAGATGCAGCGAGGGGTCGAAGTAGTTCAAAAACTCACTGTATTTCGTAAAAATGTTCTTTTGCTCTTCCAACATAGCGATTTGGAAGTTCACATCGGTGAACGCCATCGTCATCGAGAAAAGTCCCGGCTCCACCTCGCAGATGCCATCCTGCGACATACTCAGGTATTGCAGGCAGTCACTGGCTTTCTGGGGCACTTTGCGCGCGGCAATGCGCTTTTTTGCATGCTTTTCGGCTTTCTTTAACTGCTTTGCGTGCCGCCGCCGTTCTTTGGCGGCTTTCCTTTTTTCTCGTTTTAACAATTTCTCCTGTGCGCGCAAAGACTCCAACACACTCGGTTCGATGGGCAAGTCGGCGTGCTTTTTTGGTAAAAACATAATTTTTCTCCTGACGGGGGCAGACCGCGACCTCGGCGGGGCCGCAGTACCATGCCCAGTAGATTTTTACAAGCTTTTCAAACGGATACCCGTTATGGCTGATAAAGCCCAGCCCAAGAAAGGGAAGAACTTCTACCATTACGATGTAGGAAACCAGCTGAATATCCAGCTGAAGCCATTGCAGGCAAACGAAGCAGGTCGCTATGGCCAGCACGGCAGCGACACCAAAACAGGCCAGCTGACGCAGTGAAAGTCCGAGAAAGAATTTCTCGTGATATTCCGTGATTTCGAGATTGGTTTTTGTTGAGAGCATAGGTGAACTCCTCCATTAAATGGCGCTGGTGATGGCTTTGGTGAACCGTCCGCTCATAAACACGGCAACCAGCAGAATAACGGATTTGCCCAGCATGGCCCAGGCCTGCTCGGTAATGTCACCGCCACTGCCCAATGAAGCTGTCAGGGCAGGGTAGAAGCCAATGACAAGATAGAGAACGGTCCCTTGCAGCGCCACCGCCATGTAGTTTTTCAGGAAGTTTACAGCAATACCATGTAGCTCCCGATAGCAGAGCGTGGCAATTGGCAGGGAAGCCAGGGCATTATAAACGTACAGCTCAATGAAGCGGGCCGCAACGATGGTATTGATCACAATGTTGACAAGACGCAGCATCCAGCTTACGACCATAAGCTCCATGGCCACAGGCATATTACCGATGCCGCCCGGCAGTGCGTTGATTGCGTTCTCGATATCGACCTCGGTGTTGACCTGTCCGCTGCCCACATAACCGGCTATGCCGTTTGTCACCGTGGCCGCTACCTCAAACATCGCATTTAGAATTTCCGTGGAGTGTAGAACAGCCCAGCGGCAAAGCGTGATTTTCAGCATGACCAGCGCCACCTGCTGAATCGTAAAAGCTGTGCTGCCGCCGTTCATGGCTATGGTCTGGGTGAAATTGTACAGTTCCAAAACCATAAAAAGTGCCAGAACGGTAAGTGCAATCGGCATGACTACGCCGGAGCTGATAGAATTTGCATAGCCGGCCAGTGTGCTGTTCCAATCGGCCAGACTGCTCAGCAGACCGGAGTTCTGCCCCATAGCGTTTACGGTGGCCGAAATGCCAGCCAGTTGGCTTCGTATCGTATCCTCAAAAATAGCGCATACCCCCTATCAGCTGACCGTCAGTGTGCCAAAGTAGGTGGCAACGGCAATGATCAGCACGCCGCCTGCAATCGACCATGCACCGCTGCTGATGCCGGGACCGTTATGGTCCTTCAGGTTCGTGCCCAGCGTCACCGCACCAAACAGCAGCAACAGGCCACCTGCAAAATTGACAACGTTCGTGATAAGAGAAGTGATTGTAGATACCATTTCCATATGAGTTTCCTTCTTTCTGTTTATGTGTCAGACTCATCATCGTCGAGTTCGATGTTGTTGATTTCCTGCACATTTTTCATAAAGGCTGCAAAGTTATTTTCTGCGCGCCTCTCGTAGTCGAAGGGATGATGCCCCTCTTTTTCTACCAATGCGTAATTAGGGTGCTTTTTAAGATCAAACTTGTAAGAGTAAAATGGCACAACACCGGAAATCATCAATATGCAACGATTTCGCGGCATAGTGCGTATTTCTTCCGGTGTCATCAGATCACGGCTGGCCACCTGATAGTTCTTGGAAAAGGAGCCCTGTGCGCCGAGGTTCTCTGTGGTGTTCAGCACCTCAATGGTCCGTTTGCCCAGCTGTTTACCGAAGAACTCCAGTGACTCCGGGTTATTGCCGCCACCCAGCACAAGCTCTGAATCACAGTTTTCCAGAATAGTGCCCCAGTCATCACCGTACTGAGATTTCAGCTGTGCGATTGACTGGTAAATCAGGGTACATCCGATATTTCGGCTGCGGATGGTGCTGATCAGAATCTGGAAGTCCGGAATCATGCCGATGTTCGGAAACTCATCTAAGAGAAACCGCACATGGCGAGGCAGGCAGTGATCCTCTCGATTGTCTGCGGTATGTACAAGAATCTGAAAGCATTGCTGGAACATGACCGCTGCCAGAAAGTTATAGGCTGTGGTGGTGTCTGGTGTGACTACGAACAGCGCCACCTTTTTGTCACTGGCCAACTCTTCCAGATGAATGGTATCATCCTCGCAGATTTTCATAATGGAGGGAATATTGAACGCACTCATACGCATACCGAGGGATACATCAATACTCTGTGCGGTTTTGTCCGGTGCCATGTGGTATAGTCCATATTGGCGCGCTGCGAATGACGCAGGCTTTTCCATGGCCAGGTCTTCGAATATATCGTCCAACTGGCTGCGTCCCTGTGGTCCGTAACGATGCTGCATCAGCACAAAAAGCTCCATCACGCTGTTCATATTGTGCATCTCAGGTGGTTGCTCAAAATATACATAGGCAAGCAGCGCTTCCAGCAGTGAAGTAGAGCCTTCTTCCCATATCGGGTCGGCTGTGTTTTTCTGCCGCGGGTCCTCTTTCATGTTTTTGATAAGATTCTTGGCAACAACCACAATGTCATCCGTATCATGGATGTACGCAAACGGATTGTAGTGGTCGGACTTGTCACGGTCCTTCAGGTTGAACACTTTCACATCATACCCTTGCGATAACAGAACATTTCCGTAGGTGTCAAGCAGTTCGCCCTTCGGATCACTGAGTACATAATTGCTGTTAAACTGCAGCAACTGCGGGCCGGCTACGCTGTAGCTCTTGCCGGAGCCGGACGGTCCGAACACAATGACGTTCTTGTTGCGGTTGTAGTTGTTCTCCGCTGTTACCGGCATCTTCATGGCAAGGCTCAGGGACTCTGTGGCCGTCAGGGGGATATTCTCGCTTGCCTTTTCATGGAGAAACGGCGCAATGTCCGCCGCTGTGCCCCAGCGGGCACTGCCGTACTCCTTCTGCGGCACCAGCCGATGACCGCTGTACTTTATGCAGAGGTAAACAAGACCCGCCAGCAGAATAGCCCCAACACCGCAGCCTACAGGAATCGGCGCAGGGGATAGCTGCAAGGGATGCAGTACAATTTTGCCAAGATTTATCGCGGCGGCCAGCCTTTGCGTGACCGTTCCGGCAGCTGATACATAGAGAAGTCCCACACGGTTGCCCAGCCAAAAGCAGCCCAGACTTGCAGCAAGACAGATTAGAATTTGCTTTGTGCGCTGTTCCTTCATAGCCGCTCACCTCGCTCCTGCGCCGGCGGCGGGCGGTGCTGGTTCAGCTCCTTCGTGCGCTGCATAGCCCGTTCGGACAACTCCTGCAGCAGACTGGTGGGACGTTCCTTGCCGCGCGCAGCGATGCAGTTTTCAATAGCGGTCTGGATGCGGTCCACGTCCTGCCCCTTGAACCACAGGTTCAGCTGTCCGGTGTCCTTGTCCTTGGTAATGGCAAAGTCCACCGAGTATTCCTTGAGCTGTCGCCTGACATAGGGCAGCGTTTTGTCGTTCAGCTCCACCGAAGCGAGAGCCTGCGACTGCCGGTTCAGTGATTGAATTGATTGCTGCCCATACTGCCGCGCTTGCAGCATACTGGCAACCGTCTGCAATATCCCAAAGATGCCCTGTCCGGCAAGCTTAGCTGCGTTGATTTGCACCCGGATGGCCGTTTCTTCTACCATGCGGTATCACCTTCGCTTTCTCCGCAATAAAATTTCAGCCTCACCACGGCAGCGGAGCGCCGGTACGTTGGGCGTATGCTTCGATTCTTTTTCCCAACCTGTATTGCTGCAAGCGGTCCGGCAGGCTGTATTCCAGTGTGCGGACTTTTACATGGTGCTTCATTGCGCACTTGAAAAAGGCGTACAGGTACCGCTCCTTGCCGCTGATTTGGCGCATACGGCTGACATACACGCAGTTGACCTTGCTGTCTCTGATACTGCGCAGCATACTCTGATACCCATCGCGCAGCGGACCGTGCCCTTTATAATCGATACTGCCGCCGACTACCGTGCAGCCGTCGTCACCGGCCTGCCTGCAGCAGGCATCGTAGCTCGCGCGGGTCGCTGCGCAGTCACCGGGAATGCGCGCATACACCCATGCACGGGGCAATTTTTCTTGATTTGGCATTATCTCTCTACCTCCAGCTCTTGGTCATAAAAGCTCAACTGCTCGCCTTCTAAGCGGAACCGCAGGTCCAGCTCGGCAAATGTGAAATTCCGATTGAAACGCTCTGTCGCTTTATTTGGTGTGCCCTGCAATTCCAGCATCAGCTGCCACAAATCAGGATGCGCCCGGTGAAGATGCCGCAGCTCTGTCATGGATGCGTTGGGACAGAACCAGCACCCGCCGCGGTGGCTGTACTCATACAGCGGCGACAGCAGCCCCTCCTGCCTGCACATGGAAAATGCATCCTGCTCTGTCACGCCGTACTTTGCCATAAGGGAAACCTGGTCAGGCTTTAGCCGCTCCAGTCTGATAGGCTCATCCGCGGCAATCCCTAAATAGGAAACTGTACCCGGCGGCAAACTCTCTTTATAGGCTTCCAGTGGCGGGACCTTGCAATCTCGTTGAATTGCACAGCGCCCAGCCAGCGGAAAAGCGGCAAGCTTTCCCTGTGCATTGCCGCGGCTCACCACATGGTAAAAGCAATCCAGATACGTCTTTTCAGCGTGCAAAACCCTTGTGGGGATGCCGCGCTTTTCAAAGTACGGAATTGCTGTCTCATAGATAAACCGCGCATGCTCGGGCAGCTCGCCGGAAATCTCCTTGCTGAACATGACCTCAGTGTATATGATTTCGTCCAGCGGTTCGCCATGCTGTAGGGCCAGCAGCGCTGTTGCATTGCTGTCTTTGCCGAAGCTCGAACAGATGATATGTTTCATGTTACTCACCAATAAAAATAGGGCGGCCCGCGAGAGTCGCCCATACAGTGTGCGTGTTTCATAGGCTTTTAGTGCTCGCTCTCATCCATTTTGGATTTGCGGCGCTTGTATGCAAAAATTCCGAAACCGACGATAGACCCAAAAACCGCTGCCGAAAGCAGCGCAAACGGGAATACATCGCCCGTTTGGGGAATGACCGGCATCGGCGCAGGCGTTGTCGTGGGCGTGCTTGCCGGTGCAGGGGTAGGCGCGGGCGTGCTGCTCGGCGTCGGCTGCGGCGTATTGCTCGGGGTATCCTCATGCGGTTTTCCCTCGGGGATGTGAGCATCCTTCATAACGACAGTCTGAAGCTCACCGGTGGGCAGCACGGTAAAGGCAATGTTTTCCGCAATCTGATAGCCATTGGGCGCGGTGATCTCGGTCAACGTGTAGTCACCGGCAGGCAGTTTTTCAATGTAGTGGGGCTTGTCCTCGGAAACCCACTGTGCAACCGTGTTGCCGTCCTTATCCTTGATGACCAGCTCCGCGCCGGGCAGCTCTTTACCTGTGGCAATGTCAACCTTGGAGATTTGTACCCTGGTAATGTCATCTTTCATGATTACCGTGGCATCGTCCAGCAGCTCCCATTCCTCCCAGGGAATGATCCAGAGCTTCTTTTTATCCTTCAGATAGTAGACGTCTGCCTCGTCCAGTTCGCGGCCGTCAGCATCTGCTTTGCGTTCCAAACGGAAGACAATATCGTCCGCAACGGCATACCCATCAGCAGGCCGCTTTTCTGTCAACGTGTAGTCTTCGTCAAAATGCAGCCCCGTCACACGGTGCAGCGTGTCGGTGGATACCCAGGTGTCAACGATGTTGTCCTTGGCATCCTTGATGACCAGTGTCGCACCGGGCAACTCCTTGTTGGTTGTCAAATCGCGCTTGCTTACCCACATTTCAGTAGGCTTGTTGGCGCAGGTATTGTCCAGCACCTGCAGGATTTCGCCGTCATAGGTGAAGGTAACTTCCATCTCTGCATCGTTGAGATAGTATCCCTGCGGGGCGCGCAGTTCTCGGATAAAGTAATTGCCGCTGTTTGTCGATGCATCCAGCCGGTCACTCTGGCCGTACCACTCGCCGCGGATGGGAACATCGCAGTTGAAATAGGTGTAGCCGTCCGCAACCGTCTCGGGACTGGTGGAAATCAAATCACCGGCAGAGAACAGTTTGTTGCCGTCCACATCGTAGATGTCATCACGGGTGTACAGGTTGAACACGGCACCGGCCAGATATTTGCCGGTTTCCTGATTGATTTTGTACACACCTACGCGGGCATGCTCACGGTCATTGTAGAAACCAAGGGTCTGCTGTTCAGCCAGTTCCGCAGAGGCTTCCGATGTTCGTACAACATCAAAATGCTGTTCACTGTCGCCATTTTTGACGATGCTCTTTGCCATGACTACATCGTTCAGCTGATTATCCCAGACAAATGTCACATCGTAGCTGTCCGTCGTGCCGACATACCCATAGGGCGGCTTGGTTTCCTCCACATGATAGCTGCCCAGCGGCAGGGTAATACTGACCTCTCCGAGCGTGCCGTCGTGGATGACCGACAGAAAATCATAGGTCGCCTTGGTGCGGGACGGCGCAAACACAGCAGTGTCTGCACTGCCATCACCGGTGGTAACAACTGCTACAACGTCGCCCTTGGCATACCAGAGCGTGCGGCTGCCGTTGGCATCCAGCTGGCGGTCCTGCGTGTAAATGTCCTCGGCAGCCGTAATGGTGTATTCCGCACCGGCCAGCGGGCGCAGTGTATAGGCAAAGTCGAAATCGGCCTCGCCGGTCATCCATGGGTCAATCAAATCGTTGGTTTCAATCTTTCCTGTCAAGGCATTGCCGGTCTTACGGATGGTCAGCTTGCCGAGCGTTTCCTCATTCCAGTAGTCCTCGCCGATGACCAGCGTGTCCATGCCGTTTTCATTGTCATCACCGGTGGCCTTGTAGATGCGGTCTGTGGAAATATCGAAATCGACATAGTAGTTGCCGCTGTCAGCCCATTCGTTGTAAAAGCCGTTCGGACCGACAGTCTCCACAATGCGGTATTTGCCCAGCGGCAGCTTTTCAGGCAGGGTCAGGATACCTTCCTCGTTGGTGTAGAAGGTATCCACGTTCTTGGTCAGATGCCCATTTACCGTGTCCGTCATCGTGACCAGTCTGGGCTTCCCGTTTTCCAGCCGATAGTTGCCGTTGTCATCCAGCCAGTAGATCTGGAAGGCTGTGTTCGGCAGCAGGACCGGTTTGCCGGTTTCCGTATCGAGTTTCGTGATTTTTAAATACACTTCAATCTCCTCATCCAGTACCGTAAATTTCTGATAGGAATCCGATGCTTTCATCACACTGTCCTTCGGCGTGGCCATTGCGCCCCAGGGATTGTTGACCTGCTCCGGGTCGATGCTGACCAGGAACGGCTCCGCCTGGAACAAATCGTGCGGGGTGGTCGTCTCAACGACCAGATAGGTGCCGTAGGAAAGCCCCTGCACGCGAATGTTGCCGGAATCATTGCTGAAGATTTCGGCCAGCTGATACTCATTGGCACGCCCCGTAGGCTGCCAGCCATCGCCCTTGCCGTTCTTGTTGTCGCCCGCCGCGGTCAGCGTCCTGTTATAGGCGGCAATTTCATCGGCGTTGACCTCGTAGGTCTTGGCAATGGCCTGCGTCTCACCGGAAAAGTCCCACTTGGGGTGCTCGTTGTCGTATTCCTTGTTGATGTAGGCATCCAGAATGCTTTGCAGTGTGTAGCTTCCGGTGCGGGTCTGGTCAAACTGCTCGACCTTGGACAGGTCAGATACCAGATAGAAGGTGAAGCCTGCGCCCTCCAGCTCCAGCCCATTGGACTGCCCACTGGAGGATACGACCTTGCTGATCTCCACGTTGCCCTTCGCGACCTGATCCTGACTTTCGGCCAGGCCGCTGTCCTTATGGATGTGGTAGTTGCCGTTGTAGGCGGCTGTGTCATTGGCAAAGGTGGTTTTCTCCACATACCAGCCTTCGTCTGCATAGCTGGGCGTGATGTAGTAGTTGTGCTCGTCGCAGAGATACTCGGGCGCATAGGACAGGTAATAGGCATCGTAGGTCCAGGTGCCGTCCAGAGCCTTGCTCTTGGAGATGGTGCTGAACTGGTTCTTGTATACCCAATCTGTATACTGCCCGTTGCTGGCTGCCAGCGCGGCAACCTGCCCGGTAGCTGCCTTGGTGCGGCTGTCCACCGTAGGATAGGTGCCGGAAACAGCAAGAGCGCCCTCACGCAGCGGAATGACCGTGCCGGTGGAGCGCTCTACTACATAATATTTGCCGAGGTACAGGTTTGCGAAGGTCAGCCAGCCGTCCTCGATTTTGGCGCTGGCTACCAGATGGTCTTTTTTGAGAATCGGCAGATAGTCATTGACCCACTGCCCGCCGTTGTCGCGGATGGTCGTGTGCCAGAGGGGGTTGCCGTCTGCATCCACGATTTTGGAATAGTCCACAACACCGGTCACACCGTCCGAGTGGGTGATGTTCTCGGCAGCGTAGAGGTCGTACACGGCACCGTCCAGCGCGGCGTTGCCGTGATTTTCAACGTACTTTGCAGCATCCAAGTCCACCTTGGAAATACTGATCTCGCCCAAGGTACGGTCGTTTTTCATCACGCCGTCCGTGGCGGTGGTGGTATAGCCATCCTCGTTGGCAGCTTTGCCGCTGTTGTCGGTTCTGTAAACGCGGGTAGAATCTTTGGCGGTGTTATAAATTGATACGGTGGTTTCCACGCCGCCACTGGTCACCAGCTTGGTGCCGCCCTTGTCGGCGGTCAGGATGTCGGCATTGTAGTCAGCATTGTCCAGCCAAAGCACGGAATTGTTATTGTCCTGCGTAATCTCGACATAATAGGCACGCTTGCCCAAGGGCGTTCCTGCCGTGCCGGGATGGTCGATGTCCGTCCAGTCACCAAAATACCCGGCAGGGGCTTTGGTTTCCACAAGGATAAACTTGCCCTGATTGCGCTGGGTGTAATACAGCGTGTGGCGCATGGCGTCATTGACGGCATACGCGGCGCTGTTGATGACCGCATAGGTCCCATCTCCCTGACGCTGTACGCTGTAGGTGTTGTAGCCGCCTGTTGCAAGAAACTTATTACTTACACTGTCCCACTGATAGATCTCATACTGGGCATCGGCTGCGATCTGGCTGCCGGTTTCGCTGTCGGTTTTCTTGAGGTTGATCTGCAAACTCCACTCGTCATTTTTCATGACATAGTCATTGTTGGTGTTTGCAGGCACCGAGATCGTCTGGCTGCTTCCATTGTTGCCCCAGTACTTGACGAATCCATACGGTACTGTGATTTCCTCATAGCGGAACTGAATGCTTCCCAGCTGCGCTTTAGCTGCTGCTATAGCATTGTTGACAGCGTTCTGGGCCTCACCCTGCAATTCCGCAATGGCGGCGTCGCGGGCACTGTTGGCGGCCGCATCAGCAGCCTCCTGCGTGGTGAAAGGACCAACCTGTCCATTGCGAGTGCCCGATGTTTTGGTAACGGCATAGTGCAGACTCCAGCTTGCGCCTGCATCACCACCGTTCTTCTGGTAGTTGTCATCGGCGGTATGACCGCTGGTGGTCACCGTTTGTTTTCCGGCAGGACTGATAGACCAGCTGCCGCCGTCAATGCTGCCGGATTTGGTGATGGGCTCGATCTCGATGGTCGCGCCGTCCACCTTTTCCTGCGTTTTCAGCTGGATCTTATCCGTGCGGATTCCATAGGAAAAATCAAAACTACCGCTGGTGGTCTGGGCTGGTGCCTCCCAGCTGGCGTAGTATTCCTGCACAACAGGTTCCGGCTCAGGTTCCTCCTCACCGATCTCAGGTCCGATCAGGGCAACGGTCTGCCAACCTGCGCGGCCGGGGTTGTAGATATAGGTGTAGTAACCGCGGGCGGAGGCGTAGGTTTCCACGCCGTTCAGCAGCTCGTCGGCAGAGGCAAGATAGATTTCCGCGGCGGTGCTTTCGGGGAAGTTTTCGATAATATACATCTGCACATCGTCATAAATTGATGCACAGAAATCCAAAAGAGAGATTTCTTCACCCTCGTCAGCGGAAAAAACAGCGGGCAGATCGTCCGCATCGCCCAAAGAAAGCTGGTTCAAGCCGCCCCAGATGCGAATCTGGTTGCCGTAGTGGTCACCGGGGATGCACTGGTCTGCGTTGACCGTGGAAGTGTTCACATAGGTGTATGTTGGGCATCCCGCAGGCTGACCGTTGGCACCGTGGGTGCAGCAGTAGGCGGGTTCGCCGTTGAACCAGATCAGCCAAGTGCCGTTGACCTTGGCAACCTTGGTGATCTTGCCGCTTGTCACCGCAGGGGTGGGGCGCTCGGCAAAGGTGGCAATTTCGCTGTCAGGGAAAGGATACTCGGCAGTCGCATTGCGGTCGATGGTCACCTGCAAGGTTTTGGTCAGGCAGCTGCCGTCCGGCGCGGTATAAACCAGCTGCGCGGTAAAATCCGCATCCGCCTGCACATACACGCCCAGCACCTCAGCCGAAGTTTCGCTGTACTCATTGTGCAGCAGGCTTTCGCCGTTTTCAACGGGTGCGCCGTAGTAGTCCAGCAGGGTCACACCGTCCGGCAAAACCAGATCAAGGGAACTGCCATCGGCGGGGTATTCCACCTGTGCCAGAATCGGCACAATGGCGTAGTCGGTATCTTCCAGCAAGGGCGCAGTAATGGTCTGGTCATCGCTATCCAGCGCCTCGGCGTTGAGATAATTGGTTTGTTCTAAATCGACATTCCACGCACCAAGCCCGATTTTGGTTTCGCCGGTCGCCACCGGCAAACCGTAGCTGCCGATGTAGGAGCCTGTGGGGGCGTCCGGCATATCTGCGTAGAGGATTTCACCGTCAAAGGCGTAAGGCTCTTTTTCTTCAGTAGGCTCGTCTGTGGTTGGTGCTGCGCTTTCCTCGGTAGCTGCACCGGGGTCGGGGCTGCTGGCATCGGTCTGCCCGTTGTCGGTTTCGGTTTCATCGGTCTGTTGTTCCTCAGCAGCGACCATGCTTTCCTGCGGCGGTGGCGTTTCGGCAAACGCGCCGACCGGGAACACGGAGCAGCACATCATGGCTGCCATAGCCAGAGCCAGAATGCGTTGGCTCCATTTGGTTTTTCGGTTCATTGTAATCACCTCGTAATTATCTTTCGGGGACTGCTTTTTTTCGTTCCAGCTGACGCAGGCGCGAAGTAAAAATATCAATCAACCCGGCATGAGATTGCAAATTGGCGTAATACGCCGCCTTGTCGTACCCATCCGCATTGATGTCTTTGATCTTTCGCACAGAATTCGCCCATCTTCGATTCTGCGGGGAAATTCGTGCGTCCCCATCCCGCACTTGGATGGCTGCTGCAACAATATAGCGGGTGCGCTCTGCGCCGTATCCTGCCAGCACCTGCTGCACGGCACCATCATCCAGACAAAAGCCGTTATAGTTATAGGAAATGGCGTCGTCAATTTCATCGCGGCATTCCTCGTTCAGCTTCATGGAGTCGCGGTATTGCGGCAGTTCCTCGTGTTCGCGGGCGTATCGTCCGGTCTGATAGTAAACAGGCGGCCAGTTCTTTTTCGTGCTTTCCATCAGGTCGGTGTCGGCGCGGTCTGCTATGCACAAGGCCATAACATCCAGTGTATTGGTATCGCAATCGCGGTAATCTTTGTAAATGCCCGCCAGCGGTGCTTGGGATTCCAACAAAGCGCGCAGCTGTGCAGGGCGCAGCGAAGCATTTTCGAGCGCGATCAGAATATCCTCGCGGGAACTGTACTCATACGCGTGGTTCAGAATTTCTTCGGGCGGCTGTGCAAGCAGCCACGCACGGTATTCGTTTTGCTCCTGCTGCATTTTGTTGTACAGCTTAGCGACAAGGGAATCGTTTTTCACATTGCATCACCATCCGCATTGTGCAGAATTCTTTCCCAGAAATTCCGCTTTTCAGGCTCGGAAAGGCTGCGGTAAGCAGTTTCGATCACCGCATTCACGACCTGCTCGGCGGCATCCTGCGCGATATGCAACTGTTTTGCCGCATTTTTCCCCACCGCAAGGCGGTGCAGCAGATGCTCCAAAACTGCGATTTTTTGCTTTTGCAGCGCGCTTTTTGTGCTTTCGTCTATGTCGAGCGCGGCAATAGGGGTGTCGTATACGCTTTCCGGCACACGAAATACCAACTCGCTGCGTTCTCGATTGGGGGCAATGTCGTTCAGCACGACCATGCAGCCGTCTTGCTCGGCTTTTTTCAATAAGGCTTCAATGTCCATAGAATTCCTCCAATAAAAAAGCGCCCACGAATGTGAGCGCTCAGGTGCTTTTTCAAACCTAACAGAAATGAACCATATCAGTCAATATGCGTAATTCTCGCGTCGATGTTCGCCGAAGTGAATCCCGTTGCCGTGCATCAGTTGAATGTCACGACCCAATAGGTGTATTGCCCCTCTGCCGTTTGGCAAAACCAGCAGCCAACGCCCATGGACGTAAAGCTCGGCTCCATAATGTTGGCGTAGTGGGCAGGGCTGCCTTGCCAGCCGGTGCAAACGGCACTGGCAGAGCCCAGCGGACCGGCGGCGCAGATCTCGCTGCGGGTGGTCAAAGGGACCGCCTGCCACAAAACTCTCGCATCGGGCATCGGCTGCGGCGCTCAAGCCGCCGTCCATGGTCAGCGGTGACAGTCCACCGGCAGCGCGCATAGCGTTGATGTTTTCCTGCACCGCCCAATAAGCGGAATCGGAACTGTCGATGCTCCACCACTGTTCGGTGCCTGCCGCCAAATCAAAGGGCACAGCACCATAGCTCATGCTGACCTGCGCCGGGGCAGGTTCTGCCGTCGGCGCTGCCGTGGGTTCCGGCGTAGGGGCAGGAGTCGGCGCGGGGGCAGCGGCAGGTGTTGCCGAAGGTGTCGGCGCGGGTGTGGCGGTCGGTTCCGGTGTCGCTGTCGGCTCGGCAGTTGAAATCGGTGCAGGTGTTTCTTCGGCTTCTGCGCTTTCGGATGTCGCTGCCGACAGCTCCGTCAATTCAGCGGATTCCGGTTCCGGTGTCTGTGCGCAGGCTGTCAATAAGGACAGCATCGCAAGCATTACGATCCATTTTTTCATCTTGATAACTCCTTGCGGGGGCCATCTCTGACCCGGTTGCTTCTTCTTTCTTTCATAGTAAAACCTTCTACCTTTCTTGTCCACGCTGTCGATTGTCCGAACGACACTGTTGATCTTCGTCTGGCACGGTATCCAGCACAATATCCTTTTCGTTCAGGTTCAAAAGCGCCTCCAGCTCGGCAAGGCGCTTGCTCTTTTCAGCCAGCTCGTCCGCCTGTGCAAAAGGCTGCGCAAGCTGTTCCTTGGCGTTTTCCAGCTGCTTTTGCAGCTGCACCAATTTGGATTCAAGGTCGGTCACGCTCTGCGGCAGGTTGTGCAGGCAGTTGTCCAGACGCATGGTGTTGCCGACCGCATCCGCACCCAGCTGCACCGGGTTGATGCCGCTGCCCACAAGATACGCCAGATACATTTTGTCCATCGCAAAATAGGCGATCTGCAAATCAAAGCCCTTGTACCGCCCGATGGAAACCGGCTCGGTGCGGTTCATCGCCATACCCAGCAAACCCAGCAGGGCTTTGCCCGCATCCTCGCGCTTGGTGTAAACCGTGTCCATCAAGGTGATGGCGAAAACATCTTTTCCGTCTGCATCGCGCTTGGTGTTCTGCTGCAATAGAATGGTGTCAGCCTTGGCGTTTCCCAGTTGCTGGGCGGTCTTGCGCATTTCTGCGGGAAATCCCTGTGTAATGGCATCTTCCAGCCGGTAATGCTCGTTGTTGTAGGCGGTTTTCAGGGTTTTGAGCCGCGACACCTGAATATCCAGATCCATTTTCTCTTTGATCATCGGATTGCCCGCTGCCAGCGCCTTTACCTCGGCATAAGACAGCGCTGCATCGTCCAAATCATCCGCACTGCGGGCAGGGCTTTTGCTCGTCATAATTTGCCCGATGAACTTCTGTTTGGTTTCCAAAAGCTGCCACATATAGCTGTCGAATGAAGATTCTGTGACATAGCGATACTCATACACCTCGGCATTGGTGTTGCCTTGGCGAATCATACGCCCGTTGCGCTGCTCAATGTCAGAGGGTTTCCACCCGCAGTCCAGATGATGTGTTGCCACAAGTAAGCGCTGCACATTGGTGCCTGCGCCCATCTTGCCGGTGCTGCCCATCAGCACACGCACATCACCGCTGCGCACCTTGGCAAACAGCTCGGCTTTTTTCACCTCGGTGTTGGCGCTGTGGATGAACTGCACCTCGTTTTCGGGGATGCCCATAGAAATCAGCAGATTTCGCAAATCATCGTACACATTAAAGCCGTCCGGTTTCGGGGTGGATAAGTCGCAAAACACTAACTGTGTCAGGCGCTTCTCCTTGGTATCGTTCCAGATACGGTACACATTCTCGGCACAGGCGTGGACTTTATCGTTGGGGTTTTCGGGCAGATTAGGGTCGATCAACCGCTGGTCCAGCGCCAGCTTTCTGCCGTCGTTGGTCACCTTAAGCATATTGTCCTCGGTGGGGTCTACATTTCCCGCACGAATTTCCTCGGCGCGGTCGGCAAGGTCTGCCACCATCTGTTTTTGCTGGGGGCTTGGCGGCAGCGCCACATTGATGGGCTTGCCGCCCACCAGTTTAGGCACCGGCAGGTTGAGCATATCCGCCGTCTGCACATCCGCCACCTGCTTGAACATACTCATCAATTCCGGCAGATTATAGAATTTGGAAAATCTCGTTTTTGTTCGGTAGCCTGTACCTTCCGGCGCAAGCTCCACGGCTGTCACAGTTTCTCCAAAGGTAGATGCCCACGCATCAAAGGAGGAAAGCCCATGCTGCTCCAAGGTTTCCCGCTGCAAATATCGCTGCATGGTGAACAGCTCCGCCATAGAGTTGCTGATGGGCGTACCCGTGGCAAATACCACGCCGCGGCTGCCGGTGATTTCGTCAAGGTAGCGGCATTTCATATATAGGTCGCTGGCGCGCTGGCTCTCGGTTTGGGATATGCCCGCCACATTGCGCATTTTGGAAAGCACCGCAAGGTTCTTGAATGCGTGGGCTTCGTCCACCATCAGGCTGTCCACGCCAAGCTGTTCAAAGGTCACCACATCATCCTTACGGGACTGGTCGTTGAGCTTATCCAGCTTTTTCTCCAGCTGCTTGCGCATACGCTCCATCTGCTTGACGGTGAAATTCTCGGCGCGTTCCTCTTTCAGCTGTGCCACTTGGTTGATCACATCGTGTATCTGGCTTTGCAGGTATTCGACCTGCCGTTCCTGTGACAGCGGGATGCGCTCAAACTGGCTGTGCCCGATCACGATGATGTCATAATTGCCGGTTGCGATTTTGGCGCAAAACCGTTTGCGGTTGGCTTTTTCAAAATCCGTCCTGCGGGCTACAAGAATATTTGCGTTGGGGTACAGCTGCAAAGCCTCTCCGGCAAGCTGCTCGGTCAGGTGGTTGGGAACGACAAACAG
>OMEA01000589.1_pt1 | contig 18347 bp, 22 predicted proteins | sample 1645321 | NCBI WGS metagenome assembly OMEA01 (sample SAMEA103958151, study PRJEB25191) | human gut metagenome
CTTAATATAAGTTATTGATTTACAGACGATTAAATATTAATTTAACGCAGTATTGATTGTATAATTGCGTAATATAAAATTGCTTTTTTCTTATTTATGAATATCAAACTTAGACTTACACCTCAATGATGACAGCATTATAGAGTACGCTTATCAAACCTATAACTGCCACTATTCCACCTACCACATTATATATTCCGAAGTCTTCCACTCCCAACGCATTCTGTATGACTCGGCTCGTGTACAGCGACACCACCATCATAAAGAGCATTCGGAAGTAAAGAAGCAACGTATTCTTCGCTATTCGCTTGTAGTTATCGGATGATTGAATAGACATAAAATTAAGACAACACCTTTATATTATAAGCTTGCATTCTATCTTTTCCATCCTTTAAAGTTGCATTGAATTCGACCTTTTTATCTTTCAATGTTTTAAACTTTAAATTAGGATTTCTTCTACTTGAAAAGAACACTTCTTCACCATTTTCAGAAGAAATAAATCCAAAAGGTCTGCCACCAGAATAGAAGATTCTTTTTACTACACCTTGACGAACACTCGTTAACTTTTGTAGTTCTTGGCGCAAAGGCTCCAAAGTAATACCATCCATCATCTTGATGATAAGTTCTGTAAATATTTGGGCCTCTTTCATTAAATGAGGACTTTTGTGTAAATTTTGCGTCCAATACTTTTCACAATTTCTAAACACCTCAATAGCCTTTTCAAAGTTAACTTTAGCATCCTCTATTTTATATGTACCTTTCAAGATATTCTGAGCATATTTGTCTGCTGCCCTTTCATTTGTCATATCGATTTTCTTTCCACCTAACAGACGAAAATATATCATTAGCAGGTGCGCCTTATACTTTATGAAATAATTAGTTATAGTCTTCTCTCTTATCAATTTTTCTAATGTCAAAAATGTATATGCAACTGCAAAATACGGAAGATTACTATGCTTATCACAAAATATCTGACTTCGATATTTCTTCAACAAATAGGATTCATGTAAATGCGCTTTCTCTGGATGTTGTAATATTGCACCTACATAAAATTGTGTTAGATTATGAAGATTAAATTTCTGATATTGCTTGATATTTGGATTGTCAGCATATTGCTTAGCTCTACGCTCATAATAAATCTTATCAGGAAAGTCTGCCACATAATCATTTACAAACTGTTCAAAATTCTTATGAAATTGACGAGTACACTCAAAAGCCTCCTCCATTACAATATTTTGACGGTTCGTTCCTCTCACGATTTCATTCGACAAATCACTATTATTTGTAGAGATAATCTTTACAACAATAGAAATCTTTGACAAATCCATCTTTTGTTTGTTGGCATTAAACAGAAGATAGCTTGATTGACATCCATTTACAATTTGAGGATTTTCAATTTCTAACAAGCGATTTCCTTGAACAAAAGAGCTACAAACTATCGTAATACCATTATTGAATAAAACAAATCGCTCCGGCATAGACTTTATTGTTTCTGCTATCTCGCTATTTATAGAATTATCCCCTTGAAAATCTCTAACATTATCATTAAAGAGGGTTTTTCTAATAATACCATCATCAGTATTTATCATAGAAACAAAATCTTTTGCATGGCACAAAACGACGCATGAATTGCCAACTTCATTAGTTCCAGGCAATTCCATTGTATCTATATAGGGCAATTTTGACTTGAACTTATTTTGATTTTGCTCTATGACACTTTTAAATTCCTTAGCACCTTGAAAATGGAAAATCAAAGTCTCACAATAATTAGCCATGTCCTTCTTAAAAGTACGCACTTGATCATTGTGTTGTTCATGCTCTCTATACTCGCCCAAAGTTACATAATAGCATCTTATTATAGGCTCGACTTTCCATTGCAGCATTACATCCTCACTATAAAGATAATTACATAGAGTTCTCCAAAATTGCACTTGTTCATTAAAAGGATATGTACTTTCTGAGTCAAAAAATGCTCGCACACCACTTATGAATGAACCTAATTCCTGACTATCAAAATTCTTTGTGTTCTTAGCTTGGATAAATATCAATTCTATTTCCAAAGGACCTTTTTTCAGGAATTCATCAATTTCATCTTGAGTTTTTATGAGATAGTTATTGACCTTTATAGCAATTCCATCAATTCCACCATCATTACCACCTCCGATACTAACAGTATCAAGCAATTCCATATCTGAAGAAAATGCATCTGGTTGATGCTGCAAAAGTTCTGTATAGTTAGCAAACTTCTCAAAAGCTTCACTATCAGAACATTTTTTCAAATCAAAAGATTCAACAAATTTCTTTTGATGTGCTTTTATTATAGGTTCGTATATCATAATCTTTATTTTGTAAATCACCGTTAGAACGAAACTACTGATTTTCAGTAGTTAGCACATCCAACATTTTTCCAAAAAAACATATTATTAATTGGTATTGCCAAAGCTACCATCAGGCAGTCTTGACATTCACCTTTTTGTTCGAGTTATAATTACATGGGATTAGGGACATGAAGTCTTGCTCCCCCTCCATCAGCCGGGTGAGTATATCTTCTATATAATCACCAAAATAGTCTTTCATTGGCAAAATTAAAGAATACGCTTGATGCACATGCAACAATAGTACTTTTACCAGAACCATTCTGTCCTGTTATTGCATAAAGACCGCGTTCAATTGGTAACTCTATTGTAAGATCGCGTATACACTTAATCTTACTTATATGCATTTTCAATTTCATCATTTTTATTTTCTATTAGTTGGAGATTATACTATACATTCAAATATATTTTTAAAAAGCTATGCAAAATAGCGCACAAATAATCATCTCACCATATTACAATAAGCATTGACAGACACTTTGCTTATCACATGGAGCATCAGTACAATAGCTGGAGCTAGCACAGAAATGCTTACACCAATAACAGGTGCCAACAATGAAGCTATTTTAGCTGAGGCAGCAACATTAAGCAAATGTCCTCCATCCAATATTTGCTTTTTCTCCTCTTCATAGTCTTCATCACCACATATCAATTTGTTTAATTCTGCTTTCAAACTTTTGAAATAGTTTTTATTTGAAGCGGAAGTTGGAACACCACCATAAGTAGCAGTATTTATTGGTCCAAAGCTATTCAGCCATAATTCCGCAACTTTCTCTTCATTTCCATCATTGTTCTGGAGAAGATTTTTTATTGTGTTTCTCTGAAATGGTTTCAATGTAGACAACCATTCATCTAAGCTCTCACTAACTATTTCCATCACTCTGCTAACATTTCATTAATATACTGTGCACTCAAACAAAAAGAAGTTTGGTTAAGCTCAAAAGGATTTATCCCACCCAAGCTTATACCACTAGATATAGAATAACCTCCGACGAGAATACCTATGACTTTTTGCAAACGTGAACTATAAACCAAAGAACCTGATTGACCAGGACGAGTTTGAACATTCAAAATAGCATACTTATACTTTATGGTTTGAGATTCTCTCAATACTTTTGCACCAACTCTAGTCCTCTGTACTGTCAGAATGTGCATTTGCCAATCATTTACGCAATGTGGAAAGCCCACAATATCAACTTCGTCACCAACCTGAATTGCATCTAAATCTCCCAAAGAAGGGATGTCTAATGTTACAGAATCCGTCTTTAGTATTATTAAATCACAAAGAGGATTCACACTATCTACTGCTTTCACATCAATTATCCTACATTTATGATTTGAAGCATCTTGATAACCATCTGAGTCATACCGATCTGCAAGCACTAAGACTATATGATCTGTTCTATCTCCCAATACATGGCGACAAGTCACAAAGTATCCTTTCTTCGGAAGAGCGAAACCTGTACCCAATAATTGAACGTTATTGTTGGCATCTTTAATACCAACCATTACAACTAGACTATTCATACGCATTATTTAAATTCATTAACTGTCACAAATTAACACAATAAAATTGCAAGTGTTTGTCGGCTGGCGCATTATAATTTTAAATCAAGATTTTTCTTGATTATCCAATTGGATAGGATATAGCATATTTGCATTCATCGCATTAGCAATAACACCCGCCAAATAATTTTGATTTTGCAAGTTCTGATAAGCTTCCCAATCCCAAATTAGATAGTATATCACCATTACAGCGTCCCCACTATTTTACAAGTAGCTACACGTATCTGTTTTTGAAAAAAGTTATTAAAGAAAACTTTAAGAACCTCCCCACGCCTTCGGCGCAGGGAGGTGAGCGGTACGTTACTTACTCTTCTTGCTTTTCTTCGTCTTCCTTGAAGGCTTGGCGGTTCCTATCTCGCCCTTTTCCTGCATGTGCTTGAGGAGACCTTCGAAGTCGCCATTCTCGAAAAAGACTTGCTCGTCTTCGGGAACACCGGTTACTTTAAGTGGTACAAAACCTAGGGTTTCATCATGCACCTGCACATTGCCTTCGACAATGGCTTTGGCTAATGACATACCCAGCTCCTCTCCTAATGGTAGGAAGGAGCCTCGCTCCGCAGGAGACTCATGGTCTTCTATAGGATCGCATGGAGCAAAACCGATTCGCTCGTCTGGACTCATAATGTAACACTCTACATGGTTGCCGTCCCATATAGGGGTATCGAGGTTCCAAGAGAAGTTGTAGGTTACTCCTTCTGGAGTACGGACTTTCTTTTCTTTGGTGAAACCCGAATAGAGACGAACTCGGTTTCCCTTGCGAAGATTCGTGTCGGGAAACTCATAGAGGCGGGCCTGACTATAAATAGGGAAGCCTTCCGCATTGTAGAGATAACGTACGAGCATGAGTCCTTCGAGGTCGCAACGTGCCGCTGCTTCCAATTCGACGTACTCATCCTGTTGGCCTCTGTTGTAAAGACCAGTGATTCTTAAATTAATCATAATTTGATTGAGTATTATAAAATTTAGAAGCAGTACGATTGTTTGGATTGTAAAGCGACAATCGTAAAACGCTTATTTTTCTTTGCTTAAGATGGGCGGGTAACCCGCCGTAGTATTGTTCCTCATTGCAGTATCGCTCTGCACTTGTCGCCACTCGAATGAGGAGTTTATTCTAATGTCCCACAGATCTCACAGATTTACACAGATTTCTTCGTTGCAAGCAACGGTAGTCACTATGCCTCACAGCAATAGATATTTCTCTGCACGCGAATTACGTATTTTTTTTCGGAACACGAATTGCACGAATTACACGAATAAGTTGCTTAGTCTCGAAAGATTCGTGTTCAACACTCAATATTATTCTTTTAAGTTGCACACAGATCTCACAGATTTACACAGATTTCTTCGTTGCAAGCAACGGTAGTCACTATGCCTCACAGCAATAGATATTTCTCTGCACGCGAATTACGTATTTTTTTTCGGAACACGAATTGCACGAATTACACGAATAAGTTGCTTAGTCTCGAAAGATTCGTGTTCAACACTCAATATTATTCTTTTAAGTCGCACACGGATCTCACGGATCTCACGGATTTTTTTCGTTGCAAGCAACGATTCGTATATCACCAAGACTGCGTCTCTACTATATTACTGCATATGGTGCACAACTATTAATCTTGACTAAATCTAATTTTTTCATTCTTACAATACACAAAATGATTCTGCTTCCTTACCGGTTCTGCGGCGATAGTCATCACGCATTCGCTTTTCCATTTGTGCTATGTATTCTGCCTTCCGCTCTCTAGAAGTCTTGAAGCGACGCATAAAATCTGCTTTTTTTCTTCTATGTTCATAACGTAATCTCCTTATTAATTATTGTATTGCTTCGACTCCCCTGTCCCCCTCTTGCGAAGAGGGGGGCCTTACCCAATACCCAAGCCCTAAATCCCTACCATAGGGATTAGGGATGTAACCGCCCTCCGGTGCTCAGAACCGCTACGCTCTAAGGTTGGCGGACCAAAGCGGTCTTCGCCATGTTGTGCGGGATGGGACCGCCGGGGTATAACTTGCGTTAAACTTGCTATTATGCTCATATTACTCCGACAGATACCTAACTATCCAAGGTTTCAGCTCAGGAATGTCTACTTCTATCGTATCCCATAGACTTTCGGGGTCTATGGTATAATAGCCATGCACAAGGACATGGCGCATACGCTCAATCTGACGCCAATTCACGTCAGAATGAGAATCACGAAATTCTGTTGAAAGCATATAGACAGCCTCACCTATAACTTCTACCAATTTGGTAAAGCCATAAAAGATGAGCTTATTCTTCTTGATATCTTCAAAAGTATATTGAGCATGAAACTCCTCTATGCTTTCTATCGCTTCAAGAATATGCTCTAACCTTCCCCTATCTCTAACTTTTTCTCTCATAAATCAAGAATTTATCTTGGTTGGCTGTTTCTTGAGCAAAAGGGAGGAGTCGATTAGCCTCTACTATATCCACCTTGCGATGAAGCAAGTCTTCCAAATTCAACATAATACCTGCTATTTTCATCAGAGAAATTCGATTATGCTGACGATCATACTCTACAAGAATGTCTATGTCACTATCAGTAGTTTCTTCTCCTCGTGAGCATGAACCAAAGAGCCAAGCCTTTGTTATTGGCTGGCTACCAAAGAAATCTTGTATCTTTGGAATCATATTTTGTACATTCTTACTAATCATAACAGCGTAATTTTATTGGTTTTAATGAAGTTTATACCCCATTTCTCTGTTTATTGTGCAAATATAAGGTTTTTCTGTGAAACTACCAAATTTTTTGGGGAGTTTTTGATTCTTGTTCTAATCTCCCACACGGATCTCACGGATTCTTTTTCGTTGCAAGCAACGATTCGTATGTAACCGACCTACTCGGTACTGTTTATGCCCCACCTGTCCCTCCCCTGCGGGAGGGTCCTTAACCCACTCCCAAGCCCTCGCCCTTTCCAAAAGGGCAAGGGATGTAACCGCCCTCCGGTGCTCAGAACCGCTACGCTCTAAGGTTGGCGGACCAAAGCGGTCTTCGCCAGTTTTTGCGGGATGGGACCGCCTTATTACAGCTTGTTGATTGAGACTACCATTTTTGTTCCTCATTGCAGTATCGCTCTGCACTAGTCGTCACTCGAATGAGGAGGTTATTCTAAAGTTCCACATCATCCAAATTCACATCCGACAAGTCTGCTCCAAGAATCGTCACTCGATTGTTGTATTTACGTATCTCATGCCCATCCTTTATTTGCTTGGTGTAGCGATTGGCATCCAACTGGAGGCAACGACACACATTGCGACTTGCTGTTTCCATGTTCTTGTCGATAATGATGATTTGTGCATCGTGGTTCTCTCGCAACATATCACAGAAATAGTTGTCGGCTGAAGAGAATGAATAGCCAAGAATGATGAGCTTACTTGCACGCAGCACCATCTGAGAAGCATGATACCATGTATCAATGTAATGCTTGGATATGACAGGGCGCAACTTTAATGGTGGCAAGAATGATGGGATGGGTATAGACTTGTGGTCTGGATCAAAACTTATCTCGGCTGCAAGTTGATTCTTGAAGAAATCTTCTAAATCAATGGTCGTTAAATCATCATGCAGAAAATCGTTCTTGTTCTCTACATCTACATACTCTTTGAGTGAGCCATGGAAATAGAGAGCAGTCGGAGAAGTTTGGGAAGCATACGATGTATAGTTGAACGTGATGACTTGGCAGTCTTTTCCTTCCAATTGGTCGTAAATAGTGTGGTTGTCTTTGTTCTCTACAGCCACATTCTCTTGCACCTTTCGCTGCTCCTCACTTACCAAGTATGCCCATAGAATCCAGGATATGTATAGATAGTCGCGGATATAATTGTTTTGCCCCGTATAAAATCCATAGAAATACCCTGCGAGCAATTGCTCTATATCGAGCATATTCTTATAGATATGGCGCAAGATGGGATTGTTCGACTCATGAATGCTCTTCTGAAGTATCTCCACGATGATGTTCTTGAATGTGTCGGTATAGTTGAGATGGCTTAAATCTATGATGCTATCATCTTTTACAACCGTATCAAACACCTCTTCTATCAAGTTCATCGTCTCGGCATCAATCTCAGCTCCTTTCTTGAAGTCCAACACCTTTTTGAAAAGGCGAACGATAAGCATACCCAACTTGCGTTGTGACTCATCAAGGCTTGCGTTGTTGGCAAGTTCGTCGTTGATATTATGGCAAATGGAAACAATCTCCCTGTCCAAATCCTTTGCCAAGCGGTCGATGGCTGTACTCACAAACTTGTCGAAATGGAAATGTACTCTGCCTATTGCCTTGCGCAAAATGGCATCAAGCGTCTTGCCTTCATCGGTTTCCAAGAAATCGACAATGCGAGGTATAAGGTCGGCTGATGTCGGCAAGCCTATTGTGGCATCCACTCCAGCACCGAGCACTACCAGACTAAGTGGCTTATCCTTGCTTCCCAATATTTTGCGAGCGAATTCCTCACCATAGAAATATTGGTTCTGAGTCATTGCATTGGGAGCAATTTGATTGGCTCCGTTGTTGATATCAAATGATGTATCTGCCATTTTCAAAATTTGAATGTTAGAAAGAGGGTTAGGATACTTTTTTGGGGGTGTTTTAGCGACCTGCTTGACGGATAGTCTTTTTGCGGGCCGTCCAGGCAGTATTGATTGCCACCCGGATGTTGTCGATGGTCTGTCCTTTCTCCCATTTCGGAACGAAGGGAAGGAGAAGGGAAATGAAACTCTGCTTCACTATCAGATCATCGGTGAGGGAAGGCTCTTGCTGTCGCATGGTTGCCACCACCTCGCCCAGGTCTCTCGCTGTCTTGCAGGAGCGAAGGAGGGTGATGTAGCCTCGCAAGGATTCCACCTTATTTATATATATAGATAAAGCCTGTTCTTCCTCGGTGAGAGGTTGAGATGCTTCGCCATCCTTGGCAAGCGTCTTCTCTGCGAACTGGTCGCCATAGAAGTTTTGCTCTGCCTTTGTAGCGTTGGGGAGGATTTGGTTATTGCCTCCGTATATATTGAAAGTTACATCTGCCATATTTTGAAGGTAAAAAAGTAAAAGGGTAAAAGGGTAAAAAATGACTTGCCAGCTATGATTTCTTATTGATTTTCTTAACCTTTTTCAATAGATATTCAACGTTTTTCAATACCTTTCAACGGAATTGTTTTCGGACCACAGATGTTGTATCTTTGCAACCGTAAATCAGACGGGATTACAAATCCCTTGATACACATAGATGATGCGCAAAGTCTATATTCACTTAGTATTAACAATTTAAAAGAAAGGAATCGATTATGATTGAGTATTCTATTTACATGATGGGTAATCCTATCAAACCAGAGGAGCCTCAAAAGGCTTATGCCAAGAACCAAGTTCGTGAAATCTGGGACTTGAACAAGTTTTGCAAGCACATTGCATCACATAACGCTGGCTACAGCCGAGGTATGGTGAAAGCCATCCTGTCGGACATGTGCGACTGCATTGTAGAACAACTGCTCAACGGCAACAAGATTAAACTCGGGGAGTTTGGTGTCTTTGGCATCTCTATCAACTGTGAGGGTGCGGAGTCGCTGGAGAAGTTTACCGAGGAAAACATCAAGTCGGTGAACATCAAGTTTAACCCTGGTGTGGACTTTGAGAACCTTGTTGATAAAGCTGAGTTCAAACTCGTGGCAAGCCGTGCTGGTCAAGCTGCCTTGCTTAAGGCTGAAAAGGCGAACGAGAGTACCGTTGACCTGGAGGCTGCGAAGAAGAAGCCTACCAAGGACGACAAGAATGACAACAAGCCATCGGGTGATGGTGGTGATACACCAAACCCTAGCGGTGGAAGCAGTACCGACTCTGGCACCGACGGTGGCGGTGATGGTCTGGAGTAGGATTCTCCCTGTGACTGCATCCTGCATAGTGCAGGGTGCGGTCACCCCTTCAAACTTATGTTTCACTTTTAAACGCATTTCTGATTATGAAGAATTTTAATGATGGTTCCAAGAAAATTTCTTGGGTTTCAATTTTGAATGCTGCTGTTCAAGCTTTGATTGCAGCTCTTACTGCACTGGGAGTAAGCTCGTGCGCAAATGCCTTATAACAATGTTAAGTGTTGAATGTTAAATGTTGAATTATGAATTATGAGACAAAGTCAATATATGTCGGCTAACGACATTAAATATCTGGTACTGCATTGCTCGGCTAGCCGATGCAATCAGGACTATAGTGTGGAACAGCTGCGACGCGACCATAAGGCGCGTGGGTTTTATGACATCGGCTACCACTTCTACATCCGTAAGGATGGTACGATGACGCAGCACCGTAAGCTGCTGGAGGTGGGTGCTCATGCCAGACCTTATAATAGATGCTCTATCGGCATCTGCTATGAGGGAGGGCTCGATGAGCAAGGCAAGCCTTGCAACACCATGACCACTGAGCAGGAAACGAGACTCATTGACCTTTTCAGGAATCTGAAGATTCTCTTTCCGAAAGCGAAGATTGTGGGGCATCGGGATTTGCCGGGGACTACTCCCAAAGAGTGTCCGTGTCTGGATGCTGGAAGCTGGGCTGCTCATCATCATCTCGATTAATACTCTGTTACTGGCGAGGTACTTTTCCTCGTCAGTACCACTTGCTTAATATCTGACATTTCCATATACTCTATTCGATCTTTTGCAAGTATGCTTTAGGAATATATCCTGTCGTAACAGCACACAACCCCTTGATACTCACATAAAGTTTATGATCTTTTTTGATACGGACGACATAGCCTTCCGCTCCTTTCAAAGGACCTTCAATGACTCGGAACTTGTCGCCTTTTGTAAACTTGGGATTATACTCATCGTAAAAATCCAGTCCTTCAACACCAGAAGTTGCTACAATATTGAAGATTTTCACTTCACGTTCTGAAATTTTAGAAGGTTCTTTCAAGTTCTCAGAATTTTTGCCACGATAGAGCATCACTTTATTGAGAAAATTGCGTTCAATCTCTTCGGCTTCTGTTCTCGTAGTACGGAAAAGAATGAGAGATGGCATAATAGGAACTTCCTTCACCAGACTCTTTTTCTTATTCTTGTCCCAATATTCTTGTTTCACATCATAAATATGCTCTATTCCTTTGGCAACGAAATATGCCTTGATAGGCTTTCCTTTCCCAAAAAATATCTTGAATGCGTACCAACTCTCCTCGTTGTCTGGTTGTATCATTGTTTATTTTTTTTATTTTGATCAGGGTGTACTTCTCATTCCCCCGTGTCGTGAAATCATGTTTCAAAACACTTGGCAAGAAAGGGTTGGTTAGTCTATTTCCAATAACGGAAACCTCTAATCACAGACGTACTCCTGATCCAAGAGCATGATAGTCTGCAACCCTTGGAATGATTAGCTGTCCGATTCCTTTGTCCTCAAAATCCTTCCCTCAATCACTCCCGTTCTTCTGAATCTCTATATAAGAGACACATAAATGCCGAAAACATTCGTTCAATCAACGACTTAGGAAATTATGTACGAAAAGAAGCGTAAAAAAATGTTGATTTTCGTAGAACGATATTAATTTTTTAACACCCATAATTTGCTTGTTTCCAATAATTTTCGTAATTTTGCGGTAAGATTCTGTGTCTCTTATATAGAGATTCAGAAAAATTGGTTCATTTTGGTTCATTTTACATAATCCCTCTTTTTATTCTTTTTTGTGGCTTATAGGGCTGCCAGTATCTTGGCGTTGGCATCATCTACTTCTGAGCTTTTGATGGAACGGAGATAGATTTGTGTGGTGGTTTCGGAATGATGTCCCAATGCCTCGCTGATGACAGAGATAGAGATATGATTATCTCTTGCCGTCGTTGCCCAGGAATGGCGGGCAACATAGAGGGTGAGCTTGCCCTTGATGCCTATCGTAGCTCCAAGCTTTCTGAGGTGGTAGGAGATACGCGCTTCCGCATTGTGATATAGGCGTGCCTCATCCTGCTTTTTGTCAATAGTTTTATCCTGTCTTTTGTTTCCATCATCAACAAGGAAAGGAAAGAGATAAGATGAGAAGGCGGTCTGCGCCTGATACTTTTCCAACAACTCCTGCATCTCCTTCTCCCATCGGATGGTGAGACGCTGTCCTGTCTTTCTTCTTGTATAATGAAGATAACCGTCCTTGAGGTCAGATTTGCGGAGATGAGCCAGGTCGATGAAAGAGATACCACGCAGATAGAAACTCATCAGGAATGTATCTCTTGCCATCTCTTCCTTGGGATTGAGATCCTTGACAGATTGCAGACTCTTGATCTGGCTGACATTCTTTGTAGGTATGGCTCTCTTGCGAGTTTGGGCAATACCGGTATAGACATCCGAGAAGGGATGCTGCTGTGGCGTCAGTCCCTTTGCCACAGCTTTGTTGTAGGTGGCACGGAGGATGCGGAGATAGAAGGAGCTGGTGTTTTTGCATACCTCCGCCGTATGATGCAGGTACGCCTCATACGAGCGCATCACTTCTGCATCTATCTCTTTTAGGGCAATATCCTTATTGTCTCGGTATCGCTTAAAGCTGTTGAGGGTTGCCTTGTAATGCAGCGAGGTGCGGTATTGCCCGTTCTTCAGCAACAGGGCGATGAGGAGGTTCATGAACTGGAATAAAGACTCTGATGTTTTCTTGTTTCTTGACATAACGATTGTGAATTTATGAAGTTTATTAATATATGATAGAGGCACCTCTGTCTCTATTCAAGAAACAAATATCAAGCAAATAAAATGGTTAAACTTTGTTGCTTTTCTATTCTATTGTGGCAGTTGACCCAATTTCATTGTGGCAGTTGACCCAATTTCATTGTGGCAGTTGACCCAAATTCATTGTGGCAGTTGACCCAAATTCGTTGTGGCAGTTGACCCAAATTCATTGTGGCAGTTGGCGAATATTTCCTATAATTGCCAGTATTTGCACAATACAACGATTAATGGCGCAAAATTACATAATCGCCTCTATCGTATAATGGTAATCATTAGTACAAAAAAAACTCCGAAGAACCAAGATTGATTCTTCGGAGTTTTTTGTACACCCTTAGGGATTCGAACCCTAGACCCACTGATTAAGAGTCAGTTGCTCTACCAACTGAGCTAAGGGTGCCCCTGCTAAAAGCTTTGTTTTCAAAAGCGAGTGCAAAGGTAATACATTTTTCTGAAACCACCAAATTTTTATGGATCTTTTTTGAAAAAATCTTTCATTTTATCCATTATGATTGGTTCATGAAAGCATTATTCCTTCAGCCAACCACCTATCAGACTGATGATTTCCTGTCTTGTAGGCTCAGGGAACGACAAGATGCGAGTTTTGTGCGAACCGCCATGACACATATAAACATGCAGGTTCTGGTTTACATGATGCAGATAAGGAAATCAGAATACAAATCCTGCATTGATATAGAATCCTACATTCTTACCCAAGCTAGAATAATTAGCCTGAATGCTTACCGGACCCAATACGAAATCATAGGATGCCCGCAAGGCTCCTCCCCACAAATCATCACCGATGAGAATATGGGAAAACTTGCGGGCTTCCTTGCCATACTCTCCCAGAGCGGTAAGATAGAACTTTCCTTTCACCCGATAGCGGAAACCGAGCTGACCAGTCACCACATTGCGCTCCAGCAGATGGACATGCTGCGCACTCTCCCATGCCACTTGCCAAGGCAGATAGTAACCGTCAGCTACTCCACCTGCATAATTCTGATAAATGGCTGGTACGGAACTGCCAAACAAGAAGCGGCTCTTGAGCTTAGGAAGCAGATAGAATCTGGAATTGAGACGTACGGCACATTCTCCTTGAAAAGCAGCCTCGCCAAAAGGATTACCATCAGCATAATGTATTCCGTCATCCGTATGCAGAATGCCCTGAACCTGAATGCGGCTGCCACGGGTCGGGAAATAACGGCGGTCGTAAGTATCCATCACAACAGATGCAAAGTAATTCAGGAAATGGTCTGACGAACGTGACTGGATGCTTCCGTCGCGTTCGAACATATCAGAATGATAATGATAATAATCAAACTGCACTCCCGATTTCAATCTGAAATTACCGATATCGCGGGTATAGAATCCAGCAAAAGAATGCGAAAGAAACTCCAGGGCATCCAACTTATGCTTGTCCGCATAAAGGTCGAAATCATAATGAGCCATACGATAGGAAATGCCTATTTTCGCCCCAAAAAGGTTGCCATAGGCATATTTCATTTCCAGATATGGATTACGGGAAATGCGTCCTGTAAAGGCATAGTGATGACGGGTAGAAAACTGCTGGTTGTTGGATATCTGAGCAATGACGCTCGCCAAATCCTGCGTATCAAAACGTGCACCTACACTGATTCTTCTCGATTCGTTGGGTTCCAGCATGAATACCAGGTCATAAGGTTCCTCGTTAGACTGTCTGTATTCTACACGCGAAAAGATATTCAGTCCCCTGAGCATGGCAAGTGTGCCATCTATCTCCTCAGGACTGACTTCCGAATTCTCCCTTAAAGCAATTTTCTTTCTAATCCACTTTTCCTCCTCTCCGCTGATGCCTTCTATCCGGATGCTTCCTATATGATAAGCTTCCGTCTGAGAAGGTTTCGGCTGTTTGAGGCGTTTATCCTGTAATGTGTCATCAGAGGCTGCAGAATCACAAGCATCAGCATAGATATACTTTCTCAGAGTCATCAGCTCATCCCATTTCTGACGGGCAGCCTGTTCTCCCCGCTGTATCATGGTATCAATGGCTTCAGATTGGAAACTGGCTGCCGAATAACCTTTCAGAGAAGGATTGATATAAAGATCGGCTTCAGCCATATTCTTCCGGTATTTGTTCTGCCCCATCATACTTATGAGCTGTTCTACAACAGAAGAAGCCGATTTCAGTTCTTCCTTCTTCTTCCAACCGGTACTCAAATCTACACAGATAATCACATCTGCTCCCATTTCCTTTGCCACATCAACCGGCAGATTGTTCAAGGCGCCGCCATCCACCAGCATCTTTCCTTTCCATTCTACCGGAGCAAAGACGCCCGGTATCGACATGCTGGCACGCATCGCCAATGGCAACGAGCCTGATGAAAACACCACCTCCTTGCCTTCTACCAGATCTACCGCCACGCAACGGTAAGGAATAGGTAGGTTGGAGAAATCATCCACCTGATGATACCCTACGGTAAGTTTAGAGAAAAGGTTAAAGATATTCTGCCCCTTCACATAACCAGTTGGCAACGAGACCTTCCTCTCTTTGGAAAGAGGAATATGAACGATATATTTCTCCCTTTCTTCTTTAGAAAGAAAAGTCTCCGATTCACGTTTCACCTGGTCGCTCAAAAGGAAAAGCCAGTTCTGGTTACGGTAGAGGCTATCAATATCCGCAGCATCGTAGCCGATGGCATAGAGTCCGCCCACGATGGCACCGATACTGGTTCCGGCAATATAATCTACAGGAATATCTGCCTCTTCCAACACCTTGAGCACACCTACTTCAGCCGCGCCCTTGGCACCACCTCCACCCAACACGAGCCCCACCTTCTTGCGTGGCTGCTGGGCTTGCAGAGGAGTATGTGCAAAGAAGCAGCAGAATAAAACCAAAAAACATAATAACTTATCTCGATGTACCATCATATTGCTCCTTTTTAAAATGAATAACTGGCACGGCAAATACTCTTCACTCTTCACCAACCCCTCCGGAATACCGATAAACAGGGCGGTTGGCGGAGGTGAAGAGTTCTCAGAAACTCTTCACCCACTCTTCACCACTCTTCACCTAAATACTTTTTCAAGAATCCGACAGAAAAGAGAAGAATGATATTTCTTTTCCTCCATATTTCTTTCGCTTTTAAAGTTCCACGTTACTTATTGGTGCAAAAATACGAAGAAAGATTGGAACTTGCAAGAAAATCTACAAGAAAATGGCAGAGAACGCTGAAAATTAATAGATTATACGGATTAAGTTGGATAAAAAAACACCCTGTATTAATTTTTCTTCTTAAAATCTTTGGAGTATTAGCAATTATCTGTATCTTTGCACATGAAATATTTAAAATTAACAATTATGGCAACACAAGTGAAGCATATGAACGAGCGGATGCAGCAAGAATTAGATAAGCTTTGGGAATCTGGCGAACTGAGCAATGAAAAGTTGCAAGAAATGCTGTCAGAACACTTACGCACGGCTTATAAATAATGCTTAAGACTAGACTTTTTATTTATGCGGAATGCCCAACAAGTTGAGCATTCCGCAAAAAAACTACTTGTTAAAATACTTCTTGCCACCCTGCAGGATAACAATTCCCTTAGCATTTTTGCCAACTTTCATACCAGCCATATTGAAAGTCTTAGCTGACTTCACTACATTTGTGCGAGCTAACTCAGTAATACCGGTGCCTGTATTGTCAAGCAAGTAGATGACATATTGAGCTTCTCCATTACCTAAATATTCACTATTTCCTATATAAATCTTTCCATTCATACGATAGATAGACAGATCCTTTCCATTATTACCATTCGGTATAGTGAACAATTCCTTTCCATCCTCATTCTTTACGGCTATATAAGACTCATAGTACTTGTCAGGCACATCCTGACATAAAACGAGTTTTCCATTTTCAATACCATTTATCATTAGACTATTAGCGCTAGCTTCTGGCTGAGATACTTGCCTATAACATTCTACAAGAAACTCATATTTATCATCATTGTTAAACACATTTTGAGTAAGGTATACATATGAATCCTCATTGCAGTTCGCATCAAAATCATACACCTCTGTCTGCATGATTCTTTCTTGCTGTGTTACCTCACTACCTTCACGGCTCTCATCTACCTTCCAAGCCAAGTTAGACATATCAACTTCAACTAACCTAGTAAGACCATCTACATTATATAATTTATTGTCGGAAGGGTTATAATAAGAGTAACGCTCACTTACGTAAATACTATCATTACTACCAAAAGTTTCTGGCCGATCATATTTATTATAATAAGCAAAATTGCCTTTATAATCAGTGAAGTAAACCTGTTCTCCATCGCCTATCAATTTGGTAACAGCAGCCTTAAATTCATCCATCGTTGTAATTGGAGTTTCAAATCCATTATCACCATATACTCCATCAACTTTGTCCCAATAAACTTTCTCATAACCTTCCTTAACAACCTTCTTGGTTTTGAAATCAGCTAATGCTTTCATTGGTACCAAATTGCTTTTGAATACCCTAGGGTCATAATTAAAAGTTTTCTCCACGTTAAAAGAAGCATCATAAACAGTAAACTCAGATGTTTGGTTGCTACTATTATTTTCAACTCCGATAGTTGAATAAGGAGTAATAACACCTGTAGTGGTAAGATTTTTAGGGATGAAATCAAATCCATCGCCTTTCACCTTAGTTACTTCAGAAATCTGTGCACTAGCAGCCAAAGCCATGACTGCAAATGCGGAAACAAGTAATGTTCTCTTCATAATTAATTACAACAACAAGTTTGGATGTCCTGCAAACTTTAATTTAAAACGTTTATAAGTTCTTTTTCCTGCAATAACAAAGCGTAGACATCTTCACTTGACATTTGCCTAGCGACACATTTGCTATGCAGTTGCTACATATTATTCTACCCTTGTGAGCATCACCCTTCATAATGATTTTGCAAAAATAGTCTTTTTGATAGTATTCAGAAAATAAAAGCTACAGCCAAACACCCTTATCCATAGCAACAAAGCCAACCCTGATGCACATCAAGACCAGCCTCATCCCCATTAGAACGCAGAAACGTGGACGATCCACTTATCCAACGTCCCAAGGTGTTTGGCCTAACCTATATGCAACAGATAAGTTTTACGTCCACGCTATAGCGGACGCTTACTTATTTATTCTGTTGCACATGTTCTTCCGCGGCCAAACTTCAGGAACATTATTATCGAATAAACAGCAAACGCTATTATTTTAACCCACAAAAACAGACGTCATCACCCTAGGGCGAATTAATCCGAATGCAAAGTAAATGCAAACGAGCGCAATGAAAACTTGCTTTCAAATTGCCGAGTGCAGCTTTGCTTCTGCAAAGATACTGCAAAAATCAGAGATAACAAAAAGATTCGCCATTTTTTTTATATTATCCCCCATTTTTTCTTGCGAAATCAAAATATTCATCGTATCTTTGCAAAAAGAATTTATGGAAAGAGGATAGCTCGCAAAAGTTGTTCTGAAAACATAGGAGATTAGATTATGACAGAAATGAACGATAGAAGATTGCCCGTAGGTATCCAGTCTTTTGAAAAAATTAGAAAGGAAGGATACCTATATGTTGACAAGACAGATATCATCTGGCAACTTGCCAACAGAAATAAAACGTATAATTACCTAAGCCGCCCACGCCGCTTTGGCAAGTCGATTCTCGTGGATACACTCCAGGCTTACTTCGAGGGGAAAAAGGAACTCT
>OMEA01000608.1_pt1 | contig 17999 bp, 15 predicted proteins | sample 1645321 | NCBI WGS metagenome assembly OMEA01 (sample SAMEA103958151, study PRJEB25191) | human gut metagenome
TTTTACCTGCGGTCAAAAGAAGAAGAGCTGCAATTTATTATTTATGCCACCGATGGGAATTCGTTTTTATGATGTAGACACCTTAGCACCGTATGCAGTAAAAGCAGACCAGATGCTTACATATGAAGCACATATGCTTTGGCTTACCATATTGGAAAAGTGTAAAGATAAATCAGAACGGATTAAACTGGATGTTTCTCCACGTAAATTAGTATTAGAGCAGGGAGCGATATGAGAAAATTAAAAAGTGTATATGCATTGATTACAGGCGCGAGTTCCGGAATTGGCGAAGTTTTTGCCGAACAATTGAGTAAAGAAGGCTATCCGGTTATTCTTGTTGCAAGAAGAAAAGAACGTTTACAGCAGACAGCAGATAAAATTGAAAAACAGGGTGGGAAAGCAATCGTTATCACAGCGGATCTGGCAAAAAAAGAAGAATGTTTTGGAATCATACAGCAATTGGAAGATAAAAAGATAGGTGTGTTTATTAACAATGCAGGATTCGGAGATTGTGGGATGTTTCTTTCGGGTGATTTGGAGAAAGAAACGAACATGATTGATGTCAACATAAAAGCCATGCATATATTGTGCAAATTGGTTCTGCAAAAAATGAAAAAGCAGGAGGGCGGCTATCTTTTGAATGTAGCTTCTTCTGCAGGACTGATTCCGGCAGGCCCATATATGGCAACGTATTATGCCACAAAAGCTTATGTTGTGAGCCTTACACGGGCAATTGCCCAGGAATTGCAGGATGAAGGAAGCAATATCTACATTGGTGCTTTGTGTCCGGGGCCGGTCAATACGGAATTCAATTCGGTAGCGAATGTAGAATTTGCTTTGTGTGGAATTAGTCCGTCTTATTGTGTAAAATATGCAATCAGACAGATGAAAAAAAGAAAAGTTCTTATTGTTCCGACACTGACAATTAAGGCGGCGACCTTTTTTGGAAGATTTATTCCGCAGAGCCTTTATATAAAAATAGCAGGACATCAGCAAAAAAAGAAATTTAAGGGTTGACATGGACACTTTAATGGTTTAAACTGATATCAAGTTAATAAGAAATGAAAATCATTGAGCGAAAGTAAGTACAGCAGATGATTCTTTACAGAGAGTCAGTGGTTGGTGGAAACTGATAAGATAGTTTGTCTTGGAATGGATTCGTTAGATGCGAAGTGAATGAGAAAGTATGAATTTCCCGAGTAGCAGAGCCGTTTCTCCACGTTACAGGAGTGAGGATATCGAAGCAATCATGCTTCTGTATCATAGAGGTTGCGTAATTGGTGGCAGATATTTCCGATGCGGAAGTATCTGCTTTTTTTAATACAAATGTAATGAATCCGAGAATATTAAAGGATAGTTACAAGCCTTTTGATTGATTAACGAATAGAACAGGCTGACAAGAATGCAACGAACAAGGGTGGCACCACGATGATTCGTCCCTGATGCAGTAATAAGACTGCATCAGGGACTTTTTTACTGTACAAGTCAAGGCGAAATTTAAATGAGAGGATGTTCTAGAGAAAGGAGTTATAGAATATGAAAAGAAGATTACGGGTTTATAAGAAAACAGTCAGCATTGTAAATGAAACTGCGACAGGAATGTATGAAAGCCTGGTAGGAGATAAAAAAGGGTTTCTTTTGGAAAGTTATGATAAGAATTATGACCGTTATACATTTTTTGGGAAAGAGCCGGAAGAGATTATCAGTTCACGGGGAAATGCACTTGTAATTACAAAAAATGATGGAACACAAGAGGTTCGAAATGGAAATCCACTGGAGCGATTAAAGGAATATTACAGTGAGTTCGATATTGTAAAGGATAACGAAGAATTATCTTTTTCCGGTGGATTGGTTGGAAATCTTGGATATGATTTTGTGCGATATGCAGAAGTGCTTCCAGATAACAATCCGGATGAGATCGAAATCGAAACAGTACAGATGATGCTGATGACGAAGTTCATTATGGTGGATCATGTGGCAGAGACACTTACCGGAATTATTCTCGGTGAAGATACTCCGGAGGGAAGAAAAAAATCACTGGAAGAAGCAGAAGAACTGATTCGACAGGCACTTGCAAACAAAGGACGTGCGCCGGAGAAGAATTTCACACATGATGGTGTGATTGTAAATCAGTCTGATTCACTGGAACAGTATAGTCAGAAGGTTGAAAAAATCAAAGAGTACATCCGTGAGGGACATATTTTCCAGACCGTTCTTTCACAGAGATGGACGATTGAGACAAAGCAGAGTGGATTTGAGCTTTATAAAGAATTGCGTGAACTGAATCCGTCTCCATACTTGTATTATTTCAATTATGGCGATTTTGAAGTGATTGGAAGTTCGCCGGAGATGATCGTAAAGCAGCAGGGCAATCGTGTATATACCTGTCCAATCGCAGGAACAAGAAAAAGAGGAGCGGATGCAGAAGAAGATGCGTTGCTTCGCGATGAACTTCTTCAGGATGAAAAAGAACGGGCAGAACATGTGATGCTTGTGGATCTTGCAAGAAATGATATGGGACGTATTTCGGAGTTTGGAACTGTAAAAGTAACCCAGTTTATGGAAGTACAAAATTATTCACATGTGATGCACATTGTATCTATGGTGGAAGGCCGTAAGAAAGGCGAATTTCATCCATTAGATCTCGTATCATCTTTCCTGCCGGCAGGTACACTCAGCGGAGCACCAAAGATTCGTGCAATGGAAATTATCGATGAACTTGAAAGTGTGCGCAGAGGATTGTACGGAGGAGCAACCGGATATATTGATTTTTCCGGAGATATGGATTTCTGTATTACAATCCGTACAATGATTAAAAAAGGAAAACGTGTATATCTGCAGGCTGGCGCTGGTATCGTAGCAGATTCTATTCCGGAAAATGAGTATCAGGAATGCTGTAATAAAGTAATGGCACTCGCAAAGACTTTGCTGCATTACATTCATTAGCCCATTTGCTAAAAGCAAATTTTGCATGGGCTGATGTTCAATAGAGGAGGAAAACTTATGATTTTACTGATTGATAACTATGATTCATTTACATACAACTTATATCAGTATGTAGGAATATTTAACCCGGATATCAAGGTTGTGAGAAATGATAAAATCACGATTGAAGAAATAGAAAAAATGGATGTGGACCGTATTATTCTTTCTCCCGGACCGAAAAGCCCAAAAGAAGCAGGAATCTGTATGGAGGTTGTAAAACGATTTACAGGAAAGAAACCGATTCTTGGTATCTGCCTGGGACATCAGTGCATCGGTGAAGCACTTGGCGGAACCGTATCATATGCCAAAGCACTGTTTCATGGAAAACAGTCCTCCATTGCGCATGATGGAACAAGTGTATTTACCGGAATTGATTCACCAATCAAAGTAGCACGTTATCATTCGCTTGCGGTACAGGAGGCGGACCTTCCGGAATGCCTGCGGGTACTTGCGAGAACAGAGGACGGAGAAATTATGGCGATGCGCCATAAGGAATATCCGGTGGTCGGATTGCAGTTTCATCCGGAATCTATTTATACAGAGCATGGAAAACGAATTATCGAGAATTTTGTAAATGATACCATTTAAGCGTTTGTACAGCAAACGGCGAGAGGAAATACGACAATGATTTTAGAACAAATTGTAGAAGATAAAAAGAAAAGACTTCCACAGCACAAAGCTCAGATTTCAGAAGCGGAGATGAGAAAACTTGCAGAAGAAACTGTTACACGGAAGAAAAATTGTTTTTATGAGAACCTGAGAAAAGAAGGACTTTCGATCATAGGAGAGTTCAAACAGGCATCCCCAAGCCTTGGAAAAATTACAAGTAAAATTAATTTGATGGATCGGATTAAAGAATATAACGCATCTGTAGATGCAATTTCCTGTCTGACAGAGGAAGATCATTTTAATGGAAATGTATCGTACTTAAAAGAAATCCGTGCAAAATCACAACTTCCAATTTTGCGAAAAGACTTTATGATTGAGGAATATCAGTTTTATGAAGCAAAAGCGATTGGTGCAGATGCAGTACTTCTGATTACAGCAATTTTGGATGATGTGCAGATGCATGACTTTTATCAGCTTGCAAGGGAGCTGGAGTTAGATGTATTGGTAGAGACGCACGATGAAGAGGAAATCGAGCGTGCAATGAAGATTAATCCTAGAATTATTGGCGTGAACAATCGAAATTTAAAAGATTTTTCCATTACATTGGAGACAACCAAACGTCTTCGTCCGTATATTCCGAAAGATAAAGTATTTGTTACGGAAAGTGGTGTCATGGGGGATGAGGATGTTCGTTTTCTTCATGAGTGCCAGGTGGATGCCTTTTTGATCGGAAGAGCTTTTATGGAGGCAGAGAATCCGAAAGCATTGGCACAGAAATGGAAAGAAATCTTTGCAGGAGCATAAGGAGACAGAAAAATGCAGGTAAAGATTTGTGGATTGACAAAGGAAGAAGAAGCCACTTATTTGAATGATGTTGGTGCGGATTATGCGGGATTTGTATTTTATCCGAAAAGCAAACGAAATATATCTTTTGCACAGGCGAAAGCGATTCGGGAGCAGTTGAATCCGCAGATTCAGGCAGTTGCAGTCACAGTATCACCGGATAGAAATATGATACAGGAAATAATTAATTCTGGATTTGATGTTATACAAGCCCATGGTGAACTGACGAAGGAAGCACTTGAGGCGGCTTCCATACCTGTATGGTATGCGGTAAATATCATAAAAGAAGAGGAGCTATTGGAAAAGGTAAAAGCATTTATGGGAATGCCGCAGGACTTACAGGAAAAAGTAGAGGCCATTGTTGTGGATGGAGCTTCTTATGGCGGAGGCAAAGCTTTTGACTGGAAACAGGCGGATGTGAAAAATGCGGCAGCTGAGTTATTGATGCATCGTAAATTTGTTTTGGCCGGTGGATTGAATGAAAGTAATGTACAGGAAGGAATGAAACTGTTTTCCCCGGATGTTGTAGACGTAAGTTCTGGAGTAGAAGTGGAAAATGGAAAAGATAAAACAAAAATTAATAATTTTGTAAGAAAGGTGAGAAATTATGAATAAGAAAGCATATTATGGAGCGTTCGGTGGCCAGTTTGTTGCGGAGTCACTGATGAATACATTAGAAGAATTGGATGTGGCTTTTGAGGAAGCTATTCATGATCCAAAATTTATGGAACAGTATCATTATTACCTGAGTCAGTATGTCGGACGAGAGACACCGTTATATTATGCGGAGCGATTGAGCGAGAAATATGGAACGAAGATTTATTTAAAGAGAGAAGACTTAAATCATACGGGAGCACACAAGATCAATAACGTAATTGGTCAGATTCTTCTTGCAAAACGTATGGGAAAGACGAAAGTAATCGCAGAGACCGGTGCAGGACAGCATGGTGTGGCCACAGCCACCGGAGCAGCACTTTTTAATATGGAATGCACCGTTTATATGGGAAAGGAAGACATTGAGCGCCAGAAACTTAATGTCATGCGCATGGAGATGTTAGGAGCAAAGGTTGTATCTGTGGAGTCCGGAAGCAATACATTAAAAGATGCGACGAACGAGGCAATACGTACATGGGCAAAGACAGCAGAAGATACTTTTTATGTGATCGGATCAGCAGTAGGACCGTATCCATATCCGAAGATGGTAAAAGAGTTCCAGAGCGTGATCAGCCGCGAGGCAAAGCGTCAGCATATGGAAGTGGAAGGACGCAATCCGGATGTTGTTATGGCATGTGTGGGAGGTGGATCCAATTCCATCGGAATGTTTGCAGATTTTATCGATGAAAAAGATGTGGAACTTATCGGTGTAGAGGCGGCAGGACTTGGTATTGAAACAGGTAAGCATGCTTCCGCGATGGCACTTGGTGAGCCTGGTGTACTTCATGGCATGAAATCTTATCTGTTACAGGATACAGACGGAAATATCCAGCTTGCACATTCTATTTCAGCTGGTCTTGATTATCCGGGCGTTGGTCCGGAGCATGCATATCTGCGTGATAGTGGACGTGCAAAATATGTGGCAATCACGGATGTGGAAGCAATGGATGCGCTGATGGAACTGTGCAAGCTGGAAGGCATCATCCCGGCAATCGAAAGTGCGCATGCAGTGGCCTATGCATTTAAGAAAGCAAAAGAAATGAATAGGAATCAGAGCATGATTGTATGTTTATCCGGCCGTGGTGACAAAGATGTAAATACCATTTCTGACTATCTGGCAGGAAAAGGATATTTGAATTAAGAATTGGAAGAAAGGGTGGAAGTGAGAATATGAACCGAATTGAGCAGACACTTGCAGCACTGCAGGAAAAAAATGAAAAGGCATTTATTACATACATTACAGCCGGACTGCCGGATTATACAAAGACAAAAGAACTTATAAAAGCACAGGAACAGGCGGGAACCGATATTATCGAACTTGGAATTCCGTTTTCTGATCCGGTAGCAGATGGTCCGGTCATTCAGGAAGCTTCTTATCAGGCAATCCTTGGCGGAGCAAACCTCGAAAAAACATTTACATGCATGCAGGAAATGCGTGGAGAAGGTGTGGAAATCCCGATTGTATTTATGATGTATTACAACACTGTTTTACATTATGGCGTGGAAAAATTCGCAAAAAAATGTCAGGAATGTGGAGTGGATGGCCTGATTATACCGGACCTTCCATTCGAAGAGCAGGATGATTTACAGAACTCACTGGAAGGAAAAGATGAAACGATTCTGATCCAGCTTGTATCTCCGGTTTCCAAAGACCGTGTGCCAAAGATTCTTGAACATGCAAGGGGCTTTGTTTACTGCGTTTCTTCCATGGGAGTTACCGGTCAGGCGGCAACTTTCCATAAAGAAGTGATAAGCTACCTGTCCTATGTCAAGGAAGTATCTAAGATTCCGGTTATGATGGGATTTGGTATTCGTACAGCAGCGGATGTAGCACCGATGAAAGAGATTATTGATGGAGCGATTGTCGGATCGCATTTTATCAATCTGTTAAAGGACAGCCAGTTTGATGCGCAAAAAGCCGCAGAATATTGCAGCACATTTAAAAAAGAACTCAATGAACTTGTATAAATCAGATAGGTGTTTGATAGTGTCAGCCCATTTGCTGAAAGCAAATTATGCATTGGCTGATGTTCTATCAGGAGGAGAAGAACATGAAAGAAATACTCAGCAAATTAGTAGCAGGCAATAATCTCACAAAGGAAGAGGCAATGAGGGCCCAGGAAATGATCCTGTCAGGTAAGGCAACACAGGCGCAGATTGCATGTTTTCTGACAGCTCTTCGCATGAAAGGAGAGACCTTAGACGAAATCACGGGTCTGGCAATAGTTCTTCGTGACAAGGCCAATACAATCAGCCCGAAAGTTGACAATTATGTGGATTTCGTGGGTACTGGTGGAGATTGCACTTATTCCTTTAATATTTCCACAACATCGGCTTTTGTTGTAGCAGCAGCAGGTGTTCCGGTTGCAAAGCATGGAAACCGTTCCATTTCCTCAAAGAGCGGTGCGGGTGATGTGCTAGAAGCACTTGGTGTTAATATTTCCGCAGATCCGGAGGTTGTAGAAAAATGTGTGGAAGAAGTGGGTATTGGATTTATGTTTGCACCACACTTCAATCCGGCAATGAAATATGTAGGACCTGTCCGCAATGAGATGGGAATTCGTACGGTGTTTAATACATTAGGACCGCTCTCTAATCCTTCCCGTGCAAAAGCGATGGTCGTAGGCGTATATTCGCCAAGTCTTACGGAAGTTATAGCCGGCGCCATGGTAAATCTTGGTGTGGAAAGAGGATTTGTAGTAAGTGGTGAGGACAATATGGACGAGTTTACACTTACCGGTCCAAGCATTGTTTCCGAAATTAAAGATGGAAAAGTAGAGACTTACGAAATTACACCGGAGCAGTTTGGATTGAAACGCTGCAAAATTGAAGAACTGCAAGGTGGCGATGGGGCTGTAAATGCACAGATTACCAAAGACATTCTTTCCGGAAAAGAGCGTGGAGCAAAGAGAGAGATTGTACTGTTAAATGCAGGGGCTGCACTTTATATCGGAGGCAAAGCCGACAGTATCGAAGAGGGTATCCGCATTGCAGGAGAGACCATTGATTCCGGCAAGGCAATGGAAACACTTGAGTCTATGGTAAAAACAACAAACGCATAAACAAAGCAGGAATAAAAGTGGCTTTTGTACTTCGAAACATGATATCGCGGTGCAAAAGTCACTTTTTAGTCTATTTATACAAAATACTGAAGAAAACTTAGTGAATATAACAATTTACATCTATCTGAATATTAAATATAATTAATTACGAAAAAATACGAAATATATTATGAAAAGTGTGCATGCAAAAAGGGAGGAATTGGATGCAGGGAGATTTTTATAAGGGAGAGGACCTTGGAGCTTCCTATAACAAAAACAATACAGCATTCCGGATATGGGCGCCCACAGCAGATGGAGTAAGTGTATGCCTTTATGAGAGAGGCGATGGTGTCTGTCTTATGGATGAGACCCCGATGAAACGGGATGTGCAGGGGACCTGGTTTTTGAAAAAAAGCGGGGATCTGGACAAAATCTATTACACTTATAAAATTACGAGAAATGGGAAAACCGTTGAGACACAGGATCCTTATTCGGTAGCTACGGGGGTCAATGGACAGCGCAGCATGGTGCTGGACTTAAAAGAAACAGATCCGAAAGGCTTTGCAGAGGACAAAGGTCCCCAGGTAAAAAACAAGACTGACATGGTAATCTGTGAAATATCCGTTGCTGATATTACAGGAGATGCCAGCAGCAATGTGAAAAACCGGGGAAAATTTCTTGGATTGACAGAGGCTGGAACAAAGAATGACAAAGGGCAGGCAACAGGGCTTGATTATTTAAAACAACTTGGAATCACGCATGTACAGATCATGCCGGCGTTTGATTTTGCCAGTATAGATGAATCACATCCGGAGATCGTTCAGTATAACTGGGGATATGATCCGGTCAATTATAATGTACCCGAAGGTTCTTTTTCTACGGATGCATTTCGCGGGGAAGTGCGTATTCGTGAGATGAAAGAGATGGTAGCGGCGCTTCACAAAGCGGGCATCGGAGTGATTATGGATGTGGTTTATAATCATATGTTCGATGCAAAGCAAAGCTGCTTTGAAAAAGCGGAGCCGGATTATTTCTTCCGAAAAAAGAATGGAAAATATTCTGATGCGAGTGCATGCGGAAATGAGGTGGCTTCGGAACATCCGATGGTACGCAAGTTTATTGTGGATTCGGTCTGTTACTGGGCAAAGGAATATCATATGGATGGTTTTCGCTTTGACCTCATGGGAGTGCTCGACGCGGAAACCATGCAGGAACTGAGTGCACAGCTGAAAGAAATCAATCCGTCAATCGCTTTATACGGAGAAGGCTGGACAGGTGGTGCCTCTGCGCTTCCGGAGTATCGCAGGGCGATGAAGAAAAATGCGCGGATGTTTGAAAATATTGGCATGTTTTCAGATGATATAAGGGATAATATCCGCGGACATGTATTTTATGAGGAAGCCTGTGGTTTTGCCAATGGAGGACAGAATTTTGAAAATGCAATACGTTACAGTGTTGCGGGAGCTGTGTGGCATCCGCAGGTGGACTATGCAGATTACAGTTATACGCAGGGAGGCCCATGGGCAGCCAAACCGGAGAATGCCATCAGTTATGTATCATGCCATGACAATCTGACTTTATGGGATAAGCTTGCTGTGTCGCGGCCGGATTGCAGCGTAGAGGAGCGCTATGCAATGAACCGGCTGGCGGCAGCAATCGTGTTTACATCTCAGGGCGTGCCGTTTTTCCTGAATGGCGAAGAATTTGCCAGAACCAAGCCAATTCCGGGTACCAATAAAGTGTCAGAGAACAGCTATAATCTGACGCTGGAAACAAATGGAATCCGATATGACTGGACAAAAGAGCAGGAAGCCTTGCAGGAATATTACAAGGGATTGATTGCTTTTCGAAAAGCACACGAGGGACTGCGGCTTTCGACAGCAAAACAAATCCGGGAAGACATCCGTTTTGTGGAAGAACTTCCGGCGAACGTTGTTGCGTTTACGGTCACAACGGAAAAAGAAACTTTGTTTGTGGTTTATAATGCAAATCCCAAGGCTGTGGAAATTGATCTTCCGGAAATGGAAAAGTGGAATGTGTATGTTGATGCTGTACATGCCGGCAATGCGTGTGTTGGAAATGTCAGCCATACAGCTGCGGTCAAACCGCTAAGCTGCATGGTATGTAGCACAAATTAATGCGTTGTCTTGTTGATGTAATTGGTTTTGTATTTGGAATAAACAATTTTCTGGCTGCGGTAGAGTCCAAAGTAACCGGAAAGCATGTAGCTTAATGCAGTAGACAGAAGAAAATATGGCATTCCGTCGTAACCGAATAACTCAAAACTGATCAAAAGCGAAGTAATCGGGCAGTTGGTCACACCACAAAATACGGAAGTCATGCCTACCGCAGTACATAGTGTCGGAGAAAATCCGAGCAGATTACCGAACAGGCATCCGAAAGCAGCACCGGTAAAGAAAGATGGAACAATTTCGCCACCTTTGTAGCCGGCACCTAACGTAAGTGCGGTAAAGATCATCTTCAAAAGAAATGCTTCCGGGCGAACCGTACCGTTGATGCAGTGTTCGATGATATTGATTCCGGTGCCGTTATAGCTTTGATCGCCAACGAGAAGTGTCAGTACAATAATGATACATCCGCCGACGAAGACTCTTAAGTAAGGATTTTTAAAAAAATGCTTATACAAATCTTCGCTTTTGTGGAGCATGACACAGAACAGAATACTAATCAAGGCACACAAAATTGCAAGGACCGATATCTTGACACTTGCAGCGATGGTGAAATCCGGAATTCCATGAATCTGAAACAGACTGTTTGTGATTCCGAAAGAATATGCAATACCATGTGCGACCAGTGAACTGATAACACATGGAACCAAAGCAATATAGTACATAACACCGACGCTGACGATTTCCATTTGAAGGATTGCGGCAGCCATAGGAGTTCCGAACAGCGCGGAGAAAGCAGCACTCATGCCACACATAATCATGACATGTTTGTCTTTTTCATCGAAACGGAACAACTTGCCGAGAGCATTGCCGATACTTCCGCCCATCTGCAGTGCAGCACCTTCACGACCCGCAGAACCACCGAAAAGGTGTGTGATGAGGGTGGATATAAAAATGAGAGGTGCCATGCGAAGCGGCAGTTCATCATCGGAATGGATGGCAGAAATGACCAGGTTGGTTCCTGTATCTTTTTCGTTGTGCAGCAACCGGTACATGGCAACAATTGCAAGACCGCCGACTGGCAGTAAAAACAAAAGCCAGTGATACTGCGTACGGAGCACGGTCACAAGGGACAGGCAAAAGTAAAAGGCTGTGCCGCACAAGCCGACAATTACGCCGACAATGACCGCAAAAATTATCCATTTAACCGATACAACTGCGCGGTGGATATTGTGTTTTATTTTATGTTTGATCATTTCATTCATAACTTATCACCTCATATGTTCTTTTATTTATACTAGCATTCAAAAATGTTTTTTACAAGAGGACAAAAAGGTGTTATCATTTAATATAGGAGTTAATGTATATTGCATCAGTTTTTTGTCGAAGGTAAAATGAAAATGGACTGATGATCAATTGATAGGAGGAAAAATTATGAGAACAAGTGGCGTACTTATGCCAATTTTTTCATTGCCATCACCATATGGCATTGGAACTATGGGAAAGGCTGCAAGAAAATTTGTTGATTTTCTGGTAAAAGGAGGACAAAAATACTGGCAGATGCTTCCAATCTGTCCGACCAGTTATGGAGATTCTCCATATCAGTCTTTTTCCAGTTTTGCGGGAAATCCATATTTTATTGATCTGGAATATTTATGCAAAGATAAACTTTTGACACGCAAGGAATGCGAATCTTTTGCATGGGGCGGAAATGAAAAATATGTTGATTACGGAGTTATGTATGAATCCCGTTATGCATTGTTGAAGAAGGCATTTGTACGTTTTCAGAAAAATCTTCCGGAAGATTATGCCGTTTTCTGTGAAAAAGAGAAAGAATGGCTGGATGAGTATACATTATTTATGGCATTGAAGGATGCCAACGACGGAAAAGCATGGGCAGAGTGGGACAAAGATCTGCGCATCCGCAAGCCGGAAGCATTGAACAAAGCCCGCGTTGGCTATGCGGAAGACATTGAATTTTACAAAATGCTGCAGTATCTGTTCTTTAAACAGTGGAGACAGCTGAAAGCATATGCGAATGAGAATGGAATTGAAATTATTGGTGACGTTCCAATTTATGTTGCAGGTGACAGTGCGGATGTCTGGGCGAATCCAAAACAGTTTTATTTGGATGAGGACTTAAATCCGATTGAAGTAGCAGGATGTCCTCCAGATGCGTTTTCTGCAGATGGACAGCTCTGGGGCAATCCTCTGTTCCGCTGGGATGTTATGAAAAAAGACGATTATGCATGGTGGACCAAGCGTATTCAGGCCATGGCACAGCTGTATGACATTATCCGAATCGATCATTTCCGCGGATTTGATTCTTACTATGCAATTCCGGCAAAGGATAAGAATGCAAAGAACGGTAAATGGAAAGAAGGTCCGGGAATGGATCTGTTCCATTCATTGGAGAAGAAACTTGGAAAGCTTCCGATTATTGTAGAAGATCTTGGATTCCTGACGCCATCTGTTATCCAACTGCTGAAAGATTCCGGATTTCCAGGAATGAAAGTGATTCAGTTTGCATTTGACAGCCGTGAGGGAAGTAATTATCTTCCACATACCTATACACAGCATTGTGTTGTTTATACAGGAACACATGACAATGATACAGCAATGGGCTGGATGAAAACCGCACCGAAGGCTTCTGTGAAATTCGCAAAAGAGTACTTGAATCTCACAAAAGAGGAAGGTTATAACTGGGGAATGATGCGTGGTGCATGGTCATCTGTAGCAGATATGGCAATTGTTCCAATGCAGGATCTGATCGGACTTGGATCTGAGGCACGTATCAATACACCATCTACACTTGGAGAGAACTGGAAGTGGCGTGCGACTGCGGATCAGATCACAAACAGTCTGGCAAAGAGACTCTATAAGTATATGGAGATGTATGGACGCGTAAATGAAAAAGTTCTTGAAGAAAAAGCAAAAGCAGAGGCAGCAAAAAAAACAGAAAAGACAGAAATAAAATCTGAAGTAGAAAAATAAAAAAGAAGCATAAATCAAATCCCTCTTCCATATATATAGATATATATGAGAAGGGGGAATTTTTATGGAAAGCAGAGAAAATAAAGACTTTGATTTATATAAAGATATCCAGGGACGAACCGGGGGAGAAATTTATATCGGTGTGGTTGGGCCGGTGCGCACCGGAAAATCAACGTTTATCAAACGGTTCATGGATTTGTTTGTGCTTCCTTATATCACTGATGAAAATACAAAAAAACGTGCGGAAGATGAGCTTCCCCAGTCAGCTGCAGGAAAAACAATTATGACAACGGAACCGAAATTTATTCCGCAGGAAGCGGCAAATATTACGTTAGCCGATCAAAGTGATATCAGGGTCCGTCTAATTGACTGTGTTGGCTTTATGGTGGACGGGGCTAGCGGTCATATGGAAGGCGACAATAATCGTATGGTCAAAACACCATGGTTCCCGGATGAAATACCGTTTGTTGATGCTGCGCGGATTGGTACGCAGAAAGTCATTCGGGATCACGCCACCATCGGGATCGTGGTTACGACAGATGGTTCCATTGGGGAACTTTCGAGGGAAAATTACATAGATGCGGAGCAAATGACGATCGGGGAACTTCGAGAAATTGGAAAACCATTTGTCATTGTGCTGAATTCCATGCGCCCATACAGTGAGGAGACAGTTGCACTTCAAAGGGAGATGGAACATACATATGGAACAAAAGTTGTTCCTGTCAACTGTCAACAGATGCATCGGGAAGACATTGTCAATGTTATGAATGCTGTTCTTATGGAATTCCCGGTGACACGCATTGACTTTATGATTCCGAAATGGACCGAAATGCTACCGCTCGAGCATCCGGTAAAGGCAGCGATGATTCAGTCTGCCACGGGCTTTTTGAAGCAGATGGATAAAATGCGTGATATTGCAGCAACAACGGAAGAAAAGAATCTTGCCTTGGCAGCAAATGAGCAGGTGAAGGAGGCTTTTTTCAAATCGATACTGGTGCAGAACATGGATGTCTCAAATGGAACTGTGGTCATTCGGATGGAAATCGATGATAAATACTACTTTGCTTACATCAGTGAGATGACCGGTGTGCAGATTGATGGGGAATATCAGATGATTTCCATGTTGCGGGGACTTGCACAGATGAAACGGGAGTATGAGAAGGTCAAAGATGCCATGGAATCTGTTGAACAGAAAGGGTATGGTGTTGTCATGCCGGGGCTGTCGGATATTCGAATGGAAAATCCGGTGCTGATCCAGCATGGAGGAAAATATGGTGTGAAAATGCGTGCACTTTCGCCATCCATTCATATGATCAAGGCAAATATTGAAACCGAAATAGCTCCGATTGTCGGAAGCCAGGAGCAGGCACAAGATCTGATTACATACATAAAAGCAGGAGAGGAAAGTGGAGAAGGCATCTGGACTACCAATATTTTCGGAAAATCAGTTGGTGAACTGATGGAGGATGGCATCCGCGGCAAAATTATGCAGATGGATGATGAATGTCAGCTGAAATTACAGGATACCATGCAAAAAATTGTCAATGACAGCAATGGCGGTATGGTTTGTATCATTATATAAAGAATATGCTTTATGCGGGAGAGAAGAATCGGCGGTTGCTGTTTCTTCTTTCTTTATGTTATGATATGATGGTTATTGCCAAACATTTATGATTAATCAGATTACTACATGCCCAGGGCAGATAAAGAGAGGTACTTATGTTAAAAGTAACAGATTTATCCTACGAATTTCCACAGAAGGATTTGTATCATAAAATATCATTTTCCATTGAGGACGGACAGCATTGTGTTTTGATTGGAACGAACGGAACTGGAAAAAGTACACTGATCCGGATTCTTGCACATCCGGATGAATATTTGTACGACGGAAAAATAGAGATGGAAGCCAATCAGCGCATTGGTTTTGTGAACCAGTTCCTGAATCTTGCGGATGATGAAGACTGCTCGGTTTTTTCCTATATAAAAGAACCGTTTGACATCCAGCAGAAAAAAATTGATGATATCTGCAAAGAGATGGAAGCTGGAGAAAATATAGAGGCATTGATGGAACAGTATCAGGAAGCCTGGGATTTGTTTACAGCGATGGATGGGGATAACTGCGAGGTCAATATCAAAAAGCAGTTGAAACTGGCGGGCCTTGAAAAACTGGAAAACCTTAAAATGACAGAACTCAGCGGCGGAGAGTGCAAACTGATTGAGATTATCCGGCAGATGCTTGTAAAACCTTCGCTTTTGATTATGGACGAGCCGGATGCGTTTCTGGATTTTGAAAATGTGAATGCACTGCGGGATCTGATCAATGCACATAAGGGAACACTTCTGGTCATTACGCACAATCGATATCTCCTGAACTACTGTTTTGACAAAGTGTTGCATTTGGAAAATAAGGAATTGCAGGAGTTTGATGGTAATTATACTGCATATCATTATCTTATGCTGCAGACAAAAATCGAGCAGACCCAGCTTGCGGCTGCTGATATGGAAGAAATCGAACGCAACCGCAAACTTGTTGAGAAACTTCGAAGGAACGCAACACGATTTGATAATGCTTCTCTGGGAAAAGCGCTGCATGCGCGTGTATCATTGTTAGAACGTCTGGAAAACCGGAAAACCAGATCACCGTTTATCGAGATTCCACATCCGCAGATTGTTCTTCATACCGATGCAGCAGTAGATGAAGTGGAACAGCCGGTGCTGAAGGTGGAGGACTATGAGGTTCGGTTTGATGAACTGCTTTTGGAACATGTATCATTTGAACTTGCAGCAACGGATAAGGTTGCTATTGTAGGTGGAAATGGCACAGGTAAGACAACACTTCTCCGGGAAATTTATCGGCGCCAGAATCCGGCAATTGCGGTTGCAGCGGATACGGATGTGGCTTATTTATCCCAGATGCAGGGAGAAACGATGGACGAGCAGCAGTCTGTGTGGGAAGCCATGGAACAGGTAGGTATGGAAAAAGAGGATGAAGCGGCAGCTTATCTTCTGACCTACGGACTTCCAAAGGAAATATTGGAACAGAAAATCCATGCACTTTCCGGTGGAGAAAAAAATCTCTTACAACTTGCAATCCTCTCGCTCGGAAATGCATCGCTTTTGCTCATGGATGAGCCGACCAGTCATCTGGATCTGTACGCACAGGAAGCTCTCGAGGAAGCAGTGGCAGCTTATAATGGAGCAGTACTTATGGTATCGCACGATTTCTATACCATTGCAAATTGTGTGGATTATGTATTGTATGTCGAAGATAAGACGGTGCGCAAAGTGAGTGCACGCAAATTCCGTAAAATGATCTATGCAAATCATTTTGATAAAGACTATCTGGAATTGGAAAAAAAGAAAAAAGAACTTGAAGGACACATTTATCAGGCTCTGGCCAAAGACGATCCGAAGACCGCGGAAAAACTTTCGGAGAAACTGGCGGATGTGATTGGAAAAATGGATCAGAAGATATAAAAAGATATTGGGGAACAAAGAAAGGAGCAGGCGAGGAAACCTGCTCCTTCTTAGTTACTGAAAAGTAGTTGAGTAACTGAGTAGTTAATTAGATAATTGTTTAATAAAATTGAACTACATACTCATTCGTGTACGTTACATGCTAAACTAATAACACTATTCAATATCTATATTATACAATGAAATCGTGAATTTGCAATACTTATTTTGTAAATTCTTAAATTTTTTTGAAATTGCTTAAGTGTATTTGAAGGTTTTCTTAAGGGAGCGGTAAAAATACAGGCTTACGATTTTCGAATACTGTATAATACTGAAAACCCGCATCCTTCAGTATTCCAGGGACTTTGTCAAATGCATAGGCAACATGTTCCGGGGCATGGGCATCGGCTCCCATTGTAATGATTTCGCCACCGAACTCGTGGTAACGCGCGATGATTTCTTCGGTAGGATTCGGATGTCCGAGCCCGTATTTGAATCCACCGGTATTGATTTCAATCCCTTTTCCCATGGAAATCAAAGTGCGTAGTATTTCGTCAATGACATCCGAAAATTTCTTATAAGAATAGAATTTATTTGTGTTCGGACCATAGCGCACAACATAATCAATATGACCATAAACATCAAAATCCACATTTGTGTGCAGATTCTCCAGAATAGACTCAAAATACTCCAAGTAGGCTTCATCCTCACTTCGTCCGTCATAATAATGCGGATAATAGGGATCGATTCCATGTACGACATGGGAAGATCCGATGACAAAGTCGAAAGGGTATTTGGCGGTCACATCATTGTTTACCTGGACGATGTGAGGCTGCAGACCGATTTCAATGCCCCAGCGGATATTGCATTTGTCTTTATATTTCTCCTTTAATGAGAAGATTTTTTCTTTATAAGAAGAGAAATCTAACAGGAATAGTTCCGGATCATTCTGGTAATCATAGTCAAAGTGATCCGTAAAACACAGTCCATCGAGTCCTTTTTGAATCGCAGCCAAAATCATATCTTCCGGGTCGGCTTCGCTGTCTCCGGAGAAACAGCAATGCATATGCGTGTCGTTTAACATAATAGATTCTCCTTTCGTTCTTTTTTATCTACTATAACGATATTTTGTCAAAAAAGAAAGCATTTAGTGAAAAAATTAACAAAGTCGAGAAAAGGACTTGAACTTTCGGAAATAATTGGGTAAAATAAAGGAAGCTTGGGACAAGCGTTCCATGAGACTATTTATTTACAATTCTAGGAGGAATTAAGAATGGCAGTAAGAGTA
>OMEA01000647.1_pt1 | contig 17161 bp, 21 predicted proteins | sample 1645321 | NCBI WGS metagenome assembly OMEA01 (sample SAMEA103958151, study PRJEB25191) | human gut metagenome
CCCCGTAATTGGACGCACGGTCGAGCTGACCGTCAGTGACCTGCCCCAGACAAAAGGAGGCCCGCCGTGAGGATGAATCTGGTGTGGAGTGATGAACTTACAGAGCAGCTGGCGGGGATGGCAGACCTGGATGCGATTGCTCCGGAAATGCTGACCGCCGCGGCCCCGATTGCAACGGACGCACTGAAACAACGTGTCCGGCAGCACCGCAGCAGCCGCGCAGACAAACACCTGGCGGACAGCGTGCGTGCTGGCAAACCAAAAAAGCGCAAGAAGGGCGGCTACGGCCTGGAGGTGAGCTTCAGCGGGTACGATACAGGCCACGGTTCAAGCCCGAAATATAAGGACAAAACCGCCCAGATGCAGAAGGCGGTATCACTGGAATACGGCTCTGCCAAGCAGGCTGCGCAGCCATTTTTAGACCAGGCTGCCAGCAGCTGTGAAAATGCCGTCAGTGCGGCCATGCAGGATGTGCTGCGCAGAAAGGGAAAACTATGACCGGAATCGACGCGGCCCTGGCCGCATTGGAGACCGTGTGCAGCAGCGTGTCCTTTGTGAAAAACGAGGACGACCCACTGCCGGACAGCTATGTGGTGCTGAGTGTGCTGGATGATACGCCGGAAATCTACGCCGGTGACCGGGACGAGCAGCAGCATCTAAAGCTGCGTGCTGCCTGGTATGCCAGGGAACTGCCCCAGGTGCGTGCGCGGTGTATGCGCAACGCCCTGAGAAAAGCCGGTTTTATCATTGGCTCTACTGAGTACGGCTATGATAACGAGACAAAACATCATATTGCATACGTTGAGGCGGAGACCGACGACGGCTGCGATTGGAACGAAAGCGAGGAATAAATTATGGCATATATCGGACTGCCTTACTACGGCTACTGCCCTATCACGGTAACGACCAACGATGACGGCACCGAGACGGAAAGCCTGGGCGCAGGCAAAATCACCCGCGCAGTCATCAGCTATGCGGGCGAGAATGACAGCGACAGCAGCGAGCTGTGGGCCGGTGACCGCCGCGAACAGCGTGACAGCGGCTCGCCGTCGGCCAAGCTGACCATTGACCGCAGCTTCCTGAGTCTGGAAGATGAGGCCGAGCTTGGCGGCCACCACTACGACGCCAGCACCAAGACCCTGGAACGCAAGGAGACCGACACGCCCGCCATTGTGCGCGTTGCCTCCCTTGGCAAGCTGAAAACCCCGGAACGAAAGCTGGTCTACCGCCTGATCGGGTATTACCGCGCCAGCTTTGACCCGGTGAGCGACACCCTGAACACGGCCACCAAGAGTGTGTCCTACGGTACCACAAAACTCAACGGCGCTGCCGAGTGCAACTGCGACGGCGACTTTGAGAAAAAGCAGGAATTTGATGACTACGCCAAGGCGCTGGCCGGGCTGAAAGCCTTCCTGAACATCAAGGAGTGATACCATGGCAGAAATTGTATTGCGCGGGCGCAGATACCCTGCCCTGTTCGATTTGCAGAACGTGAAGGAACTTCAGGAGCACTTTGGTGACCTGAAGGTCGTAGCCGAGAAGCTGAACGACCCCGAGGAAGCCGCCTACATCATCTGGCTGCTGGTGCGCGAGGGCGTGGAGCTGGATAACGAGGAACACCACCGGGACAATGAAGCGCCCAGTCTGGCTGTGGTCAAAAAGCTGATTTCCTTTGCCGATTTGCAGAGCGGCTTGGTTGCCAGCGTGGAAGAGGCCTTTATGGAGTTTTACGGAAAAAACGGGTCAGGCCGTCAGGCGCTGCAGGCGATGAGAACGATGCTGAGCGAATCTGGGTTGACGATGCCCCCGAGCGGCACTTTGACGGCGACCGAATCATAAATTTCCCCAGGCTGCAATACATCGCGGTGGGGCTGCTGGGCTATACCCGGCGGGAAACGCGGTTTTTGAGCCTGGATGAACTGCTTGCACAGTTTACAGAATACTGCGCCATGAATGGTATTGAACTGCCACAGGAAAGGGGGCTTGCAGATGTCGATGCCTAAAGCAGGTGTCAGCCTGGTCGTGGAAAATGACCAGCAATTCAAGGCGGCACTGAGCGAAGTAAACGCGGGCTTGAAGGTAAATAAGCAGCAGATGCAGCTTGTGACCGAACAGACCCGCGAAATGGACGACCGGCAGGCCGCCTTAAAGCAGCGGTACGAGGCCGCACAGCAGACTTTGCAGAGCTACCGGGATAAAGTGCAGGTGCTGCAGCAGGCCTACGAAAACAGCGCTCGGCGTGAGGGTGAGTCCAGTAAAACGACCATGCAGTGGCGAGCAAGCCTGATCAGCGCCCAGACAGAGGTTGCCAAGCAGGAAAACCTCCTGAAGGAACTGAGCGACCAGCAAGAGCGAACCAACAAGACCACCGCCAGTCTGGCGGATGTGGTCAACGGCCTAGCCAATGCGCTGGGAATCAGTCTGCCGCCCGGTTTGCAGACTGCGGTTGACAAGCTGGACGGCTTCTCGGCCAGCGGTGCAGCTGCGGTGACCGTGGTCGGCGGCCTGGCGGGAGCGCTGGCAAGCTCCACGATGGACATGAGCAAGACAGCAGATGATCTGCTGACGCTGTCTACGCAGACGAGCCTGACCACAGACCAGCTGCAGGAGTTTGAGTACGCCAGTGAGCTTGTGGATGTCAGCACGGACACGCTGCGTGGCAGTCTGGTGAAGCTGACCAACAATATGCAGACGGCGGCTACTGGGACAGGCTCTGCAGCCGAGGCGTTTAAAAAACTGCATGTAAAAGTGTCGGACAGCAGCGGGAAGCTCAAGGACAACTATGAGGTGTTTTTGAAAACCATTGACGCCTTGGGTAAGGTGAAAAATGAGACCGAGCGCGATGCGCTGGCGATGGATATCTTTGGCAGGTCGGCAACGGACCTGAACCCACTGATCGAGGCCGGCAGCGGCAGACTGGAAGAGCTTGCGGAGCAGGCGCACGCGGTTGGCTACGTTGTCGATAATGAAACGCTGCAGAGCTTTGGTGAGCTGGATGATGCGATGCAGAAGCTGGACAAGCAAGGAGATGCTGTAAAACGCAGCTTCGCAGAGGCGCTTCTCCCTATCATTACTGCGTTTGCCGAGGCCATGAACGCTATCCCAACGCCGGTGCTGACGGCAGTTATCTCTATTACCAGCATCGCCACAGTAGTGCTGCTTGTGGTGAAGGCCATTAAAGAATTGCAGGGGCCGGCTGGAACCGTGAAAAGCATGATCGGCAGCGTTATGAGCTATATGGATCCGCTGTATATAAAAATCATGCTGATCGTTGCCGGCATTACTGCGCTGGTGGCTGTGGTCGCTGTCCTGATCGGCAAAGGAAACGAAATCAACAGCGCCATGAGCGGCATATCCTCGGCTACAACGGGGACAATGCGCGCAGCCAACAGCAAGGTGCCGCAGTATGCCACCGGCACGCGCAGCGCGCGCGGCGGACTGGCTGTTGTGGGTGAGAACGGGCCGGAGCTGGTGGCATTGCGCGGCGGAGAACGCATCTACACAAACGGTCAGACACGCAGCCTGCTGGGCGGCGACAGCATCAGCATCGGGCAGATCACCATTGATGCCAAGAATGTCAAGGAATTCAACGATATAGTGAATATCGCCAGGAATGAAGCCGTGAGTATGCGCCAGGGGGTGACGACGTGAAAACACATAGCTGGACTACCAGAAAGTATGCGACCAATTCTAAAAACCCCAATGCCAGCTACCAGGCATTCCGCTGTTCCTGGTTATTCAGCACCGGGATGGGAAACACGAACCGTTACATTGGCTCCATGCAGGTGCGCGTTCCGGCATATGGAAATGGCAGCCATGAAGTCAAGCTGGCAGGCTATGCGCTGGGTAACAGTGAAGGTTCGAGCTATTATTCCGACACAAGCAGTGTGTGCGAGCAAAGCAATTTTTCCTACGGCGATTGCTGGTTTGCATTTGATTCGTTCAGCCAGACACGAAAAAAGAATGTCCTTGCATACGGCGTCTATGTTAATGCAGAAAAGGGATACAGCAATATCGGTGCCAGCCGTGGGGACGCACGAATCGAATGTGTCAGCTACCAGGGCGTTATCACACCAACAGGCCAGACACTAACCAGCGGCACCGTCGCACGGTACACAAAGTATCGACTGCAGTGGACTACAGACGCCGAGGATGATTTTGAGCGCAGGAACTCGACCTGCAAGATCATCATCACCGATCAGGACGGCGGAAACAGCCAGACCTATACACTTAGCAATGGTGCGACATCCTTCGACCTGGATACTACCGCATGGTCAAGCGGCAGCGGTATTCGATGGCGCGTGCAGGTGGGGGCATACGGATCCGGCACGGTTACAGAAAGCGCCACCTATTCCCTGTCGCTGGCAGACCCGACAGCCAAGGTCGATGACCTGCGCCCTACCAGCAAGACATACTACGGCTTTGACGCAGTATTCAGCTGGGCGTTCACCGGCAGCATTGCCAGCGGCGCGATCAGCGGTGCATTGCAGCAGGGGTCCGCTGTTTTGCAGTACCGGACTGACAACATGGCTGACCCAGCAGATTTTGCAAGCGTCAGCGATGGCACAACCCATGTGAGTGTCAATTGCGGCACATTGCCCATAGGAAGCTACCAGTGGCGCGTTGTCGCCAAGAGCAGCGTGGGAACCACACACACTTCAAGCTGGGTGCAATGCACCAATGTCGAGGTGCCCGTCTCCGTAAAGGGAACAACGCCTGCGGCGGGTGCGTCCGCGCCCAGGGCAGTTACAAACCGCTTTAGCTGGGTGTTCAGCGTTGACAGCGATGACAGACCCGGAGATGTGACGCAGCAGAGCGCGACACTGCACTTTAAGGCAAACAACGAGAGCGACTGGCATGAGGTTGCTGTGGCCGGTTCACAGCAGTATACAGACGTGCCCGCAAACACCTTTGCCGAAGGCGCTACAACACTGGACTGGTATGTTGTGGCGATTGCGAATACAGGCACAAAGGTAACCAGCGACACGATCAACGTGTCCACACTGGACACGCTCAGCACGCCTGTAGCGGTGAGCCCCGCGGGCGAGTACATGGATGATGCTGTGCAGGGCATCACATTTGTGTGGAAGCATGCCAATGTCACCGGCACGGCGCAGACAGGCTGGGAACTGAGCTATTCGGCAGATAGCGGTGCGTCCTACAATGTGCTGGCCAGTGCGAATAATGCGGATAATAGCTACCAAGCGGCTGCAGGCACGTTTAGCAGCGGCGTTATCTACTGGCGCGTGCGCACGAAGAATACGGACGGAGCGTTCGGCAGCTATTCCGGCGCGGCCATCTTTGCAATCCGCCGCGCCCCGGTGGCCCCGGTCATCTCCTACTATGACAACAAGCCGCTGGCAAAAATGCGGTGGCAGGCCAAAGAACAGGACGGTTATGAAGTTGCGGTGGACGGCATCAGCCTGGGTGTACGATACGGCACCGGGAAGGAATGGCAGTCTGACGCCGTACTGACGGACGGAAAGCACACCTTACAGGTGCGTATCTACAACACCTATGGGGATGTATCGCCCTGGAGCAGCTGCGAAATCAATGTCCAGAATCAGCCAGGTGCGGCATTGGCTGTATATGCCGAGGAACGCTGGGGGGAGGTCCTGCTATGCTGGGGCGCCGACAATGGCTATATCCTGCGGGATGGCAAGCTGATTACCAAAGCAGAAGGCGGTACATATACAGACCGCACCAGTGCAGCGGCACATCAGTACATTGTGCGCGTGTTCGATGCAGAGGGCTACTACACAGACAGCGCCCCGGTACTGGCTGCGCCTAGTGTCCCCTACGCGGCCATTGGGCTGCGGGACGGCACGGACTGGCTGGCGATGAAATACGCCACCAGTTACCAGAATTACAGCAAGGCCGTCAGCCTGGGCGGCAGTTATCAGCAGTATTGGGGCAAGGAACGCCCCGTCTGGCACGATGCGGGGAATCGTGTGGTAACGCACACGATTTCCCACGCCTGCAAGCGAGAGGAAGAGCTGCTGGTGCTACGCAGCCTGGCCGGTCAGGAAGTAATCTATAAGGACCGAGACGGGCACCTTGCCATAGGTGTGTTCAAGGACTTGCAGGAAAGCCGGGAGCACGGCTGCACGGCGCTGAGCTTCAGCATCACGGAGACACAGCAGGAGGCGGTGAAGTATGACCCGGTATGAGTTTGTCGCGATGCGCAGCGGTGCGCCCTACAAAGTGCTGAAAGTCCCTGCGGACACCACGCCGCAGATTCGATTTACCGGCAACGCCGAGGTGAAAAGCACCATCACCCTGACAATAGAGCCTGACGCGGATGTGAACTGGTTGACCGATATGCTCAGTGTTGTTCGGGTCGATAATGCAGATCGAGTTCCGCTGGGGCTATTCAACATTACCACCTGCCCCCGCAGTCTGGATGAAAACGGCAGTGAGACGCAGGAGCTGACCGGGTATGACCAGGGCTACTCGCTGCGCAACCTGAGCGTACTGGAACGCAGCCTGACGATTCGGGCCGGGACCCGGTACACCACGGCCATCCGGGAACAGCTGCTGGCGGCAGGTATCAACGTTGTCAGTATCATTGATACCAATGAGGTGCTTATGACGGATCACGCGTGGGAGACCGGCACGACCCGCTATGCGGTGGTGTCTGCCCTGCTGGCGGAGATCAATTACCGGGATATCTATTTCGACGGCAGCGGCGTGGCGGTTGCTGAACCGTGGGCACCGGCGTCCATCAATACCCGGACGCACCGCTATGGCGCGGCTGAGACGACCCTGCTGCGTATCCCCATGAGCGTACAGGCGGATACCTTTGATGCCGCCAATGTGTTTGTGGATATCGTGTCCAGTGCAGACCTTGACGCCGAACTGCGGGCCGTGGCCGAGAACGTCAACCCCACCAGTCCGCTGAGCATTATGCGGCGCGGGCGGCGCATTGTGAGCGTGGAGACCGTGGAAGGCATTGCATCGCAGACTGCCCTGGAGACCCATGTAAAAAACAGGATGCTGCTCAGCATGATGGGCGCTGCAAGTTATACGTTTACCACCTGCGGCGACGTGGAGCAGCCTCACAGGCTGAATGACAGCATCCTGATGATGCGGGATGGGATAGGGTTGCTGGAAGAACAGGAATGGGCGCTGGACTGCGTTCCCGGCGGGCAGATGACCCACACAGCAAAGAAGGTGTATTACAACATTGATTGAGAATTATCAGCAGCGCAAAGCACTGGAAGTTACCACGAAAAGCGGTAATATCGCCACGGTAAGCGCGGTTTACAGTGACGGCATTGCGCTGATCCTGCCCGGGGACACGGCTGCGTCAGATAAACACTACCCTTTTAATGCGGCGGTCCAGTTTGTGGCCGGTCAGCGGGTCCATATCGCCAGAGAATCCGGCACGATCATTGTGGAATACCCCATCGGGGGGACCGTGCAGAGCCAGAGCCTGGGAGGGTGATTCATGAGCAAGGTAACGATTTATTCGCCGCCGTCGGCAGCTCAAGTTAAAAACTGTACGGCAGACTTTGACCTGCGCCGTGCGCCGGTGCCGATACATTTAGTGCAGTTCGATAAAACAATACCGATTTTGGCTGTGGCACTGTATAAAGGCGGCACGGCCTACAAGCTGCCCGAGGATGCTGAGGCCAATGTGCGCATGGGCAAGCGCAACAACCTGTACGTTTACAACCCGGTGCTGGGGTGCAATGAGGGGCGCACCCTTGTATATGTGGCTGTCACGCCCCAGATGACCACCCAGGACGGCGTGTTCTACCCGATACTGGAAGTCCTGGCAGGTGGCGGTGTGGCGGGGACCTCTCCCCTGCAGCTGGTCATCCAGCGCAATCCTGTACAAGAGGGGGACTTGGAGGATACCAGCGAAGCCCAAACGCTGGCAGACCTTGTGAGCCAGGCAGCTGCCAGCGCGAATGCTGCGGCTGATAGTGCCAGAATTGTGCAGGAAAATAAGGACGCCATTCAGAACGCGAATGAGAACATCGAGGCCATCAAGGCAGCCCCTGCCAACGCCAAGGCCGCTGCGGCCAGCGCAAAAGAGGCCCGCAGCTGGGCCGTGGGCGATACAGCATCCCGCCCCGGCGAGGGCATGGACAACGCCAAATACTACGCCGCGCTGGCCCAGCAGGTCAGCCAGGGCGCGGTAGGCTGGTACCCGAACTACGAGGCGCTGTACGCGGCCCACGATACCGGCTACGACGGAAACTGGGCAATTGTGGGCGATACCGATACCATCTGGGTGTGGGACAGCGACACGGGTGTCTGGAAGGACACTGGTGAAAGCAGTAAGTTTGCGAATTATTACGATAAGACCCAAATCGACGCAAATTTCTACGATAAGACCCAAATCGACGAAAATTTCTACGACAAGACCCAAATCGATGAAAATTTCTACGACAAGACCCAAATCAACGCAAAACTGCCCAAGCGGGTGACGGTTACGGTGGCAGCCAGCGCCTGGACTACCGGTGATTACACGGTGTCCTGGGACGACGGCAGCACGACCAGCTACACCACCTGCGCCACTGTCACGGTGGCCGGGGTGACGGCGGACAGCCGGATTGCCGTAAGTGACCGCACGAGAGTGACGGATGCGGTGCGGATGGTAGCCGCGCTGGAACCCGGAGCCGGGGCGGTTAAGTTTTATACGAACGCAGCGCCGACGAGCGCGGCGGTGTTTGTTTTGGAGGTGAGTCAGTAATGGTAGAGAATCCGTATAAATATCCTTATGTGCCGGTTGGCGGAATTATTGAATGGGATGGCACAGGGTTGACAGGTGCGCCAGATATGAGCACGCCAGAAAAAGTAGCGGCTGTATATGGTTACGGCACGTGGGCACGGTACGGTGTTGACCGGGTAACGGTAGGCGCTGGCGGGGAGTATGCCGCGGGCAGTACCGGCGGCGAAAAAACACATACACTAACAAACGCTGAACTTCCAAGCCCATTAGGGCCATTAGCAAATATTATGCTTGATATAAATAGCGACGCAGGAGGGTTTGGCGCACCTATTACTACAGTTACGCAAGGTACATATATTTCTAAACCTGGCGCTATTGCAAATGAAGGCGGCAACAAACCGCATAACAATATGCCACCATACGTCGGAGCGTACAAATACCGCCGTATTGCGTGAAAGAAATTTATGTTATGAAATTATCCGACGGCGAGGTGCTGCTGCACTGGCCGGTTCTGCAGGATGACGCTGATAAAATTTATAGTCTCTGCAAGGAACTTGGTCTTGTGGAGAAAAATCTCTATAAATCCGAGGAGGTGGAATAAGGTGCACGTTATTAAACTTGATGGCTACAATGCCACCACAGAGAATGGTGAAAAGCTGGAACTCGGTACATTTGACAGCTTTGGAGAGGAACAACTTCAAATTGTTAAAGCGTCGGACTGGGCAAATTTAAGCGTAATAGCGACATTCAATCCCCCTAACAGGAAGCCTGTTCAAGCTGTTGTTGATTCCGTTACTGGCGTTATTAAAGTTCCAAAGGAAGCTACGGCTGGCTGGTACGGCGTTGGAACGATTGTGTTTGTAGGCCTTGCAGACGGCGTACAGCGCATTTCTTCCGATGTTAAATACATTGTAAGGAAACACTCAAATGCAAGCGGCACGGAGCCAGCAGAGCCTACGCCGAGTGTCGTGGAACAGATTCTCACGGAAGCACAGAACGCAAATGTAAACTCTGCTGAAGCCAAGAAAACCGCCACTGACGCAAAAGACATTGCTCAAAGCGTTAGAACTGATGCTGATAACGGCAAGTTTAACGGTGCAAAGGGTGACACCGGTGCTAAGGGTGATACCGGTGCAGCCGGTAAAGACGGCCTGACACCCCACATTGGTGAAAACGGCAACTGGTGGATTGGGGATACCGACACCGGCATATCGGCCAAGGGTGCAAAAGGCGACACCGGTGCTAAGGGCGAAAAGGGCGACCCGGGCGCAGATGCAAAGGTTGATGACAGCACCATTGGCGACAAGCCGTGGAGCAGCAAGCACATCATTGATATGCTTTGCCCACCGCTGGAAGAAAGCGGCAACCCTGTTGTGTGCTACCCCGTTGCGGGATATGCGCTGGGCTGCAAGGTGAATTGGGAGCCGACGCAGGAGGGAAGCGGAACACCGTATCCGGCAGGTGGCGGGAAACAGCTATTGGATATTACACAATGCAAGCCCACTCCAATTAGTTCTACGTATGGGCTTACCGTCACCATCGACGGTGATATTATCAAAATAAGCGGCGTTCCGAATGTGACTGGAAAAGATTATTACAGTTTTGGTGTGTGCACATGCAGCCAGGAAGAACTGCGGGGCAAGGGCTACAAGGTCACTGCCTGGGCAATCAAAGGCAAGGTGAATAGTGCTTGGGGATTGCGCACAGAGAGCGAGAACGCACTGGCAATTGCAGCAGAGCTGACACCAGGTGTAAACAACGACATACAGTTGCGGCTGATGGTGTCCAAAGATACTCCCACGGCATGGGAACCCTACGAAAACATTCGCCCCATCAAGGGACGTGACAGCGTGAGGGTCGAACGGTGTGGGGAGAATTTGCTGGCTATAAAACCATTTAATAAAGACACATATAAAGGCATCACATATGAGTATGTCCCGGATGGCGGTATTCATGTATCCGGCACCGCACTGACTAGTGTGGATAGCCCTACGTTTCCGGTTTGGTTTCTGCCGCCTGGAAAATACTTCGGGCTGGAATTGGGCCCGGGAATTTCCGCTAGTATTGTGGTGCAGAGAAACGGGAAGAACTTGTGGCTAAACGCCAAAGGCGCTTTTGAGATTTTGGCTGGGGATGTAACTAAGTATTGGTACGCGATTGTGAGTGCCGGCGCAACGGTTGACAAGACAGTATATCCGTACATTGTTTCTGGCACCACCGCCCCCACCACCTACACACCATACATCGGGCAGACCAACCCCCTGACCCTGCCTGAAACCGTGTATGGCGGTGAGGTGGACGCGGTGAGCGGTGAGGGGCAGGAGACGCAGAAACTCGTAATTCTGAATGGCACAGAATCATGGAACTCGTGGGGAATCAACGCTCACAACCCTGCTATTACAGGATTTTATACCTACGACATCAATGATTATGATGCTAAAAACGCAAAAGGCATTTGTAGCCATTTAGAGACTCCGAACCAAGATGTGTGGGGTGGGCGGAATGCTGGAATTGGCTTTGCGACAGTCGGATCGTCGCGCTATTTTATGTTCAGTATGCTGACTAGCTCGCTACCCGATATATCAGCGGGACATGAAGTTGCTTCGTTGAAAGCCTACCTTGCCGCCCAGAGCGACGCTGGCACGCCAGTACAAATTGCTTACAAGCTGGCAGAGCCTGTGCCCTTTACGGCCACCGGCGCACAGCCCATCCCCGCGCTTGCGGGAGCTAACACAATTCTGACCGATGCGGATGCCGTAGAGGTCACGGGACGCGCAGACCCCATTAAACGGATCACCGATTTGGAAGCAGCGGTTGCTTCTATCAACTGAAAGGAGAAATCACCATGGCGATTAAAAGCAAAGCACGGCACGACTTAACGTTGCGCAGCATCAAGCGGGAGATTGCAGCAGGACGCGATGTTGCATTTTGGCTTGACAAAGCATACACGCACTACGACAACGGGCTGCTGACCGAAGAGGACATTGCCGAGGTGGAGACGCTGGCGCAGGCGTATTATGATGCGCTGGACGGCGCACCTGACGAGGAAGGATGAGAACCTTAAAAAATACTGTAACGAAGGATCAAAATCCGCTGCACAAGGAGAAGTTAAAATGAGACTTTCAAACGGCGAAGTGCTGCTGCGCTGGCCTCTGGCACAGCACATCATCACGCAGGGATGGTACTACAACGACGGCAGCTTGCATCAGGCCATCGACCTGCGCACCCTGATTGACAACATGTATATCCGCCCGGTCTATGCCGCCGAGGACGGCACCGTGGATCAGACCCAGGACTGGGACGGACACACGCGGACGGGTATGCAAAGTTATGGCAACATGGTACGCATCCGGCACGCGCCCTACAAGGGCGGTGTGCTGCAGACCCGGTACGCGCACCTGAGTAGCTATTGCGTCAAGTACGGCCAGAGGGTCAAAGAGGGTGAGATCATCGGCTTCAGCGGCACTACTGGCAATGTGTTTGGGGCGCACCTGCATTTTGAGGTCATCCTGGGCGGCAAGCGGACAAACCCGCTGGTATGGCTGGACAGCGACTTCACCACGGCAAGCGGGCAGGTGTTTACATACCGCCCCGGAGAGCACGCTGTACAGCAGCCCGAGCAGGCCGCCAGCGGCGCGCAGACGGCCCAGAACGGCACCGGCAAGCTGCAGGTCATCACGGTAGGGCCGGTCTCGCAGGGCGATGCAGACGCCGTCTTTGCCGTGTGCCAGAGCCGCGGCCTGACGGATGCCGGGCTGTATAAAAGCGAATGGGTCTGAGGTGGTGTCAATGGAGCAGATTATAATCGCGCTCATCACGGCCGGGCTGAGCCTGGTGGGCGTGATGATAACGAACTACTTCAACAACAAAAGCCTGAGCGACAAGGTCACACACCAGCTGGAGGTTGCGCAGGCCGTAACGGACACCAAGATCGAGGAGCTGACACGCGAGGTGCGGACGCACAACAACTTTGCGCAGCGCATACCGGTGATGGAAGAAAAAATTGCTGTCGCGAACCATCGCATTGACGATCTGGAACGGCACGAGGAGAAGGAGAGGAAAATCTGATGCAGGACTTCTTGAAGAATCTGGCGGCGCTCATCAAGGTGAAAACCATCGTCACCCTTGTGGTTGTTGCAGTTTTCGCAATTCTTGCGCTGCGGGGCGGCCTGCAGCCGGACACAGTGATGACGATTGTCACCATGGTGGTGGCGTTCTACTTCGGCACGCAGACCGAAGGGAAAAGCAACGGTAAATAAGTAAGCGGCAGGCTGCTCAATGTGGGCAGCCTGCCGCTTTTTTACGGTGATTTTTGGGGCAAATTACTACGAACTTTTTACGAACTTTTGGCCGATTACGAACCATTTACGAAACATTATCAGACAGTATTTAACAGTATCTATCACTATCCGATAAATGAAAAACCGCGATACACCAACCTTTGCAGGTTGTATCGCGGTTTTTACATTGGCGGAGTAAGAGAGATTTGAACTCTCGCGGCGGTTTCCCACCCTACGCCCTTAGCAGGGGCGCCTCTTCGACCTCTTGAGTATTACTCCACAAGTCAAAGTGATTCTATATATTCACTTGTTATCACAAAATGGCGGAGAGGATGGGATTCGAACCCATGGTCCGCTCGCGCGAATCGCTGGTTTTCAAGACCAGTTCCATAAACCACTCGGACACCTCTCCACAGTGGCTGCCGCCAGAATGCAGGTATTATTATACAAAAATATGGAGGGGTTGTCAACCCCTCCGCGCAAACTTTTTTGAAAATTATTTCGCTGTGGATCTCACGGTGAATTTTCTCCTGTGTTTTGTTCGAGTGGTCTTTGTTTTGGGCCCTTCAGTCCTAAGAAACGCAAAAACCGCCGCAGTGTTACACCGCGGCGGGAAAATTTTCGGGGATTATTTTAGGCAATACCGCATAATTCTAAGTGCCGATACGGCGAGCGAGGTGCGGCAGCTGCTAAGCCAAAAGCGCAGATAATACTTTGTGTATTATCGAGCATTTTGGCAACGCAGATGCCGTGCCGCAGCCGCCGGAGCGGTGCTTAAGCCGTAAGGCGGGAATTATGCAGTGTTGCCTTTACAGCGCACAGGGGGTAAAGCCGTCCTTGCCCAGCACCTGGACCTTCGTGTAGCCCAGCTCCTTCAGCTTGGCGGCGGCATCTTCAAAGCCGTAGGTCAGCGCCTTGACGTCGTGGACGTCGGCGGTCAGCACGACATTGCCGGACAGCACAAGCCAGTCTTTTAAAATCGCGTCGGACGGGAAGTAATCCTTGCGGAAGCCGCGGTACGCCGCCGAGGTGTTGACCTCGAGCACGCAGCGATTGCGGGCGGCGGCCATCAGGGCAGAGTTTGCAGCGGCAGTGTAGCGGGGGTCATTCTCGTCAAAGAACTTGTTGCCGCCGTTGATCTTCTTGATGAGGTCAAAATGACCCAGAATCGTCGGCTTTTTCTCGGCGACCTTGGCTACGTTGGCAAAGTATGCCTCGGCCACGGCCAGACCGTCGCCGTCAAAATCGTCGTCGATGCAGGCGCGCAGATCCTCCTCGCGCCAGTCGATCTCATAATACTTGCCGGTCTTGGGCCCCTTGACATAGTGCGTGCTGCCGATCCAGTAGTCGTACTGGGTCGGGTCATCGTCGCTGAACAGATCCCATTCCAAGCCGCACAGAATGTCCAGCTTGCCGGCGTAGCGCTCCTTCAGCTTGGCGACCTGCGCCTTGTACAGGGCGGTACGGCTCTGGGTCATGCAATATTCCAGATCACAGGGGGTGTGGCTGTGCCCGCTGAAACCCAGCGTTTGCAGACCGTTCCGCCATGCCGTGACCGCAATCTCGTCCAGCGTGTTCTTACCGTCGCACAATTTGGAATGAACGTGTACAGAGCTTTTCAGGTATTCGCCTGCCATAGTTACTGCATCCTTTCCTGCTTGACCTTATGGTCAATTACGTGTCGTTTTTCGAGTTCCTTCGTGATGTCCTCTACGGAAATGCCCAGCTCGATCATCAGCACCATGACGTGGTAAGCCAGGTCGCTGATCTCGTAGATGGTCTCCTCCCTGTCGCGCTTGGAGCCTGCAATGATGACCTCGGTGGATTCCTCGCCGACCTTTTTGAGGATCTTTTCCAGGCCCTTGTCGAACAGATAGGTGGTGTAGCTGCCCTCCTTCGGGTCGGTCTTGCGGCCCTCGATGAGTGCGTACAGGCCCTGCCAGGTGAACTGCTTCAGCTCATCGGAGACATAGACCGGGTTGAAGAAGCAGCTCTCCGCGCCGGTGTGGCAGGCGGGGCCGGATTTGACGACGTCGATGACGAGCGCGTCCTTGTCGCAGTCGGCGGTGATGGAGACGACCCGCTGCACGTTGCCGGAAGTCTCGCCCTTGCGCCAGATCTCCCGGCGGCTGCGGGACCAGAATACGGTGCGGCCCTCGGCAATCGTCAGGGCCAGCGTCTCGGCATTCATGTAGGCGAGGGTCAGCACCTCTTTGGTATAATGGTCCTGCACGATGGCCGGGATCAGGCCGTTTGCGTCAAATTTGAGAGCCTTGGAATTTTCGGTGATTTCCATGGTGGACACTCCTAAAGTAATATAGTTTAGTGTACCTCTTTTTGTGAGTTTTGGCAAGAGGTAAAGTGTAGGTTTGCTATTGTTACGCAGTAGGGGCCGGGCATGCCCGGCCCGCGGCTTTCCCGGAAGAGGACACTTTTGGGAATGTTGCGGGCCGCACATGTGCGGCCCCTACCGGGTGGCAGCATGGCGAAGGGGCGATCACACCCGCATCTCTACCCCGTTCTCCCGCAAATACCGCTTCAAATCGTTGATTTCCACCTGCTTTGTGTGGAAGATCGACGCGGCCAGACCGGCATCTACTGCGGGGTGATTGCGGAACAACTCAAGGAAATCCTCCTTTTTGCCTGCGCCGCCGGAGGCGATGATGGGCACGGCGCAGCGTGCGGCCACGGCGTCCAGCAGCTCCAGATCAAAGCCGTTCTTCACGCCGTCGGTGTCGATGGAGTTCACGACCAGCTCGCCCGCGCCGTTTTTGACGCCCTGCTCCAGCCAGTCCAGCGCGTCGATGCCGGTGTTCTCGCGCCCACCCTTGGCGAACAGCATGAATTTGCCGTCCACACGCTTAATATCGGCGGAGAGCACCACGCACTGGTTGCCGTATTTCTGCGCGGCAGCCGGGATGATGCCGGGGTTGCGGATGGCCCCCGAGTTGACGCTGACCTTGTCCGCGCCGCATTTCAGCACGCGGTCAAAGTCGTCCGGCGTGTTGATGCCGCCGCCGACGGTCAGCGGGATAAAAATCTGGCTTGCGACCCGGCGCAAAATATCGGTGAACAGCCCGCGCCCCTCGACGCTGGCGGTAATATCGTAGAACACCAGCTCGTCCGCGCCGGAGGCGTTGTAGTACCGCGCCATCTCGACGGGATCGGCCATGTCCTGCAATCCTTCAAAGTTGACACCCTTGACCACGCGCCCGTTTTTGACGTCCAGACAAGGAATTATGCGTTTGGTAATCATGTCCTCATTCCCCCTCGTACAGCCGCACGGCCTCGGCCAGATCAATCGCTCCCGTATAAATCGACTTCCCCAAAATGGCTGCGTGGCAGTGCATGGCGGAAAGCTCGGCCAGCTCGGCCATGGCGGCAATGCCGCCGCTGGCCGTGACCTCGATGCCGGGAATCGTCAAAAGCTCACGGTACAGCGCCATATTGGTGCCCTGCATCGTGCCGTCCCGGGAAATATCGGTGGCAATAATGGCCTTGACGCCCGCATTGGCGCAGCGGCGGCAGAATGCCACGCCCGGCTCGGGGGTGACCTCCTTCCAGCCGTTGACAGCGACAGCGCCGTCCTTCATGTCAACGCCGACGGCGATCTGTGCGCCGTATTTCTGTGCCATTTCTGCCGTGAAATCGAAGTTTTTTACGGCCACCGTGCCCAGAATGCAGCGGTCCGCGCCGAGGTCAAGATACCGTTGGATGCGCGCCTCGTCGCGGATGCCGCCGCCGACCTCGATTTTGAGGCCGCCCAGCTTGGCAATGGCGGCAATCGTCTGCAAATTGGCCGTGGTGTCGTCCTTGGCGCCGTCCAGATCGACGACATGCAAATACTTCGCACCTGCGTCGATAAATTGCTGCGCTTGGGCGACGGGGTCTGCGTTGTAGACGGTCATCCGGTCGTAATCGCCCTGATAAAGCCGCACGGCCTGGCCGCCGCGCAGGTCAATGGCGGGGTATAGCTTCATGGTACTTCCTCCCTCTCGCTTACAGCTCGGCAAAGGCTTTTAACAGCCGCAGGCCGGTATCACCGGATTTTTCGGGGTGGAACTGGGTGCCGTACACCAGCCCCTGCCGCACCGCGCCCGTGACGGGGATGCTGTAGTCGCTCGTCGCCAGTGTCGATGCAGCGCAGTTTTTGGCGTAATAGCTGTGTACGTAATAGACGTACTCGCCGTTTTTGACG
>OMEA01000649.1_pt1 | contig 17151 bp, 18 predicted proteins | sample 1645321 | NCBI WGS metagenome assembly OMEA01 (sample SAMEA103958151, study PRJEB25191) | human gut metagenome
TAACCTTTCTTGAAATTATCTTCGCTTTATCTAAAACTGGGTTATCAGTAATTGAAAGCTCTAATAATCTAAATTTTCTACCGCCATACGGATAACCACCAATTGATACAAATTGACCAACTTCATACAAGAGCGTAGTTTCAATTCTAAGCGTCCTTTTGCTATTATAGTATACTTTACCTGACAATAGTTCTAAGTGGTCTTTACGAAGCTCTCTATGCCCTTTAAAGCTATCTATTCTATATTTGTCGCCATAAGTGGCTACGTACTCATATAACATTCGGTTTGTCTCCACTTTCTACAAAAATAAGTCTATCATTGAACTCTGTTTTAACTCTATCTGCTATGTAACCTGAATACAGTTTACCTTCGTACCATATATCTACTAAGTCATTAACATATAAAGGCAAAAGCTCATTTTGGTTAAAGATTAATCTTGTGACTATCGTAGAGGGAGAAATTTCAGCCTTAATAGTAGACATATCAGGAGGGTTTCCGTGGTCATCTCTGTCATAAAATAATGTTTTTGCTGTCCTTACATCTGGCAAGTCTGTTCCGTCTCCATGATAAGTGCTATAATCAATGACATCGCCGTTATTTTTGGCTGTATACATTTTAGGAGGATCTGTATAGTCATCTGTTGCCTTATTCTTAACGAATACAACAGCAAAATTATAAGCCGAACGTTCTACTATCGTTTCCGTATCCATTGTCACGTTTTGCTTAATATCTACCCTTGTTGTGATTCTTTTTCTATTCCAGTTTCTTGAAGCAAAGTTAATGAATAACAAGTTTCTAGGGTCTGTTTCAGATGAAGCATGTTGAATTGTTGTAGTTGGTTGAAATTGAACCTTGGAAAATATCCTTTTTGCTACGTCAGTAGCTGATGAAGTTTCTGCTTTTCGGTTGATTGTAGCCTTTCCTGCAAAGATAGTTGAATTAAAGAAATAACCATAACTCATTAAATTATTTTTACGAGGGTCAATTAAATAATCAATGATAGCAAAGTTTGTCGTTTTAGTTATTGCATTAGGAACATCTAGGCCTTCAATCATTGCCCAAAAATAGTTCTTTAACGTGGCTTTGTTACTTTCATCTACACTCGTAACAAGATAGACCATATCTAAGTTTAACTTTTTCTTTTGACCTAGAGCTTCCTCGACTGGAACAACTTCAGGAAAAAGAATTTGAACAATATCCCCAACTTCTACCGAAACGGTCAATGTAGCCGATGAAGTATAAAGGTAACCAGTTTCCCATAACTCATAGTTAATGACTTGGCATCTCGCTTTTGGTATAGGTAGACCTCTTTTATCTTTTTTACCATTTTTAAGGCTAAAATCAGATATATTGTAGTAGTTAGGGTTAAAGTTATCATAAACATTAGCTTCTAACATTAAACGAAGTCCGCCTTTCTCTTGATTTTAAACTCTGCCTTGGTTAGATTGACTAACTCCATTTGACCTTGTTCGATTATACGTGTTCTATATCGTTCAAAGTCCATTACAGGGAATAAATTTAGAGCAGTTGTCCCCTTCCAACCTTGATAAGTTTCATCATTTACATCTGTATTAATTAAAATATAGTCTTGCACCTGTTCCGTCTTAAATACAATTGCAGTATATTCATTTCCAATATCGTCTAAAAATCTAACTCCAGTAGGTGTTTTAGGTAGTTGCGGATATAATATTCCCATAAAACTAAATATTTCATCTTTTATATCCCAGCGACTTAAACGGTCTATGTCACTTTCCCCATAATAAGTGTAAGAAGTCCCTTTGATGTATTTATAGTTTCCCGGTGCTGTTCCACCATAAATTTTAGATTTACCAGCAATAACTTGACCATTTTGAGTCTTTTCAAGAGTTAAGTTTTCGTAAGTGTACCACTTTGTGATTATGTCGAACGTTATCTTTTCGCTGAAAGTACCATTTTTACCGTAACCCTCTGTTTTAGTAACTTCTGCTAAAGCTAAATCAGCATATACCTGAAAAATCTCTGTTTGATATTCAAGTGTAACGAATTTTTGGTTAAGAATATCGTTTATGAAGTCTTTCATTAATTGATAGTTTTCTTCCAAACTTTCGCCAAACGTTTCTAGTTTGAACTCTATTTGAGGTTGAGTGATTGAGCGTGTTCCCATTACTCCAACGCCGTTACTTTGCCAAATATTATTGGTTGATTGTAGCCCTAAATTAGAGGGCTGATAAAATCTAACTTTTCCATTTGTAACGTCCCAAACTTTATCATTTGTTCCGTCTAAATTGGTATGTATTTTGTACTGTCTTACCATTAAGCCCTCCCTAGTTCAAATTCTCGTCTGATTGCTCGTGCTAAGTTAGAAACATCTTGACCAGCACCGCCTTGTACGTTGAATGTGTTATATGTTCTATTGTCGCTTGATACGCTGTTCGTACTCAAACTGTAACCGCTAGAAGATAAATTAACATCTGTTAAGCCTACTACCATAGAGCCTTTGAATAGTCCGCCAAGTTTTCCAGCAATACCATTAATAGCTCCTGATATATTATTGATTGTATTTGTTACACCACCGAGAACGCTGTTTATCGTGCTACTGATTCCTCCGAATATTCCACTAAAGAAACCGCCAATACCACTAAATGCTCCTGTTATTGCATTGTAAGCATTAGCGGCGAACTGACCAAAGGCACTGAACGCTCCACTAACTACACTTCTAGCACTATTGAAAACTCCACTAAAGAAGCCGCCAACTCCACTAAATACACCTGAAATTGCTCCCCAAGCGCTTGAAGCGAACCCACCAAAAGCGCTGAACACTCCACTAACAATGCTACGAACAGAGTTGAATATGCCACTAAAGAAGCCTGAAGCTGCACTCCATATTGAGCGAACTACTCCCCAAGAGCTAGAAGCAAAACTTCCAATTGCGTAGAATACTGACGAAACTACTGAACTAACAGCGTTAAACATTCCACCAAAGAAACCTGATAGGCCTTTCCATGCGCCAATGACTAATTGGTAAGCACCGCGAATAATAGCCAAGATAAGTTGAAAAGCTACATTAATAATTGATCCTATTAGGTTAAACATAGATTGATAAAAACTTATTAACGGTTGGAAAGTTGTAACAAACCAGTTATAAGCGCCTGTTACTGCACTAGCTATTGTAGTGAAAGCGGAAGTTACAATTGCGACTATCCCGTTCCATAAACCACTAAAAAACTCTGTTATTCCGTTCCATATGGTTTTTGTACCCTCGACTGTGGAAGTCCATAACTCACCAAACCAAGCACCTAAACCAGTAAAGAACTGTTTAATAGCTTCAATTGACTGCAATAAGAAGTCTACAAAACTCTGCCACACTTTTTTCCCTGTTTCTGTTTGAGTGAAGAAATAAACTAAACCAGTAACAATGGCTGCGATCGCTATACCAAGAGCTACGAATGGGTTTATAGCCATAACAGCATTGAAAGCTGCCATTACACCCGTTCCTGCTTGAATTACTGTCTGTAACTTCTTGAAAATACCAATAGCACTAACTATTCCAGAACCGATTTTAAAAGCTACAAAACCTGCTGTTAAGGCTGCTAAAGACCATTTTAAAGTATCGATTGCTACTTTACTCTCACTAAATTTCTTTGCAAAATCAGCGATTTTCTTTATGACGTCGGCTAAAACTTTTGCCAAATTAGCAATAGCTTTACTTACGCTCTCCACAGAGCCTGCACTTTTGCCAGTTTTTGAATCTACACCAGCAAATGATTCTATTAGTTGTCCGATTATACTTAAAACTGAACCAAAAGTTGATCTTAAACCGTCCCAAATTTTAGAGAAAGAACTTAAAGCGCCATTCTTTTCTAACGCTCCCCACAGTTCTTTGACATACTTAACAATGCTATCAATGGCTTTACCAGCACCTTTACCCCACTCACCCATTTTATCAATTATAGCATCGATAACAGGAGTTAAAGCCTCAAGTGTAGGAAGCAATGCTTGCGACATATCTTCATTAAAACCAGCCCAAGTATCCCTTATAGTCTTTGCAGCACCGCTTGAACCGTCTGCTGTTTTTTGCATAGCCTTATCAAGCATATCCATTGAGACAGCACCAGCCGAAACAGCTTCATTAAATGAACCATATTGCTGTAATGAGGGGTTCATTTTCATAATAGTGTCTTTTAAAGAAGAACCAAGAGCTGTGTTATTATCTGTTAGCTGATTAATATTTTCAGCAGTAACTTTTCCAGCTGCTGACATTTGACCGTAAGCCTGAACTACACCTTTTAATTGTTCGCCAGTACCACCAAATGCTTGGTTAGCTTTTACTAATGCTTCCGTCTTACTAACTGCTGACTTAGCACTATCACCTAAACCGATAAATGTTGTTGAAAGTTTTAAAGTATCTTCACTATTTGCGTTTGTATCTCTAGCGAGTTTCTGCATAGAATTGCTTACATAGTCAAAATCTTTTCCACTGCCTTTGAATTTCATCGTGTTCTTTAAGGCAATCATGGCTGTCTGGGTGTCCATTGCGTCAGATATCCAGCCCCTTAAACCATTGCCAACAGCACTAACAGCACTTGCACCGATTTGCCTAAATGCACCAACAGCAAACTCTCTAAGACCGCTAAAGCGTGACTTCATTCCGTCAATTCCGCTATTTACACCCTTGGTGTCCATTTTAGCATCAATATGCCAAGAACCTGATTTAATAGCACCCTCGACTTGCTTTATTTCGCCCTCTAGCCTGTTAGCTTGCGTTTCTGCTGTGCCTAAAGCTCTGGTAAGTTGTAGCCATTTCTTTTGACCTGATGACGTACTTTTGTCAACATTAGAAAGTTCTTCTTTTAATTTTGTTGCTTTGTCACGTGATAAGCCCAACTGCGTTTGTAAGTTCTTTTGCAATTGCGCCATTTTCCCGGTATTTGTGGGGTCAAGTTTTAGAGCGTCTCTTAAGTTTTTAGCTTCTCCTCTAAGCCCTGACATTGCGGTATTAACGCCTTTAAGTGAGTTCTCGAATTTCGTGGTATTACCGTATATCTCGACCTCAAATGTTGCATTACTTGCCATTACATACCCTTTCTTTTACGCCTTTTCTCTTTTTCTTTTTCCTCTTTCTTCTTCTCTGCAATAAGTTCGATTAATTTATAAACAAGTTCTAGTTCCATTTCCATGAACTGCGTTATATCAATTTCGTTATTGCCTAAAACAGTCAAAAGTTCTAAAGTTTTATTTCCCTTTACAGTATCTTTCTTCTTCTTAATCAATGGACTAGAAGAAAAGAAGACCATATCGTCTTCCGTTTCCTCTTCTTCTTTAATAAAAACAGTCTTACAGAAGATATTGATTAACTCATTAGTTGTAGGAAGCTCTGTTTTGTCGTCTAAGGCGTTTTGCAGTCCTCCGTTACAATCTACCCAAAGTATCAACAACTTGTCTGTAAAGCTCTCCATTTGCTCCGTAAAGTCATCAGGAATATAACCAGCGACAAAAGATTTCTGTAGGTCTGCAAAGTCTTTTAAATCTGTAATAAAGTCCGAACCAGTTAGTTCTAAGTATCTAATTGCATGTTTTAAAATCATTTACAGTCCTTTCAGCTCATTAAATTTCTTTCTGCCACAGTTCGACGAGTTCTTTAAGACCTTTACCGTCAGTATCGAACTCAAAGCTAGTACGAAAGTCTGCAAAGTCGCTTTTAGCTTTTACAATGTTATCTTGAAAAAGAGCCAAGTATAAACCATATTGAACGAACTCCATCACATCAGTAATTTCTCCGTCTTCTTTTTTAAGTTCTGTATCCATTGCCTTTTGTTGTTGAAAAAGGTCTTTACCTGTAATCATTTTAAATTTACGTGCTGTGCTTAATTGTTTTGCCATTTTATATATATTCCTTTATTTATTCTACTATTTTTTTCCAAGTATATCTTCCTGGGTCTGTACTTTGTGTGTTAGAGTCATTATCAGTGTATGTTCCGATATAGCTTGGATAATCTTCGGGCGTTACTTCACTAAACGAAGGCATCCAAGGAGTAGCAATTGGACCCTCTTCCCACTTATGACCAGCAGTCCATAAAGTTGTACCTGCATTTGGAGCATTTATTTCATATCTAGGGTTAACAGTGTCACCAGCTTTCAAGTTTACTGTGAAGGAATCTCTTTGCCAATCAAATGAATCGTCAAGTTTTTTATCCTTTACTAAAGTATTTGATCCCCCACCATTTACGGAAACGTATCTATACATATTTGACTTACCGCCAGACCCTTTTACATCAGCTGAGAATGTATATGTTCCGTCTTTAGGTGCAGTAAATGTTTTATGAATACCATTCCATTGAGCGGTTGTTTTCTTAACAGTTCGCCCTTCATGCGTTCCGTCATTTTGCCAACTACCTGCATTAGCCCAATTTCCGCTGAAATCTCTAGTACCGTCTAACAAGTTCAAGTTAGGATAAACGGTCGTGAATCTATCTCTTCCATCTTTGCTATATGCAAAGGCTACGTGGTAAGCCCCGTCGGGCACACTAGGGTTTGTCAGTTACAGCAACGCCTACCGAAACATCTGGATAGCCTTCAGCGGAGAATGTAACGATATAAACGCCAGGAGCAAGTTCGTTGTTTCTTACAATATTTCCTTTTACATCTTTAATTACCGCTGTTACTTTTACATCTTGCCCTTTAGAGTTTTTCAAGAAAGCTGGTAAAACAATTGTTCCGTCATTACGCCCTTTGGTTTTCGTTTGAACATTTGGAATAACTGGAGGAATTAACGTAACAGCACCAGCAAGTTCCGTATCAGGTTGCATGATGAACAGTCCACTTTCCATTTTCTTTACAAAATCTTTTGCTTGTTCTCCCCAAATTTCGTATTCAATAGCAGGAACTTTTTTATCGCCATTCAAATAAATATCTGAATCAGTTGCTTGTACTGCTAAAGTCCATTGGATAGGGTCTACACCGTCTACTGAATCTGTTTCTGATTCTTTTGTAGCTTCTGATGTTGGTCTCAAATTTGGATAAACGACTACACGATAACCGTCAATAAATTCTCCTGTAACTTTATCACGTTTGCGCCCTTTAATAAGGTACTGAACGCATTTAGTTTTCCAATTACCAGTAGGAGACCAACCTAAGCTATTTGCTGTTCTTTGTTGACCTAAGATATCCTCTTTAAGTGCTTGGTCTGTTTGAATAAATACCATTTCACCTTGAAGCAAGGTAGCACCTTTTTTTACTCCATGGTCTGGCACGTCATCAGCTGGAAAGCTTTTAGTTTCCGCTTGGTCTTCCATTTCGCTAACTGATACCAAACCAGTTACAATTTTATGGTTAGTGAAAACTGGTTTTCCGTTACTTCCCTTGGCCATATCGGCTACGATTAGAGCTTCATTACCAAAGAAAATCTCACGTGAGTTATAATCTAATTTCATTTTCTATTTTCCTTTTTATTTTTTTAGTAGATATAAAGTCTACTAAGTTAAGTTAAACGCGTTATTCATAAAAGTGATGTTAAAAGCACCTTTAATATAAAGTAAATTCGGCTACGTTTGATAGACTTTTATCAGTTGCACTACTTGAGCCAATAAATAAGCGTCGTTTTACCGGATCAATAAGTGTAATTTCTGGTTCTAAAGGAATGACCCTATTTTCATCATCAGTCGTTTCTGCATTATACATGTCTACGACTTTAAATCTACCGTTATCAAGTAGGCGTAATTGATAAGCTTTTGGTTCATGCATAGATACGCCTAAATATAAATCTCCGTTAAACGCCATTCCTTGAGGCTGATTATCCCCTAAAATGTCACCAGTATAAGACGCAATTATTTGAGCAGTGCCATTGTAATCATCACTGCTTTTGCCACTTACGAAACTACCCCAATGTTTGTTATCAGACTTATCAGTAGTTTTATCAGATAAATCATCGTTGCCAAGACCTAGTAAAATTTTTAAAATTACAACTTGTTTTCTGCCAGTAGTATAAGAATAATAAACAGTCTTTTTATCAACGCCAAAACATGCAGAACCATCACCAGGAAGTCGCTTGCCACCTTCTTTAAATATAATCTGAGTGTTTGCATGATCATTTACTCTTAACTCAGTCTTTTCGTTATCTGGGTTTTTATATAAATTAATCTCTGGCGGAAATGCACTACCATTAAAGACAAGTAATGCATTATCGCGATAATCAACGCCGTTAGCATGTCCAAGATTGTGCTTAATTACCCCAATCTCTTTAAAACTTGTGGGGTCGATCCTGTGGATGTAATCTGTTGACCTATGGTCTGGCGATGACCCACCAAATAACCAATATTCGTTACCTACTTTTGCCCCATCTTGACCAATATATGGTTTATATCTATTAATTGGAAACTTCACCGGGAAACTATCACTTGTTGGCCAACTAGTCGTTCCAACTGATCTTGCATCTAAACCACTAGATGCACGAGGTTGCCATTTTGCGTCGGAAGAACTAATGGTTGCACTTTTCCCTCCGGACAATACCTGTTCATAAATAGGGTCAGTGCCATCATTGAATGGTCTATATCCAGGTGGGATATCATACGAGATAGTTGGATCAATAACTGATTTGGTTTCTGTAGTAAGTGTAACTGTATTTCCTGTTCTTACAAAGGTATGTTTGATTGTTGATGATTCAATTTTTCTAGAAACAATTTTAGAAGAAAACGAGCCACTGACAGATATACTTTCAATTGATTCGTCACCTAATTTATGGACAAAAAGAGATGATAAATCTGTATCTGCAATGGGAAACCAAGTAAAGTCAGTTGGAACTTTATTAATTTTAAGAGTATTACTATAGCCAATATACTTTGGCCAGTCAGCAGTTGTTACTTCGCTAGATGATGGCATCCAAGGAGTAGCAGTTGAACCTTGTTCTAGTTTTGGCTTTCTAACTCTAATCGTGAAACTACCTTCACTAGGGCCGGTAAATTTAGCCATGATGGCTGCTTGCGTACCAACAGCAGAGTCTTCATACGGAGGTATCGTTGAAGTTTGTGTTATTCTTATCCATTGGTTCAGCATTTTGCTAGGGTCTTTAGGTAAATCAATAGTGCATATACGCTTCCATGAGTCTATTCCTCCACCAGAAGTATACCTCTGACCGATCCAAAGTCCACTAATGGTTGTTCCAGCAGGAGCGTCCCAACTTGTGAACATAACATCCATACTCATCGTATATTTATCGTTGGGTTTATAATCTCTAGGCTTAATGGAGAAGCCATCTCTTAAGTCTTTAGCAAACCATGTATTAGTTCCCTTTATTGTAACTTCTCCATAGCCATTTTCTACTTTGTCGAAACTTTTAAAGAACCCATCTTTGGTTTTGGCTGAACTATTAACTAACAAATTCAAATTCGGATAAACAGTTGTGAAACCGTCCGTACCGTCTGCGCTATTAGCGTATGCTGTTGTATTTATAACTCCGTCACTTGTTGAAGTACCTCCATTTGCAATAGGAAGCACACCTGAAACTCCAATATCAGTTGCGTCAGCAGTCCCGTCAAAGTTTTGAAACGCTGAGGCTTGAAGATTTACTCCAAGTTTTCTAGCTGTTTCCAGTTTGCTTGCACTGACCGCATTGCCATTAAGTGGTAAACTGTTCGCTTGTGCTTCGGTAGCCTTTGCCATTGCATTTTTGGCTTCAGTTTCAGCTTGTTTTGCTGTTTCTTGAATAGTCGTTACATTTTTATTTGTGATTGATAACTCTGATTGTTCAGCTTTTGTTGAAATTGCAACACCTTGTTTATCAACAGTAGCTTGTAAGTTGTCTAAATCAGTTTGATTGGCTTTAAGTTCAATATTGCTCTTATTTGAATCAGTTTGAGCATGTAAATCATTCAACTCACTATGCAGTACTTGTGGCATATTTTCCAATAATAATTTCGTAAAATCATCAATCTTATTATTTACTTCTTGAGCTAAATCAGAAACAGTAGAACTGTCTGATATAAATGTAAGATTCTTGCTGACAATGGCTTGATCTTTGTCTTTATTGAGAAGTATTAAGTTCGCTTCAATAACTCCTGGCGCTGTCATTTCGGTAGGAATTACCAAAACAAACTCTCCCTTAATTAAGTCCTTAGGAGGTACAACAATAAAGCCTGAATTGCTATCGTTAGTATATTGATATGTAAGTTTTAATGAATGACCAGTTAAATCAATTTCAGTTCCGTTATCAACTATTTTAATTAATAACGTTCTAGCATTGACATCGCCTTGCATTATTTGTATTGGCTGGGGAAGGTCTTTGTTGACTGTGTCCCACAAAATCGTTCTATTTCTAAAATTATCTAAACTCATTTAAAAATACCATCATTGTTAATTTCAATCAAATGTAATTAAGTCACTTTCTACTTTTATAATTTCATTGAATTAGCATAATTAGCGCCTTTTTTCAATGTTGTTTTAACGTCTTGCATACCATTTTTTTCAACTAAGAAATACATACCATGATAACCGCTAGTGTAATTAGCCCTAGTCCCTGCATTTACTACTATTTTATCGCCTTTTTTAACTTGCTTTAAGTTACTTGACAATTGCCCAGTATTTTGATATCTGGCATAAGTATAGGTATGACCGTGGCTTCTGATTAATCTAGTTCTTCGGCTTGCAGCATTAGCCTTTGCCTTAAACTCTGCTTCAAACCAATCGCCCATGCGTTCTGTTACTTTAGTTTGCATTTCTTTAGCTATGCTTGCTGTATTAAGTAAATTCATTGCCATGCTTGACCACCTGCACCACAAGGCAAATAAACCGTTCCGGTATAATTGTACAAATGGCTATTCTCTGACCAGTTCGTCATATTCCAACCATTTTGCAAAACATTTCCGACTAGTCCTACAAGTTCATCGTCAACATCTTTAACAGATAAAACAACTTGATAATAGTAACCCATGACAAAGCTCGTATTATCCATTTTAAGCACCTTTGAGTCACTAAGTGACAAATATACCGTCTTGTCTTCTATCGTGTCCTTAACGCCTAAAATAACGTCATTTAGAGGCATTGTAAGTAAATTGTTGTACCAATCTATATAAGAATCAAATTCCATTGCTCACGACTCCCTCTAAAATCACCTTATTATTCTTAGGGTCTCTTTCCCATGTTGTCCGCTTGAAAGTATCGCCTTTTTCGTCCAAGAAATAGTTGAAAATCAAGTCTTCCATTTCTCCGATTCCGTTAAGCTCGTATCTTACGTTTTTACCTAGCCCAATCATAGAAAACTCATCAAGCCTTGTCTGACTAATTCTCTGTTTGACTGCTGGTAAAACGATAGGCTTTATAACATTAGCTTCTGCACCGTTCTTCTTCTTAACAGTCGTCTCTACTTGCAATGTAACTTGCGAAAATATCATCAAATGCCTCCATAATACATTAACTCTTGTAAAGAAGCCAAACGTTTCATTTCAGCATTTCGCCATTGTTCTGCTGGTTCATCAACAATATTAAGCCGACAATAACAAGAGATAAAGTCTTTCACTAATACACTTGTTTCGTCAGCTTTAATACCATTTTTTTCTAGCAACTTAATAGCTATTGAGCGGAATAAGATGAGTTTACTATCATAAGCTGTTACTAAAATCGGAATACCACAATAGACCTTAATATAATCTATCATTTACTTCCTCCATTTTATTCTTATGCTACTGTAATTACTGCACCAGCATTATAAGTTTCAACGTGTCCGCTTGTTAGTGTTTCAACCAAAATCATGTTGCTATTAGTTTTCCATTCGAAGGCATCAACTTTAGTAAGGTCTTGCATGTCAATGTGATATTTTTGGTCTACCAATACAGTAGGTTTGAGTGCTTTTGAACCTGTGTAGACAATGATTTCATCTACTCCAACTTCAGAAGCAATTTCAGTATCATCATTTTTAATACGAACATGAGCGTTAGCGGTCGCTTGACGTAACTCATCTAACAAGGCTTTACGGTCTTCTGCTTTAACAATCAAATAACGACGACCAGCAGTAGGACGAACAAAGTCAACAGCTTCTTCAATAGCGTCAGCAAATGGAGTTTTGCCAGCCGCTTTAGCTTTTGTAGTAATCTTTTTGATTTTTTTGACGTCTGCTTCTTTGTCAATTGATTTAAAACCGTTTGTTCCGTCTCCCTCAACAAGAGCAAGGTCAACAATTTTGTTTACAATAGCTTGTGTAAGTTCTGCTACAATCAAGTTGTAAAGTTCAGAATATGACATTTGAAGTCGTTTAACACGTTCGGCAAGTGATTGCAATTTATAAACCATTACAGGTTCAAGAGTGTCAATAGTGAGTGTAGCTGCCTGCTCTGTTTTTTGTTGTCCGTCTTTGTGGACTTGGGCTTCATTATCTGAATCAAATGAGCGTGATACAAGCAAAGCACCAACATTTGTAACATGGAATACTTTGAATACTGGGTTAGTATTTAGCAATGCTGTGTTGATTGACTCAACCAATTTGCGTGGAAGCTCAAAAGTTTTGTCTGTGATAGTTACACCATTTTCAGCAAGTTTTGCATTCCAAGCGTTTTTGATTTCTGATTTTCCAGAGTTCTTTTTCAATACATCGAAAAATTCTGTTACAGCGTTTTGTGATTCAATAAAGTTTGTCATTTTAGCTTTTCCTTTTGGTTTTTCTTTCTGTGCGTTAAGTTCGTTCTCAATTTTGATAATTTCAATTGAATTTTCTGAAAGTGTTTTTTCTAATTCTTGTACTTTTGGCAAGTCTTCAATTGCGTTTTTTACTTCAAAACCACTGATTTGAGATTTTAAAGATACGTTATTTTCTTTAAGTTCTGCCAAGCGGTTTTGTTTTTCGATTAAATCAGGTTTATTCATATTTCTTTTTAATATCCTCAATTTCTTTCAAAGCGTTTCGGCTTTCAATAATTTTGTTGCGTTCTTCTGTAAGCTCTTCGCCTAGCGCGTTTTGAATAAATTTTGCGTTAGGGTCTGCTGGTACTGAAACAAGAGAAATCTCTTTAAACTGTGCTTTATTTACAACTAGAGCGTCATTATCATCAAAAGTATAATCTGTGATGTAATAGGCAATCGATAGTGAGTCAAAAGCGCCATTTTCAACAGCCTTATTAATGTTTGGTGCATCGTCGTAAAGAGTAAAGTCAGTCAGGTATTTATTAGAAGCCAAATCATAGTAAACTTTTGCGTCCCCGATGACTTCGCTAGATCCAGCACCATGTTCATATAGCAATGGATATCGTTCTCTAGCAAACTCAATACAGTTAGGGGTCAAGATAATACCGTTACGATTCTCTACACCAACTTCTGAACCAATGCCTTGGAACGACTTAGAACCATCCTCGTTTTCAGTTACTTTAATTTCAGCACTATTGGTTATTAGTTTCATCTGTGCTTGTTACGTCCTTTCTATTGCCTTGTAAATCACTTAGGTTTTGAACAGCAACTGCGTTAAGGTTTGTGACATAAATATCTCCACCCTCGATTGGTTGCTCGCCCATTTTAACAAGAAGTTGATTCTGTGTAAAAATAGGAGCGTTAATGTTTTCATGATACAAGTTGATTAATTCTTTCAAAGTTGCAAACTTGAATAGCTGGTTATCTACGATTATGCGTTCATAATATAAATTATCCTTATTTATTCGTCTGCGACCTGTTGAAATCAGTTTATAAGTCAGTTCCTTTTCAAGTTGAATCAGTAAAGGAATGATAGTAGAGTTGTAAAAATAAATTTGTTGTTCTTGCGTAGCAGTACCAAGCAAAATATTTTCATTCATAAAGTAACCTGTCAAAAGTTCAGATTTAATAAGGTCAATTTCATCTTTATTTAAAACAGAATAATCTTTTTTAAGTTCTACAATCTCCGTCTTGTTATCAACTGGCGTCAAACCGTTGTAACTCGAACCCTCTTGCATGTTCTTTATTGTTGCTAGTGCTTTTTCTCGATACTCCTGTGTATTATCAATGTCAAGAAAGGCATTAATTTTCAACAAGCCACGCAATTTACCTTGTTCCAGCTTAGTTTGAATACTAGCTAGAGCATTATCTAAAATACTTGTATCCTCATTGATATAAAAAGGACTGACAAGCCTTACTAATTCTTCAGGTTTATATTCTTTTCCATCATTAGTAAGCAGTAAGTCTGCTAGATCGCCCGTTTCACTATCAAATATAGGGTACAGGTCAACATAGCGCGTGCATAGCAACTTTTTAATTACTTTCTGCCAAAACTCCATACTATTGTGTTCGCCCTTAGAGCTCCAATTGAGGACCTCATCTAAATCAGAACCTGCCTTACTAATCAAAGTATCAGATCCAACATCAGATTTTTTATATTTTACATGATTAAATTCTACTTTTGTTATTTCATTAGCAATTTTATTGTGAATATTAGTCACAAAGGCACTTGTATATTCTACTGCTTCGTTTTGCCACGCTGTGACTCTTTGAGTATCATTGTTTAGTTTTCCACGTGAAAATGTTACCACTTTTCCGAATAAGTTCAATTTTTCCCCTTTCTACCATAAACTTACGCCTTTCCCTCGTTTATACTCGCCTGTTTTCTTGTTATGGCAAGACTTACAAAGGAGTTGTAGGTTATCAGGGTTCAGCGCTATTTTCCAATCATCAAGATTTTCCCACGTTAGTTCGATAATATGGTCTACTTCGTATTTTTTAGCACCGAATGCGCCACATCTTACGCAAGTCATCTTATCACGTTGCCTAACATAATCACGGACTGCCAACCATTCTTTTTTATTATACCAGCCACTTTCTCGAACTGTGTCAACGTTATACTTCATCTGACACCAACATTTCTAATGCCATTGTCAAAGCAACAGTAGGGTCAATTTTATCTTTTTCAAGTTTTTTAGTATACATATAGTCCCCACTTTGTCCGATTTTAACAGCAGTATTATTTAAAGCCCATTGCATAACTTTTTGGTTATGGATAAGTTTATTTTCTACTAACTTAGATTTTAATAGCTTGATATAGTCATTCATTGAGAAACCTTGTCGAATTGCTCTTTGGTTGTCTCCGTCTTTATCAAAGAAATAACGCTCAATCAAACCTTTTAAAATTTCATAGCGTGCTGGGTCATAACCGATTTTTCTAAGCCTGCACCCTGTCTTGGTTCTAAAGTCATTAATATACGGTATTAAGTCATTAACGTTGATATATTCCGTATCAAGTAAGATTAATTCGCCTCTGTCAACGAATTCAGTCCATAGCTCTTGCTGTTCTGTGTCTAGTTGCTCATATTGAGTCCGTACAGAGAAAGTTAGCGTATGGCTGTAAGTTTTACCCTCTAACTCACAAACGAACGACACAGCGGTTAAATCGCCAATCAAGGATAGGTCAATTCCGACATAAGTTCTATTTTTATTAAATACAGATAAATTGAAGTCTGTTAGTTTAGTATCCTGTGGAGTAAAGTAGTAAGCTGTATCCTGCATAGGCAAGCCCATATTAAACGCTAAGAACTTATTCTGTAACGCTGGGTCTCCTTGCGCAAGTTCGTATTCTTCAATAACTCCTGACCACTTAGGGACGTTACCAATAAGCGGTAAAGCCATAGTCCAATTCTTCTTATCTTTGACCTGCTCGTGACTTTCCAGCATGTAAAGCAAGCCGAACGACCTATCATTGTAAAATTCTTCTTCTGATTTGAAGCGTTCAACAAGTTTATCATATAAACCGTCTCGTTTAAGCCCACCGGAAGTAATGTAAATACTTTGCCAGTTATCTTGCTTTTGACGTGAACCTTTATTGACTGACTCTGTTATATCCTCGCCATAGGTATGAACTTCATCAAAGATATTAAGCGAACTGTTACCACCTTGCGCCCTCAAAGTATCATTTGTTTGCTTTTTGAAAGTGGTTTTAAAAGAAGTAAACTCTAGCCCTTGTTTCGTACTCTTGAAGATCTTGTTTTCATTGTATACTCTTAATGTATCGCTTGCTTCCGTTTGATTCCGAACTTGGTCAAATACGTGTCTAGCCTGTGTATTATCGTATGCAATAACTAAGCTCTCTCCGCCATATTGTCCGCCTAAAATCATCCAGCTAAGCACGCGCGTAGCCATTAAACTAGACTTACCAGATCCACGGCCCAGGTTAAGGAAAATTTCATTAACTAGGTTAACTTGTACACCTTTTTCATCAACCATATCATAGCCAAGCATTAACTCATACCACCAAAGCTGTGGAGGTAGTAGTTCGATTTTCACCAGGTTACCAGTAGTTAGATAGAAGTTGTCTTGTATCCATTCAATAGCTTGCGTAACACGGTCATAGCGATAAATATACTTATCATGAATGCGAATTTGCTTCTGAATAGTCTTACGAATGTATTTATTAATAATAATGCCATTTTCTTCGTTGTATTCCAACATTTTATTTAAATAATACATTTATTCAAACCCTTTCGGCACTTCAATTTTTGGTGTTTTATACTTACTTAGCTTATAGTCATCAAGTTCTTCAATCTTAGCTTTAAGGTCATTAGAGCTTGATTCTTCCTGTTGTAATCTCCGCCATTCAGTAGGGTTATAAAGTTCAGGGTTTCCAGCCTTAGCAACCATCATCGCTACCAAGCTGTCTTTATCCAGTTCTTTTTCTTTAACCTTTACTTTTTCGATGTTTCCGTCAGCGTCATAGATTGTTTCTGTTTCTTTTAGCGTTCTGACTGTCAGTTTGCTCGCTAAGGCACTTTCAGCTAGTTCTAATAGATTTCCCCTAGCAATGCTTTTAGCTTCGTCATACGCCTTTATATTGTCATCTCGCCACTTTCTAAAAGTTTTAGCCGAACAATGCAAATTGGTGTAGATTTCTCTGTCATTGCAACCTGATTCAATTTTATCAATGATTTGACTAAATAGCGGTTCTTCATACATCTTAGGTAAAATTGTGGGTCTGCCACCGTTTTGTGTTTGCATATTATCCTTTCTTTTAAAGTGGTTATATCGTTTAAAGCTTATATTCTCGTCTCTAAGAACAGCAATAACTTTTGCTTATAAGTTTACCAACTTGGGTAACTCTGCTCTCACAAGCCAAAATATGAGCATATAGCCCTATAGTTAAGATTTAGTAAAGATTTTGCGAGATCTGGCGAGAACTGGCGAGATCTGGCGAGATTTTGCGCCAAAAAGCGCCTTTTTGATTTTTCGGGGGGTTCGCAGCCG
>OMEA01000658.1_pt1 | contig 16923 bp, 3 predicted proteins | sample 1645321 | NCBI WGS metagenome assembly OMEA01 (sample SAMEA103958151, study PRJEB25191) | human gut metagenome
TTCCATTCAAAACCTCAAGAGCCTCCTGTGGCTTTCCGTTCTGCAAATGCAGCCACGCCAATATACCATCAGCAACAAAGCACTGCTCGATTTTTCCTCCTGCTTCCGCCTGCATTCTGCCCTTTGCCGCAAGCGTTGCCACCTCGTAATTATCTCCGCTCTTTTCAAGAAAACTCTCCGCCAAAGCAAGATTTACAAGACCTTTTCCGTATTTTCCAAGCACAAACTCAACTATCCTGCCAACCTTCGAGGCCAGCTCTCTGTCTCTCTTGCTCCACTCACAGAAATCTTTTCCACCGTTCATCATTGAAGGCAGATTGGATGTAACCGACCATTCCTGTATTCTTACCTCCTTATTAAAGACCATTGTGTATGCTGACTTCAAAAGCTTTAATACATCAACACTTCCTCTGTGCGGCAGACCAATATCCAGATACAGCAAAAGCCCCTTTGCATTTTTCCTGGCACTTCCCTGGTTTTCATCTGCATATAATTTTAGTCTGTCGTACCATCTTTCACTCTCATCAGGATTTAGAAGGAGTGACTGCAGCATGCTCATACCACACATAAGCTCAGGACTTTTCTCGATGACATGATCCGGAAGTTCCAGGTAATATTTTTTCAGATCATAGTAATAACCACTGTTCGCCGCATGTCTGGCATTATCGACAAGTATTGAAACTATTCGCTCTGTAACTCCTGTATTTTCATACATCTCCAAAGCTTTCCTTATATCTCCGTTAAGTCTGTAAAACAGTCCGGCATTCTCATACAGGCCTCTTATACGCTCTTTCTCGTACTTCCGCTTAAGACGTCTGCGCATAGAGACCCTCATGTGAAACTGCAGTTGATATTGTGTATTGCCATCCTTATCCATCCGGCTGGTCATAAAGTTTCCAAGCCACTTTGCCCTCTCGATCAAAAGCTCACTGTCACTTCTTCCGGTTATCATCTCAGCCTGTTTTGTTGTAAACTCATCCACCACGGATATTTCCATGAGAAATTCCTGCATTTCCACATCCCAGTTATCATACACATGATACTCAAGGTAATTACACATCTCATCCTCAACGCGTCTCGAAAAATCATTATACATATCATCTGTTATCTCGCTTGTATATGCCATTTCCATGTATTTGATGTGGCACATCTCCACAGCCAGCGGAAGTCCTGTAGTCTCATAGTACATTCTCTGCACTTGTGCCTCATTGATGCTAAATCCAGCGTATTCAGCATACTTCTTTATATCCTCCAGACTGAACATAAGCAGCTTGCTGTCCACCACATAAAATCCTTCTTGAAATCTTACAGCAGAAAGCCATGGGGGAACCGGACACCGGCCAACGAGTATAACCCATACGTCTTCTCTTCTAATGAGTTCTATGATCTGCTCCCTCACTGTGTCCACATCCCCCCATGAGAGCTCGTGCAGATTATCTATGACAATTATTTTTCTTGCGTTGCTGCTTTCTACCACAAGGTCATCCGGTCTGATACCGCCGGCATCCACCACCATGTACTTACGTGTTCCAAGATATCTGCTGACAAGAGTCGTCTTTCCCGAACCACTGACCCCGAATATATATGCAGTTACATTCCCTTCATCCGCTGTCTTCAGAAGCCTCCAGGCTTTTTTCGGTTTTATAAAACAGCCTTTATTACCCGAAGCCGTATTCCCCATATGTACAAATCTCCTTTTCTCACTTTTTAATCCCGGTATAGATAATCAACACCCTGTATATATCAGCAAAGGTGCCTGCATCCAGCCCCAACGGGCCGGATATCAAGCACCTCATGCAGCTACTATTTTTATTTTACTATAATCTGCACAGCCTGTGTAGTGCCATTTACAGCAATTACATAGACCGTACACTTTCCTGCGGCCTTTGCCTTTATTCTTCCTTTGGCATCAACTGTAGCAACATTTTTATTTGTACATGCATACAAATACCTTGCACCATGTGTGCCATCAAGCACCTTCTTGCTGGCATCTGCCTTGGTATATCCAGGTTTAAGCTTAATCGTCTGCTTAACTCCCAACACGTAGCTCTTCTGTGGAAGCAGAACCTTCTTGATGTTGGTATATTTGCTGCTATTGGTAACTATATGAAGCATGACACTATTGTCTATATACTTCTTCTTACCATTTACCAGCTTATATGCCTTTACTCTCAGCTTGATCGTATCAAACTTAGCAAGTGATTTGCCATTAATTCTGGATATTGTAACTCGGGTTGCCGATGCGCCCTTTACCGATTTAACAAGACTTTTCGAGCCAAAGTTTACATAGCACTTCTGTGCATATATATCATATCCGTCAGCCTTGTTAACCTTACCCCACACAACTGTCACTTTGTTTCCGGATACTACTGCATGGATATTCTTATTGATACCAGCTGTATTTTGTGCCGGTATTTTTGCTACAAACCTGGCATTGATTTTCATATTCTTATTTGCAGCAACCTTTACCGAAGTTTTTGTACTCTTGAAGCTTCCTGTCCAGCTTCCAAGTTTACAGTTGTTTGCCGCCTTTGCCGTGCAGATAAGAACCGTTCCCTCGATCACTGATGCACCATTCTTAACTGTTTTGCCTTCCGCAGTCTTGATTGTGATCGATCCGTTTTCAGTCTTTCCAATAGCTACCTTCACATACCTGAACTTGAATGCCGCTCTTATATTCATGTTCTTTGTCACCGTAAGTTTCACTGTAGTACCAGTCTTGCCTTTGGCATCTCCGCCCCAGGCTGACAGATCACAATGCTTTGCAGGAATTGCCTTGCAGATGATATCTGTGCCTTCCTGAACCAGCTGTCCGTTAGATATCTTCTTACCGTCAGCTGTTGTGACAGTTACCGTACCATTCTTCACTGTGGCAATACTTACCTTCGCATATCTTGCCTTGAAGGCTGCTCCCACTGTGATACTTCCGTCAAGGGCTTTTTCAAATGTGCTCTCAGCCTGATCTGCCGCATCCTCTGTCCATGCGTCAAAGTCATAGTACATATCCGGTGTTGCTGTGTATGTAAGAACAGTTTTCTCGTCAATCATTTCACCATTCTCCACCTCTGTGCCATCTGGCTTTGTCACCTTTATGTTTCCATGCTCTGTATCTGCTATTGTTACAGAGTAAAGCTTAACTGCATCAACTTTAAACTCCATATTCTTTGTGACGTTTACATCACTTACAAGATATGCTCCTGTCTCAGTTCCATCCTCTGCAAGCACTGGCTGGACTGACATGATATTCTCTGACTCCTCTGAATTTTCAGCGTTCTCTGGTTCATCAATGATTATATCTCTGATTCTCCAGCCCTCAGCAGGTGTAATAACAACACTCGCATCTCCGTTCTCTCTTACCATATTATCAAGAACTACGCCATTGTCATTCTTGAATACCACATTGTCTGGTATCTTTGTAAGTTCTGTTATAGTGTAAGCTGTCTCCGGTGTGCTTTCACCACCTGCAGTCTCTATCAGATTATTATCTCTGTCATAATTTCCCTCTACAGGAATGGCATATCCAACTCTGTCAACAAGCTCTGCACTTACCTCTATGCTGTTTGTAACATCATTTAAAAGTATCTCGTTGGTAAATCCAAAGTCAGTGCCAGACTCTTCCTTGACAACCTTTCCGCCTCTGATGTACTTAACTGTCCATGCCTGGATCATATAATCATCAGAAGGTGTTATGGCAAATCTTACATCCTTGCCAGAACCTATTCTCACTAAGTTATTCTCAGCATTTATTGGCTTAAGTCCGCTTATATCTCCATCCTCGCCGACATAACCTGTACTGATGTCTATATTGTCATATTTCTTAACTTCATCCTCATTCTTGAATATTACATTTACAAGAAGTGATGGTGCGATATATGCATATATCTCTGCATCCTTTGTTATGTCTGTCAGCTTGTATGTGAGTTCATCTGAATCAACATCTGCTCCGTCAACTGTCCAGTGCTCAACTGTGTTGTATTCATCCTTCGGTGCAACTGTAATTGTAAGATCCTTATGTCTCTTGAGCTTAACCTCTCCTGATACGATCTCAAGTTCCTCACCGTCAGAAGATGCAGTGATCTTCGCCGATCCGGTTCCTGTTGTACCTACCTTAACTGTATACTCTGGAATCTCCACAAATTTAACATATACTGCCACATCTGTGTAGATAGTCTTCACCTCATAGGTAGTCTGCTCCAGTTCAGTTCCTTCTATAGCCTGTGTACACTCAGGATCAAGATACCAGCCCTCGATCATCTGGCCATCTGCAGGAGCTGCCGTAAATACTGCATCTCCGCCGGATACCTGGCTATCGCCGCTTGTGATCTAAGCCTTCTCGTCCAGTCCATATACCGCTGTCACAGCTCCAAGAGCAGCATCATTTGCCTCAAAGGTTATAACTGACTTGAGTTCCTGCTTAGCAAAGTGAGCAACAACATCTATGTCAGATGCCACCTTGTCAACCACAAATACGTTGCTGCCAAGCTCCTCTGCTGTGTAATCCTTTGTTCCCTCTGCTGTCTTTACTGTGTATCCCGTACACTCCATATACAGATCCGGAATAGCCGTAAACTTAAGCTCTCTGTCTCCTCTGATCTGTGCAGAATTACCTTCAAGCACTTCATCTGCTGTCACGTTCTCTGCCTCTATCTGTCCGGCTCCGTCCGCTGACCATGTTATCTTATACACAGGTCTGTCAAACACAGCCCTCACATCAACTCTCGTATCCTTTGGCACTTTGTATGCAAATATCTTCTCTGCCACGCCCTGACTGATTCCATTTACAAGCCAGTCTGCAACTTCGTATCCTTCTGCAGCCGCCGCTGTGAATTCCACATATGAAGCAGCACCTATCATATCTCCTGATTCGAGCACCAGCTTTGTAGATGTGATCATGGCGCTCACCTCACCTGTTCCCTCTGTCTCAGGACCAAATGTGAGTACATCACCAACCAGCTCAAGACCAGCCATAACTGTCACATCAGATGAATCTCCGTCAACCGTGATCTTAAGGGTATCATTTACTTTCTTGTCTGAATATAACTTTATATTCTCTGTCTCGCTTGTCAGCTTATGTCCATTTATGATCCATTCTTTTACATTGTATCCATCATCAGGCACAACCTTTAATGTGATGACAGAATCTCTGTATATGTCTGTGATCTGCGCAGATTTGCTCTCCGTCGCATCACTTATGGTATCTCCTATCTGTATGTATGAAGGGAGATTTTTTCTTGACACATCTGCACTTATAGAGCCGTGTGTCTTTCCTGACGACTCTCCGGCAGAAGCCTTCTCTATCACTTTCAGAGAATACTCAGCCTTCACGGATGGTGTGATCTTTCTGTATGTGGCATTTACTGTCACATCCCCTGTAAACCCATCTGCCGGAGCACTCCACGTAAATGTGTATCTCTCTGTTCCGGACTCAGCATCCGCAGTCTCAGTCAGCTTTCCTTCTCCGCTGTCCTCCGCAAGACTGAATACATCCTCTCCTGCATAATTTACCTTTATGTCAGCTATCTCATAACTTCTCTTCACCGCAAATGAGAATTTCAGATCATCCTTACTTGCATATGCGATATATCCGCCATTTGCCAGATCAGAATCTCCTGACTTTGCAGTCATCTCTGTGTCATTTCCTGATGTCCACGACACAACCGGCTGTTTGTAGAAGTATACGACAACCTTTGTATCCTTGCCGAGATATTCTAGTTCATACCTCTGGACGCCAGTACCTTCTGCCTCAGCATCAACCTTCTCGCCATTTACCTCCCAGTATGCTACCTCGTAGCCTTCATTTGGAGTTGCTGTAAATACTATGTCACTTCCCTGAAGCTGCTTGTCACCGGATACAAGTGCGTCTGTACTTCCTGCAGCCACAGCATCTACCACACCAGCTGCATCATCATCCGCACCATATGTCACCTTGTATCTGTTCGGCGCAGTGTACTTAACTGTATAATCGAGGTCTGAAGCTATATCATACACTGTCATCGTCCTGAGATCCGCTGATATAGTTCCAAGTTCCTGTCCATCTGCTGCTGACCATCCGTCGAGAAGTAGTCCTGACGGAACGGTAACCTGGATGGTCACATTGTCGCCTCGGCTGACTTCATATATACCATCTTCACCGCTCTCTATAGTCACTGTGCCGTCAACTCGCTGAGCCTTGACTGTGACATCCACACCTGTTGTCACTGTAGTCTTTCCATCGCTTCCAACAGTTACAGGCGAGACTGATATTTTGAAATTCTGTGCCTCTGCAAAATATGCCGTGATAAGTGTATCCTCGCTGATCTCCTCTGCATCATATGTGAGAGATGTGTTATTTGTCACTCCATCTTCCGCGAGAACGGTCTCTGGAACTCCATCTTCTCCCGTAACAGTCCAATGATCCAGAACATATCCTGCTGCCGGAACCGCAGTGAGTCTTACCTTCTGTTCTATATGAATGTTTGCACCTGAACCAAACGATTTTCCAATTGTTCCATCCGTCACATAGTTTGCTTTGAGTGTTCCGTGAGCCTTATTGTCCGGCTTGTATGTCAGCTTGTGATATACAGGCTCAAAGTTTACTGCTACATTCATGTTTGCTTTCAGCTTAGCCATCTGGATCTGGTCATCGCTGCACGCCTTGCCACCGGATGTTCCACACTGTGGATCCGTAACTGTCTTTCCATTTAGTGACCAGCTCTTAACCTTATATCCCTTATGAGGAGTAGCAGCTAAAGTGATCGTTGAGTTCTCAGGGAGTCTTGTTCCACTGTCAACTGTGAGTCCGTCACTGTTTTCATTTCCAGGCTGCTGGTACTTGATTGAAACTGTACCATGTGTATTTGCCGGCCTGGCAGTAACTGTGTACACGTTTCCTGTCAGTGTGTATGATGCTTTAACCAGGTTTATTATATAGTTCTTCTCAAGTTCATTCATAACCTGTGAATGCTGATCGTCCACCTTGACGTATGCAACATCTATATCATATATACCCGGCAGCAGCCCACTTACTCCATATGATCTGAGCTCGTAATCCCTGTCTCTCTGAGGCATTATGTCGGTATCCCATGCCTTGAGACCTGTTATCACCGCATCCTCGCACTCTCTTACAGAATCATTTACACTTTTCTCTGTATCCTGGGCAGCTATCTCAAGCTGTGCCCTTCCAACATTTATATTCTTCTGAGTCTTGTCTCCGCCATTTGATGCCGTTATCTGGAACATTCCAATAGACTTCGGTATAAACACGCCGTTTGCAAGTTCGTATTTGTCTGTGTCCTCAAATTCTCCTGTCTTATTATTCTTTATCTTAACTGTGTATTCTGAATCGTCCGTGATATCCTGAAGCTTTCCTGTATTGTCGTATGACACTCTCTCCAGAGACATCTTCACCGAATCTCCGTATCTTACATTATCCTGCATGGTCAGATTCATGTTCGTCTTTCCCTCAAATGAGGTATATATAGACATCGAGTCAGATATACTGTCGTTGTACTGTTTATTTCCTGCAAAGTATACATATACGTTGTATATTCCCTGTCCGGATGGCTCCCACTGTGCAGTATAGCAGCCATTTGCTCTGTCGTACTTACCAGCTATGCGCTTGATCTCAGGCCCTGTAATGACAAATTCCACATCTCCCTGTACGTCCTCACCTGACAGTGATTTCGGCTGACAGCTGAGTGTGATCTTGTCTCCTGTATATGTGACCTCTGCCCCTGTGGTCTCAGATCTCACCGTCTTGGTCTGATATACCGATTTGAGATCAGTCTGGACCACCTTGACAGTATCTGACACATTCAGAGTCTTCTTTGAAGTCATCGTAAAACTTCCGTTTTCACTGTCTGCCACATAATAGTACACCGTACTGTCTTCACTTCCCGATGTGTTTCCGAGGAGATAGAAGTTCTTGCTGCCATCCTCCGATACCCATTTTGCGAGTATCCTGTCATATGTAACATCATCAGATACATATGACACATTTTCACCTGCATAGTCAGCTGCATTTACGCTGATCAGCTTGTAAGTATTGCCATCAATATCTGCGATGAAATCTGATTCACTCACACCATATGCCGTGCCGCCCACATCAGATGCTTTAAATGTCTGTGATTCATCCACGTAACCATCGCTGTCCTTTTTGACGCTTACGCTGCATGGATAGTAATTCTCGTCACTATCTTTCCACATATAGTTTGTTCCGTCGCTGACAAGAATATATTCCATGACTCCGGATGTGACTGTTATAAGATTTCTCTCCTTAGTCACGTTCTCCACCTTTGTAGTCTCTGAGCCCGATGCCCTGACTACGCTGCCATCCGACAGATCTTTATTCTGGGTATCGTTGTGCGCCAGAAGCATGACCTTGCTGTCCGCCTTATTTACATTGAGTGTCGCAGTCTTGGTGTAGAGTGTGATGTCGTTGTAATAAACTCTGCATCGATATTCGTTTCCATCCATTTCATCACTTACATCAGTAAGTCTGAGCGTAGGATTGCTGCCTCCTGTCGATACGCTTCTCCATCCATTATCTGTATTAACCTGCCAGTTGTATCCAACGCTCTGGTTTACTCCATCCCCATCATAATAAACCGCATTTGCCGCAAATTCTGCATTTCCACCCGCAAACGTATTTGTATCATCAGGGTTCTTTGTTATATGGAAGTTAGAACTGTCCTGAAGTGTCGTCGCGGTTGCAGGGCGGCTGAACAGACTCTTTGAACCATTTGCCTGAAGAGCCCTCACTGCAAATGTGTAAGTCCTGTTGGAATATAGTCCCTTCACTTCATAGTCAGTAACTGTATATGGCACAACTGCCTTGCTGTTGTAATTACCTCCTGCATCAACGATACAGACCTCATAGTAATCTGCATCATTGGACGGTGACCACTCAAGACTGACACTGTTTCTCGTTGTGTCGACAACAGAAAGTCCCATCGGCATACGCGCCGGACGAACAACATTCTTAACATCATAGCCAATGACGAACACTGAATCACTGTCGCTGTTCAGCTTTGCAGTGTTCACCCGCAGCTGCCAGTCAAATGAGAAGCCTGTGCAGTCTGCCGGAACATTGTCCACCGTTCCACTGTATGTAACACCATTCGAGCTTACATAGGTGTGACCAAGACCCGCATGCTGGCTTGATGTCACACCGACGATGACCTTATTACCGAGTCCTCCGCCTCCGGCACCAAGCTTTTCGTTCGCCTCAATGAACACTTCAGTTGAATACTCGTTCTCATCAGTCACAGATATCGTCTGAGTCTGATCTGCACCAGAGCTGGCATTTACAGAAGAATAATTGTTATTTCCACCTGACTGATAGGCGTACTTTAATTTACCTCCAAGAGTCTGGTATGTAGCAGGGTCTCCCGCTGTGTTATTCAGAATATTATTATATATCTCGTTGAGCCCCTTGCTCCTTCTTGCAACCTTGTCGTAATCTGCCACATCTATGATTGAAGTTGAAGGTCCGAGACATACCGGCATAACCACCGGCTCCCATTTTCTCGCAATCGGATCATATATGGAGTATTCGTAATACATATATTTCAAACAGTACAGAACGACCTGATCAGAACCTCCACCTGCGGCATTATATGTTATCTCATATTCCGTTGTCTTTGTATTTGCATATTCAAAGCTTGCTCCATACGAAAGTTCAACCTCTACCTCACCTGCTCCGATGAGCTGGATCTCCGACGACACATACGCGCCAACTGATATTGACAAGTTAGCTGATACCGTGTTCGATGAACCTTTGCTTGTTGAATATGATGTTCCACCGTTATTTACATATTCATATACTTCCTGAACATCATCAAAATACGGACTTGCCTGAAGGATTGCATAGACCTCTGGATTTGTGTATACCGGATACTCTCCCTCGTACTTTAACCGCACACTGTCATTATCAATATCCGGAAGACACAGTGAAACAAATGTTCCATACATATCCTGTCTGCTGTTCGACTGGCATACTACACCCTCCTGACTGCTGTATGGGCTGCCGCCATCCATAGAAAATGTCGCTATGTCCAGCCAGTAATAATCATCTTTATCATTGAGTTTCTTCTCTCTGTGCACTCCCACAACGCACACAAAACTCTGTCTGTAATTGTTCCCCTTGGCATCCTTATCGACACAGCCAACCCTGACATCGCCGATCCACACCTGATCTTTTTTCTTCTTGTCGTTGCCCTGATTGCGCTGGTCGGTACATATACTCATGCTTCCTATCTCCGAACCTGTTATTCCGCCATCTTCCAGTGAGAAAGCATATACCTCTGCGCCAAAAAGCACACTGTCATTTTCATTATTGCCGTTCATGCCCTTAAGGTCTGCACACGCAAGCGCCATAGGTGCATTCACAGGTCTGTAATATTCGTTACTTTTAACCTCGTGATATTTCACGATTTCTTTACTCTTAGTCCCCAGGCTTCTCGTATGATAATCTGACAACACATAATTATCCGTCAGACTATCGTAGTATACGTATCTGTATGCAGCCTGCGTGGCTTCATATTCCCTCTGCACATATTGAGAATTGCTCGAATAATATCCACCAACTATAAGTCCTGTGACCATGGCTCCTGATCCAGGATACTTAAACCGGCCAAATGCACAATTTGCAGCATACATTCCATAGTTCTGTTTTCTGCCATCTGTGTCTCCAAGTGACACTTCATTCAGACCTTCTATAGGGACAAGTCCGCCGTCTTTATATGTATAGACGGTCATATGACCTGCCTTTGCCATGTTGTAATTCAGAACTGATCCAGATACGGCAACCGCGGCCTCATCCCGGCCATCCTGCTCCAGATCACCGCCGGCCAGAGTTACCACAGGAGCTCTTCCTATTCCATAATCACACCACGATCCATCCGTTCCACTTTCATAATTAGATGCAAGCCCGCCCGGTATGCTTATATTATTTCCCTTTGTGAACCTGCCGTTTCCCTTGCCATAATATACATCGACTATGGCATAGCGTATGTTCTGATCGTTTATATTTCTATCCTCGTAAGTTCCACAGTATACGAGAAGATCTTCAAAGCCATCTCCATTCAGATCGGCCTTTTCGATCTCAAACATCGCATCCAGCTCCTGCTGGTATCTTCTGATAAAATACAAAAGTCCATCGCCATATGTAGAATTCTTGTTTAAAGTAGGGGTAAGCGTAGCAATTGAAGATCTTGTACCATCAGCTGCTATCTTGAAAATACTCACATCTATCTTTCCGCGGTACTCCTTGCCGTCTATGACAGTTTTAATACTTTTCCATCCAGCTGGACCGAATACTTTATCTCCATGTACTCTTAGCTCCGCAACGTAGTTGGTTTTTCCGTCGCCTCCATCAAATGCAACGCTTGTCGCATACAGGCCGTTAAAACCATTACTGTCCTTTTTTAGAACATTTCCCATGTTGCTACTTATGTTACTGTCTCCCGATCCGCCGTGTTCCACTTTCACATTATCTTTGCCAAGATCATAGAAACCATACGCTCCGTACAGATTGCCAAGGCTGCTGTTTACCTTTGTAGTCCTGTCCTTGAAATCTCCAATCCTGTCAAATCCGTCTCGCACAGTGTACTTGTTTCTGTAATTGCCGTTTGCCGCAACGTATACCTCATTCACCTCTGCAAATGTAGATATATTATCCTTGTCATACGGCACCGCAGCTTTGCTTTTGTCTATATCGGTGCTGAGGCCCAGAGCTTTGTATGTACTTTCGTCAATCTCCGTCTCGACCACCGTCTTGCCTGTTTTCTTCGAGCTGTCCGCCGCGTATGCTTTTTGTCCGGGAATAAATCCGGACAGCATAGATAGCACCATACTGGCCGTCAGCGCCCAGCTTATCGCCCTCTTTCTCATAATTTCTTCCTCCCTTTCACTAAAAAAACCAGCCATGAACACCAGCCGTTTTAAGCTGCCACATTCTGGTATCAATAATATATTTACAATTATAATTGCTGTGTTTTTCCATGTACACTAACCAAAAGGCTAGTAACAGGAGGTAAAAACAACTTTTTTGCAAAAAAATCCACAGAACGTACCGTCTATACTGTACGCCCTGTGGATCGTAATAAACATCTAAACTATTCTGTTACATGCCATATATGAAAGGATCATTCCACCGACTTAAGCGATTCCGCCATATTTATCTTATCAAGCTTGACTGACATGACTCTGTTGACAAGGAAATTGAACACAAATGTCAGAACGATACTGTACACATAGCTCATCGGCGCTATATATGTATCAAATGCGACCATATCCACCTTGATCTGTCCTATGACAAATGCATGCAAAAACACTCCAAGCACAAGTCCCACAGCGATCCCGAATGTCGTCAGGACTCTGTTCTCCCTGAACACATAATCTGAAGTCTCGTTTTTGAAAAATCCCAGAACCTTTATGGTTGCTATCTCCCTGATTCGCTCTGTGATATTGATATTTGTCAGGTTGTAGAGAACGATAAATGCAAGCGCACCAGCCGAGAGTATGACTACAATTACTATATAATTCAGACTCTCCATCATCTTAGATATCCTGTTCTTCATATCCTTGTTGATAGTCACTGACGCTGTTGCTGCATCACCCATAAGATCAGCAGATATCTCGTGCGAATCTGCGCCTTCCTCAAGATTGAAGTACACCGATTTGTACTGAGGTGCTTCCCCCATCTGATCCTCATATGTTTCAGGTGATATATACACATAGTTGTATACATGATTCCTGAATATGCCTGATACGGAAACTCTTATCTCTTTCATCTCGCTGTCTCTGACCGTTATTACATCGCCCGTTTTGATGTCGTACTGTTCTGCCAGCGCAGTATTGATCACAGCTTCCCCTTTGCCCGGATATTCTATCTTCGCACCATCTTTATCCGCCAACTTCATATACCTGTCAACGTGCTCAGGTTCTTCCATGATGACCATGTTCACGGACTTTACGCCACCATCATGAACCAGATCCCAGGTAGATTCACTGACGAGATCATAGCAGGAGGTATCCTCCTCCAGCCGGTCTTTCAGACTACTGAAGCGCTCATCTTCTCTATCACCCGCAATCGGTGTATTCAGCGTTATCACTCCATCTCCGACCTGTATCTCCCCATATTGATTGTCCGCAAATCCGCTTATGGAATCATTTATTCCAAAGCCTGTGAGCAGCAGCGCAGTACAGCCGCTTATTCCTATTATCATCATAAAAAAACGCTTTTTATATCTGAATACATTTCTGACACTCACCTTTCTCAGAAATTTCAGTCTCTTCCATATAAATGGGATATGCTCAAGGAACACCCTCTTGCCCGGCTTCGGAGCCTTAGGCCTCATAAGACTTGCCGCAGTCTCAGAAAGCTCGTATCTACAGGAAAACCAGGTTGTACCTACAGTGCACAAAAGGGATGCTGCCAGCACGCCAATAACCAGCGTCCAGTCTGTGGTTCTCTCAAGCGGCATATGTATATACATCATATGATATGCATACCAGATAACCTCCGGAAATACATATGTACCTATAAGATATCCACCTGCACATCCTACTACAGCCGCAGTTCCCGAATAGATCATATATTTTCCCATGATCGCCGCCTTGCCATAGCCTAGAGCCTTCAGCATACCTATCATAGAGCGCTGCTCCTCAACCATCCTGTTCATGGTAGTCATACACACGAGCACGGCAACCAATATGAAGAATACCGGAAATACCTTTGCAACTCCATTCACTATGTCTGAATCGCTCTCAAAGCAGACATATCCGATATTCGTCTCCCTGCCGAGTATGTAATAATTCACACCATCTGCATCATCCAGCGTTATGTCCTTCACCATATCCTCCGTCATACCCTTTGCCATGAGGATATCCTTATATCTGTCCAGTACACTGGCCTTACATATTGACTCCCATTCGTCTTTCCTGTCGTCTATATAGTCTTCATACTCATCGGCATACATATCAAACTTTCTGTCAAATTTCACATATACATCGGTGTAGCATTCGCTGTCAAATGCTTCAGGGCTGACATATACAAAGCCCGCGATCTTACCATTTCCAAGGGTTGTGGTGCCTCTTTCAAAATTAATATAAAGAGGGGAGTTGACAGTTCCGACAACGGTGAATTTCTTCACCTTAAGGATATCCTGTGTACTGCTGTCCTCACCTTCTGCTGCATCGTCATCTGCCACCTCTATGACATCACCTATATTTATACTGTCCATCTTGGCATCTACAACACATTCATCTTCCTTTTCCGGCATGCGTCCGTCCACAAGACTCAGTTTATTGATGTTTTCCGGAACTGACATAGTCTTCAACACCCTGTCATTTTCACCCTGGTTCTTGTATAGGACGTCCAGACTATAACCGCCCTCAGCGTACAGCACATCCTTCTCCCCGGCAAATGAATCCACGTCATCATCCGTATATCCAAGAGTTGACAGAAGATGCAGATCATAGAAATTTCCCTTGTCAAGGAAATTCGATATGGTATTCATCATGTCCGGCTTCGTCATCTTGAGACCCGAGAAGAATCCCACGCCCAGAGCTATGATCGCCATGATGGCTGCAAATCTTCCAAATGTATTTTTTATCTCACGAAATGTCGTGCGTCTCATCATTGATTTCATAGGCCACCTACCATTCCAGATCTTCAACGTTCCTGATGTTATCATTCATAACCACTTTCTCCACAGTTCCGCTCTTAACCGTGATGACTCTGTCCGCCATGGCTGTGAGTGCCTGGTTGTGCGTTATGACTATAACTGTCGTTCCCGTATTTCTGCATGTATCCTGAAGGAGCTTCAACACTGCCTTCCCTGTGTTGTAATCCAGAGCTCCGGTCGGCTCATCACAGAGCAGAAGCTTCGGATTCTTCGCCAGTGCCCTCGCTATTGCAACTCTCTGCTGCTCACCACCTGAGAGCTGCGCCGGAAAGTTCGCCATACGATCCTCAAGTCCCACCTGCTTCAGAACTGTCGCAGCATCCAGTGGTTCCTTGCAGATCTGTGCCGCAAGCTCCACATTCTCAAGTGCTGTAAGGTTCTGCACCAGATTGTAGAACTGGAACACGAAGCCGATGTTTCTGTTGCGGAAGTCGGAGAGCTTCTTCTGGTTCAGTCTTCTCACGTCCACTCCGTCAATCATTATCTCCCCGCTGTCAGGCGAGTCGAGCGTACCGATTATCTGGAGCAGTGTGGACTTTCCCGCACCGCTCGGTCCCACGATGCTCACCACCTCTCCTTTGTCTATATGCAGGTCGATGCCCTTGAGCACCTGCAGTGAACCGAAGCTCTTTGTGATATTCTTTATGTCGATCATTGTCTGTTATAATTGTCGGTTTATTGTTGTCTTCCGTTTCCTCCCGTGGCTTGTCATGATGCGTCGGAGCGTCCTTTGTCTATCTTCTTCATCACCCAGTTTACTATCGAAGAGTAAGCGCTGTCAACGGAGTGATGCTGTGGTGCCGTGAATGTCATGTCCTCTGGCGACTGTCCGTTCTGGTCGGGGAACACCACCATCAGGTTATGCTCGTGGTAGTGTCGGTATAGCTCCAGCGGCAGCCGTTCGAACACCGGTTTGTATGACACCGTGCCCTGTCTTGCCGAAATCACCACGAGCATGTGGTCGCTGCTCATCTGCTGCGCCAGCTGTGTGAATTCCTTCCAGTGTTCCATCAATACATATTCTGCCCTCACTCCCGGGTGCTGGTTGCGTATATATTCATTGATGAGCGATGTCGATTCTATCCTTCCGTGGAATATTATCCGGCAGCTCAGGTTTTCAGCCAGTCTCGCCAGCCTCTCTATCCAGCGGTAGAAACCCTGTTCGAACTCCACTCTCGACGGCACCGCCACAAGAATCCTCCTCAGCGTGTTCAGCGGCCTGTTGCACCGGCATAGTATAATCTGCCTGTTCAGCTGGTTCACGAGGTCTGGTGTGAATATCCCCCAGAACTTGTCGCCGTCGGTCTTCTTCTCGTGCAGTCCCATTATTATTTCCGATGCGTCATACTCCTTGAAGGCGTGTATGATGCCGTTTGTGATGTTTGTTGCGAGCCGGCTCTGCGTGAGCATCCTCACGTCTACGGCACTTGCCATCTTCGCCGCTTCCTCCAGTGTGCGCTTTCCGAGCGCCTGGAATTTCTGGCTGTCCTCGTCGTCATACACCACGTTGAGACCTATCAGTCCGCGGTTCAGCTTGTTGTTGTGCATCATGAGCGCCATGCTCATCAGCGTCTCTATCTGTCCGCCCGATCTCAGCGGCACGAGAATCTTCTCGTCGTCGTTCTTCCCTTCGCTTTCAGACGCCAGTCCCTCGGTCAGCGTTATCTTCTGAGAGGCGTTGTCGGTCATCATCGATCCGAAGACACACGTGAAGAGAATCATTATCACCACGGCGTTGAGCATGTCGGAGTCAACGAGATATTCGCCAGGTGTGGTCTGCAGTTTCATTCCCACCATCACGATGGCGATAGATCCGGCGGCATGCGACGATGTGAGTCCGAACATCATGTTGCCGTTAGACCATGGCATCCTGAACACGCCCTTCATGACGTATGCCGCCAGTCCTTTGCCCAGCGTGCCGAAGAATATGATGCAGAATATCACGAAAACAGTGTGCCATCCAGTGAACAGCACCCTCACGTTTATCAGCATTCCCACTCCGATGAGGAAATATGGTATGAAGAGCGCATTGCCCGTGAACTCCAGTCTGTTCATCAGCGGCGACACGTGGGGTATGTAGCGGTTCAGAATCAGTCCGGCGAAGAACGCTCCGAACACGCCTTCCAGTCCGATGAACCCCGATACCGCCGCACTGAGGAACATCAGCGCCATCACGAAAATATACTGCGCCACGGCATCCGAATACCGCCTCAGAAACCATCGTGCCATCCTCGGCAGCAGCATCAGTCCGCCT
>OMEA01000682.1_pt1 | contig 16461 bp, 9 predicted proteins | sample 1645321 | NCBI WGS metagenome assembly OMEA01 (sample SAMEA103958151, study PRJEB25191) | human gut metagenome
TGCCAACGGTATTGTCGCTTTTCTTCATGACCATCTCCATCAATCTCATCGGCAGCACGCCAGCCGCCATCATGGGAGCCCTGGAGCCTGTAACGGCGGTAATCATCGGCGTCTGCATTTTCGGCGAGAGTTTCTCCCTTCAGCTTGCCTTCGGCATCCTCGCCATCCTGGCAGGTGTAACGATTATCATCGCAAGAAAGAAAGGGTAAAAAGGTAAAAAAGTAAAAAGCCCCCTTGCGTCCCCCGTTCCCAGCGATTCCATCGCTGGTCCCAATAAAGGTAAAAAGAAGAAAAAATCCTCGCTCGAAAAAGAACTCGAACGAGGATTTTTTTATCTGTTCTAGCCGCAAGCAAATAGGCTCGCGAGCCGCCAGGCGTTAAGATGATTATCTCAGGATATCCTTCAGGGCAAAGTTGGCGAGGATGCTGGTGCTCTGGCTCAGCATGCGGATGAACTCCTGGGCTGAGTTTTTCATGTAAGCATCTTTCAGAATGTGGATGCAGCCATCCATTTCGTTGTCGGGAGCATCGATAGGAATCGCCTTCATGCCGTTCTGCAGAATGGTGGTCGATTCGGAGAGAATGGTCACCAGATTGCTGCGGCTCAGAAGGTCGAAGATGATGTTTACATTATTCACCTCTACCATAATCTTGTAGTTCAAATCTTTGCCCTCTACCATGTGATCAAAGGCGTTGCGTGCCTGCAGACCCTTGCAAGGAAGGATGAGGTCGTAACGCTCCAGATCGGAAAGCTTGACCGATGAAAGGCGCGCCAGCGGATGATTCACGTTCACGATGGCGGCAAGACGGTTGCTGAAAATAGCTCGGCTGTCTACCGATTTCTCGTTCTTCAGAGGCTTGAAAGCCAGAACGAGGTCGAGTTCGCGCTTCTTCAGTCCGTCCATCAGTTCCTGCATGGTGCGGTATTGGATGTTGAGCTTTACATGAGGATAGGCGTGGAGAAAGGCGATGAGCGTCTCGGACATGATGTTGCTGAAGGAGAACGTTACGCCGATGTTCAGTTCGCCTGTAAGCATTTCCTTCAGATCGTTCATGTGGTCTACACAGGCTTCGGCAGAATTGACCGCGTTTTGGGCGTAAGGTCTCAATTCCTTGCCCGCCTCTGTGAGGTAAACCTCATGAGAATTGCGCTCGAAGAGAGGCAGACCTATCTCCTGTTCCAGATGCGAAATCTGCTGTGAGAGGGTGCTCTGGGTGATGTATAACTTGCGCGAAGCTTCTGAGAAGTTGAGCGTCTCGGCTACCTTCAAGAAATATTTCAGTTGTCGTATTTCCATATTGTTCCTTTATTGAAGCTATCGGCTATAGAAATAACCGATAGCTAAATTTGGGTGCAAAGATAAAACATTTATTTTAATATCCTCTTTTTTTGAAGAATAAAATGATGTTTTATCGCATCTCTACTTCTTTTTATCCGGTTATCATCCGATGAAAATCAGATTTCCAACCAGATGATTATTTGATTTCTACTTCGTGCAAATCTACGAATTCGCCATTCTTCTTCTTTCTTTCTACCAGCATGGCAAGCAGCTTGCGCTTGCGGCTGTCGGCGATGAAACGGCGGAAGAATACGTTTGGAATTGCCACACCCAGGGCGATGCAGATGATGGCGAGCGAAGCCTTGATGAGGTTGTTCATACCCACGGTTACTTCGCCTATCACGCCATGCATGTCGATGAAGGCAAAGAGGGCGCGATACATCAGAACTCCCGGTACCATTGGGATGACGCTAGGAATGGTGATGCATTGGTGAGGGGTATGGAACCAATGGCGCGCCTTGATCACGATGATGCTGATGAGCGCAGAACCGGCAAGCGAACCGATGCTCAGACCCATGTCGAGACCGATGTTGCCGTTAGATGGACCCAGATTGACGAAATTGCGGAAGCATACGGCGATGATACCGCCCACGGCTACAACCGGCAACAGACGGCGAGGTATGCTGAAGATGGTAGAGAAGCCCATGGCCGATACGGCTGCTGCGATGGCAAACTCCCAGTATTCGTGATGAGGAGTCATCGTAAGATCCTTCACGAAGTTGTCGATATGGCAAACCTGGATGGCGAAGGCGATACCGAACGCCATCGCGAAGATCATCAGCAGGGTGTTCAGGGCACGAACCATTCCCACCTCAATATATCCGTCGAGCATATCGCTTACAAAGTTGATGAGTGGAACTCCCGGCACGATGAAGAGGGCACACGCCATCAGCGGATGCCAAGGGGTATCTGAATGCATGAAGGCTGGAAGCGCTTCGGCAATCGATGGGTTGAGCGAAAGAAATGAGGTCAACCAGGCTATCAGAGTGGCTACGAAAGCCGAAATGCCGATGGCTACATAGTTGTTGCAGCCCTTGGTTGGCAAGAACATTCTCAGGCGGAAACCCAATATGGCTGCAAGCGAACAGAAGAAGAAGGCTGGCCAGTCGCAACCGAACTGGATGCAGAATCCGCCGCAGGCAAAACCGCCGCCGATGGCTACCTGCCAAGGGGTGAAGCTGCGTGGGGTGGCCTTGATGTCGTTCAGGGCCTGCTCATACTGTTCGAGCGAATAGTTATCCTTGATGGCCTTCCAGGTGAGCTTACTTACCTGGGAAATAGAGGTGAGGTTGATACCGTGCTTCTCGCATCTCTGGAACTTGGAGAAGGAATGCTCCTCGTCGCTATAGTTTACCATCAGCACGTTCCAGTTGATGTAAAGGTGCATGTATCGCTCGTCGAGACCGAGGAAAGCTGCTGCACGCTTCATGGTTCGCATGATGCGGGATGTGTCGGCAGCACTCTCCATGAGAATGCTACCGGTACGTAATAATAAGTCGAGTTTTCTTCTGAGTTCTGATTCTGCTATTTCCTTGCAGTTGCAGTTGTCATCTACGCAAGCGCAGGTTTTCAATTCTTTTTCTGTCATATATGTTTATCCAAATACAAAAATAATAATCTGAATGGTTACAATTCTGAGGAACATGGCGAATGGATATACATTCGCATAGCCTACTGTTGGCGCATCAGCCGAAGTCTGCTCACGTACGTAAGCCAGGGCAGATGGGTTGGTGTTGGCACCTGCCAATACGCCGAGTAATGTATAATAATTGATGTGGAACACGAGCTTGCCGATGATGCCGCCCAGAATGATTGGTATCATGGTGATGGCGATGCCGTAGAGTATCCAGGTCAGTCCGCTTTCTGATGCTACGGTCTGGATAAACTGTTCGCCTGTGCCGAGACCCACGCAAGCCAGGAAGATGCAGATTCCGATTTCGCGCAGCATCAGGTTGGCTGAAATGGTATTGTAGGTAACGAGGTTGTATTTCGGTCCGAAATAACCTATCAGGATGGCTACTACCAATGGGCCGCCGGTAAGTCCGAGACGCAGATTCTCGTTGATACCTGGGATGAAGAACGGAATGTTGGCTACGATACAACCCAGCATGATGCCCAGGAAGATTGGGATGAGGTTAGGGTAGTTCAGACGTTTCATCTGGTTACCCAGCACCTTCTCGGTATGAGCGATGGCGAGCTCCTTGCCCACTACGGTTACGCGGTCGCCCAACTGGAGTTTCAGGTCTGGGGTTGCGATGAGGTCTACACCATTTCTGTTTACGCGGGTAATGTTGGCGCCAAGGTTGCTTCTAATCTGCAACTGGCTGATGCTCTTGCCGTTGATGCCCGGCTTGGTAATCAGGATTCGGCGGTTGATGAGTTCGCTGCTGAATTCCTCGTCCTTTACGTCAACCTTCTCGCCGAGCAGGGCGATGATAGGTTCTTCTACGGTAGGATGAGCCACAATCTGCAGAATGTCGCCCTCTTCTATCACGGTCTGTCCGTTAACCACCTCGTTCTGGCGTTCGCCGTTGTTACGGATAATCTTGGAAACCATGAAGTCGCGCTTCAGGAGATAGCGGATCTGCTTGACGGTATCTTTGAAAACCATCTGGTTAGAAACCTTTACGGCGAAGGTGTTCAGGGTCATCGCTTCAAGATGTCCTTTGCCTCGCTTAGCTTCCTCCTCTTCCTTCTGCTTGTCTACGCGTAGCGCGAACCTTAATATAATGAAGCTGAGGATAACGCCGAGCACACCCATAGGATAGGCGATGGCATAGCCGGCTGCGATGGATGGGGCGTCGATGTGGCGCAGGTCGCTGAATGCCTGCTGGGCTGCACCCAATCCAGGAGTGTTGGTTACGGCACCCGAAAGGATACCTGCCATAGTGGTGATGGATGTTCCCGAAAATGAGAAGATGACTAAGGTAGTAATGATACTCAGGGCCACAACGATCATGCTGAGCAGGTTGAGACTCTTGCCGCCGTTCTTGAACGAAGCGAAGAAGCCCGGACCTACCTCCAGACCGATAGAGTAGACAAAGAGGATCAAGCCAAATTCCTTGAGGAAGTGGAGCAGATGCTCGTCAAGGTTGAGAGAGAAATGTCCAAAGATAAGACCGATGAACAGAATCCAAGCCAAGCCCAGGGAAACACCTTTTACTCTGAGCTTACCTAAACACAAACCCAAGGCGATGACCAGCGAAAGAATCATCACAGAGTGGGCTACTCCGCCTCCCCAAAGGTCTGGGAAGCCATAAAATAGATTTTTTAAAATCTCCATTTTTCTTTATCTATTAATGTAAATACTGAATTTTCAAAAACATTCTTTCTTATCGATTTCTGAAATCGATTGCAAAGGTATGGATAAAAACGAAAGCAAAACTCGTTTTATGTTTAAAAGCTACGAATGCGGCTATAAGTGTTTTCTATAACAAAAATAGGCTTTGCGGGCTTTTCTTTTCTCTTTCTCATGCATTTCTAGCCCTTTCTTTGCTCATTATATCAGTTTTTTTTCGTAATTTTGCAACCGGATTATTATAAACAGGAAAGAATATGCTGAATATTGATGAAATAAAAGGTAAGAGAATTGCCGTGCTCCTTTCGGGAGGTGTCGACAGTTCGGTTGTGGTTTGGGAGTTTGCCCAGCTGGGCCTGCATCCTGATTGCTTCTACATCAAGATTGGTCCTGAGGAGAAAGAGGAGTGGGACTGCTCTTCGGAGGAGGACCTGGAGATGGCTACGGCTGTGGCTAGAAAGTATGGGTGCAAGCTGCAAGTGGTTGACTGTCATCATGAATATTGGAACGAGGTAACCCGTTATACGATGGAGAAGGTGAAGGCGGGTTTTACGCCTAATCCGGACGTGATGTGCAACCGCCTGATTAAGTTTGGCGCCTTCGATGAGAAGATGGGTCACAACTACGACCTCATCGCCACGGGGCATTATGCGCAGACCGAAACGGATGAAAATGGCGATAAATGGCTTGTCACGAGTCCTGATCCTGTGAAAGACCAGACCGATTTCCTGGCTCAGATAGAGAGCTGGCAATTGAAAAAAGCGATTTTCCCTATCGGCCATCATATCAAGAATGAGGTTCGCGAGATAGCCGAAGAGGAGCATCTGATAAATGCCAAGCGCAAGGACAGCCAGGGAATCTGCTTCCTGGGACAGATAAATTATAATGATTATATCCGCCGTTATCTGGGCGAGAAACCGGGCGATGTCATAGAGATGGAGACGGGCAAGCGCATAGGCGAGCACAAGGGTTTGTGGTTTCATACCATCGGCCAGCGCAAGGGCTTGGGCTTTGGCGGCGGTCCCTGGTTTGTGATTAAGAAGGATGTAGAGAACAACATCCTGTATGTGAGTCATGGTTATGATCCGCAGTCGGCCTACAAGAAGGATTTTCCTCTCCATGATTTCCATTTTCTTACGCGCGAGGTAGCTATGCAGAAGGTGACTTTCAAGATTCGTCATACGCCGGAGTATCATCCTGCTACGATAGAAAAACTGGAAGACGGCCGCTGGATGATTCATTCAGAAGAGGCGATTCATGGTGTGGCTCCCGGCCAGTTCTGCGTAGTTTATGATGAGCATCATCATCGTTGCTATGGCTCGGGCGAGATTACGGTATAAATATTTTAAATTGAAAAAAGGGATGAGTCATCAATCTGATATTTTGATGATTCATCCCTTTTTGTTTTATCTGTTTTTACCCTTCCCCGATAATGCTGTCCAGCAACTCCTGGCAGGCATCTTCGAGAAGCGTGATGACGAGCTCGAAGTCGCTAGAGTCGCCATAATACGGATCGGGAACGGTGGTGTATTCACGATGATGGGTCAGAAAATCGGCCATGCGCACTACTTTCTTCCTATCAGACTCTGAAGAAGCCATAGAGGTAATGGCACGGTAGTTTTCGTTGTCCATTACCACGATGGTTTCGAAACGGGCGAAGTCTGACTTCTGAAACTGGCGGGCATGGCTGTTGAAATTGTAGCCATGCTCGGCGCCACATTTACGCATGCGGCTGTCGGGCAACTGACCTACGTGCCAGTTCCCGATGCCCGCAGAATCGATTTCAAACTCATCCTGAAGCCCTGCTTTTTCTACAAGACTCTTCATGATTCCCTCGGCTGCCGGAGAGCGGCAGATGTTGCCCAGGCAGATAAATAATACGGTATGTTTACCTTTCTTTGTCATGTTGCTAACTTTTTTTGTTTGCAAAGTTAGCATAAATCTCTGTATTATGCAAGATTTTTCTTCATTTTTCTTCCCACAAATTCTTAATTCTCACTTTATTTCCGTATATTTGCAGCCAAAAAAAGCATATGACAACAACACTTATCATATTGGTTATTACGGTAGCCCTATTTATCTGGGGCAGGGTGAGGGCCGACATCGTGGCGCTTACCGCCCTGGCTGCACTCCTGGTTCTGGGTATCCTGACACCTGCCGAGGCGCTGGCGGGCTTCTCTTCGCCCATCGTCATCATGATGATAGGACTCTTCGTGGTGGGTGGAGCTATCATGCAGACCGGACTTGCCAAGCTTACGGGCAATAAGCTCATGGCGCTCTCGCGCGGCAACGAAACCATCACCTTCCTGCTCGTAATGCTCGTAACCTCCTTTATCGGCGCCTTCGTGAGCAATACCGGAACGGTGGCCCTCATGATGCCTATCATCATGAGCATAGCTGCGGGCTCGGGCATGCAGTCGTCGCGTTTCCTCATGCCGCTCGCCTTTGCCGGAAGTCTGGGCGGAATGCTCACCCTCATCGGTACGCCGCCCAACCTGGTTATCGATGAAGTATTGACCGAGGGCGGTTATCAGCCGCTTGCCTTCTTCAGCTTCTTCCCTGTGGGCATCATCGTCATCGCCATCGGCATCATCGTGCTCATGCCGCTCAGCAAAATCTTCCTCAGCAAAAAGCAGAGCGGTAAGAAAAAGAAGCAGGGCAAATCGCTTGATGACCTGGTAGACGAATATCAGCTGCTCGATAATCTGCATCGCTACATCGTGCCTAGCCGCCGCCCTTCTGCCGCCCTCGACGAGAATGGCGAGCAGATGGATATCGTGGGCAAAACCCTGAAGGATCTGAGCATCCAGCAGAAATATGGCGTGAGTATCATCGAGATAAGAAACGAGAAGAAATCACGACTGGGACTGGTGAAGGATGTGAGCCAGAACATGGCGAAGAGCAGCAGCACCATTCAGGTTCACGATACCTTATATATAATAGGTGAGGAGGAGAAGATGAAACGCTTTGCCAGCGATTACGGCCTCAGGAAGATGAAGGATGTGAAGATTGATTTCTACGACCTGGGACTGACCGAAATCGTGGTGATGCCTACGTCTAATTTTTCCGGTCTGCGCATAGGCGATGCCAACCTGCGCAAGCGTTTCGGCATCAACGTGCTGGGCGTAAAGCGTGGCGATGAATATATTACCGAAAATCTGATAGCCACCAAGCTGCATGTGGGCGATATGCTCCTGGTGCAGGGCGAATGGACCAATCTGGCTCATCTGGCTACCGATACGAGCAACTGGGTGGTTATCGACCAGCCAGAGAAGACTGCCGACAAGGTGCTCTTGGATTATAAGGCGCCTGTGGCGGCTGCCATCATGCTGCTGATGATTGCGATGATGGTATTCGATTTCATTCCTGTGGCTCCGGTCACGGCGGTCATCATCGCCGGACTGCTGACCGTCTTTGCCGGATGTTTCCGGAATGTAGAGGCGGCTTACAGGACCATCAACTGGGAGAGCATCGTGCTGATAGCCGCCATGATGCCGATGTCTACGGCTCTGGAGAAGACGGGTGCTTCTGCCTTGGTTTCTCAGGGGCTGGTAGAGAGTTTGGGTTCGATGGGACCTACGGCTCTCTTGGCAGGTATCTACTTCACCACTTCTCTGATGACGATGTTTATCAGCAATACAGCTACGGCTGTGCTGATGGCTCCTATTGCCCTGGTGGCGGCCCAGCAGGTAGGTGTGAGTCCTTATTCCTTCCTCTTTGCGGTTACGTTGGGCGCCAGCATGTGCTTTGCCTCACCATTCTCCACGCCTCCTAATGCGCTGGTGATGAAGGCGGGTGGCTATACGTTTATGGATTACGTGAAGGTAGGTTTGCCTCTGCAGATTATCATCGGCGTTGTGATGACCTTCGTTCTTCCGCTTCTGTTTCCTTACTAAGGATTTTTGATATCAAAATAAAAGCCCCTGATGTTTTTCCCGCATTGGGGGCTCTTTTTTTATCGGATTAAATCAGGCCTTTTTATTTTCCCAATTAGGGAGATTTTTTTCTCCAACTGGGCAAGTGATTTTGCGCGCTTTCTGAATCACGATGCAAAGATACGAAATCCCGATTTATCAGTTGTGCAATAGCGTGCGATGCCGTGCGATAGCGGAACATTTTTCTCCAATCTCTTTTCTTCGTGTTCACGGAAGTTGGGACAGATAGTTTCAGCGATGTTGGACAGTTGTTCCTTATAATAGCCCGAATCGGCAACAAGATAGGTCTTCATACGGTATGATTTCCCCTAATTGAGGGCGGAATACTGAAAAATAGCCCCATTTATCTCCATTTCGAGTATCGGGAAGAGCATCGCAAATAAGGGTTCCTGCATGTCTTTTGATGCCTGAGAGAGCAAAAGTTGCACCTATTCGATGCCTTTTCCCAGCTTTTTCATCGTCGGAGCGGTTGAAATGGGGATATTGTACTTCAAATTCTTAGTCTCTATTTCTACATAATTTATTGATTATGAGCCTTATAGAGAGAAGTGGGGTTGGGCGGAGCGTTCCAGTTCCAGTTGTTCCAATTAATTTTTTGAGCGTTCCATTCTACCTTCTTATATATATAACTATCTATATATTAGGTAGTTATAGAGTCTCTATAAAGGGATATTGTCCTATGAAAACCTATTTGGAACAATTGGAACAACTGGAACAACTGGAACGCTTGCCCGAAAATCACTTCTGTTTTGATCCTGTTACCAGCCTCCCCGAAGTCCCCCTTTCCTCTAGAAGGCCTCGACTCCGTTTTATCTCTTTTCACCTTCGCAATCATCGAAAGTTCGTTTGTGGTTCTCTGTCATCTCTTAATAGTAGTATAGTAGTACCAATATTCCTCTTCTGGAGTTTTCAAGTAACCTATGCCTTGCAGAGTTAAAAGCATTTTAAGTATCTTAATAGGCAAAATCCTATTGTAAAGTGTGAGAAATTAATATTTATTCGTTTGTATTTGGGTAAAAAATGAAAATAAATCCCATTTCTTTTTGTTTTTTGCCAGTTTCTTCGTACCTTTGCGCATGGATTCGGCAGGAGCCGCTTCCAGACATTTTAGTAAAAACAAAGCATTGACTATTATTGTGGTCTTCCAGAAAAAGCCTAGGAAACTTTCTTTCTGAATATACGACCGCACCAATAATGGTTGGCTTCATCTGTGGTAAGCATAGGTGAGTCTCTCGTCAAATATGTAGAGTCAATGTTCATGCCCGATATAGGGTGTGAGCATTCTTATATTTGACGGTGGTTCAGACATTTCCTAGGCTTGCCACGGAAGACCTTAAGAATCGTTCACACCCTTCTTTTGTGTCTCTTTGCGTGTAGCCTGATGATAGTTGGATGCAGCTATTAATAACTATCAGAATATGGCAGACAATATTGATGAACTACATCGAAAAATAAAAGATTTGGAGGGTGAAGTGGCTTATCTTAATGCTCAGTTGAAGCAAGATAACCGTTTTGGACTTCATTGGATAGATGTGCCTGAAGCTTTTGAAGCTGGAGGAGAAAATGCTATTCCGATTCTTGAAGAAGTACCAGAACTTTCCATCACGAAAGATGATGGAAAACCTACTCATATACTCATAGAAGGTGATAATTATCATGCTCTTACTTGCCTTAATTATACGCATCAAGGTAAGGTGGATGTAATTTATATTGATCCTCCTTATAATACGGGTAGTGATGGGTTTACGTATAAGGATAAGAGATTCCTAGATAAATATCCTGATGGGGCAAAAGTTCCTTCAAACCATCCGCTAAGGCATAGTTCTTGGCTTTCGTTTATGGCTAAACGCTTAAAGTTGGCAAAAAGTCTTTTATCTGATAGGGGAGTAATTTTTATTTCTATAGATGATAATGAGTTTTCAAAGTTACGAGAATTATGTGATCAAATTTTCGACTCAACAAATTTTGCAGCTGTCTTTTTATGGAAAAGAACAGATACGCCACCTTCTTTGTCGAATAAAGTAAGACGAAAATTAGAGTATGTCTTATGTTATACATCAAGACCTCTTCCTAAACGGCAGTTTGTTCAGGGTTATGTGGATGGAGATGATGCCCCTTTGTTGAATGCAGGTAATCCTATTGGTACTTTAGAGTTTCCTATAGGTTCTGTACATTTCAACATAGCCGATGGTGTGTATTCTGCATCTGATGACAAAAAAATAAAATTGTTGGATGAGGTGGTGGTAAAGAATGGTTTGAATGCCAAAAAGTTTAGAGCTTCAGGTCATTTTAAATGGGGGCAGAATAATTTGATGAACGAAATAGGGAATGGTACATACTGTTTGATTAAAAGTAAGTTGTTTTCTATACGTTATCAAAAGGCTAATAAGTCGTATAAAATACCCTCTAACATAATAGATTCTCAAGTAGGAGTTGGAACAAATGAGGATGCAAAGAAGGAATTGCGCAGTATCGGTTTGGTGGGAAGTTTTGATTATGCAAAGCCACTTTCCTTAATAAAATATTTGGTAAAAATGGGATTCTATGAAGATAAAAACATTTGCGTCATGGATTTCTTTGCTGGTACTGGTACTACGTTACAGGCTGTTATGCAATTGAATGAAGAAGATGGTGGAACTAGACAATGCATCTTGTGTCAATCTAACGATGATGAGGATAAAGTGTGTTCTTCTTTTACTTATCCGCGAGTTTCTGCTGCAATAAAAGGCTATGTAGCTCACAATAATTTGACGGAAGAGTTGTGTCGCATAAAACTTACAACAAAGAATATTTTGAAATCCGAAGACTTGTTGTCTCAGATTAGAGAAATACAATTAGATAACGAAAAAAATTATGAGTCGTTTAAGACTTTAATAAAAGAAGATGCCCTAGTGTTGGAAGGAACTCATAAAATGAATGCTGATGTCCCGCCTCTCGGCAATTCTCTCAAGTACTATCGCACTTCTTTCGTAGGAACAAGTACGGCCAATCAGGCTACAGACCATGACAAGACAATCCTTGCCCAAAAGGCTGGATGCCTGCTGGCCTTGGCTGAGAATACGCTTTACGAAATGAAGAAAACTGATAGCTATCAGATATTCAAGGACAAAAATCATGATGTATGGACGGCAATCTATTTTAAAGAAGATTATCGCCCGAAATATTTCAACGAATTTGTTCATGAAGTAGAGCAGCTTCAGGGCGTGAAGAATGTATATATTTTCAGTTGGGGCGACGTCGGTTCTTTCGATTCCTATTTCGAATATCTTTCTGGGGTAAATCTGAAGAGCATTCCTCAGCCTATCCTCGATATTTACAAATCTTTAAATGCTTAAGAAAGTATGGAACAGATACCTTTTCAGATAGAAGCCGTTGATAAACTGGTGGCTAATATAAAGCGATTATGGGGACATGGAGATCGCCAGATTCCTGTTGTTCTGAAAGCTCCTACAGGAAGCGGTAAGACTTATATGACTCAGAAGATGATTTGCGAGATGGCAGAACAGCCAGATTGGGATAGAGAGGTGGCTTATGTATGGATCACATTCTCCGATGACCTCGCCATGCAGAGCAAGCATAAGTTTGATGTCTACTTCCCTACGAGTAAGCATGGTCGATTGTTGACGATAGAAGATTTTAGTCTTAGGGCTCTGCAGAAAAACGATGTGCTTTTCATCAACTGGCAAAAACTGGTGAGCGAGAAAGCCGGAAACCGTATATACAGACGACCGGAAAATCCAGATGAGCGACATGAGAGTAGAGTATACTTCGAGGATTTTGTAGAGAATACCCATGCCAACGGCGTGGAAATAGTATTTATAATCGACGAGTGCCATCTGAATGTAACCGAAGCTGCTAATCGTGACGTGATTAGCAAACTCGACCCGAAAATCTGCATTCATGTCTCTGCTACTCCGCCTCCTGAAGTGATGGTAAAAGCTGCAGATTATGACTCGAATGTGGTAATAAAGCATGAAGATGTGGTAGCACAAGGGCTGATTAAGGAGAGCATCGTTACCCAGACGAAAGAGGATTTGGATAAATATCAAGGCGAAGATGAAGATCATGTCCTGCTGAAACTTGCTATCGAAAAGCGCAGGGAACTTAAAGCGGAGATTGAGGCCTTCGGCAAAAACGTCAATCCGCTAGTTATTATCCAGTTGCCAAATGATGATGAAACCTTGATAGAACAGGGGCAGCCTACCAAGGAAGAGATAACGAAAGAATATCTTATCTCGCAGGGGATAAAGGCAAACAGAATTGCATCTTGGTTTACTGGTAAGGCTAAGCCTGAGGGGCTGGAACGGAATGATAGCGAATACGAATACCTTCTGTTTAAAACCGCAGCCGGTACAGGTTGGGATTGTCCCCGTGCTCAGGTTCTGGTCATGTTTCGTGATATTAAATCTGAAATTTTCAGTACTCAGACCATCGGTAGAATTCTCCGTGTTCCAATCATGCACGAAGAAGTTTCTAAGGTTTTCCGTAATGGTTATCTTTATACCAACTTCTCGCGCAAAGCTGTAACAGAGGCTGATTATGGCGGAATGGGCAACAAGCCAAAAACGCTTATCTCTTACAACAAAAAGGGGGAAGACTACATCATCGACCCGAATCTGATGACAGATATGCTGTCGCGTGTAGATTATGGAGATTTGGGTAAATCGGGTGAATTCCAACAATGTCTGTTTGATACATTCAATCGCTATTTCGGCATTACTGATGAGGATGTGTTTGATGATGTTGTAAAAAGGAAACTAGAAACCAAAGGACTCTACTTGAAGGGAAATTTAGCGCATGAGATAGTTTCAGATGCTCAATTCTATGATTACGAAAATATTGGAATCAACCTCAAGGAAGCTAAAGGGGTAGAGCGCGAGTGGAGTAAGAGTGATGTGCAGAAACTCTTTACTTTCACTTTGGTGGAAATCCTGCGCTCGCAATCAGATAATGATTGCAAGGTGGGAAACATCGTGCGTTCTGTTCCAACTTTGAAAAGTGCCATACGCTTGTGGTTCAAGTATTATGCTCTGAAGAATGAAGACGAAGATAAATGGTATCGTATTTTCTTGCATGATGCATTAAACGGATCAGCTTCAAGTATATTCAGACGCCTTATCACGGAAACGCTTAAGGCATACCATCCTTTGCTCGAAGAACAACTACGTAAGCGTAGAGAGGAAAACCGAAAGCGTCAGAGTGTTCCTTTTGTATTGAAGAAGATGTATTCTTATACAGAAGAACATGATGAACTGACGGAGCAGAAATGCCTGTTGCATCCTTTCTTCTTGGGGCAAGACTATACTGGCAGAAAAACGGAAGAGAGCTTTTACAAGTATCTTGAGGCTCAGGATGGTATAGAATGGTGGTTTAAGAATGGAGATAGCGGTAAGGATTGGCTTGCCATTCGTTATTTCAGCGAAGAACGCAACGAAGAAGCACTTTTCTATCCCGACTGGATTTTCAAAAAGAAGGATGGTACTATCGGCATCTTTGACACCAAAGGAGGTCAGACGGCTGCATCTAAAGACACGAAAAACAAGGCTGAGGCTTTGCAGAAGCGTCTTTCCATGTTGAACAACTTGGCTGAAGGCAGAATAAATTACGTTGGCGGTATTGTAATAGCTGCTAATGGTACATGGTATTATAATGATAATGAGGAATATGCCTATCAGCCTGGTAGTACAGATGGTTGGAAATTGATGCAGGATATGTTTGATGTGCTTATGGATGGGGACAGCTTGAATACAGCAATTCTTCATAGCATCTCTCCTTCCGACCGCTTCACCCGTTTCCTCCCTCTGTATTCCATCCAAGCTGCTTGTGGTTACTTCGATAAATATGAGGAGCCGGAGACGGAAGGATGGGTGGATGTATCCTCATTACCATTCACTCCAAATAGGGAAATGTTCGTGGTTCATGCCAAGGGCAACTCGATGCTGCCGAAAATTAAGGATGGAGACTTATGCGTGTTTGAACGTTATCATGGAGGTTCAAGGGAGGGAGAAATCGTACTCTCGCAGGTGAATGAATATTACGAGGAATATGGCGGAAAATATACCATCAAAAAGTTTCATAGCGAGAAAACTGTGAACGAAGAAGGGGTGGAAGTTCATTCAAAAATAGAACTGCAGCCACTCAATAAAGATGGCTTCCAGACCATAGAAATCCCGGAAGATAATGAAGCCAAGATTGCTACCATCGGCGTTTTGAAATACATTATCAGTTAAAGATAAAAGGGCAAAAGCATTACCTTGTCAATATATGGTATGATGCTTTTGCCCTTTCTTTCTGTATGTCTTTTATTCCACTTTCTTTTCTTCCGTTTTTTTATTCCACCTCCTCGCACATCGCCATCTCTGCTCCCCGGTAAATCACAACGAGCTGATGAAGCTTCGTGGTTTTCACGGATTTGTGCACTATGTCGCTATTGGCGTAGCGCCTTATCTGGGCTGAGGCTTCCTCGAAGAGATGGTTCAGCTGCTCATCGCTGGTGCCTGGCTTGCAATATTTCAATTCCACGATGTAGGAATCTTCTATGTCCTTATAGATGTCGCAGAGGGGCAGCAGGAAGATGTCGGCATAACCGCCATCGTTGTCAAGTTCAGAAATAGGACGGTAGAACTTGCATTGGCTCGTCATCGCCAGAGTGAAACCATGAACGTAGGCTTCGCCTTTCTGCTTGTCGCGCTGGGAGGAGAAGCGCTTCAGACAATCGGCTATGTAGGCAAAGTAGGGCTTGAATGCGCCTTCGTAAGCCAACTTGCTCTCCAGCTGGGTCTTGTCGTATTGCTCAAAGGTGAGGTCGTCCTCTTTGTAAGTATCCAGCAGATAGGTGTACATCTGGTCGCGCGCCACCTCGTTGGGAACCACAAAGCGGGTATTGCCCTGGTAGGTGCCGTCTATCGTTACCATGCCGAAATAGAAGAGCAGACTCAGGAAATTATCTGGGTCGTTGATGCGCTCGGCAGGGAAATTCTCCATCAGGGTTCCCGTGGTGAATCCCCTGGTCACGATATCCTGTATGATGCTGGCATCGTGGGCAAACTCCTTGTCATGGCGGATGAGCATGCGAATCTTGTCGTAGTCGATGCGGATGTTGGTTTCCACCAGTTTCTTCGGAATATCATAATCGTTGCGGATGTAATTATCTACAAAGTAGAGCACCATCACGGAGTTGTACATGGTTGTGTTGCCGTACTTTTCTTCTGAGAAGCAATAATTATCATACCATGGCTTCATCACTTCTATCAGCTCGTCCACGCTATGGTGAAATGGCAGCACGCTGGCGTAATAAGCCAGCATCTGGCGCACTTCCTCCTCGGTGAATCCCACCATCTCGTTGAACTCCTGAGACAGGGAATAGTTGGTTCCGATGTTGAAACCGCTGGTCAGATCGTCCATGGTTACGGGGCTTACTCCTGTAACAAAAACTCTGCCCAATGAATCTCCTGCGGCTCCCTTGATTGTGTCGAAGAAATGTCGTAGATACCCCTCGCCGTGAGTCTGTTCGCGATATCGGGTTTCATGTTCCTTGTGGGCAAGAATCTGATTGGTAAAGTGGTCGTATTCGTCGATGAAGAGATAAATCTTCAAGCCTGCTTCAGCACATTTGTCGCATAGAAATCCCAATTGGGCAACGGCATCTTCCTTTTGGTTCATCTCTTCCTTTGTGTGCGGTGGCAAAAGGTGGGCGTATCTGCTGCAGAAGGTATTGAACTTGTTGTTGCAATGGGCATCAAGTCCTTTTTTATAATTATCCAATCCTGCTGAAATCATGGCAAAATTCAGGTGAAGGATGAGATAGCTGTTGCGTTCAGGGGTAGGATTCTTTCCGATGTAAAGCTTGCCGAAGAGGCTTTCAAACTTATCCTTCTTGTTGATGTCG
>OMEA01000684.1_pt1 | contig 16422 bp, 12 predicted proteins | sample 1645321 | NCBI WGS metagenome assembly OMEA01 (sample SAMEA103958151, study PRJEB25191) | human gut metagenome
TCTGAATACGCTCTCATTTTGATTAGTAAAGTGTCAACTTATTCAGTACAAGACATTGTACTAATCTTTTACCTTTTTGTAACATTCAGACATTTTTTAGCAAAAAAACTTACGAAATGTTTGTTAAGAATAAAAATAGTATTACTTTTGCCGATGTAAAACAATTTAAAACGACAATCACATGTTGACAAACGCATTCTACTTTTACGGTTTTTATTTTTACTTTGCCGAACAAGCAGAGCGGGATGTCGCATGCCAACATCAATAACTTGACAACGAACAATTAAGTCCCGCTCCTATATGATAGGAAGCGGGACTTTTTGTTTAAGACCACACTATGAAGAAAATCGCTATACAAGGCATCAAAGGTTCGTTTCACGACATTGCCGCACATCAATATTTCAACAACGACGACGTAGAGCTCATCTGCTGCAACACGTTTGAAGAGATATTCCAACAAATGCGCGATGATTACTCTCGACTCGGACTAATGGCTATCGAAAATACCATTGCAGGTTCGCTGCTTCACAACTACGAGTTGCTTCGCGAAAGTGGCATGACGATCATTGGTGAACACAAACTGCATATCGAACACAGTATCATGTGTTTGCCCGAAGACGATTGGAGCACGATTACAGAAGTTAACTCTCACCCCGTAGCCTTGATGCAATGTCGCGACTTTCTGTCGAGTCACCCCGAATTTAAAGTGGTTGAAGCGGAAGACACGGCGGGCGCTGCCGAAATGATTAGCCGCAAACACTTGCGCGGACACGCTGCTATCTGTCATGCGGGCGCTGCCCCACTCTACGGACTAAAGGTGTTGGAACAAGGCATTGAAGACAATAAGCACAACTTCACACGCTTTCTCTTAATGTGCGATCCTTGGTCGGCCGACAAGATGCGCGACCTTCACCACACGAACAAGAGCAGCATTGTATTCACCCTCACTCACGAAGAGGGTTCCCTCTCGCAAGTGCTGAGCATCTTCTCTTTCTACAAAATCAACTTAACTAAAATACAATCTCTGCCTATCATCGGACGTGAATGGGAATACATGTTCTACGTCGACGTTAGCTACGACGACTACGTGCGTTACCGCCAAAGCATCGAAGCCGTGCGCCCCCTACTTCGCGAACTCAAGATATTAGGAGAATATAACGCTAAATAATGTGCAAATATGCAAATGTGCAAATGTGAGAATGATTTAATGTCTTTCATGCACATTACCACATAAGCAACAAATCATTTGCACATTTGCACATTTGCACATTTGCACATTAACCAAGCATTTGCATATTCGCACATTAATTATGATACAACCTGCTGAACGACTGAAGAGCGTGAGCGAGTACTACTTTTCGAGAAAAGGAAAAGAAGTCGCTCGACTTAACGCTGAAGGTAAAGACATTATATCATTGGCCATTGGTAGCCCCGACATGCCACCTTCACCCCAAACGATTGAGACACTTTGCAAAGAAGCACAGAAGCCGAATGCACACGGCTATCAACCCACTACAGGCATTCCCGAACTACGCGAAGCCATGGCAGGGTTTTATAAAAGGTGGTTCAACGTAACGTTAGATCCTAAAACCGAAATTCAACCGCTCATCGGTTCGAAAGAGGGTATACTTCATACCACCTTGGCTTTTGTCAATCCGGGCGAAAAGGTATTAGTGCCCAACCCTGGCTACCCCACCTACACTTCTTTGTCGAAAATCTTAGGTTGCACAATTGTTAATTACAATTTGCGTCCTGAGAACGATTGGCAACCTGACTTTGAGGAGTTAGAAAGTATGAACTTAACCGACGTTCGCCTTATGTGGGTGAACTATCCTAATATGCCAACGGGAGCACCAGCCCGACGCGAAACTTACGAGAAGTTGGTTGACTTCGCCCGTCGTCACGACATTGTTGTTGTCAACGACAACCCTTACAGTTTTATCCTTGGCAAAGAGCATTTGAGCATACTACAAATACCTGGTGCTAAGGACTGCTGCATCGAATTTAACTCTATGAGTAAGAGTCACAACATGCCGGGTTGGCGTGTGGGTATGTTGGCCACGAATGCTACGTTCGTTAGCTGGATATTAAAGGTAAAGAGCAACATCGACTCGGGTACTTTCCGCGCCATGCAGTTGGCCGCTGCCGAAGCCTACCAAAACTCTGATGAGTGGCATCACGAGGCAAATGTCAACGTTTATGCTCGCCGCCGCAAACTGGCAGGTCAAATAATGGAAGCCTTGCACTGCCAATACGACACGAACCAAGTGGGTATGTTCCTGTGGGGACGCATTCCCGATGCCTATGCCGATGTGGAAGACTTAACCGAAAAGGTATTACACGAGGCGCGCGTATTTATCACCCCTGGTTTCATCTTTGGTTCTAACGGCAAACGCTACATTCGCATCTCGCTCTGCGCTAAAGAAGAAAAACTGGCCGAAGCGTTAGAACGCATCAAAGAAGTTGGATTTTGAGCCAAATGTGTAAATGTGAGAATGTGAGAATGATTACATTTTCTCGCTGCATATTAAACACATGAAACTCACTAAACTCATAAACTTATTAAACTCATTAAACTAACTACTATATGGAACTCCATCTTACTCCCTTACAACTGACCGACCACGACGACAAGCGTCCCATCGTTATAGCAGGCCCTTGCTCTGCTGAAACCGAAGAACAAGTAATGAACACCGCCACGCAGTTGGCAAAGATGGGGGTTAAACTCTTCCGCGCTGGCATCTGGAAGCCCCGCACCAAGCCAGGAGGTTTCGAAGGCGTTGGCGAACCAGGCTTGGCTTGGCTCAACGAGGTGCAGAAGGAGACAGGCATGAAGGTCTGCACCGAAGTAGCCACCCGCAATCACGTTGAAGCCTGTCTGAAGGCTGGTGTTGACTTGCTTTGGATTGGTGCACGCACCGTAGCGAACCCCTTTGCCATGCAAGAGATTGCTGACACACTGAAAGGCGTTGACATTCCCGTCTTGGTAAAGAACCCCGTCAACCCCGACTTGGAACTTTGGATTGGTGGTCTTGAACGCATCAATCAAGCTGGCATCACCCGCTTAGGCGTAATTCACCGTGGTTTCTCTACTTACGAGAAGAAGCTCTACCGCAACCTCCCCATGTGGCACATTCCTATCGAACTGCGTCGTCGCTGCCCTGGTCTTCCTATCTTTGGCGACCCCAGCCACATTGGTGGCAAGCGCGAATTGGTAGCTCCCCTTTGCCAACAGGCCATGGACCTCGGTTTTGACGGTCTGATTGTTGAGAGTCACTGCAACCCTGATGCTGCTTGGAGCGATGCGAGCCAGCAGGTTACACCCGACGTGCTTGACTTCATTCTCGACAAGTTGGTTATCCGTAAGATTACAGAAACTACCGAAAGTCTTACGGCCCTTCGTCGTCAGATAGACGAGATTGACAACTCTCTCATCGAACTCATGGCTAAACGTATGCGTATCAGCCGCGAGATTGGTGAATACAAGCGCAAGCACGATATGACGGTAGTTCAAACAAGCCGTTACACCGAAATCCTTGACAAGCGCGGTGCTCAAGGCGTACTTTGCGGTATGTCATCTGACTTCATTAAAGACGTGTTTGAGAGCATTCACGAAGAGAGTGTACGTCAACAGATTGAAATTATGAACCAGTAATAGTAAATGTGCAAATGTGCAAATGTGAGAATGTGCAAATGCGAGGTTAATGTGAGAATGTGAGAATATTTTCCAACCTGCATTTTACCATTTCGCATTCCACATAAGCTACAAATCATTTGCACATTTGCACATTCTCACATTTGCACATTTCCAACGCATTTGCACAATTCCAACGCATTTGCACAATTCCAACGCATTTGCACATTAATATTCCCCAAAATGAAAATATTAATCCTTGGCGCAGGCAAAATGGGTTCATTCTTTGTCGACCTGTTGAGTTTTGATCACGAAACGGCCGTCTACGACGTTGACCCGAAGCGTCTGCGCTTTATGTACAATACGCAGCGATTTACCACGCTTGAAGAGATCGAAGCCTTTCAGCCCGAATTGGTAATCAACGCTGTTACACTAAAATATACGCTTGATGTCTTTCGCCAAGTTATCCCCCATCTGCCCAAAGACTGTATTATAAGCGACATAGCCAGCGTTAAAACGGGACTGCGCGAATATTACAGCACATGCGGCATGCGTTACGTCAGCACCCACCCCATGTTTGGCCCCACCTTTGCCAACTTGGGCGCACTGAACAACGAAAATGCCATTATCATTACCGAGGGAGACTACATGGGACGCCTCTTCTTCCGCGACCTTTACAACCACCTCGGCCTCCACGTCTGCGAATACACCTTCGACGAACACGACGAGACGGTAGCCTATTCGCTCAGTATTCCTTTTGTTAGCACCTTTGTGTTTGCAGCGGTCATGAAGCATCAAGACGCACCAGGTACCACCTTTAAGCGTCACATGCAAATTGCGCGTGGTGTATTAGGCGAGGACGACACGTTGTTACGCGAAATTCTCTTCAACCCACGTACCTCTGGTCAAGTGTCAAATATACGCGAAGAGCTGAAGGAGTTGATTGACATTATTGACAATAAGGACGAAAACGGTCTGAACAACTACCTAAAGAAGATACGCGAAAATATTAAATAACAGACACTTATAAAGGCTGCATTTGTCTGCCTAATTGGGGGGCGGGTTTGTAACCCGTGGCAGCAGCATGCTTTGCACTATCTTTGCTTATAGTCGCTTAGCGCGAGAACATACATAACATACAATTTAACATACCTATTTACATACTACTCAATTTGTGCCTTGGCACTCCATATAAGAGCCATGTGAAGAGGTCCTTTTTGTACTCATATATAATGCGATCATAATGCGATATTAATTATGCAACTTATTACAATACTTGATTATATTCTCCATTAATCAAGCCATCGCTACACTTACAACATGCGTTGTTTTGTTTTTTTGTGAATTTCTTGTGAAAATCTTACATTCTCTAACTTACAAAAACATCCGCTAATATTTTAAAATGTTGTTTTGTAAACTATATTTTGCGTTTTAATATCAAATGATTGCTATTTAATTATTTTTTTTATTTTAATATTTGTTTTATTACCAAAAATGCCGTATCTTTGGCACGAATTAAATGACAGAAGTGTATGATTAACACGGCAGAAGTTTGTTTTTCTGCAGAATAAGTGAAAAAAAATGAACGCGCAAGGATGAAAATCTGAATGCTTGCGTGTGGATTTTTTAAAAAAACTTATTTTGTAAAAGCAAACAAATGTGTGATTTTCAAAGCATAGAGGCGCGCTACCTACATCTTGCCTCCATGCACTACCTACTCATTTGAAATTGCACATCCTTTCTTTCTTCTCTTGAAGTGGTTTTTCTGTTTCATTAGTTCAACCTACACCTATAATATATATAGAAAAAACTTTCCAAGTCCCAGGAGTCACAACTACCTACAAACCATGTCCTCCCGTGCAGTTAAGTAATCGATTTTCTCCATCAACGTGACACTATCTGTCTTTTCTTTTCCCCGAAGGTAGTCCCTCTCGTTACATTGGCTCTACGCTAAATCTTTTAATTAACTAAATAACAACAAAATGAAAAAAATTACGTTTCTTTTCAGCTTGCTCCTGACGTTCTTGGGAGTGAGTACAGTTTGGGCGCAGACTTTCCACGTGTCTGATGCACCTACTGAAACAGGTTGGGGGGCCCATACTTATTGGTATACCATCATGAATGGTAGCTCTAAGGGATATCTTAGTACTGCTAATAAAAATGATGATGGTTTGACACTTACCACAACAACATTGTCTGATAACGATAATGAAAAATGGTGTGTAGTCGGCAGTGAAACTGAGGGCTATCGTTTTTACAACAAAGCAGAAGGCTATACCAAAGTTTTGGGTATTACGAATAAAAGTGGTAACACATATGGCAATTCGCGTGCCAATATGGTAGAGTATTCATCTTCTTCTGTTAGTTCAATAGCTAACGATGAAGTTGGTTTTAACTTTATTCGTTTGACTCCTAGTTTTAATAGCAATTATGATGCTTTTAAGTTGGCAGGAGTTGATAACGATCCAAATCAGCGCTACATGAATATGCGTGGCGATTACTTAGCCTATTGGAATTATAACAATGAAGCGGTAGCAACGGGCGCTGGTTCTTCGTTCCTTTTTACTCCTGTTGATGAGTTCGAAAAGGCGGTGAATGATGCAAAGCTGAAGTTGGCTGATGCTTCTTCGTTTGTAGGTGTCGTATGTGGTTGTACTCAAGAAAGTTACGATGCAGCTTTAGCTATTTATAACCAATACAAGGATCTTGATCAATATAGTGTAGAAAATAAGGATGCTGCTACAGCTGCTCTTAAAGGTATTTCTTTTACAATATTAAACATGACTGACGGTATGCAAGTTATTTTGGGTAACAAACAGCATACAAATCTTTATGTTTTTGCAAAAGAAACAAATCGTTATGGAGTAAAAGGTGGTCACCTTGGATCTGGTTCTGCTAAAGATAGCTATCGTTACCTTTTTACTTTTAAAGATGCTGGTGATGGCAAATTTAAAATCTATAGCAACTACTATGATAAGTATGTAGGTGGTGTTCCTAATGCTAATAACCTGGAATTCCAATTGGTAGATGCAGAAAGTGCACAAGCTTTTACTGTAAAAGCAAGTGCTAATAACTTGGGTTATGGTAGCATTTATGATGAAAATACTACTACTACATCTGGTTCCGTAGTTGTGAATGCATTGCATATGGTTAATTGGAATAATAATCCTGCTGGTAATGGCGTAGTACGCTGGGATATTAGTGCACCTGCTTCAGCATTCAGATTTATCCCTGTTACTTCAGAAATCACAAATGCGTGGGATGCAGCTATTATTAAGCTAGCTTCAAATACGAACAATTATATTGGTTGTTATAAAAGCAATGAAAAGGTTAAAGCTGCTGTTGCTGCTTTACAAGCAGCTGATGCAGAAACAAAGGTAAGTGCTTACCGAGCACTTGAAGATGCTCTAACTGAAGCTGGTATTTCACAACCTGTTGCTGGTAAATATTATACAATACAATGTGTACGTGGTAAGCATAATCAACACTACCTTACCGAAGGTTATGGTATGACTGAAGAAACTGATAGCAAAAACTCGCTTTTGGCTTCAGACCTCTCTGCCAATATTATGCCTGCCCTTTGGCAGTTTGAACAATTGACAGAAGAAGGTAAGACAGATCGTTATTATATCAAGGCTGCAAACTCTAGTAGTTATTTGAGCAAAACTAATGGTACTGGTTATCGCCTTCGTTTGTTGGAGGCAGAAAGTGCAGATAAGGGTGAATATGTATTAAATACAGCTTCTAACATTGTAAATGTTAATTATGCTGTTGCTTTGAACGATAAAGTATCTAATGGAATGGTAAGTTGTCGCAATGAAAACAATCAAGTTGTTGCTTGGAATGGAGGTAACGATGGCTCTTCAAATAATTTCCTTGTTAAGGAAGTTACCGAAATTCCCGTTGCTATTTCTGCAGCTCGTTATGCAACATTGAACTTGCCTTGCGCTGTAACTATTCCTACAGATGTAAAGGCTTACACTGCAACTGATGGTGAAACAGAAGTTACTTTGAGCGAAATTACAGATGGTGTTATACCTGCTAACACTCCTGTTATTCTCGTAGGTGATAAAGGTACTCACAATTTCACTATTGATACTGAAAATACTACTGCAGCCATTTCTTCAGCTTTGAATGGTACACTTGTTCCTACAGCAGTTGCAGCTGACGCTTCAGCTTACATTTTGAAGAATGGTGCTCAGGGTATCGGTATGTACAAGATTACTTCTGAAACTGATCGTACTATCGCTGCCAATAAGGCTTACATGGGCTCAACTACTGCAGCTTCTTCTTCAAATATGAAGGTATTCAACTTTGGTGGTATTTCTACTGGCATTAACAATGCAGTTGCTGGTAACGCTAAGAACAACGTTTACTATGACCTCAATGGTCGTCGCGTTCTTTATCCTGCACACGGCGTATTCGTTAAGGCTAACGGTGAGAAGGTTTACATCAAGTAATACAACTAAAAAATAGAATAACAATGAAAAAGACATATATAATGCCTCAGTCGGCAATTGTACGTTTTAATGTTGAAGGCATGCTCGCAGCTTCAGCTCCTACTTTGGGTAAGTTTGAAGAAGATGGAACTGGTGGTAGTGATGGTCTTTCTAACGAACGTGGTTGGAGCAGCGAAAGCTGGTCGAATACCGACGAAGACTAAACATCTGAATTCATAAATAATCGCCGCACAAACCTTTAGGCTTGTGCGGCGTTTGTTTTGATTTGCTATTTATCGTATTTTTTGTCAACAAAAAACCGATTAAGCGATGGCAAGAATATCTTCATACGGGAAGAGGTAAAGTCCCACCTAAGGACTTTACCTCTTCCTGTTAAGTAGGTGTTCAAAATTAGTTGATCAAAGGATTTTCACGACTTTAAATTGTATCTCTTTCTCCTTTTTGCACCGAGTCTTATACCTTCTATCAGTAGAACAAACCATTAGTGCGCTGAAGCGCAAGGGCGTAGCCAGTATGTTTCAATTTGTGCCTTGGCACAAATTGAGTATAGTATGTAAAATTGTATGTTATGTATGTTCTCGCGCTAAGCGACTATAAGTAGATGCTCAAAACTTGCTGCTGCCGCGGGTTACAACCCCGCCCCCCAATTAACCCGCCCCCCAATTAGGCAGACAAATTAGTATCCCATACGTCTAAGCTTGAAAAAATACGGTGATACATTGGTTTCAATATTTTAAATAACGATATTTACCTAAAAAAGAAGTAACTTTGCTGCGAATTAGCGCACAGAAAGAATTGCTGCGCATAATAACACTCTATTAATCCGCAATCAACAAATGACTGAAAATTATAGTTTGAGCCACTTGAAAGAACTCGAAGCAGAGTCAATTCACATTATTCGTGAGGTGGCAGCCGAATTTGAAAATCCTGTAATGCTCTATAGCATTGGTAAGGACTCAAGCGTTATGGTACGCTTGGCCGAGAAGGCTTTTGCTCCAGGTCGTCCTCCCTTTCCCTTGATGCACATCGACTCAAAATGGAAGTTTAAGGAGATGCTCGAATTTCGCGATTGGTATGCCAAGGAGCATGGTTGGAACCTCATCGTTGAAAGCAATATGGAGGCTTTCAAAGCAGGGGTAGGTCCTTTCACACATGGTTCGAAAGTGCACACTGACCTTATGAAGACGCAAGCCTTAAAGGCAGGACTTGACAAGCACCACTTCGATGCGGCATTCGGTGGCGCACGACGCGACGAAGAGAAGAGCCGTGCAAAGGAACGCATCTTCTCTTTCCGCGATCAATTCCACCAATGGGACCCCAAAAACCAACGCCCTGAATTATGGGACATCTACAATGCACGCATTCACAAAGGCGAGAGCATTCGCGTATTCCCTTTGAGCAATTGGACAGAGTTGGATATTTGGCAATACATTCGTTTGGAAAACATTCCTATCGTTCCCCTTTACTTTGCTAAGGAACGTCCTGTTGTAGAAATCGATGGTCAATTGATTATGCCCGATGACGACCGCCTACCTGCAGAGTATCGTGACAAAATCGAAATGCGTAAAATCCGTTTCCGCACGTTAGGTTGTTGGCCATTGACTGGAGCTATAGAGAGCGAAGCTGACACGATTGAAAAGATTGTGGAAGAAATGATGACTACCACGAAGAGTGAACGCACCACTCGTGTCATCGACTTCGACCAAGATGCCTCAATGGAACAGAAAAAACGCGAAGGATATTTCTAAAATGAGTTTAATGAGTTTATGAGTTTAATGAGTTTAAGAGTTTAATAAGTTTAAGAGTTTAATAAGTTTAAGAGTTTAATGAGTTTAAGAGTTTAATGAGTTTATGAGCACTGAGTTATAGACTCCCCAATAGCTTATTAAACTTATTAAACTCATTAAACTCATTAAACTCATTAAACTCATTAAACTCATTAAACTTATTAAACTCACTAAACTCATTAAACTTATTTAAACTCACTAAACCCAAACTTTTCCCCCTTATGCTTGATATATTTATTATAGTAGTAGTACTATGGGCACTCTTTAGTGGTTGGCGCGCGGGCTTTATAAAAGAAGTGGCCTCTATGGTGGGTGCATTGGTGGGCTTGTTAGTCGCTGCTACGTGCTACTCCAGTTTTGGAGAATATTTAGCTGTAAATGGCAGCGAGACCAATATGGTGACAAGCGTCATAGCATTCTTCTTACTTTGGATCTTTGTGCCCATTGTATTAGGTTATGTAGCCAACGTCCTAACGAAATCGCTCAAAGGCATGAAATTAGGCATGCCCAACTCGATATTAGGTGCGCTTGTTAGTGCATTGAAGTACCTTATTATATTGAGTTGCGTACTCAACGTGATGCAAAGCCTACATATCCTAAACGAGGAAAAGGCGCAAGAGTCAACCCTCCTCAGCCCCGTAACAGGTGCACTCCGTATGTGCTTTGACAACGATTCTACACAAGTAGACCAATCGACTACAGTAAGCGATAGCACCAACATCGACGAAGAGCCTGATACCGTTTGGGTTAACATGCAAACTGAAAAGAACCCGAGAAGATAGATAATTATGGCAAACGAAAATGAACTGGTAAAAGAGTTCACGGACAAGAAATATGAATATGGCTTTACCACCGACGTTCACACCGAAATCATCGAACGCGGACTGAATGAGGAGGTTATTCGCCTCATCTCTGAAAAGAAGGGTGAGCCAGATTGGCTGCTTGAGTTTCGACTAAAAGCTTACCGCTATTGGCTCACGCTCGAACAGCCCGACTGGGGACACGTCAACTTGCCTCAAATAGACTATCAAGCCATATCTTATTATGCCGACCCTACTAAGAAGCAAAAAGAAGAAGGCAATAAAGAGATAGACCCTGAACTGATGAAAACGTTTGACAAATTGGGCATTCCCCTTGAAGAACGTATGCAATTGGCAGGTGTCGCTGTTGACGCTGTGATGGACTCTGTTAGCGTTAAGACAACGTTTAAGGAGAAGTTGCAAGAGAAAGGCATTATCTTTAGCTCTATATCTGAAGCTGTGCGCGAAAATCCTGAGTTGGTGCGCAAATACTTGGGTTCGGTCGTTCCTTATCGTGACAATTACTTTGCAGCACTCAATAGTGCTGTATTCTCCGACGGCTCGTTCGTCTACATACCACGAGGTGTACATTGCCCTATGGAACTTTCGACTTACTTCCGCATCAACGCGCAAGGAACGGGACAGTTCGAACGCACCCTTATCGTGTGCGACGATGGTGGCTACGTAAGCTACTTAGAGGGCTGCACCGCTCCTATGCGTGATGAAAACCAACTACACGCTGCTATCGTCGAGATCGTTGTAAACGAAGACGCTGAAGTAAAATACTCTACCGTACAGAATTGGTATCCTGGCGATAAGGAGGGACGTGGAGGTGTATATAATTTGGTGACAAAACGCGGTCAGTTACGTGGTGCAAATGCTAAACTTTCATGGACGCAGGTTGAAACGGGTTCTGCCATAACGTGGAAGTACCCTTCATGCGTGTTGATGGGCGATAATTCGCAAGCAGAGTTTTACTCCGTTGCTGTAACCAATAATCATCAAGAGGCTGACACGGGCACGAAGATGATCCACATTGGCAAGAACACGCGCAGTACGATCATCTCAAAGGGTATCTCAGCAGGCAAGAGTCAAAACTCTTACCGTGGCTTAGTGAAGGTAGGTAGCAAGGCCAGTGGCGCACGTAATTACTCTTCGTGCGATTCTTTGCTCCTTGGTTCTGAATGTGGCGCGCATACGTTTCCCTACATTGACGTAGCCAACCCCGATGCTACCGTAGAGCACGAAGCTACTACTTCAAAGATATCTGAAGACCAACTCCTCTACTGCAACCAACGTGGCATTCCTACCGAAGATGCTGTTTCACTCATCGTTGGCGGCTACGCTAAAGAGGTAATTAACAAACTCCCCATGGAGTTTGCCGTTGAAGCTACCAAACTGCTTAGCGTATCACTCGAAGGCAGCGTGGGATAGAAAATGTGTAAATGCTAGGTAAATGTGCAAATGTGAGAATGTGCAAATGTGCAAATGCTTGATAAATGTACCAATATGCAAATACTAGAATGATTATCTATTGTAACTAAGGGAATGCGCAAATAAAGGCGACAATTTGCACATTCTCACATTTGCACATTTGCACATTTTAAATATTACTACCATGATTAAGATTTCAAATAACATTATAAGCGCTGAAATAAGCACGACAGGTGCTGAAGTGCAAAGCATTCGCGATATTGAGACTGGACGTGAATATTTATGGAATGGTGACGAACGTTGGTGGCATGGCCACTCTCCGATTCTCTTTCCAATAGTAGGCGGAATGTGGAACGGCACTTGCCGCATAGACGGTGAGGAAGTTAGCATTCCTAAACACGGCATTGTACGTCGTGCTACGTGGATTGTTGATAACGTAACATCCGATCAAGCTACGCTAAGTATCAATAGCACTGTAGGCAGTTTTAAGACATTTCCCTTTGCCTTTCACCTCAGTGTTACTTACCGACTTGAAGGCAGACAGCTAAAAGCAGACTTTACAGTAAAGAACTTGAGCGGTTGCGATCTATGGTTTCAACTCGGTGGACACCCCGCTATTGCTCTTCCCGATTGGAAGGAAGAGAATGAGGTGGATGGCTACCTACAATTGGAGGGTCAACCACAGCACGTACTTCGTGCGGGCGAACAGGGTTGTTTAGAACCTGAAACCTTTGCTGTGCCACAAAACGAAGAGGGTCTCATTCCTCTTTCTGTTGACACGTTTAGTCACGAGGCTCTTATCTTTGACGAACATCAAGTGAAGGCTGCTACCGTTTTAGGACGCGACAAGAAACCCGTGGCGCGCGTTGCGTGCGACTCTCCCGTATGGCTCTTTTGGAGTCCACAAGGCGTTCATACTCCTTTCGTTTGTTGCGAACCTTGGTATGGCCTTTGCGACCACCAAGGATTTGAAGGCCCTGTGCAAGACCGTCCATACATCAACTGTGCTCATAGCGGTGAAACTTGGCAAGGAGCCTATAGCATTGAGGTGTTCTAATGAACAGAAATGAACATTAAGGCGCGCTTCGCGCTTTGTTTTTTGAACATTAATGTATCATTAATTGACCATTAATCTTTTTCATTAATCTATTCATTAATCTATTCATTAATCTATTCATTAATCTATTCATTAAAGACATAAGAAGAGTATATTATAGAATAAGATTAATGGAAAGATTAACGAAAAAGATTAATGGTCAATTAATGATACATTAATGTTCAAAAACCAAAGCGCGAAGCGCGCCTTAATGTTCATTTCTGTCTGCTGTATACAAAAAAGCCCCGCAAGTGATTGCGGGGCTTTTATTATGTATTGAAAGACGATATGCGTCTTGAGATGTTCGAAAGTTTTACTTAATGATTACCTTCTTACCATTCTTAATGTAAACGCCAGCGGGCAACTTGCCAGAGACGCGAATGCCACTAAGCGTGTAAATCGCGTCGGCTTGCTTCGTGTTGACAGTTACGTTGTTAATGCCCGTGTCAGTACCAATATAGTAAGTGAGCGTAATGGCAGGGAAGTTATCGCCTTCAGGACTTAAAAAGTAACCTTCAGGGATTTCGATTGTGTAAGTACCCTCAGCAGTTTGCTTGTCAGTAAAGCTAATGCTAAACTTACTCCAGTCATCGTCAAAGCCTAAGGCATCGACCGTTTCAATCTTTTCGTCATTCTTCTTCAAGCTAATCGTGCCACTACCCATGCCCACTTCATCGTAGTCGGTGAAGGTGATGACAATCTCTTGCAATGACTGAACGGTGCTACCATTCTTAGGACTGGTAGTGAAGTTAGCCACAATTGGTTCGTCGTTGCCCTTAACGATGAAGAAGCCTTCGTAAGCTTTTGACAACTGGCCCATAGATTGTTCACCAACGTTGAAGTATTCAGCAGGAATGACCAGTGTGTAGCCACCCTCTTCAGTGATAGGCTGCTCAAGGGTGAGGCGGATCGTATTCGTCGTGGCGAAGTAAGCAGCGTCAGTGGCCTCTTGACCATATTGCTTAACTGCTGCATCGTATTCACCAGCGTCGATGAGGTCGTTGATAGCCTGTGTTGTCTCGTCCTCAAAGATTAAACGCGCCTTTACGACGGGCACGTCAATGGTGTTGAGCATATCAAATACGTGAGCTTCGTCCAAGTTGAGCGCACCCAAGGTGATAGCATCTTCAGCAGTCACGTCGAACTCGTAATTTTCATCAAGTTCTTCGCCAGCTTCGCCCCCTTGCGTAGGAACTACGGTCAGAGCAGCTCCATTGAAGGCAAGTGTGAACTCCATAGAAGTATAAGAAGTTCCACGATTACCTGCGTTGCCCTTAACGCGGTGGCCGTCTTGGTCGGTAGCGGTAAAGTTGATAACGATAGAGCTTTCTGTAAAGGTGGCAGCCGTGGCAGCGTCCATGCTCAACGTCCATTGGCTGGCATAACCGTCTTTGCCCTCAACAGGAGTGCAAGAGGTAAAGTTGGTTGTTTGGCCATCCCCCAAATCAACGTGTGCGTTCTCTACCTTAACGAGACCATTAAAGTTGAGCTTAATCGTAAAGTCGTCGGCTGAAGAGATGGTGTTGTCATCGGGGGTGTATGAGTCAAGTACAACGTCGCTGTATTCATAGTCAGCTTGTGAACCCGTAAAGTAGAGCGTATCTGTACCAACGACGAGGTCGCGATAAGGATTGAAGTTCTTGTCCACCTGTTGGTAACCCGTAACGACTACGCGGTAAGTGTGGCCCATGTAGAGCTTCGTATTGCCCGCACCTGCTACTTCGCCGCGCCATTCGGTCGTGCCTTCAGTGCGTGCGATATGAGTGGGCGTAACGATGTAGGGGTCGTCGCCCTCTACGGGGTTGAGGTCGGTGATGTCGTAAGTAACGTAAGAGATAGAGTCGTTGCCAACGACGTCGTCGCGGTTGGTCGTGATGACGATTGGTGCATTGGCTGCCAATTCGTTGAGTTCTGCGCCCTTCAATGTAATAGGAGCAGCTTCTGCGCTGGCTTGATACGTCATGTCGAGTACGGCAAATCCGTTGTACTTAGCAGAGAAGAGCGAACTATAATCCTTACCGTCAGCAGCTTTAAGGTCCGTCAGCGTGAAGAAGATGTCCTTCTGACCGCGTACCTCAGCAGGTATAGGCACCTTTAGGGTGTAAGCGCCCTCGATGTAGTCATCGGGCGTTTCGGTGCATTGGTCCTTAGCTACAAGAGCCGTCTTAACGGTGTTGTCGTTGATGTCGGTATACGTAAACTTAGCTCCAGTGAAGCTAATCTTCTGATAGTCCGTAGCGAATACTTCAATGTTCTCAGCATTGTCCAACATAGCGCCACTGGCAGGAATGAGTTCGGTGCTAATGTTGACCGTCTCAATGCTGTAAGGCATATTGCGCGTATATGAACCACGCGAACCGCTCGAAGTTGTGTAGACAGGGTTACCAGCCAAGTCGCATACGTAGCTTACGGTGAGCATCATGTTGTCGTAGAGAGCCGTTGTACCCAACATGCTTTGTGGGGTACGTTCCTTGCCGGTGAGGTCGATGATGAGTTGGTTGCCTTCAACGCGATAAGGAGGAGTCTCAACGTACTTGTTGCTGGCTTCAGAGCCAGATGAAGTATCGGAATAGGTGAGTTGCACCTTGTTCTCGCCTATTTGGATATTGCCGTCAAAGGTGAGTGTGATGATGCCGTCCGCATCGCCCTTCGGCCAGAAAGAGAGGAACTTGTGTGTATTGTCGAAGTTGGTAGACGAGATAAGTTTGAGTGGCTTTGCACCACATACGTAGTCAACGGCAATGGTACCGTCTTCGCCCAAAGTCTTAGTAGCGTTGTCCTCTGCGTGTACGCCTACGAGACGTACCGTAAAGCTTTGGCCTTCGCTCAACGCGCCAGCCTCCATGAGTTCGTAGATAGGAGTTTTTACTTCAAAGTAGATCTTATTGCCACTTGTGAAGAAGTTCACCTGCTTGGTCGTTTCGCCAGCTACGATTTCCACCTTCTGCGCATCCACCGTGTGGTTGAAGTTAAACGAGATCTGCGAAGTGCTGGTACACATAATCGTGCTGCCAGCCTTTACTGACTGACTTGTGAGTTCGAGTTTGTCGTCAGTGCTGAAGGTCAGCGTGTTCTTCGCATTGTTGATACCATTGTAACGGAAGTATTGCTGTCCGGTAAAACTTCAAAGAACATAAAATTCCTCCCCGAAGTCCTGTAAAATAGGACTTCGGGGTTTATTTTTTCAAAAGTAAGCCCCCTTAATCGAAAA
>OMEA01000690.1_pt1 | contig 16390 bp, 10 predicted proteins | sample 1645321 | NCBI WGS metagenome assembly OMEA01 (sample SAMEA103958151, study PRJEB25191) | human gut metagenome
AAGCGGCGTAAGCACCATCTAAGTGTGGAGCGTCCTTATGCATGATAAAGAACTGTGAACCTGCTGAGTCAGGCATCATGGAACGGGCCATTGACAGCACTCCGGGAGTGTGGGCCAGATCGTTCTTGAATCCGTTCTGTGAGAATTCACCTTTGATTGAGTATCCAGGACCGCCGATGCCGATTCCCTGAGGGTCTCCACCCTGTATCATGAAGCCTTTTATTACACGATGGAAGATTATTCCGTCATAGAAGCCTTTCTTGATCAGTGAGATGAAGTTGTTTACAGTGTTTGGAGCAATGTCAGGATAGAGTTCTGCTTTCATGACATCGCCATTTTCCATAGTGATAGTAACTATTGGATTTGCCATGTATATCATTCCTTTCTTGGTATAAGATAGGGTAATGATAACATCAGTTAACAGAACAGGCAAATGAAATTTGCAGATACAGAAGGAGAAAGAGATGGATTGGAGAAACATAGCAAGACCCGTTATTATAATAGCGCTGGCGGTATGTCTGGTGCTGTTCGGGGTATACAAGGTTAAGGAGACGTATACCGGATTTATGCAGGAATATGAGGGCACCTACAGTGCCGGCGGCGGAGAGAAGATCGAGGTTACCATACCTGAGGATACATCTGTCAAGGAGGCAGCATCTATACTTAAAGATGCGGGGCTTATAAAGTATAAGCTTGCATTCCAGCTCAGAATGACCGGCTCGCAGTACAGCCACAGTCTTCAGCCGGGTACTTACACACTCACAACAGGTATGTCGACATTGGATATGATAAAGACTCTGTGTTACGTGGAGTCGACCAGAGAGGTAAAATATACACTGACAGTTCCTGAGGGATTTACGGTTGAACAGATCGCTGACAGATGCGAGGAGCTGGGCTTCTGCTCTGCAAAGGAGTTTCTTGAGGCGTGCAAGTCGGGAGAGTTTGAGTATCCGTTTGAGATACCTTCATCGGAAGTCAAGTACGCATTACAGGGCTTCCTGTTCCCTGCTACTTACGACATATATGCAGATATGACTCCAAAGGAGCTCATACAGGACATGATAGACAAGTTTAACAGCATTTACACAGATGACTTCAGGAAGAAGGCAGAGGAGCTTGGATATACAGATTTTGAGGTTCTCACCATGGCTTCCATAGTTGAGAAGGAGTGTAAGCTGGATTCAGACAGAGCGATGGTTGCGGGAGTATTTATCAACAGATTGAATGATGACATGCCTCTTCAGGTAGATCCATCTGTTCTCTATGTTGTGACTGACGGTCAGTACAATCAGGCAGAACTGTCATATGATGATCTGGAGGTTGATTCACCGTACAATACCTACAAGTACACAGGACTTCCTGTCGGCCCTATATGTAATCCGGGCGAGGCATCCATAGAGGGTGTCCTGAATGCGGTTAAGCATGATTACTACTACTACCTGACATCAGATGAGAGCCAGGGAGCATGTATCTTTAATAAGACATACGAGGGACATCTTGCTGACATAGAAAAGGCTGATGCAGCCAAGGCGGAAAAGGAAGCTGCAGAGGGTGATGGATCAGAAGATGGCTCCGATGAAAGCACTGATTCAGAGTAAAAAAATATAGACAAAATTATATAGCGAAAATTATCTAAAAGGGTATAAACTGCTTGCGATATATAGACTTTTTATATATAATAAAGGAGTATGTACCCTTTTGGGTTTTTATGCATCTAGTTATGCGCTTATGGAGGTGCGATAGGAGGAATATTTGATGAGGAAAATAAGTTTCAAGGTAAGAAATATCGGCTCTGAGAAATATTTGTCATATATTCTGAATGATGATTGTGAGTTTGACGAGGAGTTATTGGATTATCTGGAGGAGAACCGGATTCCTGAGCTCATTGATATCATTTATGAAGAGGATGATGAGAACGATTATCTTACATATAACGTTACAGGCAGGACAACGGTTGACGCACTCCTTTCGAATACGGTAAATGCTGAGAAGATATTGGGGATAATCAGAGGGGTAGCTTCTGGTATAGTTAATTTACGTGATCTTGGAATACCGGCATCATATGTGGTTCTTCACAAGGAGTTTACATATGTTAATCCGGTTACATACGATGTTGGAATGTTATGTGTTCCAGTTGAGTCAGAAGCCAATATCAATGCCGAATTCAGGATGTTCGCAAAGGACTTGCTGACGAGCGTTATTTATGATGACAGTGAGGATTGCAACTATGTGGCAAAGCTTCTCAATCTGTTGAATGCGGATAAGTTCACAGTGAGAAACTTCTATGCACAGCTCACAGAGCTTATGGAGTCTGCAGGAATGCAGGTGGAGGAGAACTTCGTTGATATAGGCTCAGATATGTCGGTTTCACAGTCTTCAGTTGACACGGCGGCATCTGATACAAGTATGGATGATCTGCCTGAGTTTGAGGACGTGTCATTTGGCGATGATGAGGAAGACGAGCTTGATGAGGTAGAGGAGATCAGTGACGAGGCGGCCGCAGCGAATGCGATATTCAAGGATCTTGATCTTGATTCGGATGAGACGAAGAAAGAGAATGTATCAAGCGAGATAGATATGTCGGTATTTGATGACAGCGTTCTTGAGGAGCTCGAGTTAGATGAGAGCCTTGATGAGGAAGAAGAGGATGACGAGGAGGGCATGACAGAGGCTCTCACATCAGATATGGCAGTACATGAGCCATCAGGACTTACAGAGGTTGCAAAGGCTGCCGATGGAGTTACGGAGGTTGAGCTTGACAAGAAGGATGAGCAGAAGCCGGTTCTGATATCTACGGACGAGCTTATGGATAATCCACCTGTTGTTAAGAATATCAAGATCAACCGTGCGAAGATCATACAGAAGGCGGTTGCTGAGACAGAGGAAGCTCAGATAGATAACCCTACAGAACAGATAGTTGCACCACAGTTCATGGACGGTGACCAGCCGGAGCCTGAGACGAATATGGATCCGGTGAAGGAGAAGGCAGAGGAGCCTGAGCAGAAGGGCACAGGAAGCACTGTTGAGCTGACCGGAGGAATGAACGTAGTTAAGGATACCGAACCTGAGAAGGCAGCGGTTAACAGGAACGCTCCAAAGGCTATGCCATATATAGTCCGTGTCAACACAGGCGAGCGAGTTATGGTAAACAAGGCTGTGTTCAAGATAGGAAAGGCGGCAAGAGGTGTTGATTACCATGTCGGTGGTAATGGGGCCATCAGCAAGGTACATGTCATCATCTACCAGAGAGAGGATGGATGTTATCTGAAGGATAACAAGGCGACAAATGGCACATATCTCAACGGAGCGCGCCTGGATGAGAATGCAGAGCAGAAGCTTTCAAACGATGCCATGATAAGCATCGGTGGAGAGGACTTTATCTTCAAATTAAGTTAATATACACCACCCACGATGTGGGACAAGAGCAGGTAGCAATACCTGCTTTTGGTGTTTGAATGAAGGAATAATTTTTGACGGAAAATATGCGGATTTAGACGAAAGGGATTGAAAAAATGAACAGAGAAAAGGTTCTTGTAGTTCCGGCGGGGGAAACTTACAGAGTGAGTTACAGTCTGGATATCAGTGATGTGATAGATGCTAAAGTGTATGATATGAGCAGAAGCGGATCTATGCCTGAGATGGCACCGTGTGACATGCAGGAGAATGCCGGAGTCAGGGTGTTCAATTATCAGATCGATGACAAGAAACCTCTTGCGGAGATACTGAGACAGGAGATGAACAAGAAGGAGATACTCACACTTCTGTACAACATTCTGCATGCACTGGAGATGTTTGGTAAGAATATGGTTTCGCTCAGCTATGTTGCAAGGGACGAGCAGTGTGTATTTGTATCGCCTGAGACATACGATGTCTGCTTTATTGTCGCTCCGGTACAGAAGGAAGTGACAGATCTCAATGAGGTCAGAGCATTTGTGAAGTCGGTGATAGTTGATGCGAGATACTCAGAGAATGACAATGACAATTACGTAGCACGCCTTATAAACTGTGCGAATATGAGAGGTACATTTTCAAACTCGGACATGAAGAACGAGGTTAAGGCGATGCTTGCAGAAGCAGGCATAGACGCTGCTGAGATAGACAGAATGAAGGAGCTTTCCACAAATACTCCAAAGGGTGGCAACAGCCACATACTTCGAGGTGAGTCACCTAAGGTGAGCAGACTCGAGGTTATGAGAAATAATGCGAGAATGAATGGATATGCACAGCCGATGGGACCAAACGGCCAGATGCCAAACGGAATGCCATCGATGGGCATGCCACCGATGGGACCGAACGGCCCGATGGGATCAAATGGTCAGATGCCGAATGGCCAGGTTCCGAACGGAATGCCACCGATGGGCATGCCGCCAATGGGACCGAATGGCCCAATACCAAACGGTCCAATGGGATCAAATGGAATGCCACCGGTAGGCGTGCCGCCGATGGAGGAGCCGGTTAAGCCTGAGATGGCTGGAGCACAGCCGCAGGGGGATAAACCGGAGAATGTTGAGACGGTTGAAGCAGAAGCACAGGATGCCAAGCCGGAGATTGTAGAGCCTCCTGTTGAGGCAGAGCCGCAGGATGTCAAGCCAGAGGCAGTAGAGCCGGCTGAGACAGAAGCACAGGATGTCAAGCCTGAGCCAGCAGAGCCGGTTGAAACACAGCCACAGGAGATAAAGCCAATACCTCCAATGCAGGGCAACCCATTTGGAGGAAGACCGATTCCGCCAATGCCACAGGCACACCAGATGCCAGAGATGCCGCAGAACCCACAGATGCAGCCGGTACCGCCAATGCCACAGATGCAGCAGAACCCACAGGGACAGCCGGTACCGCCAATGCCACAGATGCAGCCGGTGCCACCAATGCCACAGATGCAGCCGGTACCGCCAATGCCACAGACACCGCCGATGCCACAGGCACAGCCAGTGCAGGGCAATCCATTTGATGGAGCACCGGCACCATATTTCCTTAGGGTGAAGACGGGCGAGAGAATAAGCTTGGACAAGGCAGAGTTCAAGATCGGACATAAGGCAAGACTTGTGGACTATGCGATTACTGACAATTCAGCTATAAGCAGAGTTCATTGTGTTATCACCAAGAGAAATGGCGTGTGCTTCATCAGCGATAACAAGTCTACAAATGGTACATTTGTGAACGGAGAGGAATTGAAGGCGGGCGAAGAAAAGTTCCTGACGAACAATGCGATCGTTATACTCGGGGACGAGGAGCTTGTCTATCACATTAGATAGAATATCCGCAACGAAAGTTGAGACATAAATATTGGGAGGAATGTATATGGGGTTTAGCGCAGTATACAATACAGACGTAGGAATAAAGAAAAAGACAAATCAAGATTCGCTGGCGATCAAGATAGCGGATACTCCAAATGGACAGGTCGTGTTCTCCCTCGTATGTGATGGCATGGGAGGTCTGGCAAAGGGAGAGGTTGCCAGCAAGGAAGTCATAACAGCTTTCTGCAATTGGTTTGACACACAGTTTGTTGAGATGGTTGACAACAACAGCTTTAGTGAAGAGCTGCTGAGATACCAGTGGATAAGACTTGCCGTGGAGCAGAATGAGAAGATCAAGGCGTATGGCGAGCAGAATGGATTTATGCTTGGTACGACCATTTCTGCGATCCTCATATACAGAGAAATGTACTACATTCTCCATGTTGGAGACAGCCGAGTGTATGAGATCACTTCAGGGATAAGGCAGCTCACCGCAGATCAGACGCTTGTTGCAAGAGAGATCGCAGCGGGAAGACTTACACCGGAGCAGGCGGAGACGGACAGCAGACGAAGCGTGCTTCTCCAGTGTATCGGAGCTTCACCTGTGGTGGAACCGGATTTCGTAGTTGGGCAGGCAGCTCCCGGAGCGCATTACATGCTGTGTTCTGATGGATTCAGACATAAGATAACGCCTCAGGAGATGATAGAGAGACTTGGCCCGGGAACATGCGTCGACGAGGCGAAGATGAAGGAGGGCTGTGAGTTCCTCACAGAGCTTGTGAAGTACAGAAAAGAAACGGATAATGTAACAGTAGTGCTTATTAAATCGGAGTAATGGGGATCGATATATGACAGAGTTAGGAACGGTATTAGACGGAAAATACGAAATACTTAAAAAAGTCGGCCAGGGTGGTATGTCAATAGTTTATCTTGCCATGGATAACCGACTTAATAAACAGTGGGCTGTAAAGGAGATCAAGAATGATGGCTCCAAGAGTACAGCCACACTCTTAAAGGGATTGGAGCGAGAAGCAAATATCCTCAAGGATGTGGATCATCCGGTACTGCCACGAATCGTTGATATCATCAATGAGAATGGCACGATCTACGTTGTCATGGACTTCGTAGAAGGACGTCCACTCAGCGATGTGCTCAAGGCGGAGGGAGCACAGCCACAGGAAAAGGTAATCGAATGGGGCAGGGCGCTTGCCAGTGCACTTGACTACCTGCATTCCATGAATCCGCCGATCATATACAGAGATATGAAGCCTTCAAATGTCATGCTGAAGCCGGATGGCTCGGTAAAGCTTATCGACTTTGGAACGGCTAAGGAATACATAGTGGAGAACAATGCGGATACCACGGCTCTTGGAACAAGAGGCTATGCGGCACCGGAGCAGTTCGGTGATGCGCAGGGACATGGAATCTACAACACGGATGCAAGAACAGATATTTACAATCTGGGAGCAACGCTCTATCACCTTGTTACCGGCAAGAATCCATGTGAGCCTCCTTACGAGATAAAGCCTATCAGACAGTGGAATCCGATGCTCTCATCAGGATTTGAGAGAATTATACAGACGTGCTGTCAGCCGAGTCCTGAGGACAGATATCAGTCTTGTTCAGAACTACTGTATGCGCTGGATCACTACAACGAGCTCGACGATGCATACAAGGCAAAGGCAAAGCATAAGATAGCAGCGTTCTCAGTGGTTGCGGGATTATCGATACTCTCGGCGTGTTGTGCTGTGGTAGGCGGAGTAAAGAAAAGTCAGCTCAAGGATCTTGATTACAACAACAAGGTCAACGAGGCGAGGGATGCAGTCGACGAGGGCGATTACAACAAGGCATTTGAGTGTTATAAGGCGGCTGTCGACATAGACCCAACCGCATCGGATGCCTATATAGGCTATATGGAGACATATGCTTACTATTACACAGAGGACGATGGAAACACTTCGGCCAACACCGAGACGGCGGCAGAAAAGGGAATAAGACTTGCGCTTAAGAACAAGGACGAGATAAAGGACGACGTAAAGTTCAAGATAGCCATGTTGTATTACGACGAGGTCAAGGACTACAGTGCGGCCAAGAAATATTTCAATATGGTTGATGAGAGCAAGGACTTCCCGGATCAGGCAAAGCAGGCAAAGTATTACGCTGCGATATGTGACAGCAAGATAAACAAGTCTGCAAGCTTTGATACGAACAAGGAAAATATATTTGCATTCCAGGATTACAACAGTGACAACATAGATGACACCAATCCTGACAAATACACCAATTACCTCAACATAGCTTACATATATCTTGGCGAGATATCCAATGATCCGGAGCTTGCGAACAGAATAGAGGTGCTGATGGATGAGGCGATGAAGAACCTGGACGACAACGCAGAGGTGCTGAACAGCCAGTTCCCGGCGGACAGAGGCGTAAAATACTACAATGGCCAGTATTCAGGAGTTATGTACTCGGTATATACAGAACTTGCCGAGAATGCGGATGATGCGGGCCAGCAGTTACATTATTACAACTCTGCGGCGAACAGTGCAGCGCTTTATCTGAACAGTCTGGATATAGAGGGCGAGAATGCGACAGAGACATCCAAGAAAGCATATTCAGAATACTCGGTGAACGAGGCTGAGACTTATATCAAGATGGCAGAGAACAGCGGCGATGACAGCTACTATGATGAGGCAGAGAGAATATATGGCAACGCTGAGACTACACTTGGAACCGATGACAACGCAGCGGTCGTGTACGTAAGCCATCTGAGTTATCTGGTCGATAGATATTCGAATAAATTTGGAAGCGATTCGGCAGCATGGAATGCCAGTGCCACAAGGGCTGTGAGGAAAGTGTACGAGAACGGTAACAAAGTTCCGGCACTTGCAAATGGTCTTAAGCAGGGATGGCAGTCGTTATCCAATGACCTGACAGTTAAGAGCATAGTAAATGGCAGTTCAAGGTCAACGAGCGAGTAAGGGAGGAGTGAAAGGTTATGGCAACAGTTTATAATGTAATGTTATATGGCGGCCTGGCACTTGCGATCGTATTCGCTATTGTGGCGGTGGTACTGTTCTTCGTGTTAAAGATACCGAAGGCGGTGGGAATTGCCACAGGCTCAACAGCCCGTAAGAAGATCGATGAGATCAAGGAGAAGGGCTATGAGAGTGTACAGGGAGGCGGTGCCTCCAAACAGGAGGCGATCAAGAACCATACATCCAGAATTTCGGTAAGGGATGTAAAGTCAACTGCAGTCGAAAAACATTCTGAGAAGGGAATGGCAAATTACGAGAAAGCGATAGCTGATCTCGGGAAAAAGAGACTGGAGGATGAAGGCGAGACTGCAACTGATATTCTCCGCGATGATGCCGAGGAGGCAACAGATATTCTGAGGGAAGACGAAGAGAATCTGGACATCAATGGCAGCAGCTTTGAGGAGGCGACAGACATCCTCAGAGAAGATGCGGATGAGGAAGCAACGGATGTACTCAGAAATGACGAGGCAGACGAGGAAGCAACGGACATACTCAGAAGTGATGAGGCGGACGAGGAAGCAACGGACATACTCAGAAGCGATGACGCAGACGAGGAAGCAACGGACGTACTTAGAAGCGATGACGCAGATGATTCCACAGCCGTTCTTCAGGGAGGACGCTCAGCGAGCTCGGTAAGAATGATAAAGAATGTAATTATAGTACATTCCGATGAAGAGATATAGGAGGAGAGGGACATGAAAAAGGTTATGCAGAATAAATCACTTTTGCATCGACTGATCGCGCTTACGATGGCGGTAGTTATGACACTCACTCTTGTGGCGATCGATTCACATTTTCATTTGTTTGCGGAGGAGGAAGATACACAGACCATAGATGTAACGGCCATTGTAAAGGGCGATAAGGCGGATATGGTGTATGGCTTCAAGGATTTTGACAAGGCAATAAAGTTCAAGATCAAGTCCGACAAAGTTGACGGAATCGACAGCAGCAAGTTGGGAGTGGCTGTTTACAAAGGAGCTACAGCGGACGATAAGATCGCTACAGCCACAGATGCAGCAGGAAAGCTTGTCACATTTGATAATGTGTATGAGCTGAAGAATGACACAGCAGTACAGAAGATAGCTATTTACTATTATACAGGTACTGATGAGAGCGGTGATTTCGAGCTGCTTGGAACCATAAAGGTTGCCGTGGATAAGCAGGCACCTACAATATCGGTTGAGGCTGATGATAACTACAATCTTCACAACAAGGTGAGCGATGGCTATTATCTCCTGAACCTCACAAGCAGTGATGCCGACAGAACATTTGTGATAGACGCCAAGGATACCACAGATGCAGCAGAGGAAAATGCCACAGGAATAGACTATGTGGAGTATTCATCAGACAATGGAAAGACCTGGAGCAAGACTGAGAGCACATCCCAGTTTGTTGCACCTGATAAGAGTGGAACATACAAGTTCAGAGCGGTCGATGTTGCAGGAAACAAGTCAGAGGAGACCAGTGTTATCGTCAAGAAGCTCAACGAAGCTCCTGTCATAACAAGTGTTACCCCTGAGATCATACAGAAGAACGGAGTGGATTACAGATTCCCTCAGCTCAAGGTAGATGATGCTTATAAGTTCACTGTACAGGTGAAGAAGGTTACAGCCGGCAGTGATAACACTGAGATAGATGACGTGAGCCTGTACTACAAGCTTACGGGTGCAGCTTCAGCAGTGGAGTGCACAGGCAAAAAGGCTGTGTCCGGCGGATATGAATATGAATTCGAGATAAGTGCACAGTGGTTCAAGAAGGACAATGCAGACAATGCAAAGAAGCTTGTCATTTACGCCAAGGAGAACGAGTTTGGCAATAACTCAGTCGGCGCAGATGAGGATGGCGACATTGTATTTGTAAAGGAAGGAAAGCCTGAACTCACAGTTACAGGCGGTTCCACAAGCTATGTGAAATCCACAAAGCTGACAGTGAAGGCAACTGGAGAGTATTCTTACATAGACACCGTGTCATACAGCGTGGATGGCAAGAAGGAAACGATCCTTGAAAAAGGAAACAAGTTCACATACAGCAGCGATGTCCGTGTGAGCGGTGGAGATGTACAGGATTCAACAAAGTCAGACATATATCTGGCTGATGGAGAGCATACCATCACATTTGCGGCAAAGGACTTCGCCGGAATAGATGGCAGGATAGAGACTGTAGTCAAGGTGGATAATACAGCACCTGTTGTAAAGGTTACGGACAACGCCGGAACAGACAGGACAAACAATGATCAGCAGTACACGGTCACAGACGCAAAGGAAGCTGTTCTTAATATAAAGTACAGCGATGCCACATCAGGTGTTGCATCGGCGGTCGCTTCACTCAAGAAGGCAGATGCAAATGGATCATATACATCAGTCAAGAACTGGTATTCAACATCTACAGGTGACAATGGCCTGCAGAGCGGAAAAGAGATAAGCATAGATGGTTCAGGAAGTTATGTCCTGACAGTTGTGGTAACTGACGAGGCTGGAAATAAGACAGAGACGAACACATATGTGTATGTCAATGTGGATGGCCTTTCAGGAGAGAAGTTATCTGCGAACGGTACAGATGCTGACAACGGCGCTATATTCTGGAGAAATGATGATACTCTGACTGTAGAGGGTGCAGTATCAGGCTTCCAGCTTGCAGCAGATGACGCAAAGCTGGTGATCACCAGAACATCATTTGCAGGAAAGAAGGATAAGGCAGTTGAGGTAAAGGGTACAGTTGCCGCTGCATATGACAAGAATACGGTCAACATATCCTACGAGCTTCCAGATGAGGGTGTGTACGAGATCTCACTCATGGCGAGAATACACGATCCGAACAATGCTGACACGAAGTTCAAAGAAATACAGAGCATAAAGGTTTACTATGATAAGACTGCACCGGCAAATGTGAAGCTGGAGTGTGCAAACCAGAAATACAAATCAGGATCGACATTCTATTACAGATCAAAGAGTGACGTGAAGATCAAGGTCTCTGGTTCCGATAACGATGACAGCAATGGCAAGGTTACATATACAGTAGGCAGAAGCAGCACAGCCGGATCACAGGACATTACAGGAAGCATTAATGTATCAGGAAATGATATAGAAAAGACACTGGATGCAAAGGCCCTTGGCATAACAGATGAAAATACAGAGTACACGATGACTGTTAAGCTGAAGGACAGAGCAGGAAACGAGAGCAAGGCCAGTCAGGAGATACACCTGATAGTTGATACCGTCAAGCCATCAGTGTCAATAGATGGAACTGCCGGCGGAAAGCTGATAAATTACTGGAATAACAGCAATGTGACCATAACAGCAAGGGGAACTGACAATTACTTCGTGGAGAAGTTCGTTGTGACAGGAACACGCGATGGCAAGAGCATAAGCAAGTATGAGCTGGATGCGGATTACACTGCAAATGCAGCAAAGTCCACAACATTCAGAGAGCCTGGACTTTATAATATCACGATAGTTGCTGTCGATGAGGTTGGCAATGAGTCGGGTAAGGCAACAACTTCATTTGTAATAGATAAGAAGAGCCCTGAGATATCAGTTGTGTCCGGTGGAAGCAGCAGATTCCTTAACAGGAGCAGAACTATTACATTTGGCATAGAAGACGATTATGGAATGGATGCACAGAATGCGACGCTTAAGGTGTACTACAAGACCTACAGTGATTCAAACTGGTCAGAGACCACAGTTCCGTTCCAGACAGCAGATGGCAAGACCACTGCAGCATATAAGATGACAGCCAAGGGCGGCAAGGCAACTGTATATTATTTCACAGTTGAGGGAGCCGATAATTCCGGCAATGCACTGAAGCCGGCAGCAGACGAGGCGTTCGGTGTTCAGGAGGGCACAAGTGCTCTCAAGACAAAGAATTATTACGTCGACACCACAGAGCCACTTGTGTATGTGGACGATGATCCTGAGTACAGACTGGATAATAACAATTACTTCAAGACTTCAATATCATTCAGAGTTGGTGTGGAGGAACAGTTCAAGTCGCTTCAGAACACTATTATCACAGAGAATGATGGAAATGTAGCAGTGGATGAGAATCCGCAATACTTCTATATAAAGAGTAACGGCGGAACATGGGGCAAGAAGTACACATATGATAAGGAAGGTGAGTATGATCTCACCATGACCGTTACCGACAAGTGTGGAAATGAAGGAACAACAGGAACCCATTTCTACATAGACAAGCACAAGCCTGAGATACAGCTTGGAAATGTCAACACTATAAACAACAGAGATGTGACAGTCCCTGTAACACTTACAGATAACATGAGAGGTGGAAAGTACACCATTCATGTAGTCAGAACAAATGAGGGTGGATCTGTTGTAGAGAACAGAGATATCAGAAAGAATGTTACCTGGGGAACAAAGGGTGATGGAGTCAGCACAGTCAGAGAGGTACTCAGCGGTGTGACATTTGACGCCCAGGGCGATTACACAGTCACCGTGTCCGCAGAGGATAAGGCGGGCAACAAGGCTGTGACCAGAACAGTGAAGTTCAGAATCGATAAGACTGCACCGGTTATATCGATTTCAGGAATGAGCGACAGACAGACAACGGCGGTAAATGCAACCATCAGCATAGATGAGGCATTCTCATTTGCATATGAGAACAACAATCTTGCCGCAGATGCATTTAACGTGACAATAACCAGAAAGACGGACGGAACAGCGGCATCGAATATCGCTACGCTGGGAACAAGCAGCTTCTCAGGAAGCAATCCACATACCGCAACTTACAACTTTACAGAGGATGGCGAGTACACGATCACAGCAAATGCAAGAGATCTTGCAGGAAATGTGGCAGCCAGCCAGACCAAGACCTTCAAGGTTGACTCAAAGGCACCTGTTGTAAAGGTGAGCGCAGTGGATAAGAACAACAAGGAAGTAAAGAATTACGACCCAATAGGAAGTATGGATTCTTCCGCACCGAACTATGTTGATATGTCACTGAGCGTTCAGGAGTCATTCTTCTCGACAGATGATGTGAAGATAACCGTGAAGAAGGACAGCAAGGATGTGTCATCATCATACTTTACAAATTACAGCAATTCTTCAGAGCTCAGCACAGGAAGCCAGAGATTCTCTGAGGATGGTGTATACGAGGTGTCAATAACAGCGCAGGATGAACTGGGAAATAAGGCTGATGATTACAGCCTGGTATTCACAGTCGATAACACACCACCTGAGCTCAAGGCTACATCGACACTTGCCGGATTCATGAGCAAGAGCATTGCAAGCGATGACGGAACACTGCTTCTCAATGCATCAGATTTTGCTGATATACGAGACAAGGGCTACGAAGCACTGTGGGATGTAAGTGATACTTCAGACTTCTCGGTTGACGCCAAGATAGACGGAGTAAATCTTATCGATTTCTCAGATATGACAGACGGATATCACAAGATAACACTTACAGTAACTGACAAGGTTGGACACACGGCAACACAGGAATTTGATTATACTTATGATGGTACTGCACCACGAATCATCATAACAGGTGTTGAGGATGGAGAGACTCTCAGAGAGCCATTCAACATGACGATAGGTCTTGAGAATGAGGAAGACGAGATCACATCCATCGTTATAAATGGCAATACCATAGATCCTGCAAGCTATCAGGCAGATAACAAGTATGAGATGCAGGTAGATCAGTATGATACATACACGGTTGAGGTAACAGCCCAGGATAAGGCCGGTAATATAGCGACAACATATGACAGAGAGACCGGAGAGGTATTCACCTTCAAGCTCAGCGAAAAGATGTCACCGGTTGTGCTGATCATAATAATAATCGCAGCGATCCTGCTTCTTGCATTGCTTGCATTCATCATCATAGCTGGCAGAAGAAGAAAGAAAAACGCCGCTGCTTAATGTAGGAGAAAGTGCTATGTACAGGGCAGTTGTATTTGATATGGACGGCGTGTTGGTAGACACGGAGAAGATATACAGGAAGTGCTGGAAGGAAAACGGCATGAGCATAGGGATTCCTGAGGCACAGATGGAAAATGTATGTGACCGGGTGGCTGGAGGCAACAAGACCTCCAACGCCCGGGTGTTTAAGGAAATAATGGGCGAAGATTTTGATTATCTTGCGTTCAGACAGAGAACAATGGATCTGTTCGATGATCATGTGGAAAAGTATGGAATAGACATAAAGCCACATGTCGAGGACACGCTGAGATTCTTAAAAGAACACGGCGTGAAGATGGCACTTGCAACCTCCACTGCGAGGACGAGGGCGCAGCAGAGACTTGATAGCGTTGGAATAGCCGGATACTTCGATGAAAAGGTATGCGGAGACGAGATCACCCACGGAAAGCCGGAGCCTGATATATATCTGAAGGCCTGCGGGAAGCTGGGCGTAAACCCGGACGAAGCGGTGGCCGTTGAGGACTCTGTGAATGGTATCATATCTGCCAGCCGGGCAGGGCTATGTACGGTCATGGTGGTGGATCTGATAAAACCAAATGGTATCACGCGCGAGCGTGCATACAAAACCTTTTATGATATAGAAGATATATGCAGCCTGTTTGAGTAAACAGGCTGTATTTTTATTAATAAAATGAGGAGGAACATCATAATAATGTAAAGAGTAAAGAATATGGTGGTAGTATGTCTGCAAGTCAGAAATTTATGGGAGTTGTAAAGGGACTGATCCTGTCCTATCTGCTCACGATAATCATGCTGTTTATAACGGCGGTGGTCGTATACAAAGTGGGGATAAGCGATAAGGTGCTCGGTATACTGGTTGTTGTGATATACATAGTGGCCACATTTGCCGGGGGCTTTGTTACGGGCAGAAAAGTCAGGGAGAAGCGTTTCCTGTGGGGGATGGTGTATGGCCTGACTTACATATCGGTCGCATTGACCGTGTCGGTGTTGTTTACAGGTTCAGGCGACAGAGAGGGAATAGCAGTTATAACCAAGTGTATTATGTGCGTTGCAGGCGGGATGCTGGGGGCTATGCTCAGTTAAAAAAAACTTTTACTTTATATATCTTTGTGTTATAATCCCGATATATGACATAAAAAGAGAGGTGTATCCAGAATGAAGAGAATTAAAACACTCACAAACAGGACTATGAAGAATACAATGGTCAAGGGTGGATGTGGCGAGTGCCAGACATCATGCCAGTCAGCTTGTAAGACATCATGCACAGTTGGTAATCAGAGCTGTGAGAATGTTAACAACAAGTAATTTGTAACAGGTTTGTATTTGATCAGCTAAAGGGGACCGTCGTTTATGATGACAGTCCTCTTTAGTGCGTGTATAAGGGTGCCGTGTGTGGCGCCTTGAATTAGAATTTCACGGATAGATCCGATGGAATATATTGAAGGAGAATTATGGTTCATCAGTACAAGAACAATGGTTATAATATAGTGCTTGATGTCTGTAGTGGTTCTGTACATGTCGTAGACGATCTTGTCTATGATATTATTTCTTTATATGAGGAGAATGATAAAGAGCAGATTATAAAGGCACTGTCACAGTATGACAGCGCAGATGTTTCCGAGGCTTATGACGAGGTAGCCCAACTGGTAGAGGACGGAACATTATTTACAGATGACGTATACAAAGATTATATTATAGATTTCAAGAAGAGAAAGACAGTTGTCAAGGCGTTGTGTCTGCATATCGCCCATGACTGTAACCTTGCCTGCAGATATTGCTTTGCTGGTGAGGGAGAATATAAGGGAGACAGGGCGCTTATGTCACTTGAGGTGGCAAAGAAATCCCTGGATTTTCTGGTTGCGAATTCCGGTTTAAGAAGAAATCTCGAGGTGGATTTCTTCGGCGGTGAGCCGCTTATGAACTGGGATGTAGTCAAGAAGACTGTGGAATACGGAAGAAGCCTTGAGGAGAAGTATGACAAGAAGTTCAGATTCACACTTACGACTAATGGTATTCTTCTTAATGACGAGATTCTTGATTTCGCCAATAAGGAAATGAGCAATATTGTTCTTAGTATTGATGGACGTAAGGAGATTAACGACCTTATGCGTCCTACAAGAAACAATCATGGAAGTTCATATGACATTATAATGCCTAAGTTTAAAAAGGTTGCTGAAAGCCGTAACCAGATGAATTATTATGTCAGAGGTACATTTAC
>OMEA01000698.1_pt1 | contig 16274 bp, 18 predicted proteins | sample 1645321 | NCBI WGS metagenome assembly OMEA01 (sample SAMEA103958151, study PRJEB25191) | human gut metagenome
GACTCATAAATCTACCCTTAATCGTGTATTGGATGATAGTTGCGGATTTTAGGATTAAGTAATTATGTTTCAAAATGTCAACTTAAGCACGTAATACTATTGTTTTAGCAAGTTTTTGTCAAAAAGTCGTTTACAATAGTTACCGATTGCAAAGATACAAAAACATTATAAATAACAAAAGAAATGCTAAAAAATCTATATAAATTTATTATTTATAGATTTAGGACATTTTTATATACCCATACCACATAAAAAAGAGGCGGACTGCATCACTGCACCCCGCCCCACAATAATTAATTAGAGAGTTATAAAAATTAAGTTCAATAGAAAAATCTATTGTCTGTAGCCGATGCTACATTTTTGTCATTATCTTCATGCCTTCCTCTACAGCCTTCATGTTGAGAGGAATGAGTCCATGGTGACGCTCGGGCAGAGTCTTGAACAGTGCCTTGTTCAATCCTTGTGTGCTGACGATAGGACAAACCTTGAGCAGTCCGCCCAACACAATCATATTGAACACCTTCGAGTTCTTCAACTCGGCAGCCTTGTCCATAGCGTCAATGCGGTATACGTTGATGTCCTTACGTGTCGGCGGATTGATGATGCCGAAACCATCGTAGATAAGTATACCACCAGGCTTAACCTTAGGCTCGAACTTGTCGAGCGAAGGCTGGTTGAGCACTATAGCCACATCGTAATGGCTGAGAATTGGCGATGAAATACGTTCATCGCTGACGATGACTGTGACATTGGCGGTTCCGCCTCGCTGTTCGGGGCCGTAAGCCGGCATCCATGTCACTTCCTTATCCTCCATAAGTCCGGAGTAGGCCAGTATCTTGCCCATTGAGAGTACGCCCTGTCCTCCGAAACCTGATATGATTATTTCTGCTTTCATAGGTTTGTCGTGTCTTTTAAGTCGCCCTTGGGATACTGCTTAAACATATTCTCCTCCATCCACTTGTTGGCCTGGACTGGTGTGAGCTTCCATCCGCTGTTGCATGTAGCAACGATCTCGACGAGCGACGATCCGCAGCCCTGCATAGAAGCGGTGAATGCCTTCTTGATGGCAGCCTTGGCCTTGCGTATAGAGGCTACATTCTCAACACTCTGGCGCGACACGTAGCATGTGCCTGGCAGCTGTGCCGCTATCTCAGAGAGATTGAGTGGCCATCCGTGCAGACGCGGGTCGCGACCGTAAGGACATGTCGACGTCTTCTGACCGATAAGCGTTGTAGGAGCCATCTGACCGCCGGTCATACCATATATAGCGTTGTTGATGAATATCATGGCAATGTGCTCGCCACGGTTGAGTGCGTGAATACTCTCTGCCGTACCTATACAAGCCATGTCGCCGTCGCCCTGATAGGTGAACACGAGGCGGTCTGGCCACAAACGCTTGATAGCTGTGGCGCAGGCTGGAGCACGTCCGTGTGCAGCTTCCTGCCAGTCGATGTCGATATAATTGTATGCAAACACAGAACAACCTACGGGGCTAACGCCTACCGCCTTGTCCTGCATGCCCATTTCCTCAATTACTTCGGCTACGAGTTTGTGTACCATGCCGTGTGAGCAACCGGCGCAATAGTGCATATGGTTTTCGTTGAGAAGGTCTGGTTTCTTGTATACCAGGTTCTCGGGTGATACTATATCGTTCATACCAATTTATCCTTTAATACTTTTACCATTTCCTCTGGCTCGGGCACGATGCCACCGAGTCGTCCGTAATGCTCTACAGGTACTTTGCCATTAACCGCCAGACGTACATCGTCAATCATCTGTCCGGCATTTATTTCGGCTACAAGTATACCCTTCACCTTAGCTGCTGCAGCTGCAATCTCATTGGTCGGGAACGGCCACAGCGTGATAGGACGGAACAGTCCTACCTTAATGCCTTCGGCACGTGCCATCTCAATGGCCTTCTCGGCTATGCGCGCTGCGCTACCGAATGCCACAATCATATATTCGGCATCGTCCATGAACTTGGTTTCGTAGCGAACCTCGTTCTCACGTATCTTGCGATACTTCTCCTGCAGGTGCAGATTGCGCTGCTCCATAACCTCCGACTTCAGTTCGAGCGAAGTGATTACGTTGGGCTTGCGACCCTTTGAGCGTCCTGTCGTTGCCCATGGGCACTCGCGCAGAATCTCCTCTTCGGTGCGACGTGGCTTGATAGGCGGCAGCACCACCTTCTCCATCATCTGTCCGATAACACCGTCACTGAGAATCATGGCAGGTATACGATATTTAAAGGCGAGCGTGAAGCCAAGATCGACAAAGTCTGCCATTTCCTGCACCGAGTTAGGCGCAAGCACAATGACGTAATAGTCGCCATTGCCGCCACCACGTGTGGCCTGGAAATAGTCACTCTGCGACGGCTGGATGGTACCCAGTCCGGGACCTCCACGCTGTACATTTACTATAAGTCCGGGAACTTCTGCGCCTGCCATGTAGGAAATGCCTTCCTGCATGAGCGACACACCAGGACTTGACGACGAGGTCATTACCTTCTTACCGGCACCACCACCACCATAAACCATGTTGATGGATGCCACCTCACTCTCCGCCTGTACTACAACCATACCAGTTGTTTCCCACGGCTTGAGCTCGGCAAGTGTTTCAATGACTTCTGTCTGTGGCGTAATTGGATAGCCGAAATAGCCATCGGCACCACAACGAATGGCAGCGTGAGCAAGAGCCTCGTTGCCTTTCATAAGTTTTACTTCCTGTTCTGCCATAGCGATTAGTCCTCCATTTTTTTTCTGTAAACTGTTATACATCCGTCAGGACATACAATACCGCACGACGCGCATCCGATACATTCGTCCGGTTGCGCTGCCTCAGCATAGCGATAGCCATGCACATTGACGGCCTTCGCTGACAAGGCAATCACATTTTTTGGGCAAGCCACCACGCAAAGGGAGCACCCCTTGCACCGGTCGGTATTGACCACGATGACACCTTTAATTTTTCCCATAATTTTTCGTTTTGTTTTAGGGTGAGTAGTTTATTTGATTAAGGGTTATACATGTCTTTGCAACGATAAGCAAGTATGTCGTCAAGCATCTGTTTGGCTTCAACGGCTGGCGAATCGGGGTCGAGAGCTATCGCTTCAAGATAGCAGTCGAGTGCATGCTTCCAGTCGCCCTTGCGTCTATGCTCATTACCGAGCTTGTAATAATCCTCTGCTGTCATATCTATTAAGGTTGAGATGGTGTGATGTTGATGTGGTGTGATTTGATGTTGTGGGGTATGGAGTTGTTATGTTGAGGTGTTGAGATGGTGTGATTTGTCCTGTTTCTGCAAGACAACGCCACAACTTCATCGTCAAATCTCACCACAACAACATCACAACTACATAACTGCCGCCTGCAACGTATTCTTCATGAGCGAACAAATCGTCATTGGACCTACGCCACCAGGTACAGGTGTGATGTATGAACACTTGGGTGCAACCTCATCGAACTTCACGTCACCATTAAGACGGTAGCCGCTCTTGCGTGTTGCATCGGGCACACGGGTTGTGCCAACGTCGATGACTACTGCTCCGGGCTTCACCATATCGGCTGTCACAAAGTCGGGGCGACCTATTGCAGCAATGATGATGTCTGCCTCAAGACATTCGTGCTTGATGTCCTTGGTGTGCGAGTGGCACACGGTGACGGTGCAATCGCCATACTGCTTCTGCATCATAAGCTGCGCCATAGGCTTGCCTACGATGTTGCTGCGACCGAGCACTACGCACTTCTTGCCGGCTGTCTCAATGCCGTAACGCTTGAGCAGCGTCACGATGCCAAGCGGTGTGGCAGAGATGAAGCACGGCAGTCCGATGGCCATGCGACCCACGTTGACTGGATGAAATCCGTCAACATCCTTGCGATAGTCGATGGCTTCAATTATCTTCTGCTCGTTGATGTGGCGCGGCAGCGGCAACTGCACGATAAATCCGTCTACGTCGGCATCGCGGTTGAGTTTGTCGACACAAGCCAGCAGCTCTTCCTCGGTGACATCATCCTCATATCGGATGAGTGTCGACTTGAAGCCACACTTCTCACAAGCCAGAACCTTGTTCTTGACGTATGTCTCCGAACCTCCGTCATGGCCTACGAGAACAGCAGCCAGATGCGGCTGCTTGCCTCCTTTAGCCATTATGGCCTTCACTTCTTCTGCTATTTCAGCCTTGATGGCTTCGGCAGTTGCTTTTCCGTCTATCAGTTGCATATTGTTATGTTTTAAAACTTAGGCATTCCGGGCATTCCCTTCAGCTTTCCCATCATTCCAGCCATCTTTGCCATGTTGGTTCCGGTGACGAGTTTCATCATCTTGCGAGTCTGGTCAAACTGCTTGATGAGTCGGTTCACCTCCTGTATGTTGGTACCGCTACCCTTTGCTATACGCATGCGGCGGCTCTGATTGAGAATCTCTGGGTTAGAGCGCTCCTTCGGAGTCATACTCTTGATGATGGCCTCGATGCCCTTGAAAGCATTGTCGTCGATGTCGACATCCTTTATGGCCTTGCCAACGCCAGGTATCATCGAAGCGAGATCCTTGAGGTTACCCATCTTCTTTATCTGCTCAATCTGTCCGAGGAAGTCGTTGAAGTCGAACTTGTTCTTCTGAATTTTCTTCTGAAGGCGGCGTGCCTCCTCCTCGTCAAACTGCTCCTGAGCGCGCTCTACAAGACTCACGATGTCGCCCATGCCGAGAATACGGTCTGCCATACGAGCTGGGTGGAACACGTCGATGGCCTCCATCTTCTCGCCTGTACCGACAAACTTGATAGGCTTTGTCACTACAGTACGTATTGAGAGGGCTGCGCCGCCGCGTGTGTCACCGTCGAGCTTGGTGAGTACCACGCCGTCGAAGTCGAGACGGTCGTTGAACTCCTTGGCTGTATTGACAGCGTCCTGACCAGTCATTGAGTCAACCACGAAGAGTGTCTCGTCGGGATTGATGGCGTTCTTGAGATTTGAAATCTCGTTCATCATTTCCTCATCGACAGCCAGACGACCCGCAGTATCGACAATCACCACATCGTAGCCCTTGGCCTTAGCCTCACGAAGAGCATTATTGGCAATAGTGATAACGTCCTTGTTGTCGGGCTCTGAATATACAGGTACACCTACTTGCTCGCCTACCACCTTGAGCTGGTCGATAGCAGCCGGACGATAAACGTCACAAGCTACGAGCAACGGCTTCTTGTGCTGCTTGGTCTTGAGCATGTTGGCAAGCTTGCCAGAGAATGTGGTCTTACCCGAACCCTGCAAACCGCTCATAAGTATGATAGCGGGACGACTTGTCAGGTGCAATTCGGCTGCTTCGCCACCCATAAGTTCAGCAAGCTCGTCGTGCACAATCTTCACCATAAGCTGGCTTGGCTTAACGGCAGTAAGCACGTTCATACCCATAGCCTTCTTCTTCACCGTGTCGGTAAATGTCTTTGCTACCTTGTAGTTAACGTCGGCATCAAGCAATGCGCGTCTTACGTCTTTAAGTGTTTCTGCAACGTTAATCTCGGTGATTTTTCCCTCACCTTTAAGTATCTTAAAACTGCGTTCCAGTCTGTCGCTTAAATTTTCGAACATATATGTCTTCTTTTGTATTTCTTAATATTAGCACAAAAGTAAACAAAAAATAACGAGCAATGCAAAGAACGGTATGCGATTTAATTTATTTTAAAATACTTTTTATCAAAAATGCGCACTCATATATGGTTTGTGCACATAAAACAGATACTGAAAAAAAGTACGTATATATATGTACACGTACTTATTTTAAGTATATCTCATTAAGTTCGGTCGCCACCAGTTCCTCGCGCACAAGACTTGCCAATGCTACTGGCAGCACTTCGCGCGGGCAGTCTATCTGCTGCAGTTCGGTGACATGATGGCGTTTGCGGTCGGCAAGGAGCGCCATGATGAGCTGTCGGGCATTTTGTTGCGATTCGTCCGATTTCCTGCCTTTATGACTCAAGCACACGTCGCATCGCTCGCAGTCCTTGCCGTCGGTCTCGCCAAAGTAGCCGAGCAACTGACGGCTGCGACAAACGCTGTCGTTCGATGCATATTCAATCATAGAGTGTATGCGTGCTTCAAACTGCTCGCGACGGTCTTCGTACACCTCACGCGGAATGACGATGTCTTCAGCCAGCACACGGTCTCTGACGTAGGTGACGAGCGGCACGGAACGTTGCGGTATGAAGTGCAGTATATGTCGCATACTCAGACTCTTTAGTATAAGATACACCTGCTGCTGTGTGAGTCCGGTGAGCTGCGCCAGCCGGCTCTCCTCGATATAGCGATAGTCGATGAAGAGTCCGCTATACTCGCGCAATGCGGCTGTGATGACAGCTTCCTCGTTGGGGCTTGTAGAGTATAGCTGATAGAGCTGGTCGCGTTCGAGTATGAACTTCATGCGTGTACGCGAGTCGGGCTCGGTCTCATATTCGATGTATCCGGCACGTGCCAGTATGCGAAGAGCCGAATTGGCTATAGTTGGGAAATGCTTGAACGTGCGGCAGAAGCGGTCGAGATCGAGTGCAAAGGTGTGCCCTGCCCCATCGTCGGCTGCCACTTGCAGGAAATAGGCAAGATGGTCGTAGACGTTGCAGATGGTCGGACGGTCGGGAAACTCCTCAAGCACTCGCTTGTCAAGACGCATGCGGTCGCTGTCATTGTATAGCAATACGGCATAGGCACGTTTGCCATCACGTCCTGCACGACCTGCTTCCTGAAAGTAAGCCTCAATGGAATTCGGACAATCCACATGAATGACTATGCGCACGTCGGGTTTGTCGATGCCCATTCCGAATGCGTTGGTAGCCACTATGACACGCTTCTCGTCGTCGTGCCACTGCTGTTGGCGCAGGTCCTTAACGGCATGTTCCAGTCCGGCATGATAGAACGTGGCGCTTATGTCGTTCTGCTCTATGAGTTCGCTTATCTCCTTGGTGCGTCGGCGGCTGCGTGCATACACTATGGCGCTGCCGCGTGTCGACTTGAGTATGTGTATGAGTTCCTCGTCCTTGTTGCCAGTGTTGCGCACCACATACGTCAGATTCTTGCGCTCGAAACTCATACGGAACACGTTCTTCTCGCTGAATCCGAGCCTGTACTGTATGTCATCTATCACCTGCGGGGTGGCAGTGGCGGTGAGAGCAAGCACCGGAACATCGGGCTTCAGCTGGCGTATGTCGGCTATATGCAGATAGGAAGGACGGAAGTCGTAGCCCCATTGCGATATGCAGTGAGCCTCATCAACGGTGATGAAGCTCACCTTCATGTGCTCAAGCTTTGCCTTGAACAGTTCGGTGCCAATACGTTCGGGCGACACATACAGCAGTTTGGTGCCACCAAGTATGCAGTTGTCGAGCGTTCCCAATATCTCACGGCGGCTCATTCCCGAATATATGGCTGCTGCAATGATGCCACGACGGCGCAGGTTCTGCACCTGGTCTTTCATCAAGGCTATGAGCGGAGTCACTACTATGCACGTTCCTTCCATGGCAAGTGCCGGAACCTGAAACGTAAGCGACTTGCCTCCACCCGTAGGCATAAGTCCAAGTGTGTCCTTACGCTGCATTATGCTGTTGATGATGTCGCCCTGAATGCCACGAAAAGCAGGATATCCCCAGTATTTGTGGAGGATGGAAAGCAAAGACTCTGCCCCACAAAGGCCACAAACCCCACAAAGCCCTACCCCCGACCCCTCCCCCGTAGGGAGGGGAGTGGTATGTTCGGTTACGCTTACATCGTAAGCGTCGGATTCACACATCGACTTCTCGTGTTCATCTGACGAATTATTGGATGTTGGCATTATAGGGTCTTTTATATCTGTTTCCATCAATCAACAAAAAACACAGTATTTTATAGCAATCAAAGCACAGCTTTCAAGGCATATCACTCCCCTCCCTACGGGGGAGGGGTCGGGGGTGGGGCTTTTACAGCAATCAAAGCATACCACTCCCCTCCCTGCGGGGGAGGGGTAAGGGGGTGGGGCTTTGCGTGGGTCGGGCTTTGTGTGGTCGGGCTTATTCCTCTTCCGTTGGCCTTATATCCTCTATCTGCAGCTGCACCATATTGCGCTTGAACACATTGTCCTCGATAGTATAAGCTATGTCAAAGCTGCGTTTCGACTTGATGTAGCGTGCCGAGGCACTCTGTCCGAACGCAATGCCGTTGACAACGTTGCTCGATTTGGAGTCGACCAATTCGAGTTTGATATGTTCCTGCTCGCGTCCCACCACCTTACTTGTACCATAGTCGTACACGCCTACAGTACTGAATATCGGTTTGGTGTTGCACGGTCCGAAGGGAGCAAAACGCTTGAGGTCGCTATGCAGCTTCTTTGTGATGTCGCGGAAGTCGATTTCGGCATCAATATTGAGCATCGCCTCGGTCTGTTCGGGCTGAATATGCTCGTCGACATATTTCTGGAAGCGGCGGCGGAACTCCTGAATGTCGTCCCAACGAAGCGTCAGTCCGGCCGCATAGGTATGTCCGCCAAAATTGACGAGCAAGTCGCGGCAACTCTTTATGGCAGAGTAGATGTCAAAACCCGTAACGCTGCGTGCCGAACCCGTAGCAAAGTCGCCGTCGCGGGTAAGCACCACCGTCGGACGGAAATAGATTTCGGTGAGTCGCGAAGCCACAATGCCTATCACACCCTTCTTCCAGTGCTCGTCGTAGAGCACTATCGACGACTGGTGGCGCTGGCTCTCGAGTCTCGACACGATGTGATTGGCATCCTCAGTCATCTGCTTGTCGATGTCCTTGCGCTTGTCGTTGTAGCTGTCGATGTGCTTAGCCTTCTCAAGCGCGTGCGAAAAGTCCTTGTCGACGAGCAGATCCACACTCTCGCGGCCACTCTCCATACGTCCTGAGGCATTGATGCGAGGACCTATCTTGAACACAATATCGCTCATCGAGATGTCGCGTCCGCCCAGGCCGCAGATGTCTATGATTGCCTTTAGGCCGATGCTCGGGTTCTGATTGAGCGTCTTAAGGCCGTGGAAGGCAAGTATACGGTTCTCTTCGGTCACCGGAACTATGTCGGCAGCAATGCTCACCGCACATAGGTCGAGCAACGGAATGAGTCGGGCGAAAGGAATGCCGTTGTTCTTTGCGAATGCCTGCATAAACTTGAAGCCTACCCCACATCCGCAAAGGTGCTTGAACGGATAAGTGTCGTCAGCACGTTTGGGATTAAGAATGGCAACGGCAGGCGGCAATTCATCGTCGGGCATGTGATGGTCGCATATGATGAAGTCGATGCCGAGACTCTTGGCATAGGCTATTTCGTCAATGGCCTTGATGCCGCAGTCGAGGATTATGATGAGCTTTACACCCGCCTCCTTGGCATAGTCGATGCCCTTCTTGCTCACACCGTATCCCTCGTCGTAACGGTCGGGGATGTAATACTCGATGTTGGAGTAGAACTGCTGTATAAACTTATACACCAGCGCTACAGCCGTGCATCCGTCTACGTCGTAATCGCCATACACCAGGATGCGCTCCTTGCGCCCCATAGCGTCGTTAAGGCGGTCGACTGCCAAGTCCATATCCTTCATGAGGAACGGATTGATAAGGTCTGCCAGCTGCGGATGGAAGAATCGCTTGGCAGCTGACTCTGTTGTGATGCCCCTTAGCATGAGCAATTGGGCGAGTATCGGGCTGATGTTCAGCTTCGCCCCCAGTTCGTCAGCCGCCTGTTTCTCCTCTTTCGTAGGTGGCTTGTAATTCCATTTGAATAACATTATATATAGTATTTTTATTTTCTGTCATTGGCAGGGGTGTAGATTGCTTCGTTCTTTTAGGCAAAAACGCGTGTAAAGTTACAAAATTATTACGTAAATCTCTACCACGACATCGTTTTTAACTTATATATAACGCTTGACTTTTATTCATTACAAATCATATTTAAATATAAAATTTACTTAACTATATACGTTATGTAAAATATTTTAATTATTTTTGTCAACAAATTAAACCGATTGACATAAACATTCTGATGAAAAGGCAGAGAAAGCCTGATGAAAAAGGATACAAAACGCTGCTGTTTTCAGTATATAATGCTATCGGTTGGCAAATGTACTCGTTTTGCATTGCAAAAGGGGTCCTTTTAGAGTGCAAAAGGAGTCCTTTTAAAGGGCAAAAGGGGTCCTTTTGAAGGGCTAAAGGAGTCCTTTTCAAAAAGCTACAATGCGTTATCACGCAAATACAAATAGAACAACGAAATAAATCTAAATCAAAAACAATATCTCAGAACTATGAAAAGAAAACTTTGTGTGATGTCTGCCATCGTTGCGGCAGCATTGTCCGCAACCGACGCTTCTGCTCAGACCGTACTGTTCAAGAGCGACACAGTGTCTACCTGCTACCGCATTCCTGCACTGACTAAAGCCAAGGACGGCAGCATCTTCGCATTCACCGACTTCCGTCCGTGCCGCACCGATGTAGGCGGAGGCGTGATTGACGTAGTGGCTAAACGCAGTACCGACAACGGACGCACCTGGAGCAAGGAGCAGACCGTAGTCAAGGGCGGCGGCGAGAACATCCCGTTTGATGTGGCTCATGGCGATGCCGCTGTGGTGACCGACCGCAAGACGGGCGAGATGCTTATGATGTGTGCATCGGGCAATGTGTGGTACTGGCAGTCGACTCTGAAGAATCCCAACCGTGTGGGACGCTACTACAGCAAGGACGGATTCAACTGGAAGGGCGAGGAAATCACCGACCAGATATACAAGCTCATGAACGGTGCCGTACATAAGCTGTTCTTCTCGTCGGGACGCATCTGCCAGAGCGCCAAGATAAAGGCTGGCAAGTACAACCGCATATACTCGGCTCTGTGTACCAACGTGGGCGACGTAGTGCTCTACTCTGACGACTTCGGACACAACTGGACTCCGCTGGGTGGCGCCGATGCTCGTCCTGCCAAATTCGGCGACGAGGCTAAGATTGAGGAGTTGCCCAATGGTGACGTACTGCTGTGCAGCCGCTCGCAGCGCGGTGCCGGACGTATATTCAACATATTCAAGTATAGCAACGCAAAGCGTGCCGAAGGACAATGGCAGACTGCTGCCAATCTCGACCCGATGTACAAGTCGGCCATGTGCAACGGTGAAGTGCTCATCGTGAACGCTGTTCGCAAGGCTGACGGCAAGAAGACCAACGTGCTGCTCTACTCGGTTCCGATGGATGCCAAGCGCAACTATGTGGGCATATACTATAAGGAGCTGGCCTCGACAGCCGACTATGCCTCGCCCGAACTGCTGACTAGAGGATGGAAGACTTTCCGTCTGAGCAACACCGATTCAGCCTACTCTACTATGGAACAGATGAACGACGGCAACATCGCCTTCTTCTATGAGGAGACCCATCAGAAAGGTGGCTACGACATGGTATTCTGCTCGCTGCCTCTCGACAAAATCACTAACGGCGAATACGTTGCTGGTAAAGTTAAGAAATAAAAAAAAGGTTGCAAACCATAATGGTCTGCAACCTTTTTTTGTTTGGTTATTCTATTGAGATATAATGTCGTTATTGCGAATTACATCATGCCGCCCATGCCACCCTGGCCCATAGGCATTGCGGGAGCCTTTTCCTCAGGCTTGTCGCAAATGAGACACTCAGTGGTGAGGAACATACCTGCAATAGAGGCAGCATTCTCAAGAGCTACGCGCTCTACCTTAGCCGGATCGATAACTCCAGCCTCACGCAAATCCTCGTAAACATCCTTGCGTGCATTGTAGCCGAAGTCGCCTTCGCCCTCGCGAACCTTCTGAACAACAACGGCACCTTCGCCACCTGCGTTCTTAACAATCTGACGAAGCGGCTCCTCAATAGCACGACGTACGATGTTGATACCAGTCTGCTCGTCGGCATTGTCACCCTTAAGGTCCTCAAGAGTCTTCTGAGCGCGGATGTAAGTTGTACCGCCACCTACAACAACGCCTTCCTCCATAGCAGCACGTGTAGCACAGAGAGCGTCGTCAACGCGGTCCTTCTTCTCCTTCATCTCAACCTCGCTGTTGGCACCAACATACAGAACTGCTACGCCACCTGCGAGCTTTGCAAGACGCTCCTGAAGCTTCTCCTTGTCGTATGAGCTCTTGGTGTTGGCAATCTCGTTCTTGATCTGTGCAACACGGTCGGCGATAAGCTCCTTCTGGCCGGCACCACCTACGATAGTAGTGTTGTCCTTGCTGACAGTAGCCTTCTCACAAGTACCGCAGAGGTCGAGTGTAGCCTTGTCGAGGCTCAGACCCTTCTCCTCGCTAATGACAACGCCACCAGTCAATGTAGCAATATCCTCAAGCATAGCCTTACGACGATCGCCAAAGCCAGGAGCCTTAACTGCACAAATCTTCAAGCCACCACGCAGACGGTTTACTACCAATGTGGTCAATGCCTCTGAGTCAACATCCTCTGCAATGATGAGCATCGGACGTCCGCTCTCGGCTGCCGGTTGCAGGATAGGCAGAAGATCCTTGAGGTTGCTTATCTTCTTGTCGTATATAAGGATGTATGGGTTGTCCATAACGCACTCCATCTTGTCAGCATCTGTAACGAAGTAACCACTCAAGTAGCCACGGTCGAACTGCATACCCTCAGTAACACCGATGCTGGTGTCGCGGCTCTTGCTCTCCTCGATAGTGATAACACCATCCTTAGACACCTTGCGCATAGCGTCAGCCAGGAGCTTGCCAATCTCAGGATCGTTGTTGGCAGAAACGGTAGCTACCTGCTCAATCTTGTCGTAGTTGTCGCCTACAATCTCGGCAGTCTCCTTGATGTGGTCTACTACGGCTGCAACAGCCTTGTCGATACCACGCTTCAAGTCCATAGGATTGGCACCTGCTGTAACGTTCTTCAAGCCTTCTGTTACGATGGCCTGTGTAAGGATGGTAGCGGTTGTTGTACCGTCGCCTGCATCGTCGCCAGTCTTGCTTGCTACGCTCTTAACGAGCTGGGCACCTGTGTTCTCAAACTTGTCCTCAAGCTCTACTTCCTTAGCCACAGTAACACCGTCCTTAGTGATCTGCGGAGCACCGAACTTCTTCTCGATAACTACATTGCGACCTTTAGGGCCGAGTGTAACCTTAACTGCATTAGCCAATTTGTCGACACCGTTCTTCAACAGGTCGCGTGCGTCTATATTGTATTTAATTTCTTTAGCCATGATTATTCAAATGTTGAATGTTAAATGTTGAATGTTGGATTATTCGCTTATGCGAATTTCGAATTAAGAATTTTGAGTTTTGAATTACTTCTGAACTACGGCAAGAACGTCGCTTTGACGCATGATGAGATATTTTGTACCCTCAACCTCAAGCTCTGTGCCTGAATATTTGCCGTAAAGAATCTCGTCACCTTCTTTAAGAATCATTTCCTCATCCTTAGTGCCATTGCCAGCGGCAACGATAGTACCGTGCTGCGGTTTCTCTTTTGCTGTATCAGGAATGATGATTCCGCCAACTTTCTCTTCTGCCTGTGCAGGAAGTACAAGCACTCTGTCTGCTAATGGTTTAATGTTCATAATTCTTATGATTTTAATTGTTTATATTCATTTATGTTGCGAACCTCGCGACGTTTGCCGCCTGTGTTCGGTTAGCATATAGCCAAAAACGTGCCAAAAACTTGTTTACACTTATATAATAGGAGTCCTTTTTTAAGCAAAAGGGGCACAAATGACATAAATGGCAGTAGTATGTGACATATTTGACATACCAGAAAAAGCATTATATAATACCTCACAAAGTATATTAATAATACCTTGCAAAGTATTAATAATACTTGCACAAGTATATTGAACAACTTACATTATATGACGAAGAAGGACATCCATCCCTCTTTGCCCCGATAATGATAGCCACGCTTTCGACCTGTGCGCAATTGGAACGTGACAATATCTCATTCCGATTGCAGTCAGGACGGAAGCAGTATATAGAGAAAGGTGGAAAACTCGGACGCAAGGTAGGCTCTGTAAAAACGGTAGAACAGATGAAAGCCGAATATAGGGAAGTAATAAGTTTACTCCGCAAGGGGTATTCCATTCGGGATGTGGCAAAGTTGAGTGGTAAAGGGGTAAGTACCGTACAACGAGTGAAGCGATTACTAAAAGTACAATCAACGCAATAATATTATTGATTTTACGTTCTTTTCAAAGAAAGGTTTTGTGCAATAGTGGCTTATAGGCTAAAAGCACTACCTTTGCATACAATAATAAGTAACAATACGTTTGAGGTCACAATTTGTGATTTTGATAATTAATATAATTATGTCAATACAATTCCCTATACTTAATATTTCCTTAAGTAATTTAAGTTCACAGGATTTGGAAGAAACCCATATTGGAGACTTATGGGATTATCCTGGCGATAATAGTATCTTTGAAGAATACTACAATAATCAAAAATATGTTGACCAAAGTGGGCATATATTTAAAATAATAGGAAAAAGAAAATCAAATTTTATAAATTCAATAATCCATTTTAATAAAAAAGAACTGATATTTGAGGATTGTGGTGAGACTATTAGCTTCTCTGTATTGAAGGATTTTTTAATCAATAGATACAATTCATTAGATGATAATTTAGCTAAGTCGGTTCTGATTAGATTAACAAAACAATCAAAAAATATCAAGGATTTAATTGGGTAAACGTAAAAACATAGCCCATTTTTGAGGTAGTGTAATATAATAAGCTCATGGCAAGAGAGAAATCCAAATTACACCTCGAAACAAGCAAAGAAATTTCTGGAATCCATAGCTAATCAATATAAGAAACAAATATAGAAAAACGGAGGTGATATAAATTAGTAAAAAGGTGTGCAAAACTGTGTTTTTGACACACCTAATTCCTAAAATCAAAAAAATGTAAAAAACATATTATATTTTACAGAAAGAGACATACAGCATATATCCGCAAGTCGATTGCTTGTCTGTATTCCAAGCACAACAAATCAGTTCTTGGAAAATATTTTCGGGCATAAAGCCAAAGTTAAGTTTTCGTTTGAAAAAGAAAGCTAAGTTTACAGATGTCTTAAGTTCTACAGCAGGTCCATTTACTGATTTTTTAATCAGTTCCAAAGTCAAAGAGATAATTGATAGTTCACATGTCATGCAACATCAGTTTTTTGAAGCATCTATTAAAACAAATGACCAAGAATATGAGTACTATTGGCTGCACTTATCACAACCAAATCTTGTAGATGCTTTAAATTACGAAGAATCAGAGTTTTACCAAACAGAATGGGAATTTCTAAATAAAGGGCCAATAAAATTAAAGTCGTATGAGCACTATATGAAGTTAAAAGCGAAAGACGAAGATGGTTCATTTGGTGTTTCATTAAATAAAATCGTATTAAAAGAAAATTTTGATAGGTCTTTAGATTTATTTTTTTTACTGCCTTTCGATTTTAATATCTATGTGTCGGAGGGTTTAAAGGATAAATTAGAAAGCAGTGGTGTAACAGGAATTTCTTTTTCTAATTCGATCACATTTTAACACTGTTATTCTTGTCATTGAGCGTGTGAAATAAACTGGGTTAGGCTATAATATTATGGTTTAACACAGTTTATTTGCATTTTATCTTTCCTTCTCAGAATGTAATTCTTTCTTTCCTCTATTTGGGGTTCATTGCCAAACAAATCTATCAGAACAATATGGTTGGCATCCTTCACCTTGTAGAAGGTATGCTCACCACTTGAAAGATGCACAAGCATCAAGATGTTGTAGTCAAGCACTTGGAAAGTTCCTCTTAACCTTTCCTGTTTGTTCTACTTTTCATTGTATGACTGTATCAACAAATAGGTACCATCAGCATTTAATGTGAGTGTCGTTTCAACATTAGGTGGTAACACATCGCAATATGTCCCAGCCACGGAATCCAAGCTGGCTCTATTTCCCAAAACTGCCGTATATTCTTCGATTTTTATAGAGTCAACACCTGCATCGTTTTGTTCTGTACCGCAGAATATATAAGATGTGACAAATGCGATAACCAATACTGCTATAATAGCCATTTTCTTTTTCATAGCCGTCATAAAAGAAAATGTGTCCGCAATGTCAAGCGAATGGCATTACGAACACGAATGTTTACCGCATATCACTGTAGACAATTAGTCTATAAGGGTATGCGGTTCTTTTTTTCATACTCAATATAACTTCCGAGATTTATTGAAATTATTGTGCAAAGGTATTTGTTATGCCTTATCGCTTTGCAAGGTCAAGGCTCTGCTTGGCTTCCAAAATCTCCACGCCTACGGGTCGTATT
>OMEA01000722.1_pt1 | contig 15906 bp, 10 predicted proteins | sample 1645321 | NCBI WGS metagenome assembly OMEA01 (sample SAMEA103958151, study PRJEB25191) | human gut metagenome
GTCAACTCGTTAACTAGTCAACTCGTTAACTAGTCAACTCGTTAACTAGTCAACTCGTTAACTAGTCAACTCGTTAACTAGTCAACTAAAAAACTAATTACTAACAATATAAATCGTACGCGTATAATTCTGTGTAACGCTACCGGTGACGAGTTGAAGGTTGAGGCGCACGGTAGCGGTGCCTGTTCTGCCTTCGGCAAGGGTGCCGAGGATTTCACCCGTTGTAGTATCGAAAGCAGGCTGACTGCTAAAGATACCTTGCGGGTCGAGCACTGTGAGCGAATAATCCTTCACGCGATTTTTGTCGTTGAGGTTGATGTAACGCTCAGGGTGTTTGCGGTCGGCATACTCATAGAGCGTGGGGCGGAGCTCAAAGTCGCCACTGCCTGAGAAGTAAGCGTAGAAGTCGTCATTCTGTTCAACTACGTAAGCGGGGTAACCTCCAATGGGCGCGTAGGCACTGGCTTCAAGTTTCAAGACAAAGTCCGTAAGGTTGACGTTGACAATGGCCACGTTGTTGCGTGGAATGCTCGTGAGTTGAATGAGTGCATGGCGTGAGTCTTCCTCCCAAGTTTGGCCGTTGTCGGTAGAGCGGTCCATGGTAATGGTGAGGGGAAAGGACTGTCCGTTGGTGCTGGCCTCGCTCTCGTTGATATAGAGATTGTTAAAGGAAGTATTGTCTGATTCGCCAGAGTTGATGATTACAGGAGGTTTGTCGGCTGTGGCTGTAAATACGTCAACGTCAGTGGTGGCGTGTTGCAATCCCGTGAAGTCAGTCTTGATCAAGTTGTTTTGGTTCTTAGGGGGAAGCAAGTAAATCTGAGTATTGTCCTTGGTAATGCTACCCACTTTCAAACCGCGAATGCGAAAGGCTGAAGCCGAACGATTGTTAAAGGCAAACTGCATCTTGGCCAACATACGATAGAGCATGAGCGTAATAGTTTGGTCCTTGTCAATGGTGAAATGATTTTTATCGCTCATCGGAATGCCCTCTTTGGGTATCTTGTAGTTGTTATAGTCGCAAGTGGTCACTTTCGGATCTAACTTTTCAGGTGACGGATCTAACCCTTCAGGTAACGGATAGCCAACGGTAAAGGTAAGGCCGTCAAGGCTGAGTGATGTCACCTCGTGCGTAGTAGCATCAGGGGTGGCAGGATCAGTATCGAAGTCAGTGCGGTTGGCAAAGTTATAGAACAAGTATTCACCGTTTTCTGTCGTGATAGTCGTTACCTGCTTGCTCTTGTATTCCGTTTCGCCAGCGTTGGTAGGTACGTTGATGATACGTTCCACCTTTCCCGCCTTGATGTTGTACATCACGACGTAAGCATTATGAATGTCATCGCCCGCGTCGTGATAGCTACCGCCAAACGAGGCTCTCGTTTTGTTTTGCCCCACAGCCGTCGGGTCGTTTTGTTGCAACTCAATGCGCACCGTGGATCGCCCACGCTTTATTTCGTCGCCTATTTCGTTAGAACAGGCGGAGAAGAGTAGTAGTGGAATAAGAAGGTATAAGAGTTTCATAAAAGAGGAAGTTTTTTTTAATGTGCAAATGTGAGAATGTGCAAATGTGCAAATGGACGCCTTTTATTGCTGCGATTGGCTAATGTGTAAATGATCTTTTAAAGCATTCATTCATTTGCACATTTGCACATTCTCACATTTGCACATTTCCTACGCATTTGCACATTCTCACATTTGCACATTTCCTACGCATTTGCACATTTCCTACAGGTCAATATCAGGTGCCACGATAGGAATCCAGTCGCGCACTTGAATGAGGATTAAGCCCATAGGACTTACGCTATTGATGCGTACTTGGTAAACGTGATTGCGTACGATGCCATATTTCATGGCCAAGGCATCAGAGTTAGAGTTGTATGGGTCAGTATGGCGAATGAAGTATTCGTATGTCTTCTGTACAGCAGCTTCGCCAGCCTTCTTGTAATAGCCTGTAAAGAGCAAGCCCGTAACGTAAGCCTCTTTGTTAGCACCTATGGTAATGGTGTTCTCTTTCGCATAGACGAGTCTCTTATACGTCAAGCCGTCCGTAGCATCGGTGTAACAGTTTGTGGCGCCGTTGGTTATCTGCGTTATCTTGTTCAACCCACTGTTGCAGGCTGCAAAGCTGGACTTCATTTCTTCATATCTATTGGTGTAGCTTAGCCCTAAAGCATTGCTTGAAGGGCTTTTTTGAAGAATGTAAGGGTCGACTACATAGTTCGCTGCGTTGCCGTCAGAGCTGAGCAACTCCTTGCCCAAGTATTGAATGGTATTAAACGTCTTGTCTTCGGTAACGCGCTTCAATACGTACTCCTCACTATTGAGTAGATTGATAGGCGTCACCCCCGTCAAGTAGAAGTAGTCGGCTTTCGGTTCTGTACCAATGGTATATTTGTAGCCTTCAAGCTTCTGATCACCTCCTGCCGTGTTGACCATCTCGCTGACCCATACCCCTCTACCTGCTGAGAAGTCGATGCGTGCGGCCAAGCGTTGCACGTCGGCTTTCATCTCGACCAATACGCCGTCCTTTACATTAGCCATGTTGGAGCGGCCCTCGATATGGATTGACTTGTCGTCGGAGGACGACATGGCAAAGGTTGAGCAAGTTTCGGGTTGTTGTAGCGTGCCGAAGGTGGCATTGGCAGTCGTCATCTGTTGCACGTCGCCCAAGGTGTTGGCCGTGAGGCGTCCCATGTTACAAACGATGATCACATGGTAGTCGCCTGCGGGAATGGAGTAGCGCGTATCAACCACGGACGAAGTGTACACGGCTCCGTAGGCAGAAGAATGTTCTGTGTCCTTTGAGAAGTTGGGTAGGTAGACACTATATAATATAGGAGTGTCGGCTGCTCCATTTATGCCTTTATCATTTTGGTAGATAAAGAGCGTAGCGTTATAGACCGCTTTTTCGTTCTCATCGTCAGCCAGCGTACCATCATCTTTAGACGGTCCAGCCGCACGAGTTCCTGCTCCATAGCCACCTGTGTGCACTTCCACTTTAAAGCACACGTTCTTAGCCACATTGTCCACCTCTTCCACATTGTCTTTGCTGCACGACTCAAAGCTCATGGTACACACCATGAGTAGCAAAATGGACAATATGAGGTAGAGTGGTTTCAATTTTCTAATGTTTAATATGCTAATATGCTAATGTGTTAATGTGTTGATTGTAGCCCTTTTATTGTTGTAAAATGGAATGTAAAGAATCTCAAATAAATAATGCATTATATCATTCTCACATTTGCACATTCTCACATTTGCACATTGATTAAAGTTCAACGTTTTGCACGCGATAGCTCCAACTGAGGGCAGCGATGCTCACGCTGATGTATTGCCACTTATCGCCAACGAGGTAGAAGTCGAGGGCAAACTGATATTCGCGGTCTAAATACTCTTGCGCTGAGTAATTGTAACGCTCGTAAGCTCTACGGCCGTCAGCCAAGAGGGCAGGAAGATTGACATTGGCCACTTCCTTGCCAGTGCGCTTGTTCGTAATGAGGAGGCGTGCGTCAGCCTCGTTATTTTGATGAGCAACGAGGCGATTGGTCATCAGTTCGTAGTGCGCCGTGTGCATAAGATTGGCTGTCTCGCCCTCAGCGCGTGTACTGAGTGTAGTAGTCCACTGCGTGTAAGGTGTGTAGCAGAGGCGCGTGTCGGTAGCGTCAGGCTCATTGTTGTAGAGCAAGCGACCGTTTGTATCGTAAACCTTCACGTCGTAGTCGGCATCGTTCATGTCAGAAGGGTTGACCGTTTGACGCAGGGTAATATTCACTTGTTTGGTGTCACGTAGGAGTGATATTTGGTGTTGACTCACCTTTTGGGGCTTTATCGTTACCCAATCATTGTCCGCTGTGAGGTTGCGCGTAGCCCAAAGCGTGTCGAGTGGGCAACCTTTATGATCAACCCAAGCTGTAGCGCTCGTAGCGTCCGTTGCTTCGCGGTCGAGTGTAACTTGTAGTTTGGTAATATCATCGCCAGGGTTCAGTTCTGCTTGGCGCAGTTTTGCACCAGGAGTGGCAAGCGTCTCGTTATAGTCCTTTTGATACGCCAAAGCCGCAATGCGGTAGCGTCCCACGGGGAGTTCGCTTTCTGAGATGTGCCACGTAAAGTCGTTCTGTTGTAAGGGTGCCGTGAGGGCCGTGTTAGCCGTGTCCTTATGCAGCACCAGTTGATTATTCTCATCAAACGCATACAAACTGATGCCGCCCACATGGTCTTTGAACATGTCGGCACGTTGAATGTTATAATCGTACTTAAAGGTCACATCGAGGCCAGAGGGACATTCTGCAAGGTCGGTATCCATTTGTGCGCAACTTCCCAACGAGAGTGCTGCCGTCATCATAGCCCATCCTGTGATTAAGTAAGAGAATGGTTTCATATCAGAGTGATTGTCGTAATGAGAAATAGGGTTCGTTTAGTTAATTAAAAAAGGTTTTGAGTTTAGAGGTTATTGGGTTACAAAGTTACTTTCATAACCCAATAACCTCTGAAACTCTTAACCTATTGAGAGATTACAAACTTAGGCTTTATTGCAAGTCAACGTCTTGTGAACGCTTAGCCCAAGAGAGAATGTTGATAGATACGCTGATGTAGCTCTCGAGTTCATCATCGGGGGTGTCTTTGGGAGTGTTGATGGCAGGCTTGCCAGGACGCTTAACACTATTAATTTTGAGTTCGTACCAGTTGTTACGAACTACACCATAACGGCCGAGGTAGTTAGCGTCGCGATTGCTATCACCGTTAGGATAAATTTGGTCAATGCCACCTGCAGAAGGTTGAGTTGTCCATTCTGGGTTATTTTTGTCGTTCCAAGGTGTGAGGTCATCACCGAAGTGCTTAATCAATACAGGGTAGTAAGCATAGCCTTTTTCATAAACTGAAATATTGCCAAAGTGCTCGCGAATTATTTTGAAAATTGGAGTATTTGGATGAGTAACTTCGTCTGTTGTAACTTCTTCGGATTCACCATTAACGAATGTTACTTTTTTAATCTGTACATTTCCTTCTGAATCTTTATCAGTAAATTCAAGACCACTTACGCCACCTTTATAACCTTCAACTGCGGGTATTTTATTTACTTCTAAAATTCCAGCATTGGTAAAACCATCTTTCTTATTAAGCGTTTTTACATCGTTGTTGTACATATAAAGGTCTTCTGTAGTTGAGGGCTTAGTGGTTTCTGCGCCTTTCCAGAAGCAAACCTTTAGCAATGCGCGTGTTGTGTACTTTGCTATTTGATTTTGTACAGTGAAGGTGTTCTCCATGCAGTACAATGCGTCGCTTGTAGCAGCGAAGGTAGGAGTGTTGCTTGTCTGAAGCTGAGGTATTTCAGTGTGTGTTGTTGGATCATATTGTACATCGTAGTTGGGATCTTTTGCCCAGTATGTACGATAGTAACCAGCCTTAACAGCTGTGTTGCCAATAAAACGATATTGGTCATTACCATTAACGCTCGAAGATTGTGATTTTAAAGTGTACCAAGGATTGCTTTCAGCATTGGTTTGATCTGCATTACGAACGATGTAAGATGTTGAGTTTGTATTGTCCAATGCGAAGCCTTCAACTTGGTAATGAATGTCAGTAGCTCCAGTAAGTAGTTTGGAACTTCCTGCACCATTTATAGTTACCTTAGCAACACTACGTTCAACGTAAACGTCTGCTGCGGGTGCAGCTTTAGCTTCTTCAGCAGTGCGCTTAACATTGTCGATGTTGATATCGGCTAAGGTTGTTGTGGTACCAGCTGCGGGAGCTGGCGTGCCACTTTGTGATGTTGTCAAAGGAGCATTGGTCATTGTAAAGCCAGTGGTTGCATTCAATTTGACATCAACTGCTGTAGTCTCCTTTTGGAAATCTGCAAAAGTTTTATCTTTTAAATCCTCCTCAGTTCCACCATTGTTCAATTTAATCGTATGCGCATCCTCGTCCAAAGTAATGCTATTAGGCTTGTTTAAAATGACCAAAGCCTTTGCTTTTTTAGCGTTAATGGCATCAATCTTTGCGGTAGCTGTTGAAATAGAAGAAATTTGGTCGTGAGCAGGGTCTTTCCCATTAAATGTAAGTGGCAATTTGTAAGCAGCCGCCAATTTATAATTACCTTCAGTAGCATCATCTTGGTCAGCTGTGAAGATAACAAGCATAGCGTTGTAAACAGCGTATTCGTTCAAATCGCCATCGTTAAATTGGTCGTTGTGGCTACCATCGGCATCACCAGCTGCGCGAGTCCCGTTGGAAGTCACGTTATCTGGCATCTTAATTGACAGGCTCACATACCCTGTTCCGTCAGCGTTCCATTGACCTTTGTCGTTCTTCACAACATCGGTGCTGTCGCTACAAGCAGTCAGTGAAGCTGCGGCGATGGCTGAAAGTAAAAACTTGTTCAGTTTCATTGTTTTGAATGTTTAAGTTGCTTATAAAATTTTATTGAATTCTTTGTTAGTGGAGGTAGGTAATCAGGGGGCAACGCGTTCCCACCTGGGGGCAATGCAGTCTCACCTGGGGGCGACGCGTCCCCGAGTCGGCATTGTCAAGTTGGGGCTCGATGCCCCAACTTGGCAATACAATGATAAGAGGGGGGCGTGTTTTGTATTTGCTTGCCAAGGCATCGAGCCTTGTCAAGCAAATGCCGACGCGGGGACGCGTCGCCCCCAGGTGAGATTGCGCCCCCCCAGGTGAGATTGTCCCCCCAGATTAGCCTGCATCGACTCAGTCAGTGTAAGCTGTCATAATACTTCCTCACACGATTTTCAACTACTTTAAAGTCAGGACGTCCTGTTGTAAAGTAATCAGAGAAAGTGTGGGGTGGCAAACGTAAAGGGTTCTTTGCAATGTAGTTAAGCACACAGACATAGTGATTATTATTCCGTATGATGCGGTCGAAACTCTCTTTTTGCCATATAGGCCCTTTGCGTTGAAGTATCTTGTTAATCTGATGTGCAGAGAAAGATTTCCATGCAGAAAGAATCTCTTGCATTTGATAACCTTCAGCACATTCAAACATCACGTGTACGTGATTGGGCATAATGACAAAGCAATGTACCCAATAATGCAGTTTGTCGTAATGTAGCAGCGTGTCTCCTACCACTTGTCTAATGTCGGGGCGTTGAAGAATACACGCACCATGACCTTTGTCAGAAAGCTTTTCGATAAGGTCTTGCCTTTCTCGTTCAAATTCTTCCCAAGCGGTATTGGCCACGTTGCCGTGGTTGAGCATTTCTAACTTATCCTCCTCCCAAGCTCTAAACTCCTTCATGGCAGTGATGGGCAGAGAGTCTGCCAAACGAAAGGTAGCAAAGTAAATGGCCTTTTTGTCATCCCAATGAGGTAAGTCACCTTGTGTGATGTGAGCTTTGTCACTCAGAATGAGAGGGGGCATGGGCTTAAGTTTTTTGTGAAATTAGTAATAGGAATAGGGGGTGAGGCGCTACTGCATCAACTCCAGATTCTTCTTTGCTTCTTGGCAGCCCGCTTGGGCAGCTTGGGTGAAGAGAGAACGAGCATCGTCGTAGCGCATCTCGGTGAGGGCAATGATGCCCAATGCGTTGTTGGCCTCTGGCGTGTTGCCCGCACGCTTGAGGTATTCTTTAGCGGTGATGAGATCACCCTTGTGAATCATTACGTTCGCCGCATTGACATTTGCCGTTGTGTCAGTGGGGTAGACATTGGCTGCGGTGAGAATTACCTTATTATAATCATCACTCCCCACTTCGTAAAGGCGTGCGATGCGACACATCTTGGTGAGCGAGAGCAAACGCGGTTCCGTATCGATGAGCTGTGCAGCCTCTTGGTCCGTCATCGGGCGAATCTTGTACTTCACCTCGTAGTCAGAGTGGCGGAGATAAGGGTAGCAAGCATTCAATATAATATTGTATGCCTCAGGATAGCGCGCCTTGAGCGTGTGGTCCTTCGTGTCAGGTTCGAGGTCGGAGTGAACAATCTCGAGCAAGGCAGCGCGTTCGGGCATGTTGCTCTTCGTGAGGTAAGCCTCCAGTCCAGCCCAGTCCTCAGGCGTAGACTGTACGTGATAGACAGATGAAGGAATGTCATACTGACGCTCCACATAATCCTTCAGCGTTGCGGCGCGGCCTTTAGCGAGGCGAATATTGTTGTCGTAAGGGCCTTCGGGTGAGGCGTAACCATGAATGCTGATAGAAGTAATCGTTACCTTCGGATTGTTGCGCACCGTGTCGATTGTAGCCATAATCTTATGCAACTCCGCAGGGTTGTTGTGATAGTCGGGGTGCAACTCCGTGCGGTTGACGGGGAAGTCGAGGTAGGCCTTGCCTTGCAATGAAAGCACAGGGTCGTCGCCCTCAACGGTCGGTGTGACATAAGCCAAGGCACACTTCCGTTCCCAATGTGGATTGACCTCAACGGGAGTGCCCACGTTGCGGCCCATGAGGTTGCCACAACCACACGTGTCGGTATTGATACGCACCGAAGCCTCTTTCATCCAAGGCTCTTGGGCAATCACTTCGCGATAGTCGTACGACTGCGGCTGTCCGTTGTGACGCTGCAATTCCGTAGCTTCAGGATAGTTAGGGTTGCCTCCATTGCGAAGGTAAACGTAATGTTGCTTGCGTCCATTGACGATGAGCGAACGCATCACCTGAGTGTGGCCCTTGCCGTCCTCAATGACGGGTGTAAACACCAACGTTTGGTTAGGACGCACCCGAAGGCTGTCCATCACCATTTGCCAGCTCACCACAAAGTTGTTGCTGCCGGCCGGTTTGGCCGAAAGGCCGCGCACTTGTTGCGCAGTGGCTTGAGACACGCCCAAAGTCGCTGTAGCCAATAATATATATATTGTGTTCTTTATAAACATTGTATTAATGTGCAAATGTGCGAATGTGCAAATGCTTGATAAATGTGCAAATGTGCAAATGTGTGAATGTGCAAATTGTTGCCTTTGTTTGCTGTATTTCTTGGTTGTCAACTCATCAACTAAAAAACGTACAGCACGCTCAGTGCTAACTTATCAAATCCGAAATAGTGCTTGTGTCCGTCTTCAAGTTTCGAGCCACATTCAGCACAGGGGTACTTCTTATAATAAATATATTGGTAACCCGCACCGATGGACGCTTCAAGGTTCCAATGACGACTCAAAATCCACTGGTAACCATACGTTACGCCCACACCTGCGTTCCAACCCTCGTAGCGCATCGTGTTGAGGTCGGATGGCCAATTATAAAAGGGAAGTTTGAAGTGCTTCAAGGCAGCAAAGTTAAATTCGCCTCCCATAGCGTGAACGCCTACGAAGTGGCCGTTAAACTTAGAGCAAGGCCACCAACGGTATTCCAATCCCGCTTGCCAGTGTTTCCACTGACGGTGGTCGCCGAGGGGCTTCTTCCAGAGGTTGAGGCTATAGAAGCCTTGCAACGTATGTTTGCGGCCCATGCCCAATTCAATCCCCACGTTAGGCGTGAGTGTGGCGTCGTAAAGTAAGTTTGTTTTTACGGCTACGCGTTGTGCCATTGTGTTGAGACTAATGACGAAAGTCAATAGCAACAAGGCTGTACTTTTGCCGTAGCAAGAACGAAGGTTCATATCTATTGTTAGTCTTGAATGTTTTTAGTTGAAGAGTCGTTCTTCAGTAAAGGTTGGCAACAGCTGTATGATAGTTATTGTGCATTTAGAATGATGTGCGGCTCTGCTATATAGTCGTGCTTGTGTGTACTTTGTTATTAAGTGTGTTTCGTGCTTAGTTGCGTTTGCTCGTTGTTTTATGGTCAGAATTTGTCAACGAAAGTTTACACTTTGCGTTTTTATTCTGTTACCAAACTTTTATTAACCATTTAGAGTGCAAAGCTATAAATTTTTTTTTCAAACAAATGAAAACTAAAGAAAAAATGACAGGTTTTTCTTCTTTTTGTAATGACTACAAGTTAGTAGTGTAAACTTGATGTGGACGAAATTACCCCCCGATTTTGAAAGCGTTGATAATCAATTAGATATGTGTTCATTGGTGGCAGTGTATCCTTACCTAGGGGGAATGCGTCCTCACGGGGGGTGACGCGATCTCACCTGGGGGCGACGCGTCCCCGCGTCGGCATTGTCAAGTTGGGGTTCGATGCCCCAACTTGGCAATACAATACAATGATGAGAGTGGGACGCGTTTTGTATTTGCTTGCCAAGGCATCGAGCCTTGTCAAGCAAATTCCGACGCGGGGACGCGTCGCCCCCAGGTGAGACTGCGCCCCCCCCAAGCCTCTTCTCTATATAATGTTATACAACATACTTTTATATTAAACATGTGTACGTGTTTTTTACACCTATTATATAATGTGTATATTTGCGACTTGAAATCCTTTTTTAAAATTAATCTAAGAACACTATGGAATTCTACGATCCTGTTTTCTTAAGTATCATAGCCTTTGCAGCTATCGTACTGGTAAGTATCTTCTTTCATTTCGTCCCCTTCTTTCTTTGGCTCAGTGCCAAGGTGTCAGGCGTTAAAATATCGTTAATACAACTCTTCTTGATGCGCATACGTAATGTACCGCCCAGTGTCATTGTGCCGAGCTTGATAGAGGCCCATAAGGCAGGGCTGCGCACTGTGACGCGCGACAATCTGGAAGCCCACTTCATGACCGGTGGTCACGTGCAGCGCGTCGTTCACGCCTTGGTATCCGCCTCAAAAGCCAACATCGACCTGTCATTCGAAAAGGCCACCGCTATCGACCTCGCTGGTCGTGATGTGTTTGAAGCTGTACAGACCAGTGTCAACCCCAAAGTAATCGATACACCTCCTGTAGCCGCTGTCGCCAAGAACGGCATTCAACTCATCGCCAAAGCCCGCGTAACAGTGCGTGCCAACATTCACCAATTGGTAGGTGGTGCTGGCGAAGACACGATCTTAGCCCGCGTAGGCGAAGGCATCGTGTCAAGCATCGGTTCGGCTGAGACGCACGAACAAGTACTCGAAAATCCGGACTCTATCTCCAAACTCGTCCTCTCAAAGGGCTTGGACGCAGGTACGGCCTACGAAATTCTATCTATCGATATCGCCGACATCGACGTAGGTAAGAACATTGGCGCCACCCTCCAGATGGACCAAGCCAATGCCGACAAAAACATTGCACAGGCCAAAGCCGAAGAGCGCCGTGCCATGGCCGTGGCCCAAGAGCAAGAGATGCGTGCCAAGGCCCAGCAAGCGCGGGCCGAAGTAATCCAAGCCGAGGCAGAAGTGCCCAAGGCATTGGCACAAGCCTTGCGCGAAGGCAACATGGGCTTTATGGACTATTACAAACTCGAGAACTTAAAGGGCGATACCGCCATGCGTGATGCCATTTCGAAGTTCGACCCTAACTCGCTCTTAAATAAGAAGTAATCTAAATATACCTAAATCAATAACAATTTCTTTTTTACACAATGAAACGAAACTACTCAAAAGGTCTGCTTGCTACTCTTGCCTTTTTAGGCTGTGGCGTTGCTCAGCAGGCATGGGCCGACAAGGTGGTGACCTCAACGGCCGACAGCCCAAAGTGGTTCCAGATTGTTGCAAAGCGTGAAAAACGCCTCATGACCGACAATGGTGTGGGACAGAACATGACAGGTGCAGTGAGCACTACGGATCCTGCTGAAAACAACAAGTGGCGCTTTGAGCAAAACACAGACGGTACGTGGGTTATCGTAAGCCAGAAGGGTGACTACATCGACCCCGCCAGCCTCAAGTCGTTAGGTGATACTTACGGCAATAGTGCATTCCAAACCGTTAGCACCAAGCCCTCAAAGGGTTGGACCATAAACGAGACCGCTTCAGGTTCAGATTATTACACCATAGCATCGGGCAATGCACAGTTGCACCAAGGCAATAACGGCACCAGCTATTGCATAATCAACTATGGAGGCGGTTCCAACACTTCAGACGAAGGCTGTCTCTTCACATTTAAGGAATATTCAATACGCAATATAGCACAAGCAGCTTACGATGCTTCGATAGAGGGAACCAATCCTGGGCAGACTCCTGCTGATGCGCGCGCTGCCTTTAAAGCAGTGCTCGATAAGACCAATGCTACCGAAAGCGAATTGAAGGCAGCACTTGTCACTTTCAAAGCGGCATTGGTGAAGGTAGAGGCAGGCAAATTATATTACATCGTATCAGGTCCTTCTGTTGACTACTGCCAAGACAAGTATATGTATTCACCGGGCAGTGGCCAACAAAGCAAGTTTGGCAGCAAAGTAAGTGCCCCCACCTACGCTTGGACTTTTACGGATGCAGGCGACGGCAAGTTCTATATGCAAAACTACGGCACGAAGCAGTACTTAAATACGACTTCGAACAAAAACACGACAATGGCCGAAACCGCCAGCACCAAATATACCATTGAGAGCTTGGGTAAGGGCGCATTCAATATTAAGCCCGAAGGCAACAATCCCTTGCATGCTCAAAACGACAACTCGGTTATCGTAGTTTGGGCAGGTGGTCTGAACACCGCTTCTGCATGGAAGTTTGTAGAAATCTCTGAGAGCGAGCGTACAGCTCCCACCACTTTTAGCGGTGTAACAGGCTATCCTGGCACACAAACCTACATGCCAGGCCAGAAGGACCAAGTACTCATGAAGTTCGTGGCCAGCGTCACCCCAGGTTGGACGGATGATAACTTTACGGCCAATAGCGTAACGTTGAATCTCGGTGCTACGAAAGCTACCGACCTTGAGAGCATAAAGGTGTATACCTCAGCTAACGACGACTTCGTAAGTAACGGACAGCGCAATGCTACTCTTGTAGGTACAGCCAGTGCTATTACTGACAATGTCGTAACCGTCAAATTTACGGACGGCGTAACCTTTAAAGAAAACCAACGCTTCTACGTAACGGCCGACATCAAGTCTGATGCAACGGTAGGCAACAAGTTCGACGTAGCTATTACAGGCTTTACTTACAACAACGACCAAACGGCCACTATTACCTCTGGCAACCCCGAAGGCCAAGGTGTCATCTATAAGGTGCAGAGCGCACCCTTCCAGCCCTATGACCTCGGTTCACACTACTGGCGCATTCCTGCCATGGTAGTACTTCACCACCAAAAGGGCGAAAACGCCAGCAAGAACGGCCGCGTAGTCACAATGGCCGACAATCGCTTTGACCACAACGGCGACCTCCCCAGCCACATCGACGTTTACGAACGTCATTCTGATGACAATGGTGCTACATGGTCAACCCACAAAATGGTAGTAGGTACAGACGCCGACCACGCACTCGTAGGCGGTAACCACGGTTTTGGCGACGTATCATTGGTAGAATGCGCCAGCGGTAAGATTGTCGCTATTATGGTAGGCGGTCCTGGTTACTTCGGTTCAACTCCCAACAACCCTATCGTGCCCACGATCATCACCTCAACCGATGGCGGCGACACTTGGTCAACTCCTCGCACGCTTACTGAAGAACTTTACAATACTACTTACAACGAGGGGGCAGTACAAGGTTCGTTTGCAGGTTCAGGTCGTGGATTGATGTTGCAGCGTCAAAAGAACGAGCAACTCAACGGCCGCATTATGTTTGCGATGAGTCACCGCTTTGGTAAAAACAACGTACAAGAGTACATCATCTACTCTGACGACGAAGGCAACACGTGGAAGTTCTCTACCCAATCAGCTTACAGCGGTGGCGATGAGTCAAAGCTTGTTGAATTAGCCGACGGTACGGTAATGATTTCAGTACGTCAGAACGGTCAGCGCGGTTACAACACGTCAACCGATGGTGGTGTAACTTGGGGCACACAAGCCAAGTGGGCCGACATTGATGGCAATGCTTGCAATGGCGATATCTTGTATGTAAACAAGCACGTCATGCTTCACTCTTATCCCAACAATGGCAGCCGTAAGAACGTTACCATTAAGGCCAGCTTCGATAGTGGTAAGTCATGGAGTAAGCCCTACGTAGTTTGCGCTCCGAGTTCATGTTACTCAACCATGGACGTAACGAAGGACGGCGACATCGCTATCTTCTACGAAGACAATGCTTGCTCAACAGGCTTCGTACTGAACTACGTGGTATTGCCCACCAGCTTTATCTACGAAGGCAATTTGAGCCAAGAGGCATTCAAGGCCGTACAAGCTTCAGCGCAGGTGATACTTGACAAAGGCACTGTTTATGAAACCATAGAAACGGCCAAGGCAGGTGAGTTCAGCAAGGCTTCCGTTGACGCCTTGAAGTCACTCTTGCCCACTGCAGAAGAACTCGCAAAGATGAGCGATGACGAGATCGACGCTCTCTGTCCGCAAGTAGAGGCAGCTATTGCAACTGCCCTTTCTACGATATGCATCGTTGACGGTCAGAGCAACGAAACGACTTATACGATTTCTTCATTCGAAAACATTGACAATGCTGCGCCCAAGTATATGCTGAAAAATGCTACTGCAGGCGTTGCTGCTGACTGCGAATGGAGTCTTGTTCCCTCAACGACTACAATCGGTCAAGTTTACATTCAGGAAAAAGGCGAGACGAACTATTTAAACCGTAGTGGCAATACATTAGTAGCCACCGCGACCCCTCAGCCCTGGAACATCGTGAAGGGCGACGGTCAATACTGGCACTTTAAGTCAACAGTGAATAATAGCACTTATCTTGCAATTAATAAGTCGGGTGGTGCATTCAACTACATCAATCAAAAGAATGATTACAACACTTGGAGTACCAAGTTCGTGTTGAACGCTGTAGGCACCATTACCGCCATTGACGGTGTAGACGTTGTTACTCCCGCTGAGCCTACACGTTACTACGACCTCCAAGGTCGTCGCGTAATGAACCCCACCAAGGGCATTTTCATTACCAATACGGGTCGCAAGGTGATTAAGTAATAAATAACCTTTCAGAAATGATAAAGAGCAAGCACGCGCTTTAAAACGCGAGCTTGCTCTTTTTCTATGTAAGCGCGTTAACGTCCTAATTGGGGGGCGGGTTTGTAACCCGCCCCCCAATTAGGCAGATAAATTGTAGTTTATACCCCCACTTCTAATAACCCAAGTTTAGAAATTAAGCCCTTATAGTCTCATGATTTTTAATGATTTTGATACATCAAGGTATATTTTGTGGTTAGTTATCTTACTTTTTAAGAGAGTTAATATGTAATATTGCGCTTGAAAAGATATTAAAACTTTAAATATTACGGCCATGAAAAAAACGATTTGGTTATTACTCACATTCGTGTTGCTCATTACATCGTGTGGTAAGGAGCAAACAAGCAACAACATTACGGGCATTCCCTATAAAGAGACTACGAGAGGCATGTGGAGTATGATTTCGCCCGATGGCGAGGTAATCTTCACCGAGGAGTTTGATAACGAACCCTCTATGGCTAAAGAAGGCATCTTTATGGTGCGGAATGGTAAGGGACTCTACGAATATTATACCGCAGAGAAGAAGCCACAAAAGATTGGTGCTGAATACAAAGAGTGTACCCTCTTTACCGATGGCAAAGCATTAGCCACCGAACCCAACAAACCCGTTGCCATTATCAATACAAAAGGCGAGGTGGTAAAGACACTTGACAAGATAGACGGCAAGGTGGTGGAGAGTGTACAACCCTTTAGCGAAGGCTATGCCGTCTATCAATCTGACGACTGTTATGGTGTCATTGACGACGAAGGAAAGTCGGTTATTCCTGCTAATTATTGTCAAATATCACGGTGCAGCGACGGTAAATTTATTGCTGTTGACAAGAAGTATAAAGAAAGTGACAGAGCCGATACAAAGTTCGCAGTGCTCAACACCAGTGGTAAGCTCCTCTTCGAAATGAGTGGATCTAAGTATGCTCAATTTGGAAAATTCCAAAATGGTTACTTACCCGTTTGTGTCGTAAAGGACGGTGAATCCATGTGGGGCATTATTAACGACAAGCAAGAAGAGGTGGTGTCTTGTACTGAATAAGTTGACACTTTACTAATCAAAATGAGAGCGTATTCAGA
>OMEA01000723.1_pt1 | contig 15871 bp, 9 predicted proteins | sample 1645321 | NCBI WGS metagenome assembly OMEA01 (sample SAMEA103958151, study PRJEB25191) | human gut metagenome
TTCAAAGAAAGTAAATACCTTTCTGTTGAAGCTCCCGACAAACAGTCAAAGGCAATATATAAAACAGTTTATGTTTCAAACGAAGACTGGAAGTCGCTTCCAAAGATTTATGCAACTTTTGACTACAACGATGCATATGAAGGAACAGTTGAGCTTACACAAACCACGGTAAACGGTCATGTGGTGTTCAGCGGTAAAATTCCGACAGATGCGGTTTTAAGATTCCATCCGCAAAAACCTAATCTCAACGGTGCATCTTCCGCAACTTCATATCCGACAGGTTCGGGATATGATGATTCGAGCTACAGCGAGAACACGGCTACATATGTTAAGACAGCCAGAGGCGAAAGCTGGACAAAATTCTCGGAAATAGGCAATGTAGACTATAACGCTGTTGTTGAAAATTCATTCTCAAATAATCCTAACATCGTAGGCGTTGATGCAACATACTTTGACTACTGGTCTGATATGGAGCAGGATAAAGGGTATCTTCAGTGTCAGGGTAATGGCAATATGTATGACTATTGGTATCAGTTTGATAACTTCAACAGCTACATAAGCAACATTGCTTCAAAATATAATTCGGACTGGAAATATCCTCTCTACTTCGGCAATATGTATAAGGGTAATGAACACTACGAAACATTTAAGACTCACGCAAAAGGACTTACAAATATCAACAATTATGATGATAACTATTACTATGCAGTAAACAACTCCAACGGCATGAAATGGGGTGACGGTAATTATAACCAGTCCTTACAGGGTCTTATGTACAACAGGCTTGACAGTAAGGGCAATCTTCAGGTTGCAAATGGTGTCAAGGCTCCTTACTTTGATGCTGAGGCACTTTCAACCGCTACATATAATGATAAAAGAGTTGCCAATGTTTATAAGTCATCTTTCCCGTTCCGTACAACTACTGACAGTGATGGTGTTACTACTTATGAATTCACTTCAAAAAATGCAAAAGATAACATCTACTTTACATGGAACGGCCTCACACCTACCAAAATTAACTACGGTGCGGGCGAACAATTTGGTGTACATGATGATTTGGGAAAATTCGGCGGTACAGAAAACGGTTATGGTGTTTTCCCATTCAACAATACTCAGAACACATCAGCGGGCAAGGGTACTAACTGTAACCTTAACTATGGCTTTGGTGTCAGACTTGATATAGACTTCAGAGTTCCGAAAGATGGTATGCTTGCAGACAACAAACCTGCAACCTTTAACTTCAGCGGTGACGATGACCTTTGGGTTTATATCGGTGAGGATTCAACAGGTGCTGATGCAGAGCTTGCTCTCGACCTCGGCGGTGACCATAAAGAGGCAAGCGGTTCAATTAACTTTAATACAATGAAAGCAACAGCTGACGATGTATTTGCCGACTACTCACCTTCATCATCGTCGACAAAAGCTACAGTTCCGGATGGTGAGTTTTGGGTTAAGACAGGTGATTATGCTAGCTTCTGTTTGAATGTTTGGCAGGATAAAAATGTTGGTACATTTAATGACGATGGATATTTTGTAGACCCTTATGAAACATCAGACGGTTTTTACAAATTCAAAAAGGATCGACTTGGCGAAAATACAGAAGTTAACTTCTGTAAGTGGAAGAATATAGGTACCGGCGGCAAGCTTACAGAAAACCTTACGCTTTCAGACCTTTACGGTAAAATGTGGAATGGTGACGGCACTGAGTATACCGCAGAAGTTTGGTTACATCCTATAATTCGTAAAGCCGTTACAAAGGAAATCAACGGTGGTAATAAGCTTGATCCTAACAAGACATACCATATGGTAGTATTCTATATGGAGCGTGGTGAGGCTGAGTCTAACTTCTCAGTAAACTTCACAATGACACCTGCCAACAATGACCTCAAGGTTACAAAGGCACTTGATACAGGCGATGTTGTTTCTGAAATTTCAGATGACCTCAAAGCTAATGAAGCTTTTGATTATACAATCAAAGAGAACGATAAAGATACCTCCGGTAAAAGCTACAAGCTTACAAAACCAGACAAAAGCACAAGCAATGAAACTCTTTCAAACAGCGGTTTCACACTTAAAGATAATTATATAGCTGACTTTGACAACTCATTCAAGACTGGCAATAAAATGAAGGTTAACGAGTCAACAGACAGCAGTAATCTTAAATACACAACAAACTGGGAACTCGTTAACAACAGAGTCGGTTCAATAATCAAGAGCGGTTCAGCTACGGAGTCGGAATTCAATCTTGCGGATCCTGCTGACGAAAGTGCTTATGCACAGCTCCAGCTCGACTATACCAATAAGATAGTGACAGCACCTCTTGAACTTTCAAAGAATGTTGTTGATGAAGACGGTATAACCGACTACGACACAAGTCAGCAGTTTACATTTGCAATTGCTCTCGACTTTGACGGCAACGGTTCAACCTATGACTACAAGACCTATCCTCTTGAGTATCAGCTCAAAGAGAAGGGCGCAAGTGATTATTCAAGCACAGTTTACCGTACATCCTTGGACGGTTCGTTCACAATCAAAAAGGGCGAAAGCATTAAGCTTCTCAATATTCCTGTAGGTGTAACTTATAAGATTACAGAGAAAACCGTTACAGGTTATATTCCCTATAAAGTGGGCGATCAGAGTTTCAACGGTACATTCGTCGGTACTCTTGCGGAAGTAGGAAATGTGCTTAACTTTGTCAATAAGGTTAATCCTACAAACTTTGCTGTTTCGGTAAATAAGACTCTTGACGGTCAGCCTTACAGCGGCAGCAAGTTCGTTTATACATTGACAGGTCTTGAATCAATGGATACAGCAAAACAGGATACCGATGGCAATACTATCAAGACAAACAGCACAGCATTAGTTTCCAAGAAATCGGCAACACCTGACGCAAGCGGTAAGGTTGAATTCAAAGACCTCAGCTTAATCAATGTGGGTGTTTACAGATTTAAGATTACCGAGGCTCTTGCCGAGGGCAAAAATGCATCCGATTATAAAATGGATACAAACACCTGGCTTGCCGAGATTGAATTTCTTGAAGGCGGTGAAGTAACGCCGCCTAAGTATATTAAGGTTAAGAGCTCAGATATTGAAGGCAAAACCGATGCTCAGCTTGCAGATTACTTCAACAATTCTCCTTCTGTTGAAAAAGCCGTGTTTGAAAATGAAACCACACACGGAAGTGCAACAGTAAACAAGAAGAATCAGACAGGCGGTAATGTAAGTGATACGGAATTTGCGGTGATGAAGGTATCTCGTGAGGATATCTTTACTGCAGATGATATCAATACAATCATTAAAGATGCCACAATGAAAACTCATATGACTTCTAAAAATACAGACAGGAACGGTAAGGCTGTGTTTGACAAGCTGACAATCTTCAAGGACGGTCAGGGCGAGTTCACAAAAACAAACGGTAATGTTGTATGGACAGACAGTTCCGACAATTATATATCAGGTACTTCAACATATCAGACATACTGTCTGTTTGAGTACAAACCGTCAGAGGGTTACACCCCGAACTACACACTTTCCTACTTCACACTTCCTGTTGAGGGTAAGTACGATGTTACATATGATTATGTTGACGGCGCAATTACAATGCCTTCGGCAAGCGGTGACGGAATGAACGGTTATTTTGTTCTCGGTGTATCGGTTGCAGGTCTTGCGGTGACAATGTTCACGGGTTATGCAATCTATTACGGAAAAGGTCGTAAAAAACGCAGAGCAAGACGCAGAAAGTAACCCAATATGATTTAACTTGTTAGAACAGGTGATTTTTTAATCATATGTTTCTTTCATAGAAAACCTCTTTGACTGCTACGGACACCGTTGTTAGCCGGTGTCCGCCATGCAGCCACCCCAACCCGTTTAACCATTCGGTTAGAATATAATTACATATATTAAATCAAACACAAAGGAGAAAGAAAAATGAAAACTACAAAGAAAATCTTTGCAGCAGTTCTCGCAGTAATGATGATCGCTCTCATGATTCCATTCTCAGCAAGCGCTGCAACAAGCGATGCTTATAACGCATTTATCAAGGGCAAGAACGGCTTTACAGTAAATGTTTATAAGGTAGCAACAATCAACACAACAACAGGCGAATATACAGAAATCCAGGGTGGCACAGCTGTTGCAACAGCTCTCAAGACTTGGAAAAATGCATCAGGTAACGATTCAAAGGCTCTTCTCGAGGCTTGTGAAAGTGCAACATTTGCAGACAGCAAGGGTGACCACACATTCGCTTCTGACGAAGATGTTTACAACTTCGGTACAAATGAAGCAGGTGTTTACTATGTTAAGGTTACAGGCCAGCCTGCTGAAACAAGCGTAAAGAAAAAGGGCGGCGCTCTCTTTGCTCTTCCTGAGGGCACAAAGACAACTCAGGGTTCAGCAGAAGCTCCAATCGAACTCAAGATTAACACAGGTGCAGTTGAAGTTTCTAAGGAAATCGTTGGTGGCGATATCGATACTAAGAAGACAACTGCTTCTGCAGGCGACACAGTAACATTTAAGCTCACAGCTTCAGTTACAGGTTCTAAGGAAGTTCCGCTTACTGAGTACACAATCCACGATAACCTTTCAGGTAGCTTTGACACTCCTGCTGTAACAGAAGTTAAGGTTGACAACACTAAACTTTCAACTTCAGATTACACAGTAGATGCTTCATCACAGTCAGATATTAAGATTTCTCTTTCAGAGTCTTATCTTAAAGCTGCTAAGGAAGGCACAAACGACTTCTATGCAAGTTCAGATGTTGTTGTAACACTTACAGCAGTTCTTAAGGACACAGCTGTTTCAGGCAACGCTACAACAGCCAACAGCAACAGCGACAGCCTTACATACACAAACACATACGGTCAGACTTCAAAGCCGGGCGATGATACAGTATATGTTTACACATTCGACCTTCCTGTATTCAAGTATGATGGCACAACAACTGACAAGACGGGTCTTGGCAATGCAACATTTGAACTCAAGACAAAAGAGGGCACATTGATTGACACTAAGACAACAGACAGTAGCGGTAATGTTACATTTGCAAAGCTCGCTGCAGGTACATACACAGTTCAGGAGACAAAAGCACCATCAGGATACAACCTTAACTCTTCTGAGTACACAGTTGTTATTGGCACAACAGGTGTTATTACAGTTTCAGTTGACGGTAATTCAAGCGAAGTAAATCAGGTAGAAGTTCCTGATTATCCTGTAACAGTTCCTTCAACAGGTGGTATGGGTACAATGATGTTCTATGTTGGCGGTGCAGCACTTATCGCTTGCGCAGGCGTTCTCCTCTTTGTTCTTAAGAGAAAGAAAGCAGCTAAATAATTGATTGAATATCTTTTATCTTAAAATCTGTAATATATGTAATTTTCAGGGGATGCGGCAACGCATCCCCATTCTATTTACACAAGAGCCGTATATGCGGATAATATCTGTCCATACGGCGGCTCGCCGTGTATTGCCCTGCACGGCAAAATGTAGTATAATAACAACGGAACAAAAACACGCAGAAAAGGAAAATTTTATGAAACGAAAGCTGTCAATTTTACTAATAGTTTTAATATTCGTTGCAGGAATCGGCATAATGAGCTATCCGCTTGTCAGTTCCGCAATTAATAACTATGTCAGTAGAAACAGGGTTAAGGAGTACACCGACAGGGTTGCTCAGATGCCGAGTGAGAAAACTCAAAAAATGTTTGAAGAGGCGACAAAGTACAATAACAGCCTTTCAAATAATATGATAATTACCGACCCGTTCGACGAAAAGGCTTTTCAGAAAATCGGCGCAAATTATGAGAAAACTCTCAATGTTGATGATAACGGTCTTATCGGCTATATTGATGTGCCGAAAATCAATGTTTATCTGCCGATTTATCACGGCACAAGCGAAGAGATTCTTTCCAAAGGTGCAGGGCATCTTCAAAACACTTCCCTGCCTGTCGGCGGTGCAAGCACACATTCCGTAATTTCTGCCCATTCGGGTTTTCCGGGAGAAACTTTCTTTGATTATCTCACTGATATGAAAGTAGGCGATGAATTTTATGTTCATATTCTCGACAGAACGCTGAAATATGAGGTTGATCAAATCGAAGTTGTTCTTCCCTCGGAAATCAATTCCTTGCGAATTGTTGACGGTGAAGACCTTGTAACGCTCCTCACCTGTACCCCATACGGCGTTAATACTCACAGACTTCTCGTGCGTGGCAAGCATGTTGCATACGATGATACTAAATATGTTGAAACAGGTGTGTCGCTTGCGAAATTTGACAACGGTTACATATTCTTTCTCGGTTACAAAATCCCTTATGCAGTCGCAATCGGCATAATTGTCGGCTTTGTTGCACTTGTTGTGTTTGTGGTTGTATTTCTGCTCAAGCGTAAAAAGAAGAAGTCAAACGATGCAAAACGGCTGAGAGATGACTCGGCTGACGAAAATCAGAATAATTCGGGCGGTGATTCCGATGATTAAAAAAATACTTACGGGTGTGGCAATAGCAATGCTCGTTGTCGGAATAGGTCTTGTCGCATTCCCCCCTATATCAAATTTTATCGGAACACAGATTTCAAACGGTGAGGCTGACGGCTTTGATACCCGTGTTGAAGAAGCTGAGGACGGCTCTTTTGAACAGGCGGTCAAGGACGGCAAGGTTGACGAAGATGGTTACAAAATTGACAGGGAAGGCAAGCGTACTTCCAAACAGCCCGTTGTTTTCAAGGCTGACCTCGACAGACTTTTCAATGACAGCGTTGCCTACAACAAAAAACTTGAAACAAACCAGTATGAAATGCTCCGCAACGATACCTATTCACAGGCTGCTGTCAATCTTGAAGATTACGGCATAACCGACGGTATTTACGGTTATGTTACCGCCGAAACAATAAATATGCGTCTGCCGATTTACCTCGGTGCGAACAGCTCAAATATGAGCTACGGTGCGGCACATATGAGTGCAACCTCATTGCCGATCGGCGGTAAGAATACAAACGCAGTCCTTGCAGGTCACACGGGATACATCGGTCGAATATTCTTTGACAACCTCCGCAACCTCAAAATCGGCGACAGGGTTTCAATCACAAATTATTGGGATACACTCAATTACAAGGTTGTTGAAACCAAAGTCAATAAGCCGAGCGAATCAGGCGACTGCTATTTGCAGAAGGACAGAGATTTGCTCACGATGTTTACCTGCATAAGTGACGGCAACGGCGGTTTTGACCGTTACTATGTAATATGTGAGCGTGTGTCATAATTTACAGCAGACTGCATCACGGTGCAGTCTGTTTTTTGTTTAAAGACTAATTGTTTAAAACAGAAATGACCGAGTATTTTGTCTGTCATTTGTAATAGTTAATATTTGAAAAATACGCATATATTGCCGTAAATGCCGAATTTATTTTAAAATTATTGACATAAGAAAAGTAGATTGATAAACTTAGACAAGTATTAACAATTGAGAGGTATAATATGAAGTTGAATCTTCCAAAAAATCAAAAGTATTATTGTTGGACTGTTATAGATTTGCTCGCTTCATCCGCAGGCAAGCATTACAAATATGAGTTCAATAATACAAGCGGTGAAGATGCAACTGTTTTGCAGAAATATGTTGTCGGTTCGGACAGATAAACAATAAAAACGGAGGATAAAAAATGAAAAATATAATTAAAAAAATAACTGCAATCGCAATGTGCGGTGTGCTTACCGTCGGTTCGGTTCTTATGACAGGTGCAGTAAGCGAGGATGAAAATCACAAGGACTTTGAAGTTACAGGTACAACGCAGAAAATCTCAAACAATCAGCTTTTTGTTACAACAACGGGATATACCGAAAATACGGCAAAGAATTTCGGGGCAATGTTCATATCAATGGATTATCAAAAGTACAGCGTGATGTTTAAGGACTGTATTGATGCACCGAAGTTTGTAAATCTCCCGAAAAATCAGGAATTTACTCGCCATATGATAACAGCGGATAATCGTTATTTTGGTAATACGGGTATGAAATTCAATTATGATTCAACAGGCGGAGAATATGTTAAGATAAGGATTAAACTCTCCGACTATTTTCCTGATGTCTTTAATGATGATGGCACAATGACCGGAAAACTCAGCGATGGCACATACAAGAATTTTGACTTTACATATGAGGATTTCGGTACAGACAGCAGCGGCAAACCTTGCTATGCAACCTCGGGCGCATATTTTGTCAGCGGAGGTGCGGTAACATCTTTTGTCCCCGATAAGAACGGCTATGCGGAGTTGTATATTTCAAGACAGCTTGGCGAGGATACGGGCCTTATGGCTTATAAATATTGCAGACTTAAAAACGGCGCAGAGTGTAAAATAACGATTGGTGGCAAATTGAACTGCCTGACTTGCGGTGATGCATATCCAGACGGAAACATTACGGTTGGAGATGCAACATCTGTTCAGAAATATGTTGTAGGTATTGTAAAATTCGGCAAGACTCAGCTTTTTAACAGCGATGTAAACCATGACGGCGAAATCAGTGTTGTTGACGCAACCTTGATTCAAAAGTATATCGTTGGGTTGAGTTAAATAAAAATTACATATAAAAGCAAATTGACGAAGTAATGGTACAATCTTTTTGATAAGACAGATTATATATATATGTCGCAAATTACACACAACTTCCATTACATCAACTGATTTTTGCGAAAACATAAAATTCAATCAAGGTGGGAGTCCGATGAACACCCCTGCTGATTAAACAAAAACAGTCGGGAAGACAATGCTTTGCATTTTGCAAATTGTCTTCCCGACTTTAATTTTACATTTTTAGTTATAGAGTTCTGCTCGGGTATTTTATTTTCGCCCTTATAAATACTATCTGCACGAACTGGGAACGGCGGCTCGCCGTTAGTGTCCGTATTCGTTTAAGATATCGTCAATTTCGCTTTCGTTCGGATCTTGCTTTCTGTCAATACCGGAAAGGTACTTGTCATAATCAAAATCATCGTCATCTGCTGTTTCGGTTTTCTGCGGTGCAGGCGACGGTCTGCGTGCAGGCCTGCGTTCCTGTCTGTAAGGTGCTTTTCTTTCGGACTTTTTGCTTGATGAAGTCATGTTCTCAAGCTCTTCCTTTTCACGGCGCTTTGCCTCAAGGAGCATTTCCTCTGCTTCTTCCTGTTCTGCCTTTTCTTTCTGACGGCGCTTGTCACCGAAAGCAAGGTCGCCGAGGAAAAGTCCGAAAATTCCGGCAACAAGATAAACTACGAGGAGAATAAGGTTTGTTGAAAGTGTGCTTGAAGAAAATCCGCCGTTGTAGATGAGCATACTCGGAAGATAAATAATCGGCGCAATGAGAGCAAAGAGAAAGTCAAGTCCGTGTTTTGAGCAGTAGTGTGCCGAACAGCCGATTGCTGTAATCGGGAACACAAAGTCATATGCAACGGGTGAAAACTTCTGCATTGCGCCCGGAATAAACACAAGCGGCAACAGCATATAAACAAGCAAAATTATTACCGCATAGGGAACATATTTTTTAACCATATCTGTCATAACGGTTAATCTCCAATCTTTGAAATTTTATTTTAAATCATGCATACTTATTATACATTGATACACTTCAAAAAGCAAGAAATATTATACCGAGTTACCAAGCTGTTACAGAGGATAATGTAAAATGTTTGCAAAGTGGATTTTTAGCGGATAAATCCGTTGACATCGGACATAAAAAAGAATAAAATAAATATGTACGGGCTTTTGCCCGAATTTAAATGCGAATGAGGTGAAAACTTAATGGACGCAGACGGTAATAAAGGCGCTGTACCCGGGCGAAGTTGCAACAGAATGTGCGCTTGTGCGTTCATTTTGTTTTATTGATTTTGCTTTGTATTTTTATTTTAATTTGAATTGATTTAATTTAATACTCAGGGTGACACCGTCTTTACTTCCAATTGAATTAAAAAGGAGGAAAAGATGATGGAACAGGTTAACGTAACCCTTACCGAAACTATCAAAGTGTTGCTTGATGACAAAAAGTTCAGCACTTTGCGTGACATTTTGATTACGATGAAACCGTTTGACATTGCGGCGGTTTTTGAAAATCTACAGGATGAAAAAATGCCGATTCTGTTTCGTATTCTGCCAAAGGAGCTTGCGGCGGAAACCTTTGTCGAAATGGATGACGAAACTCAGGAATTCCTTATCCACGGCTTCAGCGACAGCGAACTGAAAGAGGTTGTCGATGAGTTATTTGTCGATGACGCCGTTGACCTTATTGAGGAAATGCCTGCCAATGTTGTAAAGCGTATTTTAAGACAGGCCGACAAGGATATGAGAAAGCAGATTAACGAGCTTTTGAAATATCCCGAGGACAGCGCAGGCTCGATTATGACAACCGAGTTTATTGTGCTTCGTCCCGATATGACGGCTGAAATGGCTATTAAAAGAATCAGAAGAACAGGTGTTGACAAGGAAACAATCTACACCTGCTATGTAACCGATGCCAACAACAAGCTTATCGGTATTACCACCGTAAAAGACCTTTTGCTTGCCGAAGATGACGAGCTTGTAAAGTCGATTATGGAGGAAAATGTTATCTCGGTAACTACTCTTGCCGATCAGGAGCAGGTTGCCCAGATGTTCTCAAACTATAACTTCCTTGCTCTTCCTGTTGTTGATAACGAAAACCGACTTGTCGGTATCGTAACAATTGACGACGCTATTGATGTTATTCAGGAAGAGGCTACCGAGGATATCGAAAAGATGGCAGCCGTATTGCCGTCTGACAAACCGTATATGAAAACAAGCGTTTTCGGTCTGTACAAAAAGAGAGCGCCGTGGCTGCTTATACTCATGCTTTCGGCAACCTTTACAAGTGCGATTATCTCATCATTTGAGGCTGTGCTTGCAAATGTTTTGATTCTCTCATCATTTATCCCGATGATTACGGGTTCGGGCGGTAACGCAGGTTCTCAGGCATCGGTTTCCGTAATCCGTGCGTTGTCGCTCGGTGAAATTCATTTCAGGAGCATTTTCCTTGTGCTGTGGAAAGAATTCAGGGTGTCAATTCTTTGCGGTATTACCCTTGCGGCGGCAAACTTTGTAAAACTGCTTTTGTTTGATCTCAACGGTCAGGAAAACGCATTTATGATTGCCCTTGTAATTTCGCTTACGCTTGTCGGCACAATTATTATGGCAAAGCTTGTCGGCAGCAGTCTGCCTCTTTTGGCAAGCAAGGTCGGCTTTGACCCTGCCGTTATGGCGAATCCGCTCATTTCAACAGTCTGCGACTCGCTTTCATTGCTTATCTATTTCGGCGTTGCAAAGCTGATTTTGCATCTGTGATTTTTTTAAAATTGAAAGTTGAAAATTGAAAATTGCGGTCGGCGGTGTGCCACCGCAATCTATTCGAGAAGATACTCGGATAAAGGAATTGCATCAGATGCCCGAATACGGCATTGATGCAATTTTTGCTTTATTATGAAAGTAAATTTATACTCTGTAGTGGAGAACACGGTTCGCCACTACAGAATATAATGGTGAATTTGGTTCGTTAACAAAATTATAATTATTATAAAACTCTTTGATATAATTTTTGCTTATACCCAAACTTCCAAAAAAATGATAGTCTTAAACGACAAAACCCACCAAAACAGTATTGTATGCAAAAATTATTTATGCTATAATTAATCAAGTTTAACAAAACCATTACCGAGGTGTTTATATATGAAAATAAGCAATTTATTTAACAGCGGAAAAACAGTTTTTTCTTTTGAAGTATTTCCGCCTAAAAAGACCTCTCCGATTGAATCGGTTTACGGCAAGCTTGAAGAAATTTCGGCTTTAAAGCCTGACTTCATCAGCGTAACATACGGCGCAGGCGGCAGCGGTTCAAAGAGCCGTACCTGCGAAATCGCAACAAAAATCAAGAGAGATTTCGGAGTTGAATCCGTGGCACACCTCACCTGCATTAACAGCACAAAGGCTGATATTGACCGCAACCTTGCGCTTTTTAAAGAGAACGGCATTGAGAATATTCTCGCACTCCGTGGTGACATGGTTGAAGGTGTTGAACCGCAGAAGGATTTCACTTATGCAAGCGATTTATGCAGATATATTGCGTCACAGGGTGATTTTGACATTGCCGGTGCTTGTTATCCCGAGGTTCACAGCGAGGCAACCGATGAGGTTGAGGACATTCACAACCTTCGCAAAAAGGTTGAGTCGGGTGCAAGCCATCTTATTTCACAGCTTTTCTTTGACAACTCCGTTTACTATCGCTTCCTTGAAAGAGCGAAGATTGCAGGCGTGAATGTTCCGATTGAGGCAGGTATTATGCCTGTAACAAGCAAAAGTCAGATTGAAAGAATGGTTTCAATGTGCGGTGCAAGCCTTCCTGCAAAATTTGCAAAGATTATGCAGAAGTATGATACAAGACCCGAGGCTTTGCGTGACGCAGGCATTGCATATGCGGTTGACCAGATTGTTGACCTTATCGCACACGGTGTTGACGGCATCCACCTCTACACAATGAACAACCCGTATGTTGCAAGAAAAATTACGGAGGCGGTGTCAAGTCTTTTATGATAACGCTTGACAGATTAAACCGCAAAGAGGCTATACGCTACCTCGGCGGTGCAGGAATCAGCCTTAATTACCGCATGGATGTGCTGATGGATGAATGCGAAAAAGAAATACTGAAAACAGCAGAGCCGAGATTTCTCTATGTTGAACGCAAAGCTCCGTTTGACGATATTTTACTCGGCAATGATATAAAAAAGCACCTTGAGGGTTGCCACACAGCCGTTATGATGTGTGCGACAATCGGTTCGGAAATTGACAAGCTTATCCGTATAAGTCAGATTTCCGATATGGCAAGGGCGGTTGTGCTTGACAGCTTTGCAAGCGTTGCCGTTGAACAGGTGTGTCAAAAGGTTGACGAAATCCTTGCCGAAAAATACAGCGGAAAGTATATGACCTTCCGTTTCAGCCCCGGCTATGGGGACTATCCTATTGAGATGCAGAAGGAGTATCTGAGAATACTTGACGCTCCGAGAAAAATAGGTCTTACAACAGGCGACAGCTGTCTGCTTGTGCCGTCAAAGTCGGTTACGGCGGTTCTCGGAATTTCAGACAATCCGATTGAACGAAGAAAACGAGGGTGTGCAATTTGCAGTATGAAAGGCAAATGTCGCTTCAGAAGAAATGGGGAACATTGTGGTGTTTAAGAATTTTTCAAACTTTAGTGAATATCTCAACCAAAAGAATTTTATTCTGCTTGACGGTGCAACAGGAACTCTCATTCAGAAAAGCGGTGTAAAGTACGACCATGTGCCTGAGGTGCTGAACATTACTCACCCCGAGCTTATCGAGAGCTTTCACAGGAGGTATATTGATGCCGGATCTGACATTGTGTACGCAAACACCTTCGGTGCAAATGCCTACAAGCTTCAGGACAGCGGTTACAGCGTTGAAGAAATCATCGGTGCCGGTGTTAAGATTGCAAGAAAAGCCGTTGAGGGTACAGACGCCCTCGTTGCCCTTGATATCGGTCCGATAGGTCAGTTGCTTGAACCTGCCGGTTCAATGAAATTTGACGAGGCTTATGAGTATTACAAACAGCAGATTCTTGCCGGTAAAGATGCCGATGTCATAGTTTTTGAAACAATGACCGACCTTTATGAACTTAAAGCCGCAGTTCTTGCCGCAAAAGAAAACTGCGACAAACCTATCCTCACAACAATGACCTTTGAGAGAAACGGACGAACATTTACGGGTGTATCCCCTGCCTGTGCGGCTGTCACTCTTACGGGACTCGGTGTTGACGCTCTCGGTGTAAACTGTTCACTCGGTCCGGATGAGCTTGAACCCGTTGTTTCCGAGATGTCGAAATACACAAATCTTCCCCTTGTAATCAAGGCTAACGCAGGTTTGCCCGATCCTAACAGCAACGAGTACAACATTATGCCCGATAAATTTGCCGAGTGCGTTTGTTCACTCCTCAAATACGGTGTTAAGGTTATCGGCGGATGCTGCGGAACGAATCCCGATTATATTGCAAAAATTAAGTCGGAGGTTGCCGACAGAGAATATCAGCCTCAGACAAAAAGCGTTGACACAACCGTTTGCAGTTCAACGACGGTTGTTGAAATCAACGGTCCGAGAATTATCGGCGAAAGAATTAACCCCACGGGCAAAAAGCTGTTTAAGCAGGCGCTTGTTGAAAATAATATTGACTATATCCTCACTCAGGCTCTCAGTCAGGTTCAGGGTGGTGCGGAAATTCTTGATGTCAATGTAGGCCATCCCGAAATTGACGAAAAAAAGATGATGGTGCGTGTTCTCAAGGCTATTCAGAGTGTGTGTGATGTTCCGCTCCAGATTGACTCCACAAAGCCCGAGGTTATTGAGGCCGGACTCCGCTACTACAACGGAAAACCGATTCTGAACTCCGTAAACGGTGAGGAACAGAGCCTTGCAACGGTTCTTCCTCTTGTCAAAAAGTACGGTGCGTCTGTTGTCGGACTTGCACTTGACGAAAACGGTATCCCGAAAACCGCCGAGGGCAGATTTGAGATTGCAAAACGAATTGTTGAAAGAGCCGAGGCTGTCGGCATTGACAGAAAAGATGTATATATCGATTGTCTTACTCTTACGGTTTCCGCAGAACAGGCGGCTTGCCGTCAGACTCTTGAGGCTTTGCACAGAGTAAAAACGGAACTCGGCTGTAAAACCTGTCTCGGTGTATCAAACATTTCGTTCGGACTTCCGAACCGTGAGCTTGTCAACAGAACTTTCCTTACAATGGCTATGGAACAGGGACTTGATTTGCCGATTATCAACCCAAATGTTGAGTCGATGACAGGCGCTGTAAGAGCATTCCGTGTGCTTAACGGCATTGACAAGAACTCGCTTGAATTTATCAACGCATATAACGATGCTGTTCCTGCCGCCCCCGTTAAAAAGGCAGACAGCAATGTTGACATTTTTGCGGCTGTTTATAACGGACTTAAAAACGAAGGTGCAGCCGCAACCGCAAAGCTTCTCGAAACAACCGATGCAATGCAGGTTGTAAACGAAATGCTTATCCCTGCACTTGACAGAGTGGGTGAAGATTTTGAAAAGAATAAAATCTTTCTTCCACAGCTTATCCAAAGTGCAAACACAGCTCAGGAGTGCTTTGATGTAATTAAAAAGCACCTTACAAAGACAAGCGGAACTCCCGTAAGCAAGGGTAAAATTATTGTGGCAACCGTAAAGGGCGACATTCACGATATCGGCAAGAACATTGTGAAGGTTCTTCTTGATAACTACGGCTACACAGTTGTTGACCTCGGTCGTGATGTTGATCCTCAGCTTATTGTTGATACTGCCGTTGAACAGAATATTACAATGATAGGACTTTCGGCTCTTATGACAACAACTCTCAAGAGTATGGAAGATACAATAAGGCTTGTAAGAGAATGTAAGGAACTTCAGAATCCCGACGGCTCAAGCAAATGTACAATATTTGTCGGCGGTGCGGTTCTTACAAAGGACTACGCTATGAAAATCGGCGCTGACTACTACTGCCGTGACGCAAAAGAAAGCGTTGACACGGCAAAGCTCGTTCTCGGCTGATTTAGTGACATATATCGTCAAATGTTTATTGAATGTACGCCCTGCCTGTGATAAAATGGTGGAAGGATGATTTTTGTAATTACCGCTTTTTGCGGAAAGGATGAACTTTATGCGAGGATTATTTAACAGATTCGCCAATTTTATGCAGGGCAGATACGGCACGGATAAGCTCAACAATGCACTCTGGGTGCTGTTGCTTATACTGTGGTTCGTGAATATTTTTGTGTGGAACCGTGTTGCAAGATACATCATTGACGGAATAATGCTCTTGATTATCGTG
>OMEA01000724.1_pt1 | contig 15861 bp, 9 predicted proteins | sample 1645321 | NCBI WGS metagenome assembly OMEA01 (sample SAMEA103958151, study PRJEB25191) | human gut metagenome
TGAGTCTGGCCGATGAGTTTACCATCGAAATGGCCAAAGCTGTCACAGGGCGGGAGGATGCCGCCGAGCTGCTGGCAGATTTGACCACCCGCAATGCTTTTGTAAAGCGCTTGCCGGACAGTGACCGGTACCGCTGCCATCACGTGATGAAGCATTGCGCCATGCGGGCGTTCCATAAGCTGTCGGCAGAGAAGCAGACCGTCTATTACGACCGATACGGCCAATGGTATGAGCAGCATGGGCACCTGCTGCACGCCATGACGGCCTACCGCGCGTGCGGCGATTATGATGCGCTGCTGCGTGTGATTGAGAAGGACACCGGCATTAGTCTGGCCATCACACGGCTCAAAATAGTCCTGGCCGATCTGGATGCCTGCCCAAAATCAACGCTGAAGGAACACCCGATTGCCCTGCTGGTGCTGATGCGTTGTATGTTCAACTGGCATCAGATTCCCAAAATGCTGGAAATGAAAAACCTTCTGTTGGAGACTGTTGAAGAGCACCCCGCATGGCCCGGAGAATACCGCAGCAACCTGTTAGGGGAGTGCGACCTGATCACAAGCTTCCTTTTTTATAATGATATAGCGGCCATGAGCGTACTGCACCGCAGCGCCAGCGAAAAAATGACGCGCCCGGCTATCAGTATCCCAAAAGCGAACGGCTGGACATTTAATTCGCCCTCAGTGCTGATGATGTACCACAGCAAGCCCGGTGCGCTGGATGCCGAGTTGGCCGAGATAGACCGCTGTATGCCGCACTACTGTAAAATTACAGATAATCACGGCATAGGGGCTGACCGCCTGATGCAGGCGGAAGCTGCTTTTACGCGCGGGCAGCTTGATGATGCAATGATTGCGCTGGAGCGCACCTATGCGCAGACGGACGGCAGCGGGCAGGAGAATATTGCGCTCTGCGGTGACTTTCTCTCGCTTCGGCTTTCCCTGTTCGGTCATAGCGCCCCGCGTTATACGCCGCTGGGGCGCTATGAGCTACTGCAGCAACAGCACAATGTCCCGTGGGTACGCTTTTGGGATGCCTGCTGTGCCTACTATTATGCGCTGCTTGGGCAGGAAGAAGCGATACCGGAGCCGTTCCGCCTGCATCGGTTGGAGGGCATAAACTTTCTTGCGCCCGGGCGTCCGATGATTCTGCTGATTGAAAATCAGGTCTATCTGGCCCAAAAGGCGTGGCCGAAGGTTATAGGCCGAAGTGAAAAGCTGCTGGAGGGAGCCGCCGCTTTCCGTTACAGTCTGGTTGCGCTGTACCTGCGCATCCAGACGGCTGCCGCCTACGCGATGATGGCCAAACAGACCGAGGCTGCCGCGCTGCTGCAGGAAACCCTGCAGGAAGCAAAAATGGATGGTCTGGTGCTTCCTTTTGCGGAGAACTACCGCTATCTAAAGCCGCTTCTGCAAGATATGCCGCAAGATGCTTTTACAAGCCGGATTCAAACACTGGGCGAGGCGTTGGAAACGCACTGCGCCGAACTCCTGCATGCCCGTACCTACCCGGCAGGGTTTGATGTGCTGACAGAGCGTGAGCGCGAAATCTGCGCACTGATTGCCGCAAGGCTTTCCAACCGTGAGATCGCGGCGAAACTGTTTCTATCCGAGGGCAGCGTCAAGCAATATTGCAACCGTATTTATTCTAAGCTGAACATTGAGGGGGACACACGCTCCAAACGCCGGCGGCTGGCCGCATGGATGGCAAATTGTTAGCCTTTGGGTAATAGATATTCTGATAAATCCACTGTACTATACTAGGTATAGTGGATTTTTTGTACCCTTTTGTCTGCTTAGACTATTTTAAGGAAAAGCGATAAGGGCAATTTCAAGTAAATTCGGATATATTTATCAGGCATACCGGGGTTTGGCCCTGTTTATTTATAGATGTCCCCGCAACAAAGAGAAAGGATTGAATAGAAATTATGCACAGTAAACTCATACGGTTGCAAACCGCCCTGTTGACGCTGGCACTCCTGTTCACGGTGTTGGTTCCTGTCTCTGCCTATGCAGAGGGGGAAAACACCGCGGCACAGGCAACTGCCGACGGTACAACCATCAGCGATCCCAACACGTTTAATGCGTGGGAGTACACACAGGCCTATAACAACGCCACCACAGGCCGTATTTGGGCCGATAAAACGGTGGAGGAAAAACAAATCGACCTGAAAGGCCAGGACCCCATCGCGGTGCCCACAGACAAAGGCGCCGATTTCCTGGTCGCGCTGTCTGCGCTGTCCTCCCATGCGTCTACTACTACCACCGATACAAAGCCGCTGGATGTAGTGCTGGTGCTGGATGCCTCCGGCAGTATGGACGATTCCATGGGCAAATGGGATGACACAAAGCGCATTGACGCGCTGAAAAAGGCCGTCTATACCTTTATTGACAAGACTGCGGAGAAGAATAAGGAAATCACGGATGAGAACAAGAAAATCCGGCTTTCCATCGTGAAGTTCTCCGGAAATGAGAAGAAGACTACAGGTAACGATCAATACCGCAAGAATGGGTATCAGTATAACTACTCGCAGATTGTGCAGGAGCTTACTGTTTGCGAGGACGCAGCTGTTAATACGCTCAAATCCAATGTTGAGGCCATAAAACCTGCCGGTTCTACCCGTGCGGATAATGGCATGAAGCGTGCCCAGGCTGCGTTGGCATCTGCGCGCGAAAATGCCAAACAGGTCGTCATCTTCTTTACCGATGGCGAGCCTAACAACAGCAGCGGGTTTGATGATGACATTGCTTCCGCTGCCATCGCAACGGCTAAATCCCTCAAGGATGCGGGTACCGTGGTTTACACGGTTGGCATTTTTAGCGGTGCTGACCCGAACGCCGTTGTCAACGATTACGGAACTTCAAAAGCAAACAAGTATATGCAGGCGGTCTCCAGCAACTATCCCAAGGCCACTTACACTTATACGGAGGGGTCTATGTGGAACCCCGGTAAGGAGAACTGGAGCTTCGGTGACCCGGCTGCCAGCGCAAATTACTATCTGGCGGCTTCCAACGCTGACGGGCTGAACAAGGTCTTTAACAGTATTTTCGAGTCTATGACTAAGAATCTGGCCGGCCCCACGGAAGTGGTTGGCGATGATCCGGCAAATAGCGGCTATGTGACCTTCGATGATCCCCTGGGCGATTATATGGAGGTCAAAGGCTTTGAGGCCGTTGCCTTTGCCGGTGGTGTTTACAAGAAGACCAAAATCACAACAAGCACCGATGAAAACGGTAAAACCGTAGATACCTACACCTTTACGGACAAGTATACCGGCCCGGTCAGCAACGCTTACCCCGATAAAGCCAATTTGCGCGACATCCTTATCACCGTCACCCATGGCAGCGGCAGTGCCGGCGATACGGTGCAGGTCAAGATCCCTGCCAGTATGCTGCCCCTGCGGTATTACCAGGTTACAACTGATAAGGATAACAAGTCTACGCTGGCGGTTACGGATACCCAGCCCATCAGCGTCATCTACTCTGTCGGCCTTAAGGACGATGCGCGCAGCCAGATCACGTCCGGCAAGATAACCGATGACGCACTTGCCAGCTATGTTGCAGCAAATGCAGAAGGCGGCAAGGTCAGCTTCTACTCCAACAAATATGACGGCAGCTTAAAAACGGCAGATGGCAAAAAAACCATCGGCCAGACCACGGCTACCTTTACCCCGGCAACAAGCAATAGCTTCTACTATCATACCGAGGATACCCTGCTGTATACCAAAGAGGGTGAGCCGGTCACCACTTTTGAAACGGGCAAAACCTATTACTATAAGCTGAACTACCTGCATCAAAACCCGACCAACCGTGATGAAACGCTTTCCAAGACCGATATGGTACCCATGCACATTGATACGGATAAGGCCGTCACGGAGTGCATAGGAAAGAATGCGGCAGGTCAATGCTACATCAAAAAGGGCATCAAAAAAGGCAGCTTGCCCTCCGCCATTGATAGCCAGCTGGGCGATAAGGATAAGGAAAAGGGCGGCAACAAAACCGGCACCGCCGAACGCCGCATTGACTTCCAGTGGAACCTTACCACAAACATGGGTGTGCTGTACCTTGGCAACAACGGTAAGCTGACCATGAACGCCACCGGCAGCGTGAAGGTTACCAAGGTGGTTAAAGCCGACAAAGGCCTGAACCCGAATGCAAACACCGACTTTACGATGAAGTTTGCGCTGACGGGCACGGGCGTGGACGCCAATGCCGCGTATAACTACACCGTTACCAATGCTGATAGCACTCAGGCATCCACTGGTACCATCCAGAACAACGATACTTTCACCCTGAAAGACGGCCAGACTGCCGAGATTGTGGGCTTGCCCGTAGGCAGCACCTATACCATCACGGAGCCGGAAGAAAAGCTGCCCAAAGGCTATACCCAGAAGAGCATTGATAACGACACCGGCGCGGTCACGGCAGGTACAGCCCAAGAAGTCACAGTGACCAACACCTATGAACCCGAGGGAATTACGGTAGACCCGAATAACGACGACACCAATTATCCGTTCAAGGCTGTAAAGATTCTGCAGGGCCGCAATTGGAATGGCGAAGAGAAATTCGGTTTCAAACTGGAGGCTGTCACCGATGGCGCCCCGCTGCCCGAACCGGTGCTGGACTCAGGTGATGGCAAACTCTATACACCGTTCGAGTTGGTGGCTGATGATGGCACCGCCGACGGAACGAAGGTTTCCTTTAACTTCGGAAGTGTCACCTTCAAGAAACCCGGCACGTATGTGTACAACATCACCGAGAATATCCCCACCGATAAAATCCCCGGCGTTTCGTATGACAGTTCCTTCTACCGTGTGACTGTTACCATCACGGACGATGGCAGCGGCCAGCTGAAAATGACAGATCGCACCATTACGAAAGATGGTGCCCCCGCGGATAGTGCTACGTTTATCAACAACTTTAAAAATGACACCGAGACGCTCAATATTGAGGCCAAGAAAGTCTACCAAGATGAAAACGGCACGATGGATTTGGCCTACGGTCAGTTCCGCTTCAAACTCCAAGCAGCCGATGGTGATGGAACCCCTCTGCCAGACAATACCACTACCCCCATGCCGAACGGCGCAACGGACAATGTTGCAAGCGCCGTCAACAATGCTTACGGCACAATTACCTTTAACCCTATCACCTACACGTTGGACAATAACAACGGCAAGACCTATCATTACCTGCTTACCGAAGATTCAAGTGATGCGAATAAGCAGGAGAATATTACCTACAGCGATGAGCGGTATCTGATTGAGGTTGTGGTTTCTGCTACTGCTACGAATGAAAACCCCCTGACCGTCACGCCCACCTACTATAAGTGGAAACAAGAGGGCAGTAAGTGGGAACCCGTACCCGCCGCAAATGTGACCTTCACCAACACCTTTAAAGGTACAACCACGGCCACGCTGGGCGTAAGCAAGAGCATTTCCGGCCGTGACTGGAATAGTAAAGATTCGTTCACCTTTGAACTTACGGCAGAAGCCGGTGCCCCGATGCCCACTAATGAGGGCGGCGAAACCGCAACGGCAACCGAAAGCAATAAGACCCCCGATTTCGGTACAATCACCTACACAAAGGCGGGTATTTACAACTATACCATCAAGGAAACAAGTACCGCCGCCAATGGCATGACCAATGCCGAGAATGTCACCGCCACCGTCACGGTTACGCTGAATGCCGAAAGCAACGAGCTGAAAGCCACGGTTACTTACAGCAGCACCGACACCGAAAACAACAAAGCCAAGTTTGTAAACACCTACAAAACAGAGCCGTTCACGGCCAAAACCAGCGAACTGTTCAAGGTGGAAAAGAAACTGACCGGCCGCGAATGGAACGACACGGATACCTTCACCTTCACCCTGAGCTGTCAGGACAATGCCCCCATGCCGGCTCTTAGCAACCGTACCGCTTCCGTCAACAAGGAGAATCAGACCGCCGCCTTCGGCGGAAACGATCCGCTGGTATTCGACACCGCAAAAGATTACGTTTACTTCATCCGCGAGAACCCCGGTACCATTGCGGGCATCAAATACGACACCACCGTTTATAAGGTCGTGGTAACGGTCAAGGATGATGGCAATGGCAGCTTGAACGGTACAACCAAGTATTATAAGAGCGACAAGGATGGCAATTTCTCTGAAACCGAGAACATCGCAACCTTTAACAACACCTATTCTGCCCAGCCCGTTAAGGTTACTCTGACCGCTCACAAGTCTCTGGACGTTAAAGTCGGCACGCGTGAATTGAAGGAGAACGAATTCTCGTTCGAATTGTGTGATGCAAGCAGCGGGGCTGTTGTACGTACCGCCCAAAACGCCGCAGACGGCACGGTTACATTCTTGCCCATTTCTTTTGAGGCTGTAGGCGAAAAGACCTACATCATCCGTGAGGTGACTAACAGCAACCTCGGCGGCATCACCTACGATAACAGTGAATACAAGGTCTCTTTCTCCATCACCGATAACGGTGATGGCCAGCTTAAAGCCAGCACCCCTGTTTATACCTGAACGGCCAAGATGTTGGCGGTGCAGAGTTTGTAAACACCTACACGGCAACGCCGGGCGATGACGTCAAGTTTACCCCCAATGCCACCAAGGTATTGATCGGCCGCGATCTGAAGTATGGCGAGTTCACCTTCACTGTGACCGATGAGAATGGTAAGGAAGTTTCCACCGGCACAAACTATGCTGACGGCACGGTGAAATTCTCCGACATTGGTTTCGGCCAAGTCCAGACAACGTATGCCGCACTGCTTGCCGACCTGCCGACCGAGCAGCCTACCGAGAATGAAAAGCCCGTTGTAGACGAGCAGCCCACTGCAACCGAGCAGCCCACTGCGACCGAGCAGCCCACCGCGACCGAGCAGCCCACCGCGACCGAGCAGCCCACTGCGACCGAGCAGCCCGATGTGCATCGCCAGCCCGCTTTGCTTGCGCTGACCCCCGATGACAACAACGACGGGGAAGCCGCGCTGGCAAGCAAAATGGATAGCCTGTTGACGCATTGGTACACCATCAAGGAGGTCGCCCGTGATGATGCCAACGGCATTACCTACGATTCCACCGTCTATAAGGTGCGTGTGGAACTCGAGGACAAAGATGGTCAAGGTTTCTTGACTATTAAGGGCAATCCTACCTATTATAAGGTCAACGGAACCGAGTTGGAGGAAATTAGCGGTACGCCGACTTTCCGCAACAGCTATACCGCAGAGGATTCCGATGCAGTAACCGTTACCCTGCAAAAGAACCTGACCGGCCGTGCTCTGGATGCAGGCGAATTCACCTTTAAGCTGTCCTGCCCGGAGGACGCAGCGCACAATGGCCTGGAGGTTACCAACGATGCCAGCGGCAAGGTGACATTTTCGCTGACCTATACGGATCTTAACCCCGACCAGAGTGATGCCGACCCCACCACTTACACCTACACGGTTTCGGAGGTCAAGGGCAGCGCCGAGGGCGTAAGCTATGATGACCGAACCTATACCTTCGGTGTTTCGGTGCAGGACAATGGCACCGGCAAGATGCAGGCACGGCTTACGGAAGTGCCCGCAAGCATGACCTTTACAAATACCTACACGCCGAAGGCCACGCCTACGCCCACTCCCACAGTCACACCCAGCCCGGAGCCTTCTGCCACTCCCGCACCCACAGCTACCCCCGCACCTACCGTCACCCCGAAGCCCGTTGCTACCGCAACACCTGCCCCGATGACGCATATTCCGCAGACGGCGGACGCATTCCCGCTGACGCTGCTGATTGCTATTCTGGCTATCAGCGGCGGCGCGGTTGCCCTGCTGATCGTGGGCAAAAAGCGCAGCAAAAAGTAATTCCCTCATAGTTTCCTAAATAGCAGACCCCCTCCCATACCGCCAGCAACAGCGGTGCGCGGAGGGGGTCTGCCTTTATTTGTTAAACAAAATAACCCTCGACTCATAAATCGAGGGTTGGATAATTATTCTTCCGAATCCTTAAGCAGGTTTCGCAGAGTACTGCGGAACTCGCGCATCTCATTTTTACCAAGGGTGTGAAATAGTTCATTTGCATACCATTCGGCACGACTTTTGGTAGGCGCAAAAGTCCGCGAGAATGTTTTTCCGCTATGCACAAAGCCGACTTCCTGAACCAGTTCCTTTGACAGCAAGCCATTCAGAATTGCAAAAATAGAGCGATCTTTAAAGCATCTCGTATCAGGCGATTCCGCTTGTTGAAGAATCTGTAATTGAGTCATCGGCTCTTTAGCATTCCAAAGAATGTTCATCACCTGATCTTCGGATTTGGTGAGGTAAAAGACGCGGTTATCCTTCATGGCTTCGTCCCTTGCTTAGAACGATTACACTTATTTATGCTAATTATAACGCATTTTTTACGGGCATCAATACGGATGTTATCAGAACAAGCAGCTTTGTAATAGATTGGCCGCTGCTGTGTTTGAAGTGAAGATGATGATTTGAGTAAAGTGTTCCATACTATGGGTCTTCCCTTGAGGAGCACCTGCCAAGCTGGCGGTAGAAACAAAGCTGCTGAAATACTTCTTGGGTTGCAGCTAGATTAGTCGTATGTGGCCGGTGATGTGGATATTCTGTCATCAAGATGCAGATGTGGGGAGATATTCTTTGCCTCTCTATACTATATACTCGCAAATGGGTGCCAAAATTCGAGGGATAATTTGCGGTTTTTCAAAATGATTCTTCGTTGAACAGAATCTAAAATACTTGTTTGGGAGTTGTGGGGCAGCCTAAAACAAAAGGCGCTGTTACACATGTTTTTGCTTTCATCCAAATGTGCTTTTTGATTCTTCGATTCTACGAATAAAAGGGGGCTGTCACATGTGCAACAGTCCCCCTTTGCCAGAGAAAGATTAGACCTTGAATGTCCGAATCATTTCGAGAAATGCAATCACAAGGATATGATGCAAATCCTCATCAAAAACTCCGTTCACGAAGCTGTACTTCCGCAGCAGGGGTTTATACTGCTCATAGAGTTTGTCCACGGCCTCTTTGTCACCATGGTGTGCCCTTACCAGAATATTCTTAAACATTCCCATATTACTTGTCCTCCATCTTTTTGCGAATCCGTGCAGTTGCATTTTTCTTATGCGTGCTGACCGTGTTGGGCTTGATGCCCAACTCCTTGGCAGTCTCCTTTACGCTCATCTCGTTGATGTAGAGGCATGTGATAACCGCATACTCTCTAACAGGAAGATTCTGCAGATGTTTGTCAGTCTCTTCCAACATCAGCTTTTCTTCAACGCACTCTTCAACAGATACCTCAATTCTGCAGGATACACTCTCTAAGTAAGAGGCATTTGCTTCAAAGGAAACTTCCTTCGTCTCCTTCTGGTTCTTCTTCCGCAGATATGAAACTCTCTTGTTGTGCAGAACCTTGTCCAGTTTTCCGGTGAATTGTGCTAGCAGTTCGATATCCTCACCAGAAATTGATTGATTGTAGAAATCTTTTTTCTTTGCCATCATAAACCTCCTGAATTTTGAGTTTCATTGAATAGACCTCAAAACTCGGAGGGGCGCGGGCAGAAAACGGCGGTCCTCTGCCGCCAAAACAATAAAGTAACAAAAAAGCATGATGTGGTATAAATAAAATTTGACACCCTATTTTCAAGGATTTGAGATATAATCAAGAGAATAAGGAGTGAATAAAACGGCAGAAAACAGACAATATGACCACGAATACAAAGTACAGGCAGTGAAACTTGCCAAAGAAATCGGACAAGCTAAGGCCGCCAAAGAACAGGGGATCCCCAAGAACACCATGTATAGCTGGGTACGGGCTAACCGTCTTGGCACTCTTGACCTTGGAGCTGGCTCACAGACCCCACAAAGCGCTATGACGCTTAACGAGGAACTCCTAAAGCTTCGCCAGCAGGTAAAGGAACTGGAGAAAGAAAACCGACGTTTGAAGAAAGAAAACGACTTTCTGGAGGAAGCCAGCGCTTTTTTCGCCGCGAGCCGTCTGAAGTCAGCAAAAACGAAAGAATGAAGTTTATTGCATTAAAAACGAAAGACGGCGAATTAAAAGGGGATATCGCCTTTTTCTGCAGGATCCTTCATGTCAGCAGACAGGGATTTTACCAGTATCTTGCAAACAAAGACCGCCCATGGAAATATCAGCCACCGGCGGATGCCATGAAGGAGATAAGCTACTGGAATAACCGAAGAATCTGCTCGGCCAATGGAGGGCTCCCCCCCCTATAGTCAAACGACAGCAATACTATGATTCCCTGAAAGAAGCGGCATAAGGTACAGAATCCTTGAGGAAAATGTGTCAACTAATCTTGACAAAATCATGTGGTTGAACCGCCGTGTACCGGTCGGTACGCACGGTGGTGTGAGAGGTCGGCTCTTTAGAGTTGAGAGATTCTCCTACTCGATTATATACAATCATCCTTCAACTTTTCCGATAGTCTGTATGTGGGATAAATCTGCTTTTAGCTTTCCGATCAAAACAGTCTTGATTTCATTACAAAGCAATCCAGAAAAAAACAGCCATAGGCTGCTTGTGGCAAACCTATGGCTGGTAAAACATCCGTTTTTTGTATCTGCTATTTTGGGTATTTCCTTATACAGCAAGAACCCGTTTATCTATCGGACTTGCTTTGGCCTTCTTTTCTTTTTGCAATCACACCTGTTACGGCCAGTGCTGCAAAGCTCAGCAGCATCACCACACCCCACAGCGCAGGTTCCCCGGCATCACCGGTCTGCGGCGTACTGCTGCCCGCAGAGGGCTGCTGCGAAGATGCACTCTGTCCACGGTCGGGCCGGGGCTTGTCCGAGGCATCCGGATTTTGTCCGCTACCGCTGTCCGAACTACCGGAACTGCTAGAAGTATCCGAACTGGCAGAATTGTCGGAGCTGGAACTTCCAGAACTGTTCGAACTGCTGTCATCCGGGTCTGTGGGTTTTTCTTCCTCCGTGGGAGCATCGTCATAATCCCCTGCCCAGATCACAAGATCGTCGATGGAATATTTTGCGTATTTGGCGGTATCTGCCGCAAAACACATTTTATCGATCACCGAAAAATCCACCTTGTTTTGTGCATTCTGCAACAGCAGCTGACCGTTCACATATACATCCGTGGTATCCGTTCCGTCGGCATTTACATGGGTCACCAGGGTTATGGTGTTCCAATCGGATACATGGTATTCGCCGGTCAAGGGACTGTAACTGCTGCCGCTGACATTGTAGGTGAAATTCGTGCCATTGGAGCGGATGCAGAAGGCTTCGTTGCTGGTGGAAGTAATCGTACCGTTTCCAAAAGCAATGCGGAGATTCTCGTACTTGGTATCGGCAACACTGCCCTGGATTTCCGCCTCATTTTCCACCTTAATGCGGAACTGCATAGAAAATGTACCGGACACGGGATCAAAGGAGAGCACCGCCTTGGGCTGCGCCGCACCGTTGCCGTCCTCCACCGTCATTACACCGTCCTTCACATCCACCGCGGTATAGGCCTTGGCAAGGGACACCGACCAATGGCTGCTGTCCAGTGTACTTCCATCAAAGGAATCCTGATAAATCACCTGGCCGGGCTCAAAATCAGCGGTGACAGAAACGGTGACATAGCGCACCAGTTCCGGGTTATCCAGGCTGGTGACACTGATCTTGGCGGTGCCCACCGCTTTGCCGGTCACGGTGCCATCGTGGTGCAGGGTGACAATTTCAGGGCCGGAAACGATGGCGTACCGCACCCCTTTTTCCGAAGCGGTTTCGGGCAATACCTCAGCTTCGATGGTGGCGGTTTTACCCCGACTGAGGTTCATGGCCGTCTGCTTCAGCTGCATAGACTCAGCCCGGACCATGACCTGTTCGGCGCGCACCTCGATGGCGGCTTCGTCAAACACTTTCTCGTCCCGCAGGCTGTAAGCCCGAACCACCGCTTCACCTTCCCGGACGGCGGTGATATAGCCATCCTGGCTCACGATCACGGCATCGCCGGATACCACTTGGTACCCAACCTGGTCATAGCTGCCTGCCGGCTCTACCTGCACATAGGCTTTCACCGCATCCTGCAGTCCCATGACCGAAGGAACATAGAGCAGCTGCAGGCTCTGGGGGGTAGGTACATTTTCCTCTGCAGGGATCTTGCTGCCCTTGTATACCTTCACATCGTCGATGCTGAACTCCATCTTATCGCCGGTACCGCTGTGGATGTCCAGTCGGTTCACATAATTAATGGCGTTGCGGTTGGCAATGCCGGAGCCTACCAGATAGCCGTTCATGTACACATCGGTGGTATTGGCCTTGGCGGTGCCGTTGTTCGGGGTGATGATGTAGGTCACATCCACCCAATCACCGTAGTTGCCCACCACCTTGTCCGCATTAAGAGAAATAGGGGTATAGGCATTGGTGAGGACATAAGTCAAATCGGAGAAATTGCCTAAGGTGCCCTTGGCGGCGTTGCGGACACGGAACAGCTCGGTGGTATTGGAATACCAGCTGTCCGACCCGGCCGCCACGGCATACATACAGCCAAAAGTGAGATCTCCCGCCTTGTGTTCCCCCAAAGCATCGATCCGCACCCGGAAAGATATCGTGGTGGTGTCGGTCTGGGGCTGGAATACAAAGGAAATTTTACTGGGGGCATTGTTGGAATTGTCCCGGAACCGGATTACGTTCCCCTCGGATTCCTGCTCCAAGGTCACCGATGTACCCTCGGCCGATTCCGGAATCACCTTCATAAACTCAGTGTTGAAGTCTGTATGCAAATCCAGCCCGCTTTCGCGGCCGAAATCACAGCTGCACAGTTCTTCCGCCTGTACGGCTTCCCCCTGCTGCACCGTGACATGACAGGTAGAAGTGGCGATGGGATTGTCCACACTGGTTGCCCGCACCACAGCAGTACCTTCTTTCAGGGCCGTGACATAACCTTTGGCGTCCACGGCCACAACATCCGCGCCTTTCAGCACATCCCAGGTCACCGCTTTGTTGTAGGCTTTGATGGGCTTCACCGTAACGCTCAAGCTGGTGCGCTCTCCCGGCTGCAGCTGAATTTCACTGCTGTCGATGAGGATGCTTTCCACCGGGGTCTTTTCCACAGTTTCGCTGTGGGAAATACTGGAGCTGTACACCCACACATCGGAATAGGCTTCCTCACTGGAATCTACCGAATCCTGGATGTAGTTGCCCAACTTGAAATAGTACCAGGTATCCTTCCAAAGGGGGTCCGCCGCCACAAAATTGTGGGAAACAGTCATAGGTTCGCTGTCATCGGTATCGATGGTGACATAGGCAGTACCATCCACCACTTGGATCTCGGTGCGGTATTTTTCGCCCAGTGCCACCTCGGGATAGGCATAAGCAAAATCGGCGGAGGTTTTTTCGGTGGTGTTTTTCAGATACACAATCACACTGCCGGTTCCCTTGGCCTTATCGTAGGCATACAGCACCTTCACCAGAGGATTGGCGTTGTCACCGTTCTGCTCGATGCCGTGGATCTGAGAGGTGATCACCTTGCCGTTGGCCGGTACATGGGTGACTCTCTGCTCGGCCACAAGGGTATGGGTGCCCTGCCAGGTCCAGTTCACCGTTTTGTTCTCAGGGTCCAGCATTTCCCGCATCTCGGAACGTGCATAAGTGGTGTTTCCGGTTTTGAATCCCTGTACCGGGCAGTGGAACACCACGGCGTCTTGTCCGTTTTCGTCAGTATCCGCAAAGAAAAACTTACTGGTGTAGCCGTCCGCCAGTTCCTGTGGCGATTTTTCCAGCACCGAGCCGGGCTTGGTATCGCTTTCTACCGGCAGCTGCAATTTCCAGCCACTGGCCACGAAATTAATGCAGCCCAGCTCGCCCGGCGTTTTTTCGTCTTCACCGTCGCCGTCTCCTTCTCCGCTGTCCGTTGTTTTCAGGCTCACCCGCACATCGTCGATGTATGCGTGGGTCATATCCTTGCTGCCGGTCAAAAAGGAAATGTTGTCCAGACTTTCCATGACGATGTTTTCTGTTTTACAACTCATGGCAATATTCTTTCCCAACAACTCCCCGTCGGCATATACGTCAAAGGTCTTTGTTACGGTGTCGATCACCGATTTCAGTTCGATCCATTGTCCACACAGATAAGCTCCATTTTTTACAGAGAGAGTTTTTTGGGAATCCCCTCCCCGGAACTCGTAGGTGCGGGAATCGCTGCCGGTGGTTTTAAACCGCAAAAACTCCCCTGCGCTGGAGGTGCTGCTACTGCCGCTTTCCTCCTTGGAACCCGCCGTCAGGGCAATGGTGGACTTTCCCTCATCGGAAACCACATACAGCTTGTACTCCACCACAATCTCCCCGGCCTGTTTACCGATTTCAATGTTTGCCTTACTGGTTTCGCTGTCGCTGGTATCATTGAATTCCAACACGTGGTTTCCATCCATCTCGACCACGGAAACCTCACCGCTCAGCTTGACCGCGGCGCTCAGTTCGGATTCAAAATTCTCCTCCAAAATAACCTTGTACTCCTCCGGCTCCTGGGCATACACCGCCAGGGGCGTGGGAATGCAGGTCATTCCCATGGCCACGGCCAGTACCGCACCCGCGGCCTTTTTCATTTTCGTATACAGGTTCACCAACACTCCTCCTTTGTTATACTTTTCTAGATAAAGGCCTGTCCGCCGTTGATCTGGATCACTTCGCCGGTGAGGAAGGATGCCTTGTCCGAAGCCAGGAACTCGATGACATCGGCCACCTCCCGGGGCTCGCCCAGGCGCTTCATCAGGATGCTGTCTTTCCAGCTCTCCACCAGCTTGCGGTCGGTAGCAGCGTGGAAGGGAGTATCGATGGTGCCGGGGGAAACCATGTTCACCCGGATGCCGAACTCGGCCAAGTCCTTGGCCAGGGCACGGGAATAGCTCTGCACCGCTCCCTTGGAGGCCGCATAGATGGAAGCTCCGATACCGCCTCCGTTGGTCACTGCAATGGTGCTGAAGTTGATGATGGAGGGGTTGGTGCCTTTTTTCAGCAGCGGCAGCGCTGCACGAGTGTTGAAAAACAGGCTGTCGAAATTCAGCGCCATTACTTTGCGCATAAAGCCAGTCTCCATCTCGGAAACCCGCTGCCGGCCGCCCAGGCCGCCCACGTTGTTCACTAACAGATCCAGATGATCAAACTTCTCGGCGATCTTGGCAAAGGTCTCGTTCACCTGCTCCTCGCTGGTGGCGTCGCATTTATAAAAATGTGCCTTGATGCCCTTGCTTTCCAGATTGCTCATCACCGTGTCCCGGCCTGCCTCGTCGATGCCGGTGACAATCACCTCATACCCGGCCTGGCCCAGTACCTCGGCCGTTTTGCCGCCGATGCCGCCGGTGGCTCCGGTAATCAATGCTGTTTTCATATAGTCCTCCTTGCCTTAGGTCTGCATAATTTGAAAGTACTTTTTACAGAAAATCCTCCCGCTGGGGGGTGAAGATGTCCAGAATCACGGCATCCTCCAGAGCGGTAGCTCCGTGGAGCTCATTGGGGGCCACATAGTAGCTGTCGCCCTTGTGCAGGGTATAGGTTTTGCCCTCCACCTCATACTGAAAGCTGCCGGACAGAATATAACTCACCTGTTCGTGGGGATGACGATGAGCCTCGCCCACCGCGCCTTTTTCAAAGCTTGCCTCCACCCCCATCATCTGGCCGCCATGAGCCAGAATTCGGCGGGTAATGCCCGGCGCCGGATGGGTTGGAAGGATATCCTCATATTTCAATACCATATTTTTTCTCCTTGTATTCTTTCAGAATTTTAAATAAAGGCCTGTCCGCCGTTGATCTGAATCACCTCACCGGTGAGGAAGGATGCCTTGTCCGAAGCCAGGAACTCGATGACGTCGGCCACCTCCCGGGGCTCGCCCAGGCGCTTCATCAGGATGCTGTCTTTCCAGC
>OMEA01000744.1_pt1 | contig 15636 bp, 10 predicted proteins | sample 1645321 | NCBI WGS metagenome assembly OMEA01 (sample SAMEA103958151, study PRJEB25191) | human gut metagenome
CCTGGGCTATGTGCTCCATTGGGCTTTCAGCCCGCCCTTGCTAAATCCGAAACTTGAGTTAATGAATAGATTAATGGAAAGATTAATGGTCGATTAATGAGACATTAATGTTTTTAAAAAAGCGCGAAGCGCGTCTTAATGTTACCATTAATTATGAGCGGCTGACTTGGAGGCCTTTGCGTGAGATGCTCATGTCGACAAATCGAGAGTTGGTGGTGAGAGGGTGGTCGGTCAATAACTGCTTGATGCGTGCAGCAGCCTCAGCGTCTTTGGCTACCATGTACATGAAGCCACCACCACCTGCACCGGGGAGTTTGTAACCATAGCAGAGATCGTCGATCTGACGGCAAAGGGCGTCAATGGCGGGCGGATTGGTGCCAGCGTCTAAGGCTTTGTTCTGTTCCCATGTAGTGCGTACCATGCGGCCGTAGTGTTCGAGATTGTTCATCTGAAGGGTGTCGAACATGGCCAGGGCGTGCTGCTTCATACTGTCAAGCAGATGAAGGTGGCGCGAATTGTTGAGAAACATGCCCCGTACAATCTCAGCTAAGATGTTTTTGGCCGTGCGCGTAATGCCTGTATAGTAAAGTAAGTGGCAAGGACGCATATCAGGGTCGGCAAACAACGTTTCGGGCAGCCAACGCGCGGCAGCGTTTTGGTCGAATCCTGCGGTCGTCTGTAAGAGTTTAATGCCTGGGAGTACACCACCGTATTGGTCCTGCCAACCGCCCCCCGTAGTGAGCAACTGCTCTAAGACGAGGGTGCGGTTGCAGATTTCGTTCTTGTCCCAACCCAAACCGCAGAAGTCGCTCAATGCGGCCAATACGGTGGCGGCTAAGATGCTACTTGTGCCTAACCCCGACCCTGCGGGAATGGCTGCCAAGAGCGTAATCTCTAATCCGCAACCGAAGGCTTCGAGCTGTTGACGCAAAGATTGATATTGCTCTACACCGAAATTGGGCATAAAGCCTGCCAATGTAAGGGCGGCCTTGGGGATAGAGAAGGGCGAGCCTACCTTATTATATTGTTGCAGTTCGTCGTATGTCTCGATGCGTTCCATGGCACCGAGGTCGATTGAACGACAGATGATGACGGGTTCTTTACAAGGCTTTACATAGACCTGAAGAGGTGGTTGCCCATTGAGGTTGATTGCCATGTTGACCACATTGCCACCTGAGGTAAGGCTGTAAGGAGGCGTGTCGGTCCAACCGCCCGCTACATCGATGCGCACACTGCTGCGTGCCCATACGATTTGGTCGGCAAAGGTCGTCATGTGAGGTTGACTCTTATGGCGCAACACGTTTTCGGTCAGTCCTTCACGTAGGAGGTCGAAGGCTTGTTTGTCATACGCTGCAGCTTGCTGGCTATCAGACTGACGCAGCGCCTCTGAACGAAACATGGCATCGTGAACGCGCGTCATCAGCGGTGCAGCCTCGGGCAATGCTTTTGGCAGCGACCAACCATGTTGTGCATATTTCTGCGCCATGTCTTTGAGGTTGGTTTGGTAGAAGACGCTGCGCTGCCAGTTCTGTGCGACAATGGGTATGGTCTGAGCTTGTAAAGCGTTGCGCTGCGCGAAGAGGCGGGGAAGATTGGCTTGCGCTGAGAGTTCGTCGGCTGAGAGGCGGGGCAACTTTCGCCACACCTCGGTCAGTGCGGGTTCGGGATAGTCAGTAAGGAACCACTCTGCCAAACGTCCCAAGAGGTCGACATCGGTCGAGAGGGGGAAGAGGCGCGCTGCTTGTAAGTCGTCGGTGCGTCCTAACTCTGTGGGCTGAATGCCGCGTCGGCTGAGCCATTGGGTAATGGGTTTGCCAATAAAGAGCGTTTCACTCTCTGTCACGTTGCCTCTGAAGGCATCGTCGAAGCCATAGGGGCGCACAGCATATAATGTATCGCCAACGGGCACGATGTCGATACATTGTCCTTCGGCTAATGTCAACTGCCAATGGTTGTTGGGAATGCCCGTGATAATATTGCGACTGGTGTAGTGCCAACCTGCGGTGATGTAGGCATTCTCTATCCACACTTGCTGGGTGTGGGGGGTGGAACGGTTGATTAGAACCGTGTTTTGCGTAAAGACTGATGACTGTGGTTTTACGCCTTTCTGTAGAATAAGGCGCTGGTCCTTGACCAAATTCTGTATCGCCACAGAGGATTGGATCATGTCGGGGCCTGTGCCGTAGTGGTAAAATTCGCCACCTGGGAGGGGAAGTATGGCCACCTTGAGTTCTTTTAAAGCCTCATCGGGGAGTGAGGGGTGACAGCCTAAGGCACAACCGAACTCGCTATAAAGGTCGTAGCAGGTGGGTACGCTCAGTGCATTTCCGCCTGGCGTATTGAGTTGCTGAGCCGAAGCTTCGGGGGCGGTCTTTTGCATCAGACATCGCACGGCCTTATCGCTGAGGAGCCACACACCGATGTCCATCAGCATGAGGTGGGTAGGCATCAACTGTGCTTGTTGCTCTGTAGTGGGCTTTTGGAGCATGAAGTCCAATTCTGTGGGGTGTTCGCGGTTCATCATAAACACGCCGTGGTGGGAAGCCTGTTCGGGGCTGGCCCACAGGCCGTAGCAAACGACATCGGCTTCGGGTATCTCTTGCAGCGGTTCGGTTGCGCGCATCAAGACGTCGCCACTGGCTATGAGCGTATGGAGCGTGTCGGGGGCTTTGCGCATGATCTCGCGATAGAGGGGCATCTGTAGGTCGAGCAGTGTTTGGTTGATGCGCTGGCCGCGTGCCCAACGAAATACGGGTATGGGGGTCAGCACTTTGCCACTGGGAGCATAGGCGGGTAAGCGGCGGCTTTGTCCGCCTGCGTGGAGCAGTATGCGCTTTTCACTCCCTAACCATTCGTCGAAAGTGCGTCCGTTGCCTTCATCGGCATGAGCTGAAGCTAAGAGCCAAGCAGTGCCTCCGCCCGAACCGAGTTTGTGATCAGCGGGGTCGGAGGTGCAATAGTACTCTTGCGCCGAGAGTCCGGTTATATCATGAAACGTCTCTACCACGTTAGGGGGCAGAGATAGTAATTTCTTCATACTGAATGCGGTTACGTTGATTAATGGTGCAAAGGTAACAAAAATGGACATTAAGGCGCGCTTCGCACTTTGGGTTTTGAACATAAATGAACGTAAAGACGCGCTTCGCGCTTTGGGCTTTAACATTAATGTCTCATTAATCGACCATTAATCTTTTCATTAAAGACATAAGAAGAGAAATTGTTCAATGGTAGACTATAGAATAAGATTAACGAATAGATTAATGACCAAGATTAACGAATATATTAACGAAAAAGATTAATGGTCGATTAATGAGACATTAATGTTAAAAAAACAAGCGCGAAGCGCGCCTTAATGTTTATTAATGTTCAATTTAACGTTCGTCATCTGTTTCGCTATAGCGGCGATTGGGAGGCGTAATTTCGTAACTTTGGGAGTTGTAATGCGTTCCAAAGCTGAGGTTGAATCCTGCCCGAAGTAATTGTTCGGCTAAGGCAGGTTTGCCTCGAAAGCCATGCACGGTCCATTGGGTGGTAGGATTTAATTGCTTCTTTATGCGCAATAAGCGATCGAAACAACGTACGATGTGGAGCGTGACGGGTTTGGTGAACTTTTCGGCAAATGCTATTTGTGCGATGAAGATGCGTTCTTGCTCTTCAAGTGATGCCCCTTGTAGGGCATCTAATCCACACTCTCCTAAGGCTATTACTTGTGGGAGAGAGAGCAGTTGTGGTAGATTGTGCAACATTCGTTCGGTCTCGTCCTTGTCGATTGTCCACCAAGGGTGAATGCCCACGGAATAGGTGGCCTCAGCGCGTGGCGTATATAACGCTGGACAGAGCAACCACTCTTTAGGCATATTAATAATGGCATCGGTGGCCATGAGGTTGTGGGTATGAAAGTCCATGATTCTCTTCGTTCTTTTGTTGACGGGGTTGACGAGTTTTTTAGTTGACGAGTTGACAAGGAAGTTGCCTTTAAACAAACTTACCTGTTAACTTGTCTACTTGTTAACTCGTCAACTAAAGAACTCATCAACTAAAAAAACTCTTCTTCAACACCAACCGGCTTTCAGGCCCCATATTAAAGAGCAAGTCTGCAATACTGAGATTAGGTATAAAGCCTGTACGCTCTTTAAATACTTGGTAATAAGGTGTGGGGCGGAAGGCTGTGTCAGCTTCAAGGGATTGCTTTGGTGAAATGACGGAACGCAAGTCAGTCATTTCGGGCGTTGGGGTGACATATTCGTTGCTTGGTGTGATGTTTTTATCAAGACTGAGCAACGAAAGCACCGTTTGGCGCAAAGCGTCGTTGAAGTCGACGAGGAAGTCAAAGTGTTGTTCATAGAGTGGCCGAAAATCGTCGGCATAATATTCAAAGTAGGGACTGCTCTCGTAAGCTGAGGTGAGCGCGGTCCAATGCAGGTGTTGCCATTTGCCGTGGTCGGAGAGGCGAATATCGCGCACGGCGGTGTGGACGGCACCATCGCGTACAATGGGTAGTGTAAGGGGTTGTGCCCCCGTAGGCGTAGCGATGTAGCAACGGTTGCGATAGGTTTGCTTTACGTAATGTTCGCCTCTGTCCTCTATTGTCTCATGGGCAGCGTAAAGGTGGGCATAATATTGTATGGGGGCTAAATAGGCGGTGCTGAGGAGTAACATCTTTGTAGACAAGTTATTTTTTTTGTGGAGGTTGACAAATTAATGAATTGACGAGTTAACGGGTAAGTTTGTTCTTGGTGACGAGTTTTTTGGAGGAGGTTGACGAGTTAACGAGTTGACGAGTTAACGGGTAAGTACGTTCTTGGTGGGAAACTTACCTGTTAACTCGTCAACTTGTTAACTCGTCAACTTGTTAACTCGTTAACTAAAAAACAACTCGTTAACTTGTCAACTAAAAAAGTACCTTTCCCACCAAATTGTCGTGGGGAATGAGTAAGAAGGAGTCGGGACGCATCTCTATCCAGAAGTAGTCGCGTAGGAGGCGGACGCGTGACAGGGTTTGGCCGTCCATTTCAAGTTGGCCAAAGCGATTGACGCGCACATTGTTGCAATGTTCATAATGTTGCATCAAGTAGGCCAAAAGTCGGGCGTTGTAGGGGGTAACGCGAATGCTACTGTTGTGCGCTGGAATACGAATGGGTTGTGCATCGGGCGATGTGCGTCCTGGAATAACAATCTGGCGCACGGGGTCAATCCATATCGTTTCGCCCGGCCCCGCTTGGCAACGGCCCGTAAGTGTGAACTCGCGGTCACGCGTATCGGAACACGTAAATACGACTTCGTCATGCTTCGCTGGGACGCGATAGCCCCAACGGTGGTAGCCCCACATTTGTTCGCCTGGCACACGGAGTCCATAGTAGGTTAAACTCACTAACGCGTGTCGATTGCCTGGCAACACAATGGGTGAGATGATGAACAAACGCAGGCAGACAATTAGGCAGATGAGCACCACATAGGGTCTCACCCACCGCCACACTTGCCTTGCACGTGAAGGCACGATAGCATTGTTTGTTGTATTGCGTTTGAAAAGCATCTGGTCAATGTGCAAATGTGCAAATGTGCAAATGAGAGAATGTGCTAATGTGAGAATGTGCTAATGCTTGGGAAATGTGTGGGAAATGTGCAAATATGCAAATGTGCAAATGTGAGAATGTGAGAATAATATAATGCACTTATAAACTCAGCAAGCAAAGGCGACAATTTGCACATTTGCACATTCTCACATTTGCACATTTATTTTATATCCTATTTTATATCCCACACGCGCTTAAAGAAACGGTTCCAGCGCACGTGGTGACCGCTGAACCAGCCGTAGTCGCCGTCGAGTGAGAGCCAAACGAAGAGCGGCTTTCCCACGATGTGGTCCTCAGGCACAAAGCCCCAGAAGCGAGAGTCGGCAGAGTTGTCGCGATTGTCGCCCATCATCCAATAATAGTTCAAGCGGAAGGTGTACTTATCCGTCTGCTTACCATTAATATATATCTTACCACCGCGCACTTGTAGGTCATTTCCTTCATATACGCGGATAGGACGTTCGTAAATGGGCAGGTTAGCCAAGGTGAGTTGCAAGGTAGCTCCCTTCTTCGGTATCCATACGGGACCATAGTTGGCCGTCGTCCACGACTTCACCATATTCTGCGGATAGAGCCAATCGGCAGCGGGCTGTGCAGGACGAATGCTGCTTACGATGTCGGGGCGACGTTGCAGCGCTTGCTTAGCGACACGCGTGAGTGGCATCCACACGGTCTGACCGTTGCGAGAAGTGTAGAGGTCCTCGTCGGTTATGCCGAGTTCGAGTTTTAAGTCTTCAGGCAAGTCTTGCTTAAACGTTACCTCGTAGGCGTACTGCACATTCTCGGGTTCGCGATTGGGCTTACCATTCAAGTAGACCACATTGTTGCGAATTTGCAGCGTCTGTCCAGGCAGTCCCACACAACGCTTTACGTAGTTCTCGCGACGATCGGTAGGACGCGAAACGACTTCGCCAAACTGTTCGGGTTGGCTGCGCATATAGCTCGTTCCTGCCGCATAAAGTTTGCGAAAGAAGTTTTGCTGCTCGTCGTAGCTCATGTTAGGACGCAACGAGGCAGAAGCCAACGTGGGTTCTGCATCGGGCGTAGCTGGCTGCCCGCCCAACATTTGGTCGCCCAACTGATAAGCCATGCGATAGTAGTCTTGATTTTGCTGATTGAGGGCTACGGTGTCGCCTGCGGGATAGTTGAAGACTACGATGTCGTTCAACTGTACATCGCCCAACCCCTTCACGCGACGATATTCCCACTGTGGCCATTCAAGGTAGCTCCGACAGTTGAGGATAGGCAACGTGTGCTGCGTAAGCGGCATCGTAAGGGGTGTTTGCGGTATGCGAGGGCCATACGATAGCTTTGATACCAAGAGATAGTCGCCCGTGAGCAACGTCTTCTCGAGTGATGACGAAGGGATAACAAAGTTTTGGAAGAAGAACTGATTTAAGAAATAGATAGCCACCAATGCAAATACAATGGCGTCAACCCAACTCATCACAAAGCGTGTGGCGGGGCCTACTTCGGGTTCGCGCCACCAGCTCCAGTTGATCTTACGTGAGATGTAAAGGTCGTAGATGAGGGGCATCACCAAGAGTCCCCACCACGACCCTACCCAATATAAGAAGGCAAGGTAGAGCACAGTTGTGATGCCAAAACTTATCCAAGCGGGCTTTTTATCTTGTTTATTTTGTTGCTTATTTTCGGTCATGAAAATGGTTTGTTAATGTGCAAATGTGAGAATGTGCAAATGTGCAAATGCGGGGTTAATGAGAGAATGTGCAAATGGGAGAATGTGCAAATGGAGCATGTTCGCCTTACTGTGGCTGCGTTTAGGTTATAAAGGCATTAAGCCTTTTACCCATTTACACATCGTATCAGTTTTAGAATTGGAAAAGGTCGTCAGTAGAGAGCAGTCCCTCGTGAGTGGCAGTAAACTCTGCTGCTAACACGGCACCTAAGGCAAATCCGCTGCGGTTGTGGGCGGAGTGGGTAATCTGTATCATGTCGGCTGGTGAGTCGTAGGTCAAGGTATGAATGCCTGGCACTTCGCCCTCGCGAATGGCATCAATGCGAAGGAGGTTCTTGGGTTGTTCCTTCGAACCCGTAGTTGTACCGTCAGCATTGATCACTTCTCCCTTCACCCAATCGTCCTTACGATCTAACTCGGCACATACTTGTTCGGCCAAGGTGATAGCCGTTCCGCTGGGTGCATCGAGCTTATGAATGTGGTGGGTCTCTACCTCGCTCACGTCATAAGTGGGATAAGCATTCATGATGCGTGCTAAGTACTTATTGACTGCTGAGAAGATGGCTACACCGAGTGAGAAGTTTGATGCCCAAAAGAGGGTGTGACCTTCTTCCGTACAAGCACGGCGCACATCGGCTTCGTGTTCCTTCAGCCAACCCGTACTGCCGCTTACTACCTTTACGCCTTGCTTCCAAGCGCGCAGGTAATTGCCGTAGGCTGCTGTAGGATTGGTAAACTCTATGGCCACGTCAGCGCTGCGAAAGGCTTCGCTCTCGAAGTCGTCCATATTGTTTATGTCGATGATGCAAACGATCTCGTGGCCGCGTTGGCGAGCAATATCTTCTATCATGTGGCCCATTTTACCGTAGCCAATCAGTGCTATTTTCATTGTTGTGAGTTTTATACGTATAACGTTATTACGTGCAAAAGTAATGATTTGTAATAAATTAGGTAGGGTTAGAACGAATAAAATTACGGCCTCTCCCCCTAACCCCCTCCCCTACCAGAGAGGGGGAACAAGTTACTCTTTCCTCTTGAGTTCTCTGCTGGTTTTCAGTTAGAAACGCAGCAGGTAAAGGTAACCTGTCCCCCCTCCCCGGTCGGGGAGGGGGTTAGGGGAGAGGCCCCAGTTTACATCCCTATCACCACGCGCTGCATGTAGTAGCAGATGATGCCGGCCATGTAACCAACAAAGGCTATCCACGTGATGTGCTTCATATACCAACCAAAGGAAATCTTCTCTAAGCCCATTACGACTACGCCAGCTGCCGAACCGATAATCAACATCGAACCGCCTACACCTGCACAGTAAGCCAACAACTGCCAGAAGATGCCGTCTTGCGCGAAGTCGCCCATTTCTGCTACGGGGTACATGCCCATGCAGCCTGCTACCAAAGGCACATTGTCAACAATGCTTGATAGAACGCCGATGATACCAGTCACTAAGAAGTGGTTGCCGTCGAACACGGTGTTCAAGCCCGTACCTAATTGCGTTAATACGCCAATCGTCTCAAGGCAGGCCACTGCCATCAAGATGCCTAAGAAGAAGAGGATTGTGCCCATATCGATGCGCGAAAGCATATTCGTCACGCGCTTCTGCATAGCTCCTTTTTCTTCGGTGTGGCCGAGGTGGCGATAGAATATTTCTGTTGTCGTCCAAAGTACACCGAGTACGAGCAGAATGCCTACGAATGGTGGTAAGTGGGTGATACTCTTAAAGATTGGTACAAAGATCAAGCCGCCTACACCGAGGAAGAATACTACCTTACGTTGGCGTGCCGTTAAGTCGTCGGGCAATACGTTTTGACTCGTCGTCTTATTAAACTTTAGCTCGCCCTTGAGCGAATATTGTAGGATAAAGGCGGGGATAACCATCGAAACGATAGAAGGAATGAGTATCTCTTTTATCACGCCAGGAGCTGTGATAAGTCCTTTGTTCCATAGCATAATCGTCGTCACGTCTCCAATGGGTGAGAAGGCTCCTCCAGAATTGGCTGCAATGACTACCAATGAGGCATATATAATACGGTCTTTGTGATCTGACACCAACTTACGTAGAATCATAATCATCACGATACTCGTCGTCAGATTGTCGAGAATGGCGGAGAGGATAAATGTCATAAACGCGATGCGCCACAGTAGACCGCTTTTGCTCTTCGTGCGCATCATGTCGCGTACAAAGTTGAAACCTCCATTTTGGTCGACCAATTCTACTATCGTCATCGCTCCCATAAGGAAGAAGAGGGTCGTTGCCGTCGAACCTAAGTGATGTTCTATCACCTCATTCACTGCCTGTGGTATCTTGTCGCCAATAGCTGAAGTGATGTACTGTGCGGGGTCGAACATAAATAGTGTCCAACAACCCACAAACATAAGCAGTGCTATCGCTGCCTTGTCAATTTTCGTTAGGCTCTCGATGGCTATCATAAAATAGCCAAATACGAACACCGCTACAATCAGAATCGTAAGTGTTGTCATTCAGTTGTTAATTATTTAAGATTGAGTTTGCTGCAAAGTTGCGTAATTTAACCGAAGCAAACAAGAGATTGACGAAACGTTTAACGAAAAAGGTACTTAATGCAGAATGAACAAAAGATTTAATGAAGAATATTAATGAATAATTGATGATAATGGCTCTGTTACGAATTGCAGTTTATATTTGTTATTAAAAGCCCTAAAGTGCGAAGCACATATAAACTTTTGCCCTTAGTAACGTGTAAAAACAACTTCCGCAGTGTTTATATGTGCTTCGCACTTTAGGGCTTTTAATAACAAATATAAACTACAATTTGGGCCTCACCCCCTAGCCCCCTCTCCTTGAGGAGAGGGGGCTAGGGGGTGAGGCCGTTAGGGTGGTTCGTGTTCTATTCGACAATTTTCGTTTAAAACGAAAAATAGGAGGCAAACACCCTTATTGGGGGTGTTTGTCTCCTATTCATTTTGATTAGCTCGTTATATTATTCTGCTAAGCGAGTGATTTCGAAGTTTGTAACTTCAGATCCAAATGAGCCGGCTGACACATTGTAGCTGAAACCAAAGTAGAATACGTTGTCTTTGAACAATGCAGTTGTACCGTCATCAGTAATAGCAGTGGGCACCATCATGACTTCACCATATTGGGCGTGAGTGATGCCTGAGAAGAATGAGTCATTACCCATCGTTACCTTGCTATCGCCAATCTTCCAATAGAAGTCAATGGTGAAAGGTGAGCTACCTTGAATGCCTCTGTGAACGTAAGCACTGAAGCGAGCCATCTTACGGCTGGGAGAATACTCTAATGCTACATTCTCATTGGTGTAATTTTCCTGTGTCAGCGCCGCACCACCTGTGTAGTTACCATAAGCGTAAACGTACCAGTCATTCTTAGGCTGCGTCATGATGTGTGATACATATTGACCATCAACCATCATCTGACCATTTGCACCAAGTGACATTGTAAGCGTAGTGCCTTCGGCTGTTACTGTTACGACATTGTTGTCAAAGGTGTAAGTAGCCTTTGTCAATGTTTCACCATTCTGAATGGTAGCAGTACCGTCATTGTTGAGCGAAACGATACGGCCGTCACTCAACTGCCAGTCGCCCAACACAGAAATGGTAGTAGCTTTAACTGCAGTGAAGTAAGCCTTACGTGTAGCCTTACCCTCGTCGTCAACGCTGTAGAGTGATACTACGTATGACTGACCGTCGTTACGCGAATTGAGTACAGCCTTAGCAGCACCTCCGTACAAAGTCTCACCTGTGTAGTTAACGGTGATTGTACCCGTCTTAGGTTCGTAGCTTGTGATTTTACCGCCGTTCAATACGTTAGCGTTTTGGTTAGAGGTATTGTAAGTGGTAATATCGCAGATAGTGTCGCCCTTCTCGTCTAACGTAATGTTAACGGTGTAGGCCGTACCACCATCCTTGGTGTAGTCGTTTTGCCACATGCCCAAACTTACCTTTTCGGGATAATTCACATCGTTCGAGCTATCGTCGAAGTTGTCGTTACACGAAACGAGTGCAAGTGCAGAAAGCAGGCAAAAAGACAAGGTCTTAATTATCTTGTTCATCTTTTTGTTACCTATTTTATTGGTTATGAATGTGGTGGGGAGCTTGTTCTTTCGTAGAGCAAGCGCCCCATTCCACTGTTGTATAACTCTCGCCCCTATTACCAGTTACGCTTGAGGTTGGGGTTAGCTTGAAGGTCGTTTGTCGGGATTTCCCAAACGAACTTTTGGTTAGATGCAGGTACGTTGAGGTCTTGGTAGTTGGGTTGTGACTGCAAGTAACCTTCAACACAGTTTTGTGCCTTCATGCGCTTACAACCGTCGCCCCAACGCTTCAAGCAGTCAAGACGGAAACCTTCACCACACATTTCGCGTGCCCATTCGTTCTTAATCTGACCTAAGAGCATATTGCCGCTAACGTCTAATTCAGAAGCGCCACGCTTCGTACGCAAAGCGTTGAGGTAAGAAAGGCCTGAACCGTTCTTCATGTAGCTTGCCTCAGCAGCGATCAAATACATCTCGCCAACGCGCAATTCCTTTGTCATATTGTAAAATTCAGACTCGGGACGGCTCTTTACCAAATCAGGGTTGCCAGGGAACTTTTTGAAGGTGACTACATTCTCGTCTACAATGTCGCCAGCTACAGCACCGTTGGCAGCAAAGTAGGTGTAAAGGCGCATGTCTTCGTCCTCATAGAGGTCGATCAAACCCTGCGTAGGCACGTTGTTAGGGCTTTGCATGCCATACTTTGTCGAGTAGAAAATGTAATATTGATAGCTATTGATACGCTCTTCCTTGGTCTGAGTAGGTTGAAAGATAATCTCTGTACCTTGGTCGTTCGTCCACATTTCTTCAAAATCCGTTTCGGTAGTGCAAAGTGGATATTTAGCAATCGTACGCTCTGCGCAAGCAATGGCGTTGTCATAATCTTGACAGTTAAGGCTCACACGTGCGTCGAGTGCATCAGCAGCGTTGTAGCTGGGCACACCATTGTCAGTGTTGTGAATGTCATTCTCGCCCATCAACTCCTTGGCCTTAGCGATGTCAGACTTAATAAAGTCGTAAGTAGCCTTGAGTGAAGAGCGTGAAGGCTTTACGTTGACGTCTACTGTCTCGACAAGGGGAAGGCCCAATGTCTCTTCAGCTGTAGCCTTGTCATAAGCCTTGCAGTAGCGGCGTGCCAACTTATCGTAAGCCAAAGCGCGTACGAAGTAGGCTGAACCCTTGTAGTACTTCAATAATGCTGCTTGCTCTTCATTGCCCTCCTCGGGAGTAACCTTGTCGATGTTGTTGATAATGTTGTTAGCATTCGAAATGACAGCGTAGCAACCAGCCCAATAACTGTCACATACAGAAGAACCCGATGTGAACGTCCAGTCTTGAATGTTGCCAAATGAGCAACCTTCCCAGTTGGCTGTAGTTTCGTTGAAGAGGTCACTCTGAAGTTCAGAGATGGCTGTATAGCTACCACCGCAAATGCTACGAGCTGCTGATTTCAGACCATTGTTGAACTGAGTGGCGTCAAGCACGGTTGACCATGCCTTCTCAGTAGGAATACTCGTGTCGGGGTATTGATCGAACTCACATGAAGTGAGCGCGGTCAGTGCCACCGTTGAGCATAACGCAGCTTTGATGATATATGTTTTCATTTTTTTGTTCAACTTGAGATTAAAAAGTGTTTTATATTAGAAACTTACCTCAACGCCTAACATATATTGGCGAGTGCCGGGGTAGAAGCCCAAAGCCAAGTTGCTATCCAACTCAGGGTCGCCACCCACATATTTCGTTGCCGTAAAGAGGTTGCGAGCTGTAGCATAGATACGTACTGAGTCGAAGAAGCGCGTTGCTTGCATCCATTGTTGTGGCAAGCTATAAGAGAGCGTAAGATTCTTCAAACGCAAGAATGAGGCATTCTGCAATACACGTGTATCGAACACGTTCTCTGTGGCAAGGCTCGGAATGTCGGTTATGTCACCTGGCTTCTTCCACATCTTCAACATGTCGCGGCTTTGGTTGAAACCTTGCTTAGCATTGGCATTGTTGGTAGAGAACTGATAGTCAATGTTCAGCATGTACTTGTTCAATACGAAAGCAAAGTCAGCATTGAGCGAAAGTCCCTTCCAGCTTGCAGTAAAACCGAAGCCACCATTCATGTTAGGATAGTAGGCCTTACCTACGTCTTGCAACAAATCGTTGCTATAGGTCTTGGTCATTGTTTCGGGGTTGAACTCGTGTACAGTCTTGCCATTGCCGTGGTTACCCTTGGTGTACCACATAGCCAAACCATCATTCTTGTCAACACCTGCAAACTCTGCCATATAGTAGTTAATGCTCTTGCCAACAACGTAGCTCAAGTAGTATGATGGACGATCCCAACTTTGCTGACCATTGAACAACTTGTCAATTTTGTTGGTATTGTAGGCGAAGTTGGCATAAACGTTGACAAAGGCATCGCGTGAACGGAAAGCATCGTAGCTTACTTCTACTTCAACACCATTGTTTGTTAACTGACCCACATTCAACATCATGCTACTGAAACCTGTTGTATATGCCAACGGAGTAGACATCAACATGTCCTTAGTCTTACGATTGTAGTAGTTGATATCGATGTTTACACGATCAAACAAACGTGCTGTAAGGCCTACATTCGATTGAATTTGCTTTTCCCAACCCAACTCTCTGTTCGAAGGTTGTTGAATAACCAATCCAGCATCACCATTATATTGTGTGGTGGCAGTAAGGCCTAAGCTACGATAGTTACCAATTTCTGAGTTACCCGTTGAACCTACGCTATACTTAACCTGTAAGTCGGTCAACCAACTCTTGGTAGCAGCCATAAACGTTTCGTCTGACAAGCGCCACATCACACCACCACTCAAGAAGTTAGCAGCACGATTATCAGCACCGAAGCGTGAACTCTTATCGTTACGAACGGTAAAGTTGAAGAAGTATCTGTTCATCAACGCATAGTCTGCACGGCCAAAGAAAGATAGGTATTCATACTTTGAACTTGAATATCCGGGCATATTAGGTGTTGTAGCACCTGCGAAGTTCAACAAACGGCTATCAGTAATACCCGTAGCAGAAGCGTCGAATCCCTTTGAGGAGCCTTTGATACCTTCTTGACCAGCCAAGAGGGTGATAGCATGCTTGTCGCCAATGTTGAATTTGTATTCAACCGTATTGGTAATGGTCCACATCGAACTGCGTGATGACGAAGCCGCTGCACTGCCCACACCATTTAAGTCGGGAATGGTAGGATTTGTGGCTTGGAAGATGCGGCCATCACTCGCATAAAGGCCCAATTGCGACTTTATGGTCAATCCCTTAACGGGCTGAATCTGGGCGTAAGCCACACCATTATAGATAATGTCGTTGATAGTTGCAGGGGTCATCTGACGCCTCCACATAGGGTCAGTAGCATTGGCAAAGGTGATGTAGTGCGTCTTCTTTGCCTCTTCTGAGTAGGGATCCCAATAAGAGGGATACAAGTAGGCTGCACATACCGCATTTCCAGTGTTAGCAACCAACTCCTCGCGGCTTACGTCAGGGTTATACAAGCGGTCGGTATAAGCTACCGATTGCTTCAAACCGAAGTTAAGCCATTGTTTGGGCTTTGTGTCTAAGTTTGAACGCAAGGTGTAACGCTTGAGGTGACCCACCTTGGTCAAACTGTTTTGGCTCTTATAAGAAGCTGATACAAAGTAAGTAGTGTTGCCCGAACCACCGCGCAATGAAAAGTCGGTGTTATACATCGGTGCAGCATTGTCAAAGTAATACTTCTGCCAGTTGGTATTAGCTCCGTGGAGTTTATAAGTCTGATATTGGTCGGGAGTAATGATACCATTTTCAAGTTGGAACTGAAGCAACTCGCTTGAGTTCATCTGATTGTTAATGGCATTGGCTAATTGGCTCCAACCTACGCTCTGACTAATGGTTATCTGAGCCTTTTCTTCCGTACGGCCCATCTTCGTAGTGATGAAGATTACACCATTGGCAGCACGTGAACCATAGATAGAAGTAGCTGAAGCGTCCTTCAATGTAGTTACGCTCTCGATATCTTTATCGTTGAGCATTGCCAACATGCCTGCACCTGCTGGAGAACCATCAATAACGATCAACGGAGTGTTGCTGGCGGTAAATGAACCTGTACCACGCAATTTGATTGATGCATTGTTAATGTCACCGGCATCACCTGAGTTGTTTAATACTTGCAGACCTGCTACCTTACCTTGCAAGGCGTCGGCTACGTTAGCGGTAGGGTTGTTTTCAACCTTTTCACCGCCCACTTTCTTTACAGAACCTACTACAGTCCCCACCTTCTGAGCGGTACCATAACCGATAACGACGGCTTCGCCCAATTCGTTATCCTTGAGTA